>Ga0105164_10001712_pt1 | contig 13871 bp, 20 predicted proteins | sample VDWuncwatermetaG_FD_89674 | JGI IMG/M metagenome (GOLD analysis project Ga0105164, IMG submission 89674) | Wastewater microbial communities from Netherlands to study Microbial Dark Matter (Phase II) - VDW unchlorinated drinking water | ecosystem: Environmental > Aquatic > Freshwater > Drinking...
CAAGGATAAGGATTTCGCCAAGCTGAAGTTCTTCAAGCTGGACATCGAGGCGGCGCAGGATATCGCGTCCAAGAATGGCGTGATGAGCATCCCTACCTCGATCATGTTCAACATGGGCGAGGAAGTGGGCAGGATCGTCGGGTTCTATCCGAAGGATGCGCTGAAGGGGAAGATAGCGGAGTTGATGGGGAAGGTATAAGATTATGTAGTCCCTTATTTAACCAAGAAGATAAAGGTACAATGGCTTATTCTCTGCGTCTTTTGGCAAGCTCCTCTACAATCCCAAGAATGGTTTCAACATTACGTTTATCCAGAAGAGATGCTCCGGTAGATTCTGCTAATCGATGCGCAGCAGGGTCTACAAGGTCAGCCCAAAAATAGAAAGAATCAACTGGCCCATGACGCTTAACGTGATTATATATTTCTACCGGTGCACGCTTTTCATCGTCGCCACCGGGAAGAAACGCGTGAACAAAATAAGCACGGGGTAACTCTTCACCGGTTCGCCCCCTCACATATCGCAACGCTTCGACACCGTCACCAAAAGTGGCAACCCCAAGACCTTGGGCCTCAGCAGCCAGCTGGATATGCTTGCAGAATGTGGCATTGTGATCCAAGATAAGTAAATCGACGCCCATGAGATTATGATATGATCACCTTTTAAAAAGTTATGGCATTGTTATTTATAACAATCTCCTTTCGAGTTGTGGTATCGGAGGCATCAGCTTTTTATAACCTTCCTCCTTCTGTTCTTGTATGAACCTCCTCAAGATCCCCTTCGACGGCGCCGGCTTCGGCAAGGGCCGCGGCGCGCGGGAAGCGCCAGGCAAGATCATCGAGCAGATGCACGACCCATTCATCATAGAATCTGACGATGAATAGTAATATTTTCCTCAGAAACGACAAGGAGATTATTCTGGATTTTCTTTGAAAGACCTGATCGCAATACCCTGAGCAAAACAGCGCCTACGTTCGAGGAACGCTGGTCTTGCAAGCGTAACAAGATAATCCCTTTATGGCTTATTCGGGAAAAGGATAAGATATTCGCAAAATCTTTATCATGGGTGATAATGACTCGGTCCTCTCTTGAAGCGAGCTGCAGGACTTCCTTATCGGACACACCATAAAGCTGTTCTTCCTTAACGTCCTTTACATCAAAACCAGCATCACGCAAAGCGTGTACAACACTTGCCGCAATATTCTCATCGGTTAAGAACTTCATCGTCATATCAATTGCGCAGCAGGATAGACCTCTTCATGCCGAAGAACGCGGGTAGCATAATCCAGAGCGGCAAGGATATCCTCCCGCTTTAAGTGAGAATATTCCTTTAGTATTTCCTCAATACTCATTCCAGAAGACATAAGTTCGAGAATGAACTCTACTGAAATGCGCGTTCCCTTGATCACCGGCTTCCCTGCCAGGATTTTTTGGTCTATGACGATTCTGTCGCTCATGGATAGATGAAGGCCATACTTCTTTATAAAGGTATCGTGAATTGTTTTTGAGGCACCATCTTTTTAAATCCTTGCGGGTTTCTGCGGTTTATGCACCTCCTCACCATCCCCTTCGACGGCGCAGGCTTCGGCAAGGGCCGCGGCGCGCGGGAAGCGCCAGGCAAGATCATCGAGCAGATGCACGACCTGTTCCTCAATGAGGCGGGAACAGATTGTGCATACCAAACTGTCGATGTACCAGTCAATCACACGAATATTGAGGAGACCAACGAAAACATCATGCGCGCTGTCTCGCAGCTCAAGGAGCGCGCTATTATCTTAGGCGGCGACCATTCCATCACCTATGCCTGCGTCAAGGCCTTCGCCAAGAACCATCCCGGCGCTGGCATCGTGATCTTCGACGCGCACCCGGACGCGGAGAATATGTTCTCTCCGCCGACGCAGGAAGACCTCCTCATCGTTTTAGTAAAAGAAGAGATCGTTCCTGCTGACCGCATCATCCTTCTCGGCAGGAGGAATTGGACCGAGAACGAGATGCGCTTCCTGCAGGAGCACAAGATCCGCGTCTATCACATGCGCGACATCCAGGAGATGGGCGTCGAGGCAGTGTGCGATGCGGTGATGGAGACTGTGCGCGGATGGCCGGCATTTTACCTTTCGATAGATATTGACGCCGTTGACCCTGCCTTTGCCCCCGGCACCGGCTATCTTGAGCCCGGTGGCCTGACGTCACGCGAGATGATCTATTTCTGCCAGCGCCTCAAGCTGCTCAAGAACTTCGGCATGGCGGACATCACGGAAGTGAATCCGCCATTGGACGTGCGCGACATGACCAGCAAACTGGCGGCGAAGCTGGTGAAGGAGTTGAGCTGATCTTCTCAAGGAGAAGGACAAACATAGCTTCCTTCTGTCCGCGCCATGACATCAGCAAGACGGATGGTGATTGCTCCAGCATCAGGGCTATCGATAATTGGTTGTTCGCTAAACAGTTGAAGATGATAAAAGGCGAGAGTTGCTGCAGCAGTAGAGTTCACATGACTGCGTATTCTTTCCGCGTGCGCACAAGATAGCGCTGGATTTTCGGCAATGGCAGCTAATTCTTCAAGTTCAGGAACAGCAGTGGGGTCACGCACAGAGGCGACAGGATCTCTCGTTCGAGCTTCTTCATGTACTCGTTCTACAAAGGTAGTATAACGTCCCCAAAGCGTTTGATCTATTACTGATTCATAATGGCTTCCATCTCGCTCTTGAGTAAGTCCGGATGCCTGTAGGTTATAGCTGTATGGACCACATTGTATGCCGAATTGCGTTCTACCGATAAGATGTCCTAATTGAAGTTTTGATCCTTCTTCTTCAGTCGGATTCATATGATACCCATGACCATATGTCCGTCCTGCCCAAAGCAGTTGACGGGCAGTGGCATTTACAAATCGTACTACTTCATATTGAGCTAAGCAGGCTTCTACGCTCTGTCGTCGATAGTTTCCTTGAAGAAGAACGTCTCTGTCTAAAATCCCCAAGAGATAAATGACATTATTAAAACCAGAAGGATTATTACCTTGAAGAATTTGTGGCATCTCCGCATTGATAGAACGTTGAAGTCCTTGGTACTGTCTATAAAGATCGCGTTGTGGCGCAGTAAGACCATCTTCTGGAGCAGCTGCAGCAGGTTGAAAATCAGCAGCCCGCGGCGATGGTGCCGGTTCAGGTTGGAGAGTATCAAAATGGCTACACCCGGCAATCAGGCCGGCAGCGACAAGTGCGGCAAGGTTTCTAATCATAGGCATCTCCTTTCTCTGGTTAATCGGAAGTATTTAAAAGCCTTTGGGGTGGTTTCCGAGGAGCAAAAGGCTTTTAAGCAGTTACTGCTTTTCTGCTATCATGACACACACGCTCGGTCTTGGAACGGATTGCCGATGGAGATGATCCGAGCTATGAAGGCGGCAGTTTCATCGGCGAACCGATCAAAGTTCAGCTGCCGATAGCCATCCACGCAAGCCGTTCGGAAACCATTATTGTGAATTACCCGGGAGTAAATGGGGATATTAATGGCTATGATGACAAATATGTGAAAGTGGCTGATTTTCTCCAACGTCGAAATGTTGGTGCAGTGGTCAGGACAAGAAATCGCGAGCATCATGGCCTTCGATATGAGCAGTCTGTCCAAGATGACCTTCGTCGCATTATCGACTACGCCATCAGAAATGCCGCAGACATCTGCGGAAGTGAAACACCCCGCATATACCTTATGGGCTTTTCCGCTGGCGCGGGTGCGATAGCCGCAGTAGCGCACGAGTTCAGCCAAGTTGAAAGGATATTGCTCATGGCACCATCAGGAGATGCTGGTAGAGATGCTGTCTACAATGGCTTAGCACAATTTGGCGGCGATGTGTATATAGCCATCGGTGAAAACGATGACATTGTGGGAAAGCAGGCAGGACAGGTATTCTATAATCTTGCCACCGGCGCAAGAGACCGGCAACTCGTCACCATCCCTGATTGCGACCACCAGTTCCGCGGCGAGCGTAATGGCAGGATCATGAGCAAGGCACCGTTGTGGGCATTCGCTGGTGATACAACTTTCCCATCACCAGAAGGCGGGATAAAGTTGTACGATTAAAAAAGTGTAGTACCTCCCTTATCGGATAGGATTATAGCCGCCAACAACCCCTTTCTTCGACAGCACGATCTGCCATAACTGGTTCCAGCGTGACCGGAAGGAACCAGCACAGGATAGCAGATAATACCTCCACATGCGATGAAAGCGTTCGTCATAGGTTTTCTTCAGCTCGTTCCAATGTTTTTCCACATTCGCAAACCACACCATGAGCGTCTTGTCGTAATCCACGCTGAAGTTGTGCCAGTCTTCCATGATAAACAGGCCTTCAATGGATCCCGCTATCTGCTTTATGGAGGGCAGCATGGAATTGGGGAAGATATATTTTTCTATCCACGGATCCGTGACAGTCACCGACCGATTGCTCCCTATCGTGTGCAGCAGGAACAGGCCATCGTCCTTGAGGCATCGATGTGCCACCTCCATGTACGTGCGATAGTTCTTGTAGCCGACGTGCTCAAACATGCCGACAGAGACGATGCGGTCAAATTGCCCATCAAGGTCCCGGTAGTCCTGCAATCGCAACTCCACAGGAAGCCCGGAGCATGATTTTTTCCCATACGCGAGCTGCTCTTTAGAAACCGTGATGCCGACAGCCTTCACCTTGTACTTTTCCGTTGCAAATTTAACAAGGCTTCCCCAACCGCAACCGATGTCAAGAATGCGCATACCTGACTTGAGGCCGAGCTTTTTACAGATAAGATCCAATTTGGCTTCTTGCGCCTGATCGAGCGTCTTGGCATGCTTCCAATACCCGCAACTGTATGCCATGCGCCTGTCGAGCATGCGCGAATACAAGGCATTGCCGATGTCGTAATGGTGCCCGCCGATCTGAAAAGCGCGGGATTTCTTCTGCAGGTTGAGCATCTTTGCCCGAAGGTAAATAGGAAGGAGGCTCCACCGATACTTTGCCCGATCATCAATATCTACGCGAAGGAGCTTGGTGAAAAGCTGATCGAGCGCCTTGCAATCCCACCAGCCATCCATATACGATTCGCCGAGCCCAAGAGAGCCTTGCGTGAAAATGCGCTGATAGAGACGGTCATCATGGACCTGGATGTCCCAAGGGCGTTGGCCATCGATCTGGATGCCAGCCCCTGCAAGAATCTTTTGGGCGCTTGTCTGGAATAGGCTTTGAGGCATTATCTATGCCCAAGCGCAGAAAGTAGATAAACTTTTCGGCTGGAGGACAGTATGGAGACGTTAAGGGGGAAGTCTTCCGCCGCGCTGTCGTCCGTTAATGACCATCTCCTTTCTTTTGTCTCCCCTCACCTTTCGAGGGGAGACAAAAGAAAGACGGAACAAGAAAGGAAGGGCGGCGGATGGCCAGTGATGGCACCGGCCAGATCAAGAACAAGGCGATGTCCGAAGATATATTTATAAACCAGCGCCTCTGAAATCTCGCGTATGGACGCCATCACCGTCAAGCATCTCACCAAGGCCTACTGGCAGAAGGGCAAGCCGTTCCACGCCTTAAAGGGCATCTCCCTCAACATCAAGGAAGGCGAGATGTTCGGCCTTCTCGGCCCTAATGGCGCGGGCAAGACCACCCTAATCAACATTCTCGCCGGTCTCCTTGACAAAGATGACGGCAGCATCAGCATCCTTGGTATGGACCCCCTCAAGGAGAAGGAAACGGTAAAAAGCCAGATGAACGTGGGAGCAGCATACTCCTTCCTCACCGGTATCTTGAGCGTCGAGCAGAACCTGCGCGTCTATGGGATGCTGTACGGCATCAAGAATATTGAAGCACGTATCACGCAGCTCATGGGCATGTTCGAGATCGAGAATCTGCGGCACAAGCGCGTCTATACCCTCAGCACAGGCCAGGCCATCAGGGTCATCCTATGCAAGAGTCTCCTCAACAAGCCCAAGGTGCTCCTCCTCGACGAATGCACCGTTGGATTGGATCCGGATATCGCGCAGAAGACACGGAAGATCCTCAAGGACTACCAGAAGGAGCACGGGGTCACCCTCCTGTTCACGTCGCACAACATGACCGAGGTCGAGCAGCTCTGCGACCGCATCGCCTTCCTCTACAAGGGCGAGATCCTGGTGATCGGCACGCCGAAGGAGCTGAGCAGGCGCATCAAGACGAACTCGGTCAAGGTCGATGTCTTGGAGAACGGCAAGAAGCCTTTGCGGGCGATTGTCGGGCGATTCAAGGTGCGCATCACCGAGTCCAAGCCGGGCATGGTCATCTTCGAGACGCAGGGCGAGAAGGAATTGCCGAAGATCATCAACGCCATCATCAAGGGAGGCATGGAGATCATCGACATCAATGTGCGCAAACCGAGTCTCGAGGACGTCTTCCTCAAGATTGCGCGAGGGGAAAGACTATGAACCGCGTCCGATGGCATCGGGTGGCGGCGATCCTGCTGAAGTATTACTATATCACCATCAACCGACTTGACCGTATCTTCGACATGCTCTACTGGCCCCTGATCGGCCTGCTCATCTGGGGCTTCACCTCGAAGTTCATCGTCGACATCAGCCAGCAGAGCCAGGTGCTGAACATCTTCCTTGGGGGAGCTATCCTGTGGACGTTCTACCAGCGCGCCCAGCAGGACATGGGCAACTACATCCTCGAGGATTTCTGGAGCAGGAACCTGTACAACCTGCTCTCGACGCCCATCACGCCAGAGGAGATCATCCTGTCCGCCATCATCTTCGGCCTGTTGCGGTCCCTCATCACCTTCGCCCTGCTCGCCGTCATCGGGTTCCTGTTCTATTCCTTCAACATCTTCGGCGCCGGCGTCCTCGTGATGCTGCTCTTCGCCCTCTCCCTCCTCCTGCTCGGCTGGGTGTTCGGCATCTTCGTCACCGGCCTGATTTTCCGCTTCGGGGTGAAGATACAGGTCTTCGCGTGGAGCTTCGCCTTCCTCATCCAGCCGTTCAGCGCCGTGTTCTATCCATTGAGCGCGACGCCGCTCTGGCTCCAGAGGATATCGCTGGCCTTCCCCACGACGCACGCCTTCGAGGGCATGCGCTACGCCTTCGCAACCGGCAAGATCGCGTGGAATCATCTGACGTATGCCTTCCTGATCGATGCCGTATTGCTGGTGCTTGCCTACTATTTTTTCCTGCACTGCTTCAACAAAGCCCGCCGTGAAGGCATCATGGCAAAGATGGAATAACGATGGAATAAACGGTGAGACCTATGACTGACTGCATCTTTTGCAAGATCATCAAGGGAGAGGTGCCATCATCGAAGATCTACGAGGACAAACAAGTATACGCGTTTCTTGACATCAGCCCGATCAATCCTGGCCACACGCTCATCGTGCCAAGACGGCACTGCATCGACATCGACGAGATGACCACAGAAGAGGTCGCGCATGTCTTTTCGGTCGCGCAGAGGATCGCGAAGGCCGTGGTCGTCGGCGTGCAGGCGGACGCCTTCAACATCGGCATGAACAACGGCAAGGCAGCCGGGCAGATCGTGATGCACGCGCATGTGCATGTCATCCCGCGCTTCGCAAACGACGGCCACGAGCACTGGCACGGCAAGCACTACGCCGAGGGGCAGCAGGCAGAAGTGACGAAGAGGATCGTAGGGCAGTTGGAGAAAGGTTAAGCGAAAGGTTAGGGTTATACTGCCGGATACGGATGGATCGGCTGCCGCAACTCACGCTTCGTATGCTCTCCAGTGAGCTGCTCTATCCGCCTCTGCAACCCATCGAGCGAGATGAACATCGCTCCCCCACGCATATCAGGCCGGTAGATCCTGACACGAGGATCATCGATGCCTTCGCGGACAAGGACGAGTTCACCGGTCTTCTTCGTCACCTTTTTTGTCGGCGTCTCATGTACCAAGGCATTGATGATCGCGCCATAGGACGGGTTATCTGACGGGATGTTCTGCACCCAGAAGAAGTGCGGACCGACTTGGCGATAGGTATCGACTGTTTGCGCAGGGATGTTCTCTTTTGAATAGCCGGTGGCAGTGCATAAAGCGTCTTCAAAAGGATCGATGGTACGTTCCTTTGCCCGTTTCACGAAACGAAGCGCTCGCACATACATTTCACCGCTACTTGAACTGAGGTTAGCATAATTTCTTAACGGAACAACGATCGTATCATCATCCGTCTGATAACGGTCAGGCGCTTCATGTTTTAAGCTCTGGGATATGCCTTCCCGGAGCACACGCTCCCTAAACTCCGTGATATGATCAAGGATGTCGCTGAGGCGGACAAACAGCTTTTCATCCACCGTAACAATGCCTGGTAGCCGCTTGCCGCCCTCCGTCTCCTCCCGAAGGAATGCTAAGTAAGCGTTGAGATTGTTGTAGACCTCTTGGAGCGAAGGTGTCTTCAATGCGCGTGTCGTGGTCACCGTGAACACGACATCATCTATGGTGCACTTGCCGACGTGCGGGCTCTTGCGCGGCAGCTTCGTATCGCTGAACCCTGGCTTTTGTTTGAGTGCGGTCTCTACAGGTCTAATAACATACTCTTGAAGGAAGGGAACAATCCTGAAGGAGGCGCGGAAGTATTCTGTGGCAGCATCTGGCACGAGTTCTCTTGCCTCTGCGGTCATCTCCAGCGTTATGACATCGAGTTGTCTGCTCATAGTCTCTATGCTGCAAATCGGCTACGCTTTATTTAGCTTTCCCTCAAAAATAACGAAAACCTTAAAAATCATCCCCCTCCATTGGTAGGATGAGGTGATGTTTAGTGTGGGTTTTCGCCTATGACAGCCTGATGTGGCAGAAGTGGTATAAGGACATGGGCTGCACGGCCATGGTCAAGAACGCCTTCCTGCACGACTATCATCGTGATTTCAATGTCGCCTCAACGCTTGATTATGGCTCGCCGGGAACGCCGGCGCCCGTCCTCGGCCTTGAACAGGGGGACAACTGCATCGGGGTAGCTTTTGAGTTCCCTGACGATAAGGAACTGCCGGTGCTGGACTTCCTCAAGCAGCGCTTTCCGAACACGGTCATCATGCGCGGCAGGGTGAACCTGCCAAGCATAGGCAAGGATGTCGAGGCGAGCTTCCCCATGCTGGTCAAGAAGAAGCTCGAAGCCGGCGGCAGCTATATCGGCCACCTCCCGCTCCAGAAGCGTGCGGAACTTGCAGCGACCGCGCAAGGCCAGATCGCGAGCGCCCACGAGTACCTCAAGCGCACTATCGACGGCCTGCGCTCGCTGGGCATCCGGGACTATCACGCTGAGCAGATCCTCGGCATCATCGACGCCTACCTGAACAAGCCGAAGGTGATGATACAGCTCGCTGGCATCCCGCAAGACGCCTTGAAGTCATACCATATTCGCTACCATACGGAGCACGTCGCTGCCTTATCGCCCGACCTCCTCACCATCGCCGGCGTCAAGTCCGGCGAGACTATCAGCGTCCTCGGCCCGAAGATGAAGTCAGGGACGCGCAGGACCGTCACCGCGCTTGCCGTAGGCGGCAAGAAAGGCCAGCTCGCGCTCTCTCCCGCAGCGCGTATGGATCTCGGCATACCGGACATCTGGGGCAATAAGCTGCTCCAGGTCCGCGTAGGCAAGGGCATCCTTGAGGTCGCCTGAATGTACATCCCGAAACGTTACGGACAGAGCAAGGTCGACCGCTGCCCGTTCTGCGAGAAGCAGGCGGTGACGCAGAACAGCCAGAAGGTACCAGTGTGCCTGGCTCACGTGGCGCGGCCATTGCCGTCGATGCGATGCATGTGCGGCGATGTTCTTGACATGCTGCACGGCAAGTATGGCGTCTTCTTCTCCTGCATCAAGCACGGAAACATGAACCTACGGAAGGCATTGGAGATCAATCCACCTATCGTTGGACAGGCAACGAGTTCCGCTCCATCACGCGCATCACCTTCCTCAAAGGGTAGGGAAGATGGTGCTCAACTGAAGAAGGAGCGGAAGGAGACGGTGGTCACGAGCGATGAGCTGGATTGGATGTTCTGAGATGCCGATTATATCCTGCGCTGTAACTCTTCCTGTATATGCCCCTCAACCAGCCGTGACATATTCAGATGCCTCTCTTCGCAATACCGCTTGAACGCCTTGAGGAGCCTGCTGTCTATCGTGAGGTTGATCCGTTGCCGATAGCTTGTTTTCGGCAGCTTTTTTGTCCGTTCAAACTCAAGCAGCGCTTCGAATATCTCCGGGTTTTCGCGGATGATGCGTCGTGTCCGCTGGAGGAATCGGCTTGGTTTATTTGGTGGCATTTTTGATCAGCCTCTCGATTGTTCTGATGTCCGTGATATTTTTCAGGATGATCATGACGACGGCCTTGTTGACCTTGTCTGGGTCGCAGGAGACGTCTGCCATATCAGCGCGGCCGAGGATAACCGCTGTCGCGGTGCGCTTGTTGCCATCTTCAAACACATGGTCAACAAGGATAGCCCGCGCGAGGATGGCAGCCGTCTTGAGCCAGTTCTTGCTCCGCTTGGTCATGCTGATGGCGTAATCAAGGCTGCTCTCGTTCATAATCCGGCCATTGTGGAGCTCTTGATTTATGGCGATGATGTCCTTCTTGCTGAGCATACGGTGAAGAAAGCGCCTTGTCTATAAAAATCTTTGTATTTTTATACGTATTTATACGTATAAATTTTATAGTATGCCATCGACAAGATGTGTCACAAGAGGCAGAAAAAAGAAGAGTGCCGGTGGAGGGATTTGAACCCACGACTTCCACGTTATGAGCGTGGCACTCTAACCAGTCTGAGTTACACCGGCGTGATGCAGAAGAAGCGGAGAAGGAGCACGGTTTTTAAAGCTTTTGAGCGCGCTGACGAAGAGCAGCTCACTCGAGCACATACCCGCACTTCTTGCAGATGACCTCATTGCCGGACATGATGATCTCTGCGCTGCCGCAATCCGGACATTTCTTCGCCTTGTCCTCATAGCCGAGGCCTTGCAATGATTTCGGGCTGGCGCCGTGGACCATGACGGAGTTGAGGTAAAACTTCCATAAAAACTTTGCCATACCGCAAGGCGTCTCTGGCCTTATAGCTTCAACAGTGAATGCCAGAGAGGCGTGAAACGCTCAGTCAAGACAGCCGTAAAATCAAGCCTAAGGCATAATCACGGCAGATTAGGGGTAAAAACATTGATTTCTCTATGTTTTTATAGCTCCGTTATAGTAAAGAAGGCCAAATAGTGCCTTATCTGTAGGATAGGTAAGGAATAATCCCTTATTGTTTTCTAAAATAAAGAAGATTGACTCTTCATTAGCAAAACGGAGGTCAAAAAGAAAAGTTTATATACCTAATCTCCTTCACTCCAGTCAGATTTGTAAAAGAACAAAAAAGGTGATTTGTCGGTGATGCTCCAGAAACAGCGGCTGCTCGCGCCCCTCATCGGCCTCCTGCTCATCCTGCTGCTAGCCAATGCCACCGCATACATCGACCTGGAGACGGACAGCGAGCGATGCTATAACGACGGCTCGTTCAGCTTCCGTGCATGGAACAGCAAGCCAGACCAGCTCTACACCAAGGATGTGGAGATCGAGGTCTGGAAACCGAGCACTCGGGAGATGTTCCTCCCACGTGGCGTCTGGAGCGAGGAGATCGTCTGGTTCACGGTCTATAATCCCGAGCAGCGATTCACCACGTACACCTCTTTTCCTGGCACGCTCAATGATTCCGTCGATTACCGCATCCGGCTCGCCTATGCCGGCTGCCGCGAACGGAACAACTGCGTGAAGGCGATAACCTTCGACAATTGCCCTGGCTTCACTACCGAGTGCAAAGGATTGGACACCCACGTCACGAGCTGCTACAACCGCGGCAATCAGGCGTTCATCGCCTTCAACGTCCCGAAGGCCTCGTATGCCGCCATGCTCCGGCCATACAAAGACCTCAATTTCCACCTCAAGAGCAATTATCAGGACCGCGACGGTGTAGACAAAATCCCCGGGCTCATCATCGACCAGAAGGGCAACAGGACATTCATGATGACCGTGCCCTTGCGCGACGGTGAGACCATCAGCCAGGCCGCTGTCGCGATGAAGTCCTGCGACTCTCCGGCGACTGAACAGAAACTCGTGCTGTGCGACAAGTACCTTCCTGGCGAGGTCGTCGATGAGGCAGTGAAGGAGTATGTGGAGACGACTCCGACGCCGCCGCAAGTCGTGGCGAAGGCGAAGGAAGAACGACGACAGGAGGAAGCGGCCAAGCGAGCGGAGATAGAAGCGCCGACAACCTTACCGCCTGAACCCATCGCGTCGTCTCCTCAACCAGTCCAAAAGAAGATAACATCGCAGCAGAACCAGCCGGTGCTCATCATCCCGCTGCACACCTTCATCATCGCGATTGTCATCATCATGGGAGCAGCGATCATCATCTATTCCTACCAGGCGTCGCATCGGAAAGTGAAGGATGAGGAAGAATAAGCAGAGATAGCCTTGATTCGCTCACGCTCATCAAGAGAATGACCAACCTCAGAGGCCAGGCCGCCTCCCTCGATGCCCTCAAGGGAGGCGGTTTGGCACATTCTTTGAAGAGAAGATCATATCTGCCGCAATCGCTCGAAATGATGGGCTGCCTGCTCGAAATACGCAGCATCAAAACTGCGATGCGTGGAGACGTCGGGGAGAAGGCTTTTCTGGATCACGCGCCGAAAATTATCATGGTTTTCTGGATCCACGACATACCGCAAGACAACCTCAACATTCTTCCGTGACCAGCCGAAATGGCTGTATGACTGTGCTTTTCGCTCAATCCTGTCCTCCGACGCTTCTCCATTGAGGTTGCTGACGATGTATTCCAGATCAAAGAGATCGGTCGGCTTTATCGTGCCACGCTCTGCCATCCTGCCGAGCGTCGCCACGACCTTATCCGCATAGATTTCCATCGGCGATTCGACGAGCAAAGGACTGAATCTTCCGGCTGCAGGAACAAATTCTTCGGCAGCATGCTGCCTGATCTCGACACGGGCGGTCGGTTCACGAGCAGTATGGGAAGCGCTGTAGGCGATGCGCAGATAATCGCCTTTCCGCGGATCCTTGCCTTCCTTCGCGACACGCGGTGTATACTGGATTGTATCATGCAGACGAATATTGGACATAAGCCCATCTTTTATGGCATCAGCCGTGACGGCATCGAATCACGGAGCGACAAAATCGATGTCTTCAGAATATCGAGGTGAAGAGTAGACGAAGTGGAGCGCGCCGCCACCCTGGAAGATCATATTCGGCCAGAGAAATGAATTACCGGCGATATGATAGAGTAGGTTCGTCAGGACCTCATCCCGTAGACGGAGGGTCTGCACATCCCGTTCTGCATGCTTGGCGTCCATACACCAGTTTAGATAAACACCCCTATATAAACCTTTCGTTTTTGTAATTACTTAATGGTAGTTAAAAATATGAGAATAACGGGTTTAAACCCATCATGTTACCACTATAACGTAATATTTAAATACTTGTCCTGATTTCTAGGCGTTAGGGGAGTGTTGAATGAAGCCATCTACTGTATTGACTGTTTTCCTGATTCTTCTGGTCAGCCTCAGCCCTGTCCTCGCGACCACGTACGTCATCGAGCACGATGATGAAGTGGACCAGATCAAAGAGATGCAGGAACAGAGCGGAGACCGCGCCGGCTATGACACGGAGCTGACCCGTCTGCAGCAGCAGATAGAAGAACTGCGCTCGCAATACGCACAGCAGGAGAGCGAAAGAACGGTACAAGATTATTATGACCGGCTCGGCCGATATGACCGGGATTGCGACCGGGATGATCTGGACGATCTCGACGACCTGCTCGACGACGGACACCGACCGAAGCTCGGACGACCGCCGCGAGTTCCGACGCCTGCTCCGCAGATGCGGACTCGATAGACATGAC
>Ga0105164_10001713_pt1 | contig 13862 bp, 12 predicted proteins | sample VDWuncwatermetaG_FD_89674 | JGI IMG/M metagenome (GOLD analysis project Ga0105164, IMG submission 89674) | Wastewater microbial communities from Netherlands to study Microbial Dark Matter (Phase II) - VDW unchlorinated drinking water | ecosystem: Environmental > Aquatic > Freshwater > Drinking...
GCATGGGTACCTACCGGCATAAAACAGGGAGTTTCAATTTCTCCATGCGCGGTGGTTAATTTTCCCGATCGGGCACTGCTGTTTTTATCTTGATGGATCAAAGTAAACATTTAAATAATCAACATTGCATCGCCATAACTGTAAAAACGATATTTCTTTTCAATTGCCTCTTGATATGCCTTTTTTGCCAGCTCTTGCCCTAAAAAAGCATGTACTAGCATCAGTAAAGTAGTGCAGGGAAGATGAAAATTTGTCAACAGGCAATCAACCAATTTAAATTGATATCCGGGGTAAATAAATAGATCAGCTTCTCCCTCTTTTTTTCCTGAGGCAAAAGTTTCCAGTGTACGGCAAACCGTAGTCCCTACTGCTAAAATACGGCGTTCTTTTAAGCGCGCTTCTTCGATCAGATTAACCGCATCTTGAGAAACGCTAAAAGATTCCGGATCAATTCTATGTTGGGTAATATCCTCTGATTTTACCGGCTTAAAAGTACCAAGCCCAACATGTAAAGTAATATAGGCGATATTCACCCCGGCTAATTTTATCTCTTCAATTAACTCTTCGCTAAAATGCAGCCCTGCCGTAGGAGCGGCGATTGCTCCTTCTTCCTTGGCAAAAACCGTCTGATAATAAAGATTGTCGGATTCTTCGCTGTTACGTTTAATATAAGGAGGCAAGGGCATCACACCCAGCTTATACACGCTTTCAACATCCTTAAGATTGAAGGTTAGCTCATTGCGGTCGCTGAGAGTACCATATGAATTACCTCCATTAAAAATTATCTTTTCTCCTATTTTTATGCGCGCCGGTTTTATCAATGCGCTAAAGGCTAAACCGTTTTTACGTTTTAGAAGCAAAACTTCTACTTTCCCGCCAGAAATTCTTCTGCCCAAGAGGCGGCTGGGTAAAACCTTGGTATTATTCAAGACCAGTAAATCTTCTTTTTGAAAATAATCTCTGATATCTTTAAAAATCCGGTGTTCGATTTTTCCGGTTTTACGAGAAATTACCAATAATCTGGCATCTTCCCGCTTGACTAAAGGATATTGGGCAATTAATTCTTTTGGCAACTTATAATCAAAATCAGAAAGTTTTAACATGGGGCTTGTTTGGCTAATTTTTTAGGTCGGCATTCTTTAGGTATGCGATTACCTCTGGGGTTAAGTCGTCGCAGGAAAAAAATGTCACACCATCCGGATTTAAACCTTTAATTATTTGATATTGTTCCTGAAAAACGTCTGGATTATCTTTAAACAAGAAAAGCCCAATCCCGACGAAAACCTTGGCCTTCTGGCGCTGTGCTAAAGATGAGGTTACTATCTCTTTAGTCAATTGCTGATCAGGCGAATAATTCATGAGGACTACATAATCAACTATTCCTTCTTCAAGCCAAAACGGCCAGTCCTGAAATAAGCTAGTATACGCGCGTTCTGCGGAAGGGATTACCGCGCAGGAAACGAGCATCTGCGGATATTTTTCTTTGAGATGCTTATGTATTCTCCTGACTAAGCTAGTTATCTGCTGTCGCCTCCAATTATCCCAGAGAGAGAATCCTTTGTCCGTCTTAAGCCCTACCAAAGGATCAATTCCCGTAACCGAACTGAAATGCTCAATATTTTTTTCGCCATAACCATAACTTAAGCCAAATTTGCTGAATTTCGATCCGGGAATAAAAGGCACAGTCATCGGATAACGCACGTAATCAAGATGCACACCGCTAAATAAAGGATACCGTTTTACTATTTCTTCAACAATTGCGATAAGAAACCTGGCAACCCTGGAATCTCCCGGTTCAAGAAAATATTGCTCTTCCCTCAAATAATATTTATCTGATTCCAAAGGGTTTTGCCTTCCGGAAGGCCGTAAATACTGATCCCTGGTAAGGATACTCCTGCCAAATTTTTTTACAATATCCGCCTCTTCATTTTGGCCCAGGCTTAAGAGGTTCACCCAGGCAAATACTTTAATATTATTATCCTTTGCTTGCCTTAAAAGAAAATCTATCGTATCAACTTTGGCGGTTTTGCGTATTTCTGTGTATTTTAAATTATCTAAAATAACAGAATCATAATATGCCTTGCCAGACTGATAGACCTGTAAATAAATCTCATTAATTTTCGCTTCTTTGCACAAAGCAATCAGATCAGTTACTGCTTTTTTCGAATAGAGCACTTTTTTCTGCGAAAAAACAGTTACCCAGACCCCCTTATTTATCTCTGCTTGCTGCGCAAGGCCAGCACGCAAAAAAGAGAAAAAGGCAATTATCACTAACACTGCTTGTTTTTTAATCATCATTTAGGAAAATTATTGGTGTTTTTTATGACTAAGGGCCTCGGAATGAATACAACCGCAATATTTTTGGCGATAGATACCTTTCTGCCTTGCTTCTTCATGAGCTTCTCTATATCCCAAACGGAAGTCCTCGTAATAAAATTCTACATTTTCTTCATTTGAGATATTCTTACCGATTGTTTTGAGTGCCTCGTGGTCCTGATGGGGACTAACCAATAAAGTAGTGGAAAAATATTCAAACTGCTTCTCTTTTGCTTCTTTGGCAGTTTTTTTCAGCCGCAGCGTCCAACAACTTAAGCATCTTTCCTTACCATTTTTATTTTTTGTTGCTTCGGTATATTCTTCAGGTTTATATTCAGGATAAATAATTTCGATCCCGGCGTCTTGACCAAAAAATTCCAGCGCTGCTTTTCTCTTTAGATACTCTTCTTGCGGATAGATATTCGGATTATAAAAAAACCCAACTATGCTCGCCCCCTTTTCTTTTAATCTTTTCAAGGGAAAGATGATACAGGGAGCGCAACAGGTATGAAGTAATATCTTCATAATCCCCCCTATTTTTCAAATAGCTCTGATTGTTTTTCTTTATTCTTTAGCCCGAAATGCTCGTAGGCCTGCTTAGTAACCAATCTTCCGCGGGAAGTGCGCTTTAAGTAACCTGCCTGTAACAAAAATGGCTCAATTGTATCGACAATAGTATCAACTTCTTCGTTTAAAGTAGCTGCCAGCGATTCAACGCCAACAGGCCCGCCTTCATAAATCTCAATAATTGTCTTTAAGACCTTGCGGTCATAATCATCTAAGCCGCCCTGATCAATTCCTAATTCTTGCAGAGTTTCCTTGGCTATCAAAAGATTAACCTTCGCAAGCTTCTTTACCTGCGCGTAATCCCTCACCCTGCGCAATAACCGGTTAGCAATCCGCGGAGTGCCGCGGGCACGCCGGGCAATCTCATCTGCTGCTTCGGAATCAATGTCCAGGCCTAAAATTTTTGCCGAATGCTTGATAATCTTTGCCAGGTCCTCCACCCGGTAAAAATCCAAATGATAAAAAATCCCGAACCTGCTGCGTAACGGAGAAGCCAAAAGCCCGGTCCTGGTGGTCGCACCAATTAAGGTAAAGGGCTTTAAATTAAATTTTATCGTCCGGGCAAATTGCCCTTTATCAATCACAAAATCAATCTGAAAATTCTCCATTGCCGGATATAAAAATTCTTCCACAACTTTAGAGAGCCGGTGAATCTCATCGATAAAAAGAATATCTCCTTTTTCCAGATTAGTAAGGATGCCGATTAAATCTCCCGCCCTTTCAATGGCCGGGCCGCTGGTAGCAGTAATCTTAGTGCCCATTTCATGTGCTACGATGTGTGCCAGAGAGGTTTTTCCTAAGCCGGGAGGACCGGAAAAAAGTAAATGCTCCAAAGGCTCTTTTCTCTGCGAGGCTGCAGTTAGGCAAATTTTTAAATTATCAACTAGCTCTTTCTGCCCGACAAATTCCGAGAGCTTCTTCGGCCGCAGGGACATATTAAGCACCACATCTTCCTCGGTCTCACTCTCGGCATTAAAAATCTCCGGCTGCCCAAGTGCCTGTGCCTTAATTAGTTTCTCTCTCGTTTCTTCGGTCATAGGGAATAATATTATTTTTATTTCTCGTAATCTCTATATCTTCAAAAAGCCCTTTTTGAATAGCAACAATTTCTTTCATCCTAATCAACTCAAGGATAGAGAGAAAAGTCACGATCACTTCGATTTTATTCTTTGCTGCCATAAATAATTCGGATAAGGCCACATTTTGCCGCTCCAGCAAAAGATGTAATATTTGATGCACCTTCTCTTCAATCGTAAACTCATCTTTAAAAACTTCATAAAAAACTTCTTTAGGGACTTCTTCTAGGGCCTTTGAAAAAGCACTGATCAGATCGAAAATACTTGCCTCGAAATATATTACCCTTTCCGCAGGAAGCTCTGCTTGGTCAATAGGTTTAGGCCGCTTAAAAACCTCCTGCTGTCCCAACTCTCTCTGACGCAAACTCTCTGCAACTTCTTTAAACTTTTCGTATTCAAGGAGCCTACGTACCAATTCTGCGCGCGGATCCTCTTCTTCCTCCTGATTCTCTTCTACCTGTGCTGGAAGAAGCAACTTGGATTTAATCTGCATTAATGTCGCGGCCATGACCAGAAATTCTCCGGCAATATTAAGATCCAATAACTTCATTAACTCTAGATAAGCCAGATATTGATCAGTAACCTTGGCAATGGGAATATCGTAAATATTGAGGTGGTCTTTTTTGACCAAATATAATAATAAATCCAATGGCCCTTCGAAAATCTCTAATTTTATTTTATAAGCCATTATAATAAATGCAGCAGTTTTTTTGTTTGCGTAATAGTTTTCTCGGCGATACAATAGGCTTTTTCTCTGCCCTGTTCTAAAATCGCTGTAAGCTTTTCTTTATCCTGCAAAAGTTCTTTTCTCTTCTCCTGAATAGGAGCAAGATATTTAACCAGAATCTCTGCCAGCTCTTTTTTACAATCAGTGCAGCCGATTTCCGCTTTACGGCAGGCAGGTGCTATCTGCTTGGCCATTTCCGGAGCAAATACTTCATAGTAGCTGTGCACATTACATTTTTCAGGATGGCCCGGGTCTGTGCGTTTTACCCGCAGAGGATCGGTAAACATCCTTTGAATTTTTGCGCCAATCGTTTTAGGCTCCTCGGAAAGCGCGATAAAATTATTATAACTTTTACTCATCTTACGACCGTCTAACCCCATCAGCCTTGATGATTTGGTTAAAAGTGCCTCTGGATCAGGAAAAACTTTTTCTTGATATAAACTGTTAAAGCGCCTGGCGATTTCCCGGGTTAATTCCAGGTGCGGCAACTGATCCTCTCCCACGGGAACGACCTGTGCCTTATATAATAAAATATCTGCAGCCTGTAAAACCGGATAGCCTAAGAAAGCATATGTGCTTAAATCCCTTCCTGTAACCTCGCGTAATTGTTCCTTATAAGTCGGGCAACGCTCCAACCATCCCAAAGGTGTTATCAGGGAAAAAATGGTAAATAGTTCCAGGTGCTCTTTAATCTTTGACTGGATAAAAATCGCGCACTTTTCCGGAGAAATACCACAAGCAATCCAATCCACAACATTATCAATAATATTCTCTTGTAAATGCTCTGGGTGCTCATATTCTGACATTAAAGCATGCCAATCGGCAACCATAAAAAAGCATTCGTACTCATCCTGCAGTTTTATCCAGTTATCCAAAGCACCTACTAAGTGCCCCAAATGTAATTTTCCCGTCGGCCGCATTCCGCTTAAGATTCTTTTTTTCATTGTTATAACTTTCTCGCTATCTTTTCAATCTCATAAGCTTCAATTACATCGCCTTCCTGGAGATTATCAAAACCAACTAAAGTGATCCCGCACTCAAAGCCTTCTGCCACTTCTTTTACATCATCCTTAAAACGTTTCAGGCCGGAAATATTGCCTTCAAAAATCACCTCGCCGTTTCTTACCAGGCTAACCTGGCTACCACGGTTAACCTTGCCCTTAGTAACAAAACAGCCCGCTACTATTCCGGAGCGCGTTAATTTGAAGACTTTTCTTATTTCCACTTTTCCTAAGAAATTTTTTTTCAGTTTTGGCTCAAGCATCCCTTCTAACGCGGCCTTGAGTTCATTGCCTAATTCATAGATAATATTATAGAGCTTAATTTCCACACCTTCTTTAGCAGATAAATCCTTTGCTAAGTCATCTGCCTTAATATTAAAACCTAAAATCAAAGCGTTCGAGGCAACCGCTAAAATCACGTCGGAAGAATTAATATTTCCTACACCATCATGGATCACTTCCATTTTTATTTCCGCTGTAGAGATTTTACTAATCACGTCCTTAATTGCTTCCAATGAACCCTGAACATCTGCCTTAATAATTAATTTTAATTCTTTAATCTTGCCTTCTTTGATATTAGCGTATAAATCCTCCAGGCTAATGCGTTTTATAGTCTTAACCTGGCGCTGCTTTTCCTGTTCCAGGCGTAACTCCACCAGATCCTTTGCCTGTTTATCGCTTTCTAAGGCAAAGAATTGTTCTCCGGCTGCAGGAATACCAGATAAACCAAGAACCTCAACCGGATGAGAAGGTAAGGCCTGGGTTACCGCATGCCCTAGATGATTAAACATCCCGCGGATCTTACCATAACAATTCCCCACGACGATGTTATCATTTAAATGAAGAGTGCCGTTCTGAATCAAGAGTGTAGCTACCGGCCCGCGGCCCTTGGACATCTTAGCTTCAATGACAATACCGCGTGCGAGACGATTAGGATTTGCTTTTAACTCTAGAACCTGCGCTTCAAGCAGGATCATCTCCAGTAAATCATCAATTCCCTTGCCGGTCTTTGCGGAAACCGAGACTGTAATAGTCTTGCCGCCCCAGTCTTCAGCCATCAGGTTAAGCTCAGAAAGCTGTTTTTTTACCTGATCAAGATTTGCCTGTGGCTTATCAATTTTATTGATCGCTATTATAATCGAAACTCCTGCTGCGCGGGCATGGTCAATGGCTTCCCGGGTCTGCGGCATTACTCCGTCATCCGCAGCCACTACTAACACTACAATATCAGTAACGCTTGCTCCGCGTGCGCGCATCGCGGTAAAAGCTTCATGGCCGGGCGTATCAAGAAAAGTAATTTCTCCTGTCGGCAGATTCACCCGATAGGCACCGATATGCTGTGTTATCCCGCCATGCTCGCTATCAACTACCTTGGTTTGCCGGATCGCATCCAACAATGAAGTCTTGCCATGGTCAACATGCCCCATAAAAGTCACTATCGCTGGCCGTAATTTCAGATCCTGCGCTTTATCAACATTTTCATGTATTTTTAAAGCCAGTTCTTCTTCAGTAGGCGCTTGCTTAATTTGATATCCGTATTTTTCACAGATTACCGCTACTATTTTCTCTTCTAAAAACTGGTTGATCCCTGCCATTATTTTCATGTCCATCAAAAATTTAATCAGAACTGATGGTTTCTCCTGCAATCTGATTGCCAAATCCTTGAGCGTGATCGGAAGCTGTAATTCCAATTCCTTTAATATTTTCTTTACTACCGGTACAGGCGGCGGTGTGGCTGGTTTAATTTCTGGCGGAATTGCTTTTTTCTCTTCTTTAAATTCTTTTTTAATTTCTTTTACCGGCGGCTTGGGAGCAACTACTGGCGGAATATGCTCTTTTGGTTTAGGGAGAATAATCTCTTTTAGCTTCTCTTCAATTACCCTTGGCTTAATTATCGGCTGAATAATTTGCGGCTTTAGTTCTTTTTCCTTAATAATCTTTGCTTCCTTCTCGTGCGGCTTAGTAACTTTTTTTACCGCGGGAGCTTTTCGCACTGTCCTTACTATCTTTGCTTTTACTTGCGCAACTGGCTTAGTAGTTTTTTTCTTAGGAAGAACTTTTTCTTTTTTTGCCACTTTCACCGATTTTCTGGGCTTGATTACCATAAATGTCCTCTATTCTTTTTTCGCTGATATCTCGTCTTGAAGCTTTTTAGCTTCCTCGATTATTTTCTCGGCTTTTTTTTCGCCGATACCTTTTACCTGTAATAAATCTTCCGGCTTCCCCGCAAGAATATCTTCTACACTGTTAAAGCCCGCTGCCTTGAGGCCTTCTAATATTTTCTCTTTGACTGCAGATAGTTCTTCTATAGGAATTCCGGTTTTTGTTTTTTTAGCTTTCTTTGTTTTCTTGGTTTTCTTTGCTTCTTTTGCTTCTTCCTGCGGAACTTCTTCCTCTACCTGTGCTACTTCGCTTTCTTTGGCTTTAGCGGCTTGGGCTGCAGCGGCAGCAGTAGCTTTGGTACGAATATCTAATTCCCAGCCAATTAAACGAGAGGCAAGACGCACATTCTGCCCGTGTTTACCGATAGACAAAGAAAGCTGATCATCATCGACAATTACTTCTGCTTTTTGGTGCTCTTTATCCAATTTTATCTCTGCGATTTTTGCCGGCGATAATGCGGCTTTAATATATTCCCTGATATCATCATTGTATCTAACGATATCAATTTTTTCGCCTTGAATTTCATTGACAATATTTCTCACACGGTTACCGCGCATCCCTACACAAGCTCCCACAGAATCTACCTTATCATTTTTTGACCAGACTGCGATTTTTGTGCGTTCTCCGGGTTGCCTGGCAATAGACTTTATCTCCACGATACCTTCATAAATCTCCGGTACTTCCAATTCAAATAATTTTTTGATTAGATTCGGGTGGGTACGCGATAAAATAATCTGCGCTCCACGGGTATCTTTCTTTACTTCTGCCACATATGCCCTGATACGCTGCCCCTGCTTAAATTCTTCCTTTGGGCTCTGTTCGCGTTTTAAAAGCACGCCTTCCGCCTTACCTAAGAGATCAACGATAATATTGCCTTTATCAAAACGATAGACTACTCCGGAAACGATCTCGCCGACTCTCCCCTGAAAATCATTAAAAACCACTTCTTTTTCAGCTTCACGGATCTTCTGAATGATCACCTGCCTAGCAGTAGAAGCGGCAATTCTTCCGAAATCAATGGAAATAACCTCTTCCCGCTTTTCTTCTTTTACTCTGAAGGCCCTGATTTTGCCGTTACTGCGGTCTAGCTCCACAACCAGATCTTCACCCGGCTTGATATCGATCGCTTTACGCGCAGCACTCAACAAAGCGCTCTCTACCGCCTGAATTAATATTTCTTTTTTAATACCCTTTTCTCTCTCGATTTGATCTAGGATTGCTAATAATTCTTGGCTCATTTTAATCAACGCTCCATTTTAGTTTATTAAATCTCTTGTCTTGCCTTGTTAATTTTGCTCAAAGGAATAGTCAAAACCTTATCCTTCGTATCGATAATTACTGCTGCCTCATCCACCTGGTTAATTTTTCCCACCCATTCTACTTTTCCCTCTACAGGGTCGCTTAAGAAAAACGTTGCTTTTCTATTCATACAGCGTACAAAATCATTCCTTACTTTTAAAGGCCGGTCTAATCCCGGAGAAGAAACCTCTAGAAGATAATTTTCTTCGATACTATTTTTCTCATCGAGAATCATGCCAATTTCCCGGTTTAAAAAAGCGCAGTCCCCCAGATTAATCCCGCCGTCTGGCCTATCTGCCAAGATGCGTAAAACCATACCAGCTGCCTCTCTGCGATAAATCAACTCCACCAGTTCCAGCCCCTGCTCATTAAGAAAGGTAGAAATTATATTGGTTAATTCATTTATGATTGCTTCGTTATCCATGGATATTCTTTTTTATCTCCTGCCAAATTACTTCTTTGCTACCGATAGTTTTCTCTTTACTCCTGCGTACTTTCAATTCCAGAGTATTGTCCTTTAAAGATTGCTTGCCGATGACGATCTGCAAACTAATACCTAAAAGATCCGCATCTTTAAATTTCACACCTGCGCGTTCATCGCGGTCATCAAGCAAAGCTGAAATTCCTTGCGCTTCTAATTCTGTGTGCAGTGCCGTAGCCTGATCCATGATCCTCGATTCAGTAATATCCAACGGCAAAATAATTACTTTATAAGGAGTAACTTCCTGCGGCCAAATGATCCCATCTACATCATGATTTTGCTCAATTACCGCGGAAATTAATCTAGAAACCCCGATACCATAACAGCCCATGATAATCGGCAAGCTCTTTCCTTGCGCATCCACAAAATTAGCTCCTAAGACACGGCTATATTTGACCCCAAGTTTAAAAATATGCCCGACTTCTAAAGTATTAATTTTTTCTAGTTTCCCCTTGCATTGAGGACAATTCAGCGCGGCATCTTCCTTTGCCGGAAACCCTTTGTGACAAACTCCGCAAAAAAGCACAGTATCCTCGCCTTCGTTTGCCGGCACCATAAACTCGTTTGAAAGGTTTCCACCCATAACTCCGGAATCTGCTTCCACGCTTAAACAATCAAGGCCGCAGCGCGCAAAAATCCTTTCATAAGCTTTAAACATCAACTGATAATTTATATCTAACCCTGCCTCATCTTTATCAAAACTATAGGCATCCTTCATAATAAATTCACAACCCCGCACTAGGCCGAAACGCGGCCGCATTTCATCACGAAATTTTGTCTGAATTTGATAAAGCGTAACCGGTAGTTGCTTATAAGAAGAAATATGGCTTTTCACCAGATCAGTAATTACCTCTTCATGTGTTGGCCCCAGGCAAATCTTTCGCCCCTTACGGTCAATAAACCTAATCATTACTTCCCCGATATCTTTATCACGGCCTGACCTAAGCCATAATTCCAGAGGCTGTAAAGCCGGAAGCAACACCTCAGCTGCTCCACAGGCATTCATCTCTTCGCGGATAATTTTCTCGATATTCATTAACGCCCGGTAACCTAACGGCAAATAAGAATATACTCCTGCCATGAGCATTCGGATAAATCCTGCGCGCAACAAAAGCTGATGACTAACTGATTCTGCTTCCTGCGGGGTTTCTTTAAGTGTCGGGATAAATGTTTTTGACCAGTACATTTTTTAATCCGGGTTAAAAATTTCTTTAGATAGTTCGATCCCTGCTTTTTTAAACAATGGATAGAATACCGGAATAATTCCGGTAGCTCTCCATTTCCCTATTACCTTACCGCTACTTTCCACGCTTTCTATATCATAGACAAAAAGATCTTCCAGAACTACCCGCTCATCTTTTAGGCCGTTGACCTGAGAGATATGCGTAATTCTTCTTGTACCGTCCAATAATTGATCCTGCTGAATTATTAGATGTATCGCCGCGGCAATCTGACGATGAATCGCTTCCAAGGTAATCGGCACTCCGGATGTAAGAATCATGGTTTCAATCCGGTAAATTACATCTTGAGGAGTATTGCCGTGGATAACCGCTAAAGACCCGGTGTGGCCAGAACAAATTGCCTGAAGCATATCCAAGGTTTCTCCGCCTCTAATTTCACCGAGGATAATTCTTTCCGGGCGCATGCGTAAGGAATTTTTAAAAAGGTCTCTGGTAGTAATCTCACCCTTTCCTTCAATATTTGGCTGCCGGGTTTCCAAACGCACCACATGATCCTGGTATAAATGTAATTCCGGTGTATCTTCAATAGTGATGATCCGCTCATCTTTATCGATATACGTAGAGAGCACACCCAGCGTGGTAGTTTTTCCTGATCCGGTGGCACCGGCAAGGATGAGATTTAATTTTGCACGCATACAGGCAATAAGAAAATCCCCCATTCTTTTATTAAGGGTGCCGCGCTCCAACAAATGCTCCATATTCCTAATCTCGGTTAAAAATTTCCTGATCGTAATTGTCGGCCCGTCTATGGCTAAAGGCGGAATAATGATATTTACCCGAGAGCCGTCTTTTAAAGAAACATCCGTAAAAGGGATGGCTTCGTCAACATGACGACGGGTAGGCATGAGGATTTTAGAAATCAACCGGTTTAATTGCTGCTCGTCATCAAAGGAAATTTGCGCCATTTCTTTTTTGCCGTTTTTCTCTAAGAAAACTTTTTTCGGGCCGTTAATCATAATTTCCGTAACAGCCGGATCACTTAACAAAGCATCAATAATCCCCAGGCCGGTAAATTCAATGAGAATTTCGCTCATTAAGGTTTTTCGTTCCTGTTCAGAAGTATAAATATGTTCTTCTTTGGCAATCTCATTTAAAATTTCATCAAAAGCCTTTTTTAGTTCCACTTCGTTCATTGTCGGCTTGGAAAATAGCTCATTATACTCAGCGATTATCTTTTTTCTTACTTTATCTTTCAATACTTTGTCCATAAAACCTCCGCGTTAATTTAATTCCTTCAATAGTTCGCTAACACATCTATCTAAAGAAACCTTCTTTATTGCTTTTCCATGTTTAAATAATAGCCCGTCTTTTTTGCCAAAGGCTATCCCCAAATCAGCTTCCTTTGCTTCTCCGGGCCCGTTCACAACGCAGCCCATTACCGCTATTTTCAAAGGCTTCAGAGGTATTGTGTATTGTGTATTGTGTATTACGCTTTCTAACTCCTTGACTATTTTTACTAAATCTACTTCGCAGCGGCCACAGGTCGGACAGCTAATTAATTCCGGGCCGAAATTACGTAAATCTAGCGCCTCTAAAATACTTTTTGCTGCCCTGATCTCCTCTGTCGGCTTGTCAGTAAGAGAGATTCTAATTGTATCTCCAATGCCCTGCAAAAGCAGATCTCCAATTGCAATTGCGGATTTAATTACTCCGGAAAAAGACGGCCCTGTAGCAGTGACTCCCAAATGCAATGGATAATTGCAGCGCGAACTAATTCTACGGTAAGCCTCGATAGTATCCGGAATATTCGAAGCCTTCAGAGAAATCACGATATCATAAAAATTACAGCTTTCTAAGATTTTAATATAATCTAAGGCACTTCTTACCATCTCTTCTGCCACACTTGTGACATGTGACGTGTGACGTGTGACGTGAGGCAATGAACCTGAGTTCAATCCCACTCTAATCGGAATCCCTCTAGCCTTTGCAGCTTTCGCGATTTGTATCACTTCTTCGCGTTTAAAAATATTCCCCGGATTTAACCTAATCTTGTCTGCACCGCTCTTTATCGCGGTTAATCCTAAACGCCAATCAAAATGAATGTCAGCTACCAGAGGAATTTTTATTTTTTTCTTTATCTGGCTTAAGGCATGGGCATCGTCTAAATCTTTTATTGCCAGGCGCACAATCTCGCATCCGGATTTTTCTAATTCTTTAATCTGGGCAATAGTACTCTGGATATTCGAAGTTTTCGTTTTGGCCATGGACTGAATGGCGACAGGAGAATTTCCTCCGATAGAAACCTTGCCGATTTTTATAACCTTGGATTTACGCCTGGTTAATTTCATATTTTACTTTACCAATTTCGTGATCTTATCTCCAAAAAATCTTAAGATATCATTATAGGTAACAATCACAACTAAAAAGATCAAAAACATAAATCCTGCCTGGGTAATCACTTTTTCCACTTTGATACTTAAATACCTGCCCCTGATCTTTTCAATGAACAATAATAGGATATGCCCGCCGTCTAGTGCCGGTAAAGGCAGAAGATTAAAAATTGCCAGACTTACGCTTAATAAACCGATTAAGTTCAATATCGAAGCCAGGCCAGTATGCGCAGCCTTGGCTGTAATCACAAAGATTCCTATCGGCCCGGTTACCGAATCGCGTAAAGACAGGCTACCACTAACCAATCGCCAGATTGCTTTATAGGTAATTACGGTAATCATCCAGGTTTTTTCCGCGCCCAGGGTAACAGACTGAAAAAAATTATGCCTGATTTTGATGGTCTGCGAAAAATCCGGTGTGATCCCAAGCAATCCGACATTACGCTTCTTCCCCAACTGATCATCGACTTCTTTCTTTTTTAAAATTACGTTCGCGTGTAAAAGATTATTCGCACGTAGATAATCGATTTTTACCTGCGCGCCAGGCTCTTTATCATAAATAGCCATCTGCAGGTCATCCCAGGAATTAAGTGTTTTTCCGTCTACAGAAATAATCTTGTCCCCCGCAACTATACCGGATTCTTTAGCTCCATAACCATCA
>Ga0105164_10001714_pt1 | contig 13852 bp, 14 predicted proteins | sample VDWuncwatermetaG_FD_89674 | JGI IMG/M metagenome (GOLD analysis project Ga0105164, IMG submission 89674) | Wastewater microbial communities from Netherlands to study Microbial Dark Matter (Phase II) - VDW unchlorinated drinking water | ecosystem: Environmental > Aquatic > Freshwater > Drinking...
AGAATCAAGACACCGTTATCTTTGCCCTTTTTGCCAACCCCCCATTGATGGAAGAGATCGACGGCGGCACGGTCAACGTCCCCATCCTGGACCGCCTGAACGGTGACCACCGCAACTTCGGCTCCGGTGGCACTCTCTAACTTTATCAATACCCCTTCAAGCTGCTGCACTGCTTCTTCCGTCATCACTCCGGCAAAATCGCTCACCCGACCTCGTGGCTTCGGGAACTCCTCAGCATAGGCATGAGAATGGGGGTCGAAAACGAGACCGAAGGAACAGATTAAGACCCACGGCAACAGCACCATAAAGATGAGGTGCCCGCGTCTCCAACCGGACCTCGTCGTTTTCTGTACGTGTGTCGTCACGAAAATAACTACCCTCCTGGTGAAACTGGGGACGTTTGTATTTTTGACTCAAAAATAGAAGTGTCTTTTTTATACCTTTCAAAAACCTGGGGTTGTCTAGCGGACGATTCAAGGTACAGATGTTCTAAGACGAAAAATCTATTGATCGAGCCCTCCCACCTTCCGAACGCTCACGGAGAATTTTGTTACCATGGTGTTACCATGGATGTCACAGTAGCGTGTCTCTGCCATCTCCTTAGTCATTACCATGTTTATTACCACGTTTCTCCCAGAGGGCCCCACGGCCGGTGCCTTTACTCACGATGTGGCCTTCCTTGCGGAGCCGGTTTAAGATAACCCGGATCATATCCCGGCTTACCGAGGGACATAATCTCTCAACATCTGAAATACTGAAAGTCTGCGGGAGATTATCAATCGTTTCTTCCACGATAGACGTCTTTGCTCCCCGGGCCTTTGTGATCGTGCCGACATGGCGTTCAAATTCCTGATAAGCACCTATCAAGACGCCGAGCGAATACTCCCACCACGGTTTGAGGCTATGCTTGCCCTTTTGCCAACCCTTTGACGATAACTGCAAGGCCTCATAATATGTTTCTTTTGATTCTTCGATTAAGCGTTCGATTGAGATATACCGGCCAACCGTATAATCAGATTGGTGAAGCATTAAAACCGTTAAGAGCCTCGACACACGTCCGTTTCCGTCGCTAAATGGGTGAATGCACAGAAAATCAAAGACAAACGCCGGAATAAGGATGAGCGGACTTGTCTAAGGATTTCCGCTTCGGATCGGTCTTTTGGCTTCGACGGGTGCGCCATAAGCTCCTTAAAACGCTTTGAAGGCACAGTCACGCCTTCGATCCTGCTCGATGATTCCGTGCTTTCGATAATAGCCGTCTGTTTAAGCGTCGCCAAGACTTGAGGCGTCTGATGCTGGAATAAATCCTGTCTGCCCTTATACTCGCCGAGCTTTTGAAGCAATCCGCCCATCTCAATGGGGATTGCTTGTCGGCTCAAAAAATCAATGTCTAATGACTTCATGTTAAATCCTTTTCTCCTCTCACCCGCTCAATCTCCACGAGTGCCTTATTGATCTTAGGAGTAATGGTGAATTTCGGGTTCAATGCCATTGGTACACCTTTATAAGATGAATCGCTTCAACAATCCGGCTGTAAGTATTATAGCAGAACTCGGCCCCGTTATTGCACTTTGAATCGGACGTTTAGTAGGGACAGGCCACTGCCTGCTTAGCTCCAAACACCACTTCATCCAACCGCTCCCCTGTCCCGTTCTGAACCTCGGGTAGCAGGTGCCCATACCGGTCGAGGGTTGTCTGCCTCCGTGTATTGGGCTACTCAAAGTAGTTAGCCTTCGGAGAATAGTCCACCGAAAGCTATCTACTACGAATAACAACTCACATGAAGGTGGACTACCCTCTCTGTATGACCCAATACAGGAAGGCGGAGTGGTTTGGATGGAGGCGTGCCCCGTTACAAACTTCGTTTGTAACGGGGCGTGACCTAACTGGAATTGGATAAACTTGGCGTGGGCCCCCCGGAATTCGGAATTCATCCTCGCCAATCCTTTAAAAGAGCGGAGATATAATTCAGGTAACGTTGGTTCCGGGTCTCCTTTGCAACCTGTAAGTTTTTTTCGAGAAGACGGACCGCCTTTTCCTTTTTCCCCATTGCCTTGATGATTTTCGCCTTGACCACCTGCTCCCTAAGAGACACCGGATTCTGCCTGACTGCTCGTTGGGCAAATCCTAACGCAACGAAAAAGTTTCCCCTCTCATACTCAAGAAGAGCAAGATTATTGAGGCTCGCGGCATGATTTGAATTGAACTGCAACACTTTCTTGTAATGGGTCATCGCCTCATCTCGGTCACCCCTCTTTTGATATTCAAAGGCAAGTGAAGCATGAATCTCTGAATAGGTTGGAAAAGCCGAAAGCGCCTTTTGGTAATAGCGAATCGCCTCGTCTCCCTTCCCCTGCTTGCTCATGACTCTTCCGAGGTATAAATAGGAATGGGCAAACCGTGCTTCCTCGTGCACGTTCCAGTTCGATAAAAAATTCACTGAGAGGAAGAGCGGTAAAAATAAAACGACCCTTTTCCCTTTTCCCATGTCGAATCCCTCAGAGAGACGGCGTAAGGCAAAACCGGCAAAGAGAATCAGCACCGGCACTATCACAAGCCGATACCTTGAGATCATGGGGAAAAGGAGAAGCATGGGAAGGGTGAATAACAAGTAGAGATAGAGGAAGAGACTCTCCCGACGAAGTCTCAGCCCAACCATCAAACCATAAACGGCCAATGCAAGAATCAATCCAAAATCTATCCGACTCAACACTCTGACAAAAGGATGAAAATAGGTTTTTGCAAACTGATAGTCGTTGTTGTCTGGGATCTCATAATTTTTAATCAAATAATGCATCTTTTTGAGATAAAGTTTTAAGGCTGCCCGTGGATTCTTCCGGATAAACTCGACACCCTTTCGATACCAAAAAGCAGAGGCGGCGCGATATCCTTCCTTCCCCGTCTCTTGAGCAGCCGCCTTTAAAAAATCCCTCTCCTCACCCGCGAAATGAATCTCCACCCATGGTAATTTCGCAATGGATCCGTCGGTATAGGGATTGTTCCCGGTATAAAAGGCCTCACCCCCATGCGCTGAGATCAAAACCAGTTCTTTTCCCACAAGATAATTTCGTAAAGTAATGGGAAAAATGAAGAGGGTAAAACCAAATATAAAGAGCAGGACGCTCAAAAGGATTTTGGAAAATGGAAGATGGTTTTCACGACCGGTAAGGAATAACCAGAAAGGGATCAGAAAAATAAGGATGTTGGGTCTCATGGTAAAAGAGAGTGCCACAACAAGCCCTAAGAGGATGCACCTGTGGAGACGCCACGTCTCCCAAAAGTTTACAGCAAGAGCAATGGCGAGCACCAGACAGAAGAGCAGGACGCAATCATACTCTAAGGTCAACTCATAAAAAGGAAAAAGCCAGTAGAAACAGTAAATTAAACCGGCTAACACACCGGTCCGTTGATCAAAACATCGATCGCCGATGAAATAGATGAGGACGGCGATGAAACTTCCAAGCAAGAATTGAATGATTCGGACGGGAAGAAGGTCTATTCCGAAAAGCGAGAAGAGGAGTGCGAGAAAATATTGATAGAAGGGACTTGCAAAAAAGATTTTATCCCCTATCCAATTCCCGGATTCGAGGAGGGTGAGCGCCTTTTGGTAATAGAATCTTGGGTCGGAACCGAGGTAATCGAGAAGGGGATAGTTTCTTAATTGGAGGAAAAAGAAGATACGGCAGAGGAAAGCAAATAGAAATAGAAAAGTTGGAAAGATGAATTGGTTAATCTTCACACTTTCACGGTTAATATGAAACAATGGTGGATCTGAGGGGGATCAAACCCCTGACCTCTTGAGTGCAATTCAAATTTGAGTTCACCCGCCATTTTGCAGATATTTTAACAGTTTTTGTTTCTGATTGCTACTGCTTTGGTTGCGCCAATATGCCGTCGGAGGGTTCTTGATGGTGGTTGATGCTGTTTGAGGGTGTTTCGGGGTGTTTTGTTAGCATGGTGTTACCATGGAAGTGATGAAATTTCATACCTATAGTTTATCTTATTCGTGCTAATCAGCGCTTGGCAGTGAAACGAATGTCATAAACTCCTTTCCCGGCACTCCGACCAGAAGGGCTGGAGTGTGATATACTATCTTTGATAACATGTCTCCTTTAGTGAAAAAACTCCCCCTCTTTTCCGTTGAACGATGGACGATTTTCCTCTTTTTCTCAGGCCTGATCCTTTCCACCATTCACAAACTCTGGGCCTTCGATATCTGGTGGCATTTAAAAACAGGAGAATGGATCTTCAACCATCGAACTGTCCCACGCACCGACCTATATTCTTATACGGTCCCCAACCATCCGTGGATCGATCTGTCCTGGGGCTTTCAGGTTCTGGTCTATAGCGCCTATAAGCTCTTAGGAGTTAACGGGATTATTCTTTTCAAGGTCTTGATTGTGACGGGCACCTTTTATCTTCTGTTTCGCTTTTTCTACCGGAAGGTACCCCTGGCGCTTCTCCTTCCCGTCCTTTCCCTAACCCTCTTCACGGTCCATGAGCGTCTGCAGGAACGTCCAGAGGTCTTGAGTTACTTCTTCTTGGTGTTGTATCTTCTCATCCTTGAAAGAAATCGTCAGAAGACGACGAAATTGGTTTACCTCATTCCTTTCCTGCAGATCGTCTGGGTTAACGTTCATGGACTGTTTGTCTTAGGTCTCTTGCTCATCGGCGCAGAGTGCCTTGGGAAGTTCTTTTCCTGGTTTTCTTCAAGAAGGCCCAGAACGACGCACTTTCCTAAAAAACTTCTTCTGATCTTCTTCCTCTCATCTGTGGCAACTCTTTTAAATCCCTACGGCCTTAAAGGAACCCTTCTCCCACTCACCCTTTTCACCCGAATTAGTGGCGAGATTGAACTCTTTAGTTCCCAAATCGATGAATTTATAAGGCCCTTTGCATCGTATGATCCGAGCTTGACTGTGTTTTTTTATAAACTCTTGCTCGTCCTTGGGGCGCTTTCCTTTCTTTTAAATCACAAACGGTTTCCTCTGGGTCATGGCATTTTGTTTATCCTATTTACTTATCTCTCTCTCCTGGCGAGGAGAAACATCGCCCCCTTTTCATTCGTCTCCTGTTTCCTCATCCTCACGAATCTTGAAATCCTGCTTCAGCAGAACTTCAAGTTTTCGGAATATTTGAGAGGTCCAGCCTTGGGAGGATTGCTTCTCGTCTTTACCTTTCTTTTGCCCCTCCCCTTTGTCACCGGTATCTTCTACGAACATGAAAAAAGAAATAAGCGATTCGGTTTGGGCATCTCCGAACATCGGTACGTCATCCAAGCAGCGGATTTTATTGAAAAGAGTGGTCTCGCCGGAAACATCTTTAATTCGGAGATTTTAGTCGGAGATTACTTCATCTGGCGCTTTTATCCGAAGCGGAAGGTCTTCTTGGATGGACGGCTCGAGGTGTACGGCGAGTCCTTTTTCAAAGAGGTGTTTCAACTTTTCCGGAATCCCTCCCTTTGGCCGGAATGGGCAGAGAGGTATCAGATCGATATCTGTATTCTAAACCACAAGAACCTACGCGATGACGACCTTCTCCTCTGGCTTCATCAAAGTAGGGAGTGGGTCCCGATTTATTTTGATGAGTTGGTCATCCTCTTTGTCAAAAATACCCCTCAAAATAAGGAACTGCTCGAAACCTATGCCCTCCCCTTCAGAGAAGACCGTGTTACCCCCGAGGACACCTCTTTTCCCATCTCAGCCAAAAGAACCTTCTTTGTTCCTCTTACGGACAATTACGTGGTTCCCCTGCGAAAAGCCAATCTCTATACGAAGCTCGGCCTTCTCAACAAAGCCGAGGCGATCTACCAGAAGCTCCTGTTTGCACTTCCCCGAGATCCGTTCCTCCATCACAACTTTGGATCTCTCCTTCGCAGACAAGGGAAGCCCCAAGAGGCTCTTACGGAATATCAGGAGGCGATTAGACTAGAGTCAAAAAATGCCTTGTTTCGTTATAGCTTAGGAGGTTTGTATCTCGAGAAGGGACAGAAGGACCTTGCCCTTAAAGAATTGGAGAAGAGCGCGAGGTTGGATCCCGCTTTGGGAGAAACGCGTTACCAATTGGGCAGACTCTACGCGCAGAATGGGGAATTTGAAAAGGCCGAGAGGGAATACCGTTCTGTAAAGACATCGGACGCTGCCTATCTTTTAGCGCGTAACGCCCTCGGGATTCTCTATGCCCAGAGGGGAGAATTTGAGAAAGCAGAGAAGGAATTCCGGGACATCTTAGCCCACCACCCGGGGGCGCAATCGGTCCTGAACAATCTAAAGGAGCTTCAAGAAATGAAAGATGCCGGAACGAGAGCCCCTCTGAGGAGGAAATAAAAGCGCACCCGCCAATCGCAGTCCCGACGAATAAGTCGGGACACGCTTGCGGTGGTCGGCTTGAGCTATGTGCGCGTTCGGCATTCCGCCGCCTCTATGTCATAACTCATTGAAAACAATGGTGGAGCTGGCGGGAGTCGAACCCGCGACCTCTTGAGTGCGATTCAAGCGCTCTCCCAACTGAGCTACAGCCCCAATGAGGACGTGACTTACGGAGTTCCCACAGGACGACGTAAGTCACTGTCCGAATTGGTCCGCCGTAGCCCGTCCTCTTCTCTTCCTTGAAGACTCTAGGGCGAAGGCGGACCTTTCGATTTAAAAATTAAACCAGTCGACGCCGGCGTGTTCCATAAACTTGTGGGTGTTGGTCTTGCTCTGGGATTTATTGAACCAGCTGGTACATCCCGTCGCCACAAAAAGCAGAATGATCCCCAGCGCAACCATTTTTTTTCTCACGGTTCCTCCTGTCGTCTCTCTTTCACGTAGTGACTTCCTCCGAGAGATTTCGCATATTTCTTGAGTTCCGCGCCGACCTCTCCGACTTCCGCCACATGGGTAATATTCCGGTTTTCCGTCGTCACGATACCGATGGAAAGAGTGATTAAAGAAACCTTGACCGCCTTTCCTTGGCGGTCCTGCCCGAGAATAAAGCCCGCCTTCCGGTCTTCCTCATGATAAAAAGATGCGGCGATCCGATCAAATGCGGCAATGATCGCCTTGCAGATCGGCGCGGCCTTTTGAGGCGTTGTGACGACGACAAAGTCGTCCCCCCCTTCATGTCCGATGAAGTCGTCCGGATTGCCGGCTTCGTGAATGGCCTGAATCAAGATCTTCGCAGTCCGGCTGATCACTTCGTCCCCTCTCGAGAACCCGTATTTGTCGTTATAGACCTTAAATTTGTCCAGATCCACATAGCAGACGGCAAAAGGCTTCTTCTGCTGGATGAGACTCTCGATCTCGTTGGCGATCGAAATGTTTCCCGGCAGTTTCGTCAGGGGATTGGCATCCAAAGCACTCGTTGTGCGCCGCATGATCATCTTGACACGCGCCAAGAGTTCCCGCGGCTCAAAGGGCTTCACGAGATAATCATCGACCCCTGCGTTGATGCCCCGGACTTTATCGTCGATCTCCCCTTTTCCGGTGAGCATAATAATGGGAATATGCCGAAGAAGGATATCTTTCTTGAGGGCCTGGCTCACTTCATGTCCGTTCATTTTCGGCATCACAAAGTCCAAGATGAGAAGCTGGGGGGAAACCTTCTTAACCGAGGAGAGGGCCTCCTCACCGTCCGCCGCTTCGAAAACGGTGTAACCTTCTCCTTCGAGGGTAATTCGCAGGACATCGCGGATATCAGGATCGTCATCCACCACAAGAATCTTCTCGGCCATGCAGTTTCCTTAAGCGTTCTCCACCCTCGGGGTCGGCGTCGTGGGAAGGGAAACACTAAAGGTGCTCCCCTGCCCCAATTTGCTCTTCACCCAGATCTTCCCGTTGTGGGCCTCGACGATTCGCTTCACCAATGAGAGCCCCAATCCCGTCCCCTTGATATTTTGGCGGATGGCATTTTCAGACCGGTAAAATTCCTCAAAAATATGTTGGAGATCCTTTGGATCCATCCCGATGCCGGTATCGGTGATGTCCCACTGGACCTCTTCCTTTCGTCGCAAGACCTGGAGGGTGATGCGTCCCCCCTGAGGGGTGAACTTAACGGCATTCCCCAAAAGATTGAGGAATGCCCGCTCCATTTTCTCGCGATCCACCGAAATTTCAGGAAGTCCTTTTTCCTCTTCGAGAGAAAGGGTGATCCCCTTTTCGCGAATCTGGGGCTGCAGGATATCCAACGGTCCTTCGAAGAGAGTATGGACAGACACGGCCTTCACCTCCATCACCACTTTTCCGGACTCAATCCGGGAAATATCCAAGAGGTCATTGACTAATTGCGTGAGGCTATTGGTCTGTTCATCGATGCGCAGGAGTCTCCGCTTCTGATCTTCACTTAAGGGGCCCAGTTTCCCCTCGCTCAAGAGACTCGCATAGCCCTTAATGGAGGTGAGTGGGGTCCGGAGCTCGTGAGAGACATTCGAGACAAAATCAGATTTCATTTTATTCAGTCGCTTGAGCTCCTCGTTTGCCTTTGCCAGTTGCAGGGTCCTTTCTTTGATCTTCATCTCAAGCTCACGGTGAGACTTCCACAACTGTTCGTAAAGGGTGGAGTTCTCGATCGCCTGGCTCATCTGATTGGCAAGAATGGAAACTAATTCGCCATCAGCTTCGGTCACTTCTTCGTAAGAGGTTTCCTTTCCGACGAAAATAAATCCAGCTGCCTTTCCTTTCACGACGAGGGGAACGAGGATGAAATTAGAAGAGTGGAAAATTTCTGAAAATTTTTGGGCGATGGAATTCATCTTCCCGCTCTGGCTGACCCGAAGGGGTTTCCCCGCCTGGAAGAATTCTTTGGGGGCGCGGTCTTCCAAGAGTTTACTCTGAATGAGGTGAGCCTCTTTTTCGGAATAACCGACACGCGCATGGGACCCCATGGCTTCCATCCCTTCTCCGAAGAGCAGGATAATACTTTTTTCGAATCCAAATTTTGAGATAAAGGAGGTGGTGAGTTGACCGAGTGTATCTTCCACGTTCACGGAGCGGTTGATCGACTGTCCTAATTCATGAAGCAGGGTGAGCCCCTCAATCCGCTTATCCAGCTCCTCCTGTGCCTTCCGGAGCCCCAGGTCTGTCCGAATGATAAGACCTGTCTGTTTATCTAATTCCTCGTAGGCCCTCTTGATCTGTTCGTATTTCTCCTTCTGTTCCCGCTCCATGCCGATCATGGAAACAAAAAAGATGAAGATAAGAATGAGGGCGAATCCAAAAATGGACCGCTCCCAAAGAGTCTCGGCGACAAACATTTTGAAGAGCGCCACGAATGAAAGTGCGCTCACCAGGAGGATCTTCTTGAACATAGAACCTTACTCTCCGAGGGCTAGAATGACAGCAGATTCGTTGAGAAAATAACTCTGTCCCAAATACCGCTCACTTCCGGAGGGAGACATCTCACCGTATCCGTAACATCCCGCCACGGGGACCCCTTCTCCGAAAAGGTCGCGTAGGATCTGAAGCTCCTGAATCCCGTCGCGGCCGAGGAGTTTTTTTCGGGATGCGGATTCAAACACAAAAACGACGCGCGGTTTCTTCCCCGATAGCGCAGTGAGTGCCGCCATTCCCGCCTTGCGCGTCGCTTCCAAAAGGGATTCCTTCGTCCCGATCATTAAGTGGACCTCCTCTCCCTCCGGAACTTCCGCCGTGCAGACCAGAGACCCCCCCTGCCCCATCTGAATCGGTTGCCGGATGAGCGGCTCCTCTTCTCCCGCCATCGACAGACCCAGAGGATAAAAAAGGGATTTCCGAGCGAGAGGCTCTCCCCCTTTTTGAAATTCCGTTCCGAAATAATCTTCATAGATGGAGATCGCAGGCTCCCGATCCAGTTCCTGAAGGAGGTTTCCCATCGCCCGCGTCACCCGCCGGGATCTCCCCAAAGGAAGCCAGCCATGCCGCGATCCGACTCCGAAAGAAAGGGTTCCGTAAAAAAGCGCCCCGCAAAGGGCGTCTTCAAGGACCTGACCTTCATAATACGCAAAACTTTTTGCAAAACGGAAATTATCTCCGCCCGAGGATCCGATGATCGAGAAACTGGTTCCCAAAACATCCTGAATTCCCCGGATCGCATCCTGGCCGTTTCCAGAAAGGCCGTCTGAAAATGCCAAAAAGAACCGGCCCTTTTCTTTGAGATCGCGGCTGGCCCCCCAAGCCGCTTCCTGACCCGCCTTACGACCGTCTCGCCTTAAGCCCTTGCCGACGCCTGTCCGGATCCGGAACGTATCCGAGACAAGGGTCACCACAACAACATCTTCCTCCAATGACTCTGGAGCGATCTGGCCGGCCCCGCTGCAACCGAGGAGTGGAGCATTTCCGGTCACATTGCGGATGCCCTGAAGAATCTCTTTTTGATCGATGCGGGAAGAGGAGAATACAATGACAAGGTCAGGCTTTTTTTTGCCAAGCCGCTCTATCGCTTGGTGAGCTGCATTCTGCCCCACCTTCAGGGCTTCAAATCCCCTCCCCCATCCCACGCCGACCCAGATCATGGGAGGGGTTGGACGGCTTCCAACGCCCGGGAGGACATGGTGCGTGTCCCGGTGCTGGCGATGCCTCCGACAGTAGAGGTCACCGTCGCCCGGATGATATTCCGGGGAAAAGGAAGGCTTGCTTCGTTTGCATCCTGCACTAATTGTAAGGATGTGATATTTCTCGCAACGACTTTTGTGGAGGACGACCCGGAAGGACGAACGGTATATACCCGCTCAAGCGTTCCGTCAAAAAGGGTATACTCGATCTCGTCATCATCTGCCGTATTGGCCGGGGTGATGTTGTCATCGATCGTTAGAATCATCCCGTCCCCCGGATCGCCGACGGCAACCGGTGCCCCGCCAGAAGTCACCTCCACAGAATTTGCCGCCATGATATCCTTCGCCATATATCCCAATGTGACCTCAACCTCCTGTTCTGGAAGCATCCTGGCCGTGGTCCGGCGGAAGGATTGATCCACAAAAAAATTGAGATGATAGAGGGTAAGACCCACGAGTGGAATGAGAAGGATTGTGACAAGAAGTTCCACAAGGGTAAAACCCTTCTTGGCCATCGGTCGCTCCTATCGCGAAGTCCATGTGACGGTGACGATCACCCGTTTATAATCCATAGTCCCATCGCCATTCAAATCCACATCCTCGACGGTGTAACATCTCTCTCCTTGATAATCGTCTGCCAAGGTTCCCGGACCTGTCGGTAAAGGATGACGGTGTGTTTCGGGATTAAGGGCAGGTCCGTCCCGAAGGGCATAACTGGCAGCCCCTACTCCTGGACATTCGCCACCCGCACCCGCAGCCGCATCTCCTGTCAACTGATACTTCGGGTCTCCGAAATTCCGGGTGACATAATTCTTCAAGGTGTCAAGGGTCTGGGTCGCAAAGTTGAACGCTTCATACGAATGGGGCCGTCGCCCTGTGAATTGGGTGACACTCCCCAAAAGGGCAAAGGTTGCACCCGCCGTAAAGACGACGATGACGGTCGCAATGAGAATTTCAACAATCGTAAAACCATTTCTTCTCATTAGGGCCTCCAATCGGAACGCCAACTTCCGCTCCATGTAGGCACCCCACTCACGTCATTCAAAACGATAGTTTGTGTCGTAAATCTTCCCCCCGTCCTTGTGGCTGTCGCGGTGAAGTTGTTCGCGGCAGGCGCGGTCACGGTATAATTAAACGCCCGATCGGAAGCGCTCCCTGTGTTTGGGCACTGGATGTACCCTCCCGCAACCAAACCCGTAGTGGCTGGGCCGCAGGTAAGAGTAAGCTCCGTATAGGTATTCCAATCCATATAATAAATCCTCTCCGCGGCGCGGATCATCCGGAGCATGGCCACCGCGTTAAACCCCTTGCTCTTCTCATAAGTGGTCACATAGGTTTCCGCCGCAAGGGTCGACATGAGGCCGATAATGAGGACAACTATAAGGAGTTCGGTTAAGGTAAAGGCTGACTTTTTAAGAAAGTTCATATTGAACCTGCAAATCCGCCAAAAACATTGGCGGATTTAATTCGCCTCGCCACTTACGTTCGTTCCACTCCGTAAGTGGCGGGCTCATTAAATAAAAACTGCAGAAGGCAGCCCCCCCTTTACAAAGGGCACACATTCTGCAGTCTTTGCGGTTTCGAAAACCGACCTCTTCCAAAAGGCCGCCCGGCCCAATCAAACGAACTTAAGGTGAACCTCTCGGGTTATTGTCCCGTTCTTCCCCCGTCCTGATCGAGGGTCAAAGTGCGGCAACCTGCGCAGTTGCCCGCCGTGATCGTGGGTGTCGCCGTGATAGTAAATTCATACGTATTCGCTGTCACTGCAGCGATCGAATAGTCGAACATACGTTTCGGAGCATCATTAGGATCGTCAATATCAAGGCTTGTTCCTACGGCAGCATCAACGTTGGTCACATCCCCAAATTCTGCATAATAACGTGTCATCGCGCTCCGGATCGCTGCCAGCATTTGCCAGCCTTCTCCTTCCTTCGCCCGTGCGATGGTACGAAGATACTGAGGAAGCGCAAGCCCCGCCAGGACAGCGAGAATGACCACCACAATCAGGAGTTCAAGAAGCGTAAACCCTTTCCCGCATCGAGACCGTCTCATTTCCGTTCGTCCCTCCTTATTTCATGTGCAATTTACCATTTGGAAAATTTATAACATCCGTGCCTACTTAGAGTTCCATCCAATGAGGATACCATAAAAAGGAGTCTTTGTCAATGGTTATTTTGCACCTTAAGTCTCAGGGACATGGGTTTGGACCCGGACCCCGCGTCGAGGCTCTTCCATTGTTCCATAATACAAGTCCACGACAGAAAAAGCATCGTGCGCTAGGATCTGCACAGACGGTAAAGGTGCCGGCTGGATCCGACGCTGCACCGATAGAGATCCTGTAATTAAAAAGAGGGGAAGCGGCGGCATTCTCAAGATCCAAGTCACCTGAAGCCGCCGTACGGCTTTCCTCATGTTCGAGATAATAACGCAACTCTGCCGCCCGGATGGCTCCGAGGAACTGCCACCCCTCTGATTCCCTGGCGCGTGCAATGGATCTCATGTACATCGGAAGGGCAGCGCTGGCGAGAATCGAGACGATGACCACCACAATCAGGAGTTCAAGAAGTGTAAAGCCTTGGAAAGGAGCGACTCTTTTCACGCTTCAAGTATACCCTTACATCGTCTTTTCTGCAATCTGAGAGATGCTGAAGATCGGAAGATACATCGACACGACCAAAATCCCCACCACAACCCCCATGACTAAAATCGCGATCGGCTCGATGAGGGTGACAAGACGAGTGGTGAGAGTCTCCACCTGGTCCTCATAGAATTTCCCAACCTTCTCAAGCATATTTCCCAATTCCCCGATCTCTTCGCCGATTCTCACCATCTGGATCACCACAGGGTCAAACACCTCCCCCTCCGCCAAGGGCTCTGCGATCGGTCTCCCCTCTCTCACCTCTTTCCGCACATCTTCAAGAATCTCCTCAACAACCTTGTTTCCGGAACTCTTGCCGATAATCTCAAGAGAATAAAGGATCGGAACACCGCTTTTGATTAGGGTGCCTAATCCCCGGGCAAAATTGGCCACCGCACTTTTTCGGAACACCTCTCCCAAAAGAGGAAGGGAGAGTTTTGTTCGATCCCAAAACAATTTTCCCTGGGGGGTCTTGAGGAAAGAACGGCTAAAGAAGATGGCGCCTCCCACGACGAGGGTAAGAAAAAGAATCTGCTTTCGAACGAGGTCGCTCAGGGTCACCACGATCTGCGTGAGCACCGGAAGTTCCACCCCGAAACTGGTAAAGAGCTGGGTAAAAACGGGAACGATCTTTATCAAGAAGGCGAGCACCACGAGAACAGAAACCCCCACCAAGACCGTCGGGTAGACCATGGCGGAAATGATCC
>Ga0105164_10001715_pt1 | contig 13842 bp, 15 predicted proteins | sample VDWuncwatermetaG_FD_89674 | JGI IMG/M metagenome (GOLD analysis project Ga0105164, IMG submission 89674) | Wastewater microbial communities from Netherlands to study Microbial Dark Matter (Phase II) - VDW unchlorinated drinking water | ecosystem: Environmental > Aquatic > Freshwater > Drinking...
GCGTAGCCCCGGTCGATCTGATCGATGTTGTTGATGACGCTCGTGCCCTTCGCGCACAGGGCCGCACCGAGCAGCGCGAGACCCGCTCGGATGTCGGGACTGCGGATATCGCTCCCATACAGTTGCGACGGCCCGACGATCACGACGCGATGGGGATCGCAGAGCACGAGCCGGGCACCCATGGCCTCGAGCGTGCCGACCCAGAACATGCGGCCCTCATACATCCACTCGTGTATCAGAACGGTCCCCTCGCACTGCGTCGCGAACGCCGTCGCCATGCTCGTCAGATCGCTGGGGAATCCTGGCCACAGTCCTGACTTGACCGACGGGATCTTGCCCCCGATGTCCTCCTCGATGACGTAGCGGTCTTTGGCGTGGACGAAGAGGTCGTCGCCGCTGACCTCGGTCGCCAGGCCGAGCCGCTCGAACACCGCGCGCGTCATCTGCAGATGAGCGGCCGCGCAGCGCCGGATGGTCACCTCGCCGTGCGTCATCGCCGCGAGCGCCATGAAGGAGCCGACCTCGATGTGGTCGCTCCAGATCTCGTGGTCGAAGCCGCGGAGGCTGTCGACCCCCTCGACCTCGATCGTGTTCGTGCCGATGCCGTGGATGCGCGCTCCCATCTGGACGAGCACGAGCGCGAGCTCCTGGACGTGCGGCTCGCTGGCGGCGTTGCGGATCACGGTGCGGCCGGGTGTGCGGACGGCGCAGAGCAGCGCGTTCTCCGTCGCGGTCACCGATGTCTCGTCCAGCGGCACGTCCGCCCCGCGGAGCTCGGGCGCCTCGAGCGTGTAGCCCGTTGACGAGACGTCGAGCCGTGCCCCGAGCGCACGCAGCGCGAGCCAGTGCGTGTCGGTGCGACGACGGCCGATCACGTCGCCGCCCGGCTGGCCGAGGGTGACCCGCTTGAAGCGAGCGAGCATGGGGCCCGCGAAGAGAAGCGAAGTGCGGATCTCGCCTGAGAGCTTCGGGTCGAGGTCGGTCTTCTTCACGTTCGCGGTGGTGATCCTCGCCGTGTGCGGGTCGAGCTCGTGGACCTCCGCTCCGAGCCCGCACAGGATGTCGAGCATGCCGCGCACGTCGCGGATGCGCGGGAGATTGCGGAGCGTGACCGGCTCTTCGGTCAGGAGGCTCGCCGCGATCAGCGGAAGCGCGGAGTTCTTGTTGCCGGCCGCGGTGATCTCGCCGCGGAGCTGCACGCCCCCTTCAACGACGAACCTCGCCATGCGCGGCTAGCGTAATCGCTGCGCTCACACAGGCGTCTCTCTGCGACACTCTCCTTCGGTGCCTCGGTACGACGCGATCGGCTTCGATCTCCTTACCGCGCTCCTCGACACGTGGTCCCGATGGAAGGCCGTCGCGGGGGATCCCGAGCTCGGCATGCGCTGGCACGCCGCGTCACAGGCGATGCTGCGCGGGCGCGCCTACCGGCCGTTCGAGGACATCGTCCGCGGCTCGGCGCGCGAGGTGGGCGTGAGCGACGAGCGCGCGGAGGAGATGCTTCGACGCTGGGGCGAGTTCGAGCCCTGGCCCGACACGCCCGGCGCCCTCGCCCGCCTGCGAGGGACGCGGCGATTCATCGTCACCAACTGCAGCGACGAGCTGGGCCGTCGGGCGGCGAGCCGGGCCGGCGAGTTCGAGCTCGTGATGACGGCGGAGCGCGCGGGCGCGTACAAGCCGGACCCCCGGCCCTACCGCGCCGCGCTCGACGCGCTGGGCCTCGACCCGAGCCGCGTCCTCTTCGTCGCCGGCTCCGCGCACGACGTCGGCGGCGCCAGCCGCGCCGGGATGCACGTGTACTGGGCGAACCGCGGGAACGTGCCCGCGCCCTCCGACGTGACCGCGATCGTCGAACGTCCTGACCTGCGCGCGCTGCCTGAGCTTTTGTCGTCGCAGGGGGCCTCTGACGCAGGGGGCATGGTCCCCCGCACCCCCCGGCCCCCTTCCACACCGAACGGAAGGTGACGATCCAGCTCGGGCTCGGGCTCGCCGACCCCGGCGCCGCGGCGATCTGGACGCGCGACGACGGCACGGTCGACGATCCGCGCACCGACGCCCAGTGGGACGCGTGGGTCACGGCGAGCGCCGTGCGCCACTGGTGCGACGGCGATCCGCTCCTCGACTGGCTCGACCGCTACGGCGATGAGCGCGGGTTCGCGCGCGACGACCGCCTGCCGACCTACGACCCGCGCTTCGACCTGCCGCGCCTGATCGGCGAGCGCGGCCGCCACTTCGAGGAGCTGGTCCTGCGCTACGTCGCATCGAGGTACCGGCTCACGCGGATCGCCGAGCTCCCGGAGCGCGCGCGATCCCTCGATGCCGCGCGAGCGACGTGGCAGGCGATCGCCGCGGGCGATCCGATCATCGCGTACGCGGTCCTGCGCGACCCGCAGGCACGGACGTACGGTCTCGCCGACCTCCTCGTCCGCTCGGACGTGCTCGGCGACCTCTTCCCCGCCGCGTTCGACGGCGAGGAGGAGCGCATCGTCGCGCCCGCGCTGCCCGGCCAGCGCTGGCACTACCGCCTCATCGACATCCGGTACACGACGCTGGACCTGCTGAAGGACGGCTCGCTCTCGACCTCCGGCGACCTCGGCCTCATCACGCGGCTGTGGATCCTGAACACGGCGCTCGGCCGGCTCCAGGGCGTGACGCCGCCGCTCGCGTACGTCCTCGGGCGCGGCTGGCGACAGGGCCAGGCGCGTGGGACGAGCTGCTTCGACCGGCTGGCCCGGGCTCCGCGCGATGCGTTCATCCGCTCGCAGGAGCGCGCGGTCGGGCAGGCCGCCGCCGACGCGACCGCGTGGGTCAGGCGGGTGCGGCAGGAGGGCGGATCGTGGGACGTGCGCCCTGTCCCGACCGTGGCAGAGCTGTGGCCGAACATGAAGTGCCGATACGACGCCCCGTGGCAGCGCGCGAAGCGGGACCTCGCGGAGGAGCTGGGCGAGCTGACCCTGGTCGCGCACGTCGGTCCGCGCGTGCGGGCGCAAGCCCATGCGCGCGGGGTCACGCGGGCGGACGACGCGCGGGTCACCGCGGCGTTCCTCGCCATCGACGGCCAAGGCGCGGCCGCGGTCGACGCCATCGTCGCGGCCGACCGCGCGCGAGACCGCCAGTACATCCGCCCCGCGCGCATCGCCGCCGACGCGGGTCGCTGGCGCTTACCCGCCCCGGTCGAGTGCTACGTCGACTTCGAGACGGTGAACGATGCGCTCGACGACCTCTCGACGTTCCCGGAGCGCGGCGGCCAGGCGCTCATCTTCCAGATCGGCTGCGGCCGCCGCGTGGAAGGCGCCTGGCGCTTCCGGTCGTTCACCGCGAAGGCGCTCACGCCCGAGGCCGAGGCGGACATGATCGACGAGTGGATCGATCATCTGCGCGAGCTCGCCGACGCGGCGGGCGTCGCGTCGCTGAGCGACGTGCGCCTCTTCCACTGGTCGGCGGCGGAGACGAGTGCGATCGAGAACGCCTACCGCTCCGCGAGCCTGCGCCACCGCGAGCGCCACTGGCCCGAGCTTGAGTGGTACGACCTCCTCGACAAGGTCATCCAGGCCGAGCCGGTCGCCGTGCGGGGAGCGCACGGCTTCGGGCTCAAGGCCGTCGCGAACGCGATGTTCCGCCACGACCTGCTGACGACGCAGTGGGCCGACGGGCTCGCGGACGGCGCCGGCGTCATGGCCGGCGCGTGGCATTCAGCGCAGGAGGCGAAGCTGCGCGGCCTGACCCTCGGCGAGATGCCGCTGATGCGCGAGATCGAGCGGTACAACGAGATCGACTGCCACGTCATGGCCGAGGTGCTCGACCATCTCCGGCGCGAACACTAGTCGCTGCTACGTCTTCTCTAACGCGCGATCCAGATCGTTGATGAGGTCTTCGGGATCCTCGATGCCGACCGAGAGGCGTACGAAGCCGTCGGTGATGCCCAGGCGCCGGCGCTCCTCCGGAGCGATCCGCCGGTGCGACGAGATCGCGGGATACAACACCTCGGAGTAGAGGTCGCCGAGCGTCGTCGCCGACGCGATGAGCTCGAGCGAGTCGAGGAAGCGGAACGCGGCCTCCCTCGTATCCGCGCGGACCACGAAGGAGACGACGCCACCGTAGCGACCCCCGAACTGCCGCGTCGCGAGATCGTGTTGCGGATGCGAGGGCAAGCCGGGGTAGTGCACGCGGCTCACCTTCGGGTGCGAGGCGAGGTGCCGCGCGATGGCCAGGGCACTGTCAGATTGCCTCGCGACGCGCAGATCGAGCGTGCGAAGGCCGCGCAGGATGAGCCACGCCTCGTGCGGCGGGAGGTACGCCCCGTCGAGGATGCCGCGGTCCCGCATCTCGCGGCCGACGTCGGCGGACCCGCAGACGACACCGCCCATCACGTCGCCGTGACCGTTCACGTACTTGGTGAGCGAGTGGATGACCACGTCCGCGCCGAGCTCGCGCGGCCGCGCCAGCGCCGGGCTGGCGAAGGTGGCGTCGACGGCGAGCGCTGCGCCGCTGGCGTGCGCGAGCGAGGCGAGGGCCGCGACGTCGGTGACGCGCAGGAGCGGGTTCGAGATCGACTCGACGTAGAGGACGCGCGCCGGCGCGGCCTCGAGCGCGCGCCCGACCCCGGCGAGGTCGGTCGGATCGACGAACACGACGTTGGCGCTCTGCTCGCGACGCATCCGCTCGAGCATCGCGCGCACCTGGCCGTAGACGTCTTCCTGGACGACGATCCGGCCGCCGTTCGCCAGGCCGCAGCCGGTGACGTAGGCGTGGATCGCGGCCATGCCGCTGACGAAGCAGACCGCAGCGTTGGTGCCCTCGATCTCCGCGAGCGCGTTCTCGAGCGCCATGGTCGTGGGCGTGCCGTAACGGCCGTAGACGTACCCGGGACGCTCGTTCGCGAAGACCTCGTCCTGCTCCGATGTGGAGGGGTGGTCGAACGCGACGCTCTGCACGAGGGGCGGGACGACCGGATCGCCGGCGCCCGCGGGAAGGGTGCGGGCCGCGCGAACGACCCGCGTCCCCAGACGCTCCTCCCGGCCCATGGCGGGAGGTTAGCCCTTAGGCCGCCGGCTCTCCTTCGCGCCGCCCTTCTACGCGCGACATCAGGCGCGCTGGCGCTGCATGCGTTGGGCGATGAAGATCGCCGCGAGAAGACCGGCCGCGAGGGCGGCCTCCATCCCGAACTGCGGTGCCGGCAGCGGGATGATGGGATCGCCAAGGACGAGATCCACCGCGGTCCATGCGAGCGCCGCCGCGCCGAGCCAGATGACCTGGGGGAACCGGTCGAGGATGCCTGCCACGACGGTGCTCCCGAAGAGCACGATGGGGATCGAGAGCGCGAGCCCGAACACGAGCAGCGGGATGTCGCCGTGCGCCGCGGCAGCGACGCCGAGGATGTTCTCAGTGCTCATCGCGAGGTCCGCGAGGAGGATGATCGCGATGGCCTCGGGCAGCGACCGCGCTCCCGCCGTCGCATGGCGCCGGCCGTTGGCGGGGGCCACGAGCCGATAGGCGATGACCGCGAGCACGACCCCGCCGACCAGCTGCAGATAGGGCACGGTGAGGAGAACGGTCGCGATCGCCGCGAGCGCGACCCGCAGGGCCACGGCACCGCCCGCGCCGATCCCGATCGCGATGCGCCGCCGACGTGCTGGCAGACCACGAGCCGCCATCCCGATGACGAGCGCGTTATCTCCCGAGAGCGCGAGGTCGATGAGGACGATGGCCGCTACGGCCTGGAGCGTCTCCGGCACGATCGGTCAGCGCCGCGGCCGGCGCGGGTGCCACCAGCCCCACCGCAGCTTGGCTGTGAGATAACCCCCGACCACCAGCACGATCGCCACGAGCGTCTGCACGCCGAGGACCAGCCGGTCCGTGTCGGACATCGCGGTCTCGCTCGTCATGACAGTATTCTGTCATCGCCCCGCCTTGACTGTCACGCCCGCAGGCGCTCGTGGTGCCGCGTCAGCTCTTGGGCTGCCTCCGCCGCGGCTCGCGCCGCTCGGATCGACGCTCGCCCTCGCCTTGGTGCAGCAGCACGAGCTGCTGGAGCTCGCGCAACCGGTCGCGCAGCCAGCGTCGATCGATCGCGGTCATCTGCGAGAGGAGCGAGCCGAGGACGAGCAGCTCCTCCGATTCCTCGATCTCGATGGCGCCTGGGACGCCCGCCGCCTCGCTCGCGGCGTAGCCGACCGCGGCAAGGAGCGCCGCTGCCGGCAGCCCAAGGACCTTCCCCAGGCGGGCGAAGACGCCTGCGCGAGGGTGCCGGACGCGACCTGCTTCGATCTCGGAGATCTCGCTGCGTGACACGCCGACGCGCTGCGCGACCTCCTGCTGTGTGAGGTGCAACCGCGCGCGTCGTGCGCGCACGAGGCCAGCGAGCTGGGTCGGCCTGCGCGCCATGACAGGGAACCTATCAGGCTGCCAGGAGCTCCGACGCGGTCAGTCGATGGCCTCACCCGCCGCGATCTCGGCGGTGCGCTCCGTGACGAAGCGCCACACGATCAGCGCCGACGAGAGCCCGGCCACCGTGGACATGAGGCCCAGCGCTTCGTACCCGAAGCTGTCGACGAGGATCCCTCCGAGGGCGGTGCCCGTCACGATCCCCACGCTCACGGTCGCCGAGTTCACCGCAAGGAGGGTCCCGCGAGCGGCCGGCGCGAGCTCCGACAGCAGCGTCGTGTTCGTCGCGAAGCGAGCGCCCGCGAACAGCGCGATGCAGAAGCTGATGACCACGGCGAGAGCGAGGTCGTGCACGACGACGGTCTCGACGAGCATGAGGCTGCTGCCGACCGCGATGGCCCAACCGACGACGATCTTGTGCCCGAACCGATCCCCGAGGCGCCCGCCCACCTGGCTCCCGCCGACGATGCCGAGCCCGGTGACCAGCACGATGAGCGATGCGGTCGCCGTCGGGAGCTCGTATCGCTCCACGAAGAACGCCACCACGTAGGTGATCCACGTGAACCAGAAGACGGAGCCGAGGAGAGAGGAGACCATCCCTGCGCGCACGGACGCGTCCCCGAGGACCGAGCCGAGCAGCTCGCGCGTCGCGGTCTCGGTGGCGCGCGGGGCCCCGGGCGGGCGCGCCGTCCGGGCCACGACGAACGCCGCGACCAGCCCGAGGGTCCCGACGAGCGCGAAGGACAGGCGCCACGAGGAGGCCCCGGCGACCAGACCCGCGAGCGGGACCCCGACGATGGTCGCGAGCTGATTCGTCGTGATCACTGTGCTCATGGCGCGGCCGCGCTCCTGGTACGGGAACTCGTCCGCGACCGTCGCGTTGATGTTCGGGAACAACACCGATGCGCCGACGCCCGCGCCGACGCGCGTGAGGAGCAGGTACGAGAACCCCGGGACAGCGCCGCCGAGCGCGGTGAGCGCCGACATGACGACGGTCCCCCACACCAGGAACTGCCGCCGGCCATAGCGATCCGACAGCGGTCCCGCGAGGATGCCGACGACGATCCCCGGGATGCCGTACGCCGTCACGAGCAAGCCTGCCGTCCCGACCGACACGCCGAAGTCGCGCGCGACGTCGACCAGGACCGGCGAGACGACGATGTTGTTGTACACGGCGGCGAACGAGAGGAAGCCGAGCGATCCGAGCAGGACCGCGCGCGAGCTCACAACGCGCGGCCGCCGAACACGTGCAGGAAGCGCCCGAACGCGCGGATGTGGTCGATGTAGTCGGTGACCTTGATGTTCTCGTTCGGCGCGTGGTTCGACGATCCGGCGTTCCCGGAGCCGAACCCGACCACGGGGATCCCGAGCTTGTCGCAGACCTGCGCCATCGGGCCCGAGCCCGCCATCAGCGGGTACACGACGGGATCGGTGCCGTAGGCGTCGCGCACGGCGGTCACCGACGCTTTGGCGACCGCAGTGTCGGCCGGCCAGCGCGAGGGCAGCTCGCCGTGCTGCGCGGTGATCTCGATGTCGCCGAAGCCGCGCCTGTCGAGGTGCTTCCGGAGCAGCTCCTCGACGAGCTCGGGCGTGAGGTCGGGGACGAGGCGGAAGTCGAGCTTCGCGCTCGCCACGGCCGGAAGAACGGTCTTCGACCCTTCGCCTGAGTACCCGGACGTGAGCCCGCAGATCGTGCAGGTCGGCTCGAGGAAGTGCTTCACCTTGAGATCGACGCCGGACAGTCCGCGCACGAACCCTCGCACGCCGTGGATCCGCCTCATCTCGTCCTCGTCATAGGGGAGCGAGCGGAGGAGCGCGAGATCCGCCGCGTCGGGCTTGCGCACGTGGTCCATGAGCCCGTCGATCACGATCTCGTCGCGCTCGTTCTTGAGGCTCGAGAGCGCCCAGACGAGGCGCCACGCTGCGCTGGGTAGGATCGTGGCGAGCGAGCTGTGCGCGTCCTTGGCGATGCCGCGCACGCGCAGGTCGAAGTAGGCGATGCCCTTCAGGCCGAGGCTGATCGTCGGACGTCCCGCGGCGTCCTTGTAACCGGCCTCCCAGATGCAGCCGTCGGCGCGGATGCGGTCGCCGAAGCGATCGACGAAGGCGCCGAGGTGCGGCGACCCGATCTCCTCCTCGCCCTCGAAGAGGACGCGCACGCGCAGCGGCAGGTCGCCGAAGACCTCGCGGTAGATCTCGAGCGCCTGCAGGCGCGCCATGAGGTTGCCTTTGTTGTCGGACACGCCGCGGCCGTAGAGGTAGCCATCGCGCTCCGTCGGCTCGAACGGCGGGGTCTCCCACTCGTTCAGCGGATCCGGCGGCTGGACGTCGTAGTGGTCGTACACGAGGAGCGTGCGCTCTCCCCTGCCCGCCTCGCCGACGATGGTCGGCGGGCCGCCCTCGACGCGCTCGGCCTTCGCGTCGATCCCAGCGCGCCTCGTGCGCGCGAGGACGATCTTCGCGGTCTCGTCGACGCCGACCTTCTGCGCCGAGACGGTCGGCTGGCGGATCAGCTCCTTGAGCTCGTCGACGAGAGCGGTCGCGCGCGAGCGTGCGAGCGCGTCGAAGGCCGCGAAGGTCCGCTCGGTCACCGTGGCGAGGGTATCGCTAGCGCGCGAGGGCCGTCGTGCGCGTCTTGCTCTTGCCGAGCTCGCACCAGGGCGAGTACGGCGTGACCTCGATCCAGCGCTGCTGACAAAGGTAGTGAACGATCCCGTCGACGTCCTCGAGCGTCTCGCGCTTGTACACCTTGGCTCGCGGCAGCATGAAGACGCAGTCGCCGCAGTTCTCGGGGAGCGCCGGCCGCGGGCGCGCCATGCGCCGCGCGGTGACGAGAGCGATGGCGAGGGCGGCGAACATGGCGACGATCGCGATGCTGACGAGGATCACGACGACGATCGACATATCCGCAGCGCTCCCCCGTTCGTAGGGAAGGGTAGACCCTTCACGGAGGTGACAGGCATGCGCGCTCTCGTCGCTCTGGTCATGACGGCGGTCCTCGTGGTCGCCTGCGGCGGAGGCGCGAGCTCGCCGATCTACGGGGCGCCCGGGGTCACGAGCGCGCCCAGCGTCCCGGCGCCGAGCTCGACCGGCGGATATGACTATGGCTACTAGCCTGCGGGCCGTGTGGGGATCGAGCCCACGACCTGCGCTTTAGAAGAGCGCCGCTCTATCCACTGAGCTAACGGCCCGGTGACTTCAGTTTAGAGGGCGAGCCACGCTCACCTGGGTCACGGTCTAGCGGCTGGTGTGGATCGCTCTCCCGACCGCGACGAGCGCGGCCTCTCGCAGCGTCTCCGCGAGGGTCGGATGCGAGTGGATCGTCGCGATGATGTCGTAGGCGGTCGCCTCGAGGCGGACCGCGAGCGTCGCCTCCGCGATCAGCTCGCTCGCCTGCGGCCCCATCACGTGGACGCCGACGATGCGATGGTCCTTGCCGGTGGTGATCATCTTCACCATGCCGTCGCTCTCGCCGAGCGCGAGGGCGCGGCCCGACGCCCGGAACGGGAATCGCGCGACCTTCACGTCGCCCTCGCCGTAGCGCTCCTTCGCGGTGGACTCGCCCAGTCCGACCGACGCGATCTCGGGGTGCGTGTACACGACGCTGGGGACGACGTCGTAGTCCATCTTCGCGTCCTCGCCGAGGATGGTGTCCACCGCGACCTCGCCCTGCGTGGATGCGACGTGCGCGAGCATGCCGCGGTTCTCGAAGCTCGCCGCGGTGCAGTCGCCGATGGCGTACACGCCGCCGACGCTGGTCCGCATCCGCTCGTCGACCTGCACGCCGCGGCGGCCCATCGCGAGCCCGGCGTGGTCGGCGCCCTTGACGCTGGGCACGCGGCCGGCGCCGAGGACGATCTCGTCGGCCTCGAATCCCAGCGCTTTCCCCTCGACATCGGCGGTCACCACGGCGGCACCGCCCTTGCGGCGCTCGACCGCCGTCACCTTCGCGTTCGCGACGACGCGGAAGCGGCCGTGCGACTCCAGGGCCTTGACGAGCATCTTCACGAGATCCGGATCGGAGCCTGCGAGCGGCGCGGGGAGCATCTCGAGGACGGTCACGTCCGAGCCGATCTCCGAATAGAACGCGCCGAGCTCCATGCCGACGACCCCGCCGCCGATCACGATCAGGCGCTTCGGGATCTCACGCAGGTCGAGCGCGCCGACGTTGTCGAGCGGCTTTGCGTCGGCGAGCCCTTGGATCGGAGGGAGAGCGACCATGGATCCGGTCGCGACGATGGTCGCGTTCGCCTGGACCGACGTGGGTCCGTCGCCGTTCAGACGGATCTCGTTCGCGGACACGAGCTCGCCTTCGGCCTTGATGAGATCGACCTTGCGGGCTTTCAGCAGCTGCTCGATCCCCGACACGAGCTGCTTCACGACCTGGTCCTTGCGGGCCATCGCCTTCTGCAGATCGAAGTCGCCGGTGAGGTGCAGGCCGGAGACCGCCGCGTGCGTCCCCATCCAGTAAAGGTGGCTCGTGTCGAGGAGCGCCTTCGACGGGATGCAGCCGACGGTCACGCAGGTCCCGCCGACGCGGTCCTTCTCGACCAGTACCACCTTCGCGCCGCGCACGCCGGCGTGGAGCGCCGCGACGTAGCCGCCGGGGCCACCACCGAGAATGGCGATGTCGTACCGGTCGGTCATCCGTCGAAAAGCCTAGTCGGTCGTGACGCGTCACGCTCCAGCGGATGGCCGCGGTAGCCGTGGCGTCGATACAGAAGGAGATAGAGCGGAAGGAACGCGCACCCGACGCGCTCGTACTGCCGCATGTGACGCAGCTCGTGCCGCCAGATCGGATCCGCGGGCTCGCGTGCCGCGACGATGACGTGGCCGAACGTGATCGCGGAGTACCCGCGGCGCGACAGGATCAGCCGTGCGAGCCCGCGGTCGCAGACGTAGAGGAAGCAGCCGTCGCGCGAGCGCGGACGTGCGCCCGACAGGAGGCCGATGACGTGGCCGATCGGATCGGCGTGATGCGCGGCGAGGGTGCGGATGCGCTCAGCGGTCGAGGTGATCGATCACGTCCTGGATGGCGGCGGTGACGCGGTCAGCCGTCGTGATGGAGGGGTCGTAGCGAACGACCAGCTTCCCATCGAGCGGCTCGAACCGCAGCGACACGATCCCGGGCATCTGCTTCGCGGCCGCCGCCACCTGCGACGCACAGCTCTGTCATATCAGCTCGCGCACTTCCATCGAGAGCTCTTGAGTGGCGTCCGCCACCGCAGCCCCGGCCGGCGCCGGGACTGCCACCTGGCGCGAGGCCTGCGCAGGGCCGCCGCACGCGGCGACGATGAGCGCGAGCGCGAACAGGGCGCGCATTGGACCCGCGATCGTATGGGTCGGCCTGCCCTGCTGCCCGATCTTCACGGTGAGCCCGATCCTACGCGCCGACCAACGAACGAAGGGCCCGAAGGCCGCTTCCCGCCTCGCGGAGCGACCAGCGGAAGGCCGCTTCCCGCCTTGCGGAGTGAGCAGCGCTAGAACGTGAAGGCCCGCACGGTCCGTGCCTCGCACGTCAGCGCGCGCTCAGCTTGGTGAGAACGGCCTCCTGCCTTTCGAGGACGTGGCTCTGGACCTCGCGCAGCCAGTGCCCGAGATCCGCCGTGAGCTCGACCGCCTCCCGGACGAGCGCGGTCCGCTCGTCCTCGGTGCGCGCGGCGGCGAACCGCTCGAGGATCGCGTCGGTCTTCGCCTCGTAGTCGGTCACCTTCACGCCGAAGACTTTCAGCAGCTTTCGCGTGGGATCCATCGGGCCTCGCTCGTCCCGATCGCGTGGTGCCTCCATACGTCGCCTCCCTCCCGGTCGAGCGCAATGTACGAGCCTCCTCGGCCGTACTCTGAGCGAGCGTGCTGGAGATGATCGGCGAGCTCGCGCGACACAAGCTCCGTAACGGCCTGACGATCGGAGGGATCGTCATCGGGATCCTCGCGCTCACCACGATGGGCGCGATGGCGGAGAAGACGAACAAGCTCCTCGACGGCGGGATCCAGTACTTCGCCGATCACGTCTCGGTGACCGACAGCCGCGCGACCGGCTTCGGCGGCCTGCTGCAGGTTGACAAGGTGGACGAGATCGCGCGCGTGCCGGGCGTCCGCGCGGCCTTCCCCATCGTGAGCACCGGCGCGCACCACGATCAGGTGGCGAGCTTCGGTCCGCCGCCGTTCATCAGCGGCACCAAGGCCGGGTACGACGCGTACACGAGCGTGCACCTAGACCTCGCGCAGGGCCGCGACCTCGCGCCGGATGCGCAGGGCGACGTCGTCCTCGGCGCGGACTTCGCCAAGGAGCTCGCCGCGAAGGTCGGCGACACCGTGCTGCTGCCGGTGCCACCGAAGGAGCCGCGCGAGGGCGCCGACAGCAAGCCGTTCCGCGTGGTCGGCATCCTCGCGAAGACCCTGACCGTCCCCGACAACGGAGCGTTCGTGCGGATCGCCGACGCGCAGGACCTCCTCCGCCTTCGCCTCCCCGCCGCGATCCGCACCGCGATCGACACGAGCCGCCTGGTCACGACGATCGACGTCTTCGCCGATCCGGGGACGGACCTGGACGACCTCGCGCGCCGCATCTCTCGCGGCGTGCCCGGCGTGAAGGCGACCCCACCGAGCGAGCTCGTCGCCCAGTTCCGGTCGGCGTCGCTGATCTTCTCCGCGATCACGACCGGCTCGGCGCTGCTCGCGCTCCTGATCGGCGGGCTGTCCATCGTGAACACGATGTCGATGGCGGTCGTGGAGCGCTTCCGCGAGATCGGGCTCAAGAAGGCGCTCGGCGCGCGGACGGTCCACATCCTCACCGAGTTCCTCATCGAATCCTCGGTCATCGGGCTGATCGGGGGTGTCATCGGGCTCGCGGCGGGCGCGGCGCTCGTCGCCGCGATCAACGCCTCGACGGCGGACCAGCATCTCGAGCTGTTCCTGGTCACGCCCCGCCTCGTCGCCATCGCGCTCGCGTTCTCCGTCGGGCTCGGCGCGGTCGCGGGGCTGATCCCCGCGGTGCGCGCGGCGCGGCTCGACCCGGTCACGGCGCTCCGGTACGAGTGATGGACCGGGCCGCCGCCATCGAGACCCGCGGTCTCGCCAAGCACTATCAGCGCGGCCCCACCCTGGTGCGCGCCGTCGACGGCATCGACCTGCGCGTCGAGGGTGGCGAGTTCGTAGCAGTCGTCGGCCGGTCCGGCAGCGGGAAGACGACGCTCCTCGACTGCCTCGGCCTCCTCCTCACGCCCAGCCGCGGGCAGGTGCTGCTGGAGGGCACGGACACCGGCCGCCTCGGCGGGAACGCCCGGGCGTCCATGCGGGCGCGGCGCATCGGCTTCGTCTTCCAGGAGTTCAACCTGCTCCCCGGCCTGACCGCCCTCGAGAACGTGATGCTGCCGCTGCGGTATGGAGGACCCCGCACCGACGGCCGGGCCCGCGCCCGCGAGCTGCTGGCCGACGTCGGTGCGGGGTCCTCCATAC
>Ga0105164_10001716_pt1 | contig 13836 bp, 11 predicted proteins | sample VDWuncwatermetaG_FD_89674 | JGI IMG/M metagenome (GOLD analysis project Ga0105164, IMG submission 89674) | Wastewater microbial communities from Netherlands to study Microbial Dark Matter (Phase II) - VDW unchlorinated drinking water | ecosystem: Environmental > Aquatic > Freshwater > Drinking...
AATTAATATAATTAACTATAGATTGTTCGCCCAGGACGAAAAAGAAAAGGATCCTTTTCTTTCTTTGAGTGATAGAATGACGTTGTCCCAAAAGATAGAGGATATTTCCACTCTGCCTTATCCCATAGTCTTAAATGGCATCGTCTGGACAGAGCATTTGGCAGTTGCCATTATTAATAATGATATTGTCCAGGAGGGCGATGACTGGCGGGATTTTAAAGTCCAAGAGATTCAGAGAAATAAGGTTATCTTAAAATGGGGCAACAAGCAGTTTGAGGTAAATTTAGTTTCGCAGGAAGAAGATGAAGCAAAAAATAATTAACATAATTCTGATATTGTGTTTTATCTTTTTGGGCAGGGGGCTGCTAACTGCCCAGACGGTGATTAAGGCCGGTGTAGCGCAAACAGAGGTTCCCGGGCGCGTGGATTTAGATGTCAAGGATGTAGATATAAGAGATATTGCGCGGATATTTTCCCGTGTGAGCGGATTAAATATTGTGGTTAGCGATGATGTTGTGGCAAAGGTAACATTTAGAGCCAGCAATGTATACTGGGAGACCGCACTCAATGTGATTTTAAAGACTTACAATGTGACTATGTTAAAAGAGGGAGATTTTTTGCGGATAGTTACTTATGCAAGATTACGTCAGGAAGAAGAAGGAATACCTTTAGAAACCAAAGTTACCTTTTTAAATTTTGCTAAAGCCCAAGATTTAACGAGCGCTTTAGATTCCCTCAGGTCAAGCCGCGGTCGGATAAATGCAGATACCACCTCCAATAGTTTAGTTATTACTGATACCTCTGATAGGATTGATAAGATGCTGGCGGTGATTAAAGAATTAGATAAGCGCACCCCTCAAGTTATGATTGAGGCAATGATGGTGGATGTAAAAATTGGCAATGAGGAGCAAATGGGTATTAACTGGTCAATAGTTAATAAAGACGTTCCTAGCAGGTCATTTACGCAGAGTCTATCTGCAGGAAGGACAGAGGGTATAATTCGTTATGGTAAGACCATATTTCCTCACGCAAATTTTACTGCCCTTATTGATTTCTGGTGTCAGAATAAAAAGGCAGAGGTATTAGCAAATCCTAAAGTGCTTACATCGGATGGCCATACCGCAAATATTGAATTAATAGAGGAAATTCCCTATACCCAATCTTCCATTGCCTCAACCGCAGGCACGACTATAACTACTACTCTCTCGTTTAGAGAAGCCGGGATTAAACTTAATGTCACCCCGCATATTTCAGTTGAAGGATTCGTCGCTCTAAACATTAAAACTGAACAGAGTTTCCAGACCGCCACTGTGTCAGGTCAGCCAGTTATTGATACGCGTAAGGCCGAGACCGATCTTTTAGTAAAAGATGGCGAGACTATAGTTATTGGCGGATTAAAAAAACGTAATACCACCGATACCGTAGATAGCTTACCTTTTTTGGGTAGAATTCCCCTTTTAGGCGGACTCTTCCGTAAAAACGTAAAATCAATTACGGATTCAGAATTACTTATCTTTGTAAGTCCCTATATAGTTACAGAAGCTAAATTGACTTTTCAAGAGGAGAAAGGCTTAGAAAAAATTGATAGACTAAAGAAACAGCCAGATGAAAAATTAAAAGGCCTTCCTTTTGGCCTTAGGCCCCCTGAATGATAAAGAGATTACCCCTATCTTTATCCTTACCTTTTATTCTTTTCTTAATATTTTTTTTGATGAGCACTCGTGGTTATCCTTCTGGAGAGGGAAAACGAGGATTATATCAAGAGAGCGCCTATCTTTTTGAACAACTAATCTGTCTGAATAAAGAACTTAAAATAACCCATTGCCATTTAGGTTATCTTTATGGCCAAAAAGAAGATTGGGATATGGCAATTGCGCAGTATCTAAGGGCATTAGAATATAGCCCTCTAGATAAGGATGTGCATTTTAATTTAGGTTATTTATATACCCAAAAAGGAGAACTTGATAAAGCGGTTAAGGAATTTGATGAGGTAATGAGGCTTGACCCCAAGGATAAGGGGGCATACCAGAATCTAGCATTTATAAATAAGAATTTAGAGCATAGAGAGCTTAAAGGGCAACAACGGCAATTAATAAAAGAACAAAAACAACTGGAACTGCAAAGGCGAAAACAAGAGCTCCTGAAACAAAAAGAACAGAAAATGCTTCAGGCCAAAAGACAAGAAGAAGATAAGAAAGTCAATGAAGATGAAATAAAACGCCAACAAGAAAGATTAGAGCGAGTGCATAGACAGGAGGAAATAAGGCAGGAGCTTGAGCAAAAGAGGCAGGAAGCAGAAAAGCAGAAACAAGAGCGCCGGGAAAAGCTCCTTCAAGAGGAAACTAAGAGAGAAGAAGAACATAAGAGAGCCAGAGAACAACTCCTCGAGCAAAAAGAGCAAAAAAGGCTTCAGGCAGAGCAACAAAAACAGGAACGTCTTAAGCAAATGGAAGAACGAAAACAGCGCCGTCTTCAAGAGAAGCTCCTTAAGCAAGAAGAACAGAACAAGAAGGAAAGTAAGGATTACCAATGAGGTTAGAAAAGTCAAATGGCTCTAAATATATGTCTATTGGCGTGGATATCGGTAATTTTAGCATCAAGGTGGCAGCCATTAAAAAACAGGCTTTCAGCAAAAAGAGAATCCTTTGTATTGGTGTCGAATATATTCCTAAAGATGCCACATTACAACAGCGCGCTGAGTTAGTCCAGAAGGCTTTTAAAGACGCCGGTATTAGCACGCAGTCAGTAAATATAGCAGTTTCTGGACCAAACGTTATTTGCCGGTATCTTCGCTTGCCAGCAATGCACAGCCACGAATTGGGTAGCGCACTGCAGCTAGAGTGGGATAACTATATTTCTTTAAAAATAGACGAAGTCATCTGGGATTACATGTTATTAAATACGTTTAGGGACGTAACCGGCAGTAAACAGATACAAGTCTTATTAGTGGCAGCAAAGAAGAATTTTATTGATGAGCGTATTCGTCTTTTAAAGACCGCTGGCTTAGAGGTGCAATTTATTGATGTTGATTCACTTGCACTGATAAATGCATTTAAATTTACCCAGCCATTTGAGAATAAAAGGCCAATTGTTCTTTTAAATATCGGTGAATATTTTACTAACTTAGCGGTCATAAGAAAAGGGATCTGTTGGTTCTCGCGCGATCTGCCCATAGGTGGCCGCGATATAACTCAGATACTCATTGAGAAACTTCATTTGGCTTGGGGCGAAGCCGAGAAACTCAAATGCAGCTTAGATAGCCACAGCACAGACGCCTTACCAGTAATAAGAACAGTTTTAGATAATCTCGTAAATGAGCTGAAACTTTCCTTTGAATACCTCAAGCGAGAATTGGAAGAAGAGGTAGAGTATATATATATTTCTGGCGGTAGTGCACGGCTGTTTAAATTAGAAGAATTATTGAGTAAAAATCTGGATATTCCGGTAAGAAAATGGAATCCCGCTTTGGCTTTTAGGCTCCCCCCCAACCTTTCCCCAGAGGTATTAGCAAAATACACCCCTGATTTGGCAGTTGCCATTGGCCTCGCTTTAATAAAAAAGGAGTAGGTTATAAGTCAATGGTCCAGAGACAACCTGCTAACATAGAGAGAAGAAGGTTTTTACGCTTGGATACCTCAGCGTGCATTAACTTTAGAAGAATAAGCGATGGTAATGTGTTCATTCGTAAAAATTTAACTAAAGACATCGCTATCGCAGGGATAAGATTTTTAAGTAATGAATTTATACCGGTATCTGCCTATATAAAGGTGAATTTATCATTCGAGAAAGCAGCAAAGCCCATTGAGTTTATCTGTCGGGTGGTTTGGATAAAATCTCTATACAATGATGAGTCTTACGAGATTGGCGCCCAGATTTGGCAGATAGATAAAGAAGATTACAAACAGATTAAAAATTATATATATAAGTAATCTAAAAAACAAAGCTCAAAGTTTCCCTATCCCTTTAAAAAGTAGACCCGCTAAAGAATTTAGCGGGTTTTTTAGTTGCCAAAATTTATTTTTTTTGGTATAATAAATGAAGCCCAAACTTATGGAGCGCCACCGGCCATGTAAAAAATGAAGGTGGCAAAGCGAACATAAGTTTGTTGGCTTCAATTCGCAGACGTCCCGACGGAACGTCGGGACTACAATTTACGTCGTTTCACTCCATAAATTGTCTGCTTATTGAAAGAGGTCATTATGATTGAACGTTACAGCCTACCCAAGATGTCTCGTATCTGGCAGGAGGAGTTTAAGTTTAAGACTATGCTGGATATAGAACTACTTACTTTAGAGGCCCTTGCCAAAGAAAGAAAAGTCCCTGCGGATGCGCTTAAAAGAATCAAGAAAAAGGCAAGATTTAATTTAGAAAAGATTAAAAAAATAGAAAAGAGCACACAACATGATGTAGTGGCTTTCCTGAACAACGTGGCAGGATATATTGGGTCTGATGCTAAATATTTGCACTTAGGCCTTACTTCTTCTGACCTTTTAGATACTGTTTTAGGGGTACAATTAAAAGAGGCATCAGGGATATTGATTGCCGACTTAGAAAAGCTGCTTACCTCGCTTAGCAAAAAGGCAAAGAGGTATAAGGATATGGTCTGCATTGGCCGCACGCACGGCGTGCATGCAGAACCTATAACATTTGGATTAAAAATTGCACTCTGGTATGAGGAGACAAAGAGAAATTTAAGCCGATTGTTACAGGCAAAGAAAGAGGTATCATTAGGAAAGATATCCGGAGCTGTAGGGACATACGCTAATATTGAACCTGAGGTGGAAACTTATGTATGTAAGAAATTGGGACTTAAGCCGGCCAGTATTTCTACGCAGGTTATACAAAGGGATGTATATGCCCAATATATGGCCACTTTAGCGGTTATCGGCTCTTCCTTAGAAAAATTTGCTTTGGAGATAAGGCATTTACAAAGAACAGAAGTCTTGGAGGCAGAAGAACCCTTTGGCAAAGATCAGAAGGGCTCATCCGCTATGCCCCATAAGAGAAATCCGGTAATTTGCGAAAGGATATGCGGATTAAGCCGGTTACTACGCGCTAATACCATCGCCGCCTTAGAAAACGTAGCTTTATGGCATGAACGCGATATCAGCCATTCCTCGGTTGAGCGCGTGATTATGCCGGATTCAACCTTGGCCTTAGATTATATGCTGAATAAATTTATCGAGGTTATCGATGGGCTTATGGTATATCCTGAGAATATGCTGGCTAATCTAGTCAGAACCAGAGGCCTAATATTTTCCCAAAGGGTGCTTTTGGAATTGATGCATAAAGGACTAACCCGTACCCAGGCTTATGATGCTGTACAAAGATGTGCCATGAAAAGTTGGAGAGAAAGTTCAGATTTTAAGGAGATACTCTTAAAAGAAAAAATGGTATCAAAGTATCTTAGCCCCCGGGAATTAGAGAAAGTCTTTGATTTGGATTATTACCTGCGCAACGTCAATAAGATTTTTAAAAGACTTGGTTTATAAAGGCACAAGATATAATTCCTTCCCTATAAAACCTCTAAACAAAGTATTAACATGGTATATAGAATTGAGATAAAAGAAAAATCTGGTATCTTTGATGCCATTGGCGAAGGCCTCAGGAAAGATATCTTTGACATAGGGATCAAGACGGTAAAAAAATCCCGTTTTATTCAAGTATATAACATTGAAGGTAGTATATCTATTGATGAGATTAAAAAGATTTGTGAAGAACTTCTCGTGGATAAGATTACCCAGGACTACTCTATACGCAAGCCACAAGCCCCAAGCCACAAGCCACACGAGTATATAATCGAAGTCGCATACAATCCAGGCGTAATGGACCCGGTTGAGGAATCCACTTTAAAAGGCATACAGGATTTAGGAGTAGAAGGCGTAAGTTCCGTTAAGACTGCAAAAAAATACATTATCAAGGGTAAGCTAAATGTTGCAAAACTTAAGACCATCTCAGAGAAATTGCTTTATAATAAATTAATTCAACACATTGTGGATTCACAAGCTGCAAGCTGCAAGCTGCAAGCTGCAAGCGAAGTTAATTATCAATTTAATTTAATTACAGTAGATTTATTAAACAGTTCCGATAAAAAACTAAAAAAGATTAGCCAAGACGGACAATTGTTCTTAAATCTTAGTGAGATGCGGCAAATAAGGAATTATTTTAAGAAGCTAAGACGCAATCCCACTGACTGTGAATTAGAGACTATTGCCCAGACCTGGTCTGAGCATTGCGGGCATAAGACTTTTAAGGGGAAGATAGAGTATAGGTCGCAGGTCGCAGGTCGCAGGTCACAAGTGTGTAAAATAAATAATCTACTTAAAAGCACCATAATGAAGGTTACTAAGGAGTTGGATAAGCCCTGGTGCGTGTCGGTGTTTAAGGATAATTCCGGCGTAATCCGATTTGATAATAAATATAATGTTTGTTTTAAGGTTGAGACGCATAATCATCCTTCTGCGCTTGAGCCATACGGTGGCGCAAATACAGGGATAGGCGGAGTTATCCGGGATCCTTTAGGCACAGGGCTGGGAGCAAAGCCAATTCTTAATACGGACGTTTTTTGTTTCGGGCCGCCGGATTATTCCTTTAGAAAATTACCCGCAGGTACCCTGCATCCCAAGCGCATAATGAAAGGCGTAGTTGCAGGCGTGCGTGATTACGGCAATAAAATGGGAATTCCTACGGTAAACGGAGCAATACTTTTTCATGAAAGATTTGTGGGGAATCCTCTTGTGTATTGCGGCACGGCGGGTATCCTGCCTAAAGATAAATCCTTTAAAAAGCCCAAGACAAGTAACCTCATAGTATTAGTGGGTGGGAGAACGGGAAGGGATGGTATACACGGTGCAACCTTTTCATCCGCAGAACTGACCCACGAGTCAGAAAAGATATCCAGCGGCGCAGTGCAGATTGGCGATCCCATTCAGGAAAAGAAGATGGTAGATACGATATTGCAGTGCCGCGATAAAAACTTATACAATGCCATTACTGATTGTGGAGGCGGAGGATTATCCAGCGCTGTAGGCGAGATGGGTCAGGACTTAGGGGCCCAGGTGTATTTAGAAAGAGTTCCTTTAAAATATCAGGGGCTGTCTTATACAGAAATCTGGATTTCGGAATCCCAGGAAAGAATGATAATCTCTGTGCCGCAAGAAAATATCGCCGAGTTAATGGAGGTATTTAATAAAGAAAATGTGGAGGCAACTGTAATAGGCAGATTTACCGATACAAAAAGACTGAGGCTTTACTATAGGGATAATCTTGTCTGTGATTTGGATATGCAGTTCTTGCATGAGGGGCTGCCTAAAATTGAAAAAAAGGCGATATTCATCCAAACAAAATATAAAGAACCCAAATTTAAGTGCCCTAAAAATTTGACTAAACACCTTCTTAAATTGTTATCCCATTATAATATCTGTTCTAAGGAATGGGTAATCAGGCAATACGACCATGAGGTGCAAGGAGGTTCGGTATTAAAGCCGCTGGTAGGAAGATATAATGACGGTCCGTCTGACGCCGGTGTAGTAAAGCCTGTTTTGGATTCCTCCAAAGGAATAAGTGTTTCCTGCGGCATAAACTTTAGATTCGGTTTAATTGATCCTTATTGGATGGCTGGCTCCTGTATTGATGAGGCATTGCGTCAGATTATTGCGGTAGGCGGCTCATTAAAAGAAGTGGCATTATTAGATAATTTCTGCTGGGGTAATCCTGATAAACCGGACAGGCTCGGCAGTTTAGTCAGGGCAGCTTATGGCTGTTACGATATTGCCAAGGGCTTTGGCATACCTTTTATATCCGGAAAAGATAGCTTGAATAATGAATATACGGTTAAAAACAAATCCATATCTATACCGGGCACGCTTTTAATCTCAGCCATTGCCGTAATAGAGGATGTCAATAAAACAGTTTCAATGTATGCAAAACAACCCGGCAACTTAATTTATGTGGTGGGTCAGACCTTTGATGAACTGGGCGGTTCGCATTATTATGAAACTTTGGGTTTTATCGGTAACAATGTGCCCAAAGTAAATCCCTTAAAGGCAAAACTTGTTTTTGATAAATTAAGCAAGGCTTCTTCTTTGGGATTAATTTCTGCGATGCATGATTGCTCAGAAGGCGGTATTGTAGTTGCGGCGGCTGAAATGGCATTTTCCGGCGGATTAGGAATGGAGATATTTTTGTCGGAAGTACCTTATAAAGAAGCTCCAAGCTCCAAGCTCCAAGCTCCAAGCTTAAGGAATGATTGCATTCTTTTCTCAGAGTCTAATTCCAGATTAATCGTAGAAGTTGAAAGAAAGAACCAGAAGGCGTTTGAGAGGATTTTAAGAGGTATTCCTTTGGGCATAGTGGGTTGTGTATCAGAAAGTAAAGATTTTAAGGTTTATGGTTTAGACGGTAAGATTTGCGTTAATGCGCATATCAATGAGTTAAAGGAGACGTGGAAAAAACCTTTGATGTGGTAAGTTTTGTCCCGCACATTGAAAATGTGCGGGATCAAATTCGTCCTTCGCTTTGCTCAGGACTCGATGGACGATTCTGAACGAAGTGAAGAATCTCGCACACATAACTTATGTCGGCTTCGCCTCCATAAGTTATGTGCTCATTTGTGAAGGAGCAGTTAAGATGGTAAATGATTTTACGCATGAGGAGACCTGGCGGATTTTCCGTATTATGTCAGAATTTGTGGAAGGATTTGAAGTGCTTTCAAAAATAGGTAAAGCTGTTTCTATATTTGGCTCAAGCCGCATTAAATCGGGAAACAAATACTATAAATTAGCGCAAGACATTGCTTATCTTTTGGCTAAAGAGGGTTTTGCCGTCATTACAGGTAGCGGCCCAGGGATAATGGAAGCAGCCAATAAAGGAGCAAGGAGGGCTAAAGGTATATCCATTGGGTTAAACATACAGATACCTGCGGGGCAAAAGGCCAATAAGTATGTGGAGCAACTTTTAGACTTCCGTTACTTCTTTGTGAGAAAAGTTATGTTTGTAAAATACGCCAAGGCCTTTGTGATTATGCCGGGTGGTTACGGCACTTTAGATGAATTTACTGAAAGCCTTAACCTTATCCAGACTGAAAGGATACCTAAATTTCCGGTGGTATTATTTGGCAGTGAATATTGGAAAGGCATGCTGGATTGGCTCAAGCAAACTGTATTAAAAAATGGCAATATCAGCAAAGAAGATTTAAATATTTTTACGGTGGTAGATAGCCCCAAGGAAGTAATTACAGTAATAAAGAAGTTTTATGAGCCCCGTCAGAAACTACGGGGTTCATCATAGGAGGTTTCTAACGGGGTGAAAAGGCCTAAAGTTTTAGTTTTACGAGCTGCGGGCACAAACTGTGATCAAGAAACCGCCTTCGCCTTCTCGAAGGTAGGTGCAATTGCTGAGCTTGTGCATATTAATAGTTTAATCAAGCGCAAAAATTTTCTTGACGATTATCAGATTTTGGCTATACCGGGAGGATTTACTTATGGTGATGATATTGCTGCCGGTAGAATCTTAGCCAATGAATTAAGGTACAAATTAATAGATGAACTCAGAAGATTTATTCAAGAAGGGAAATTGATAATCGGTATTTGTAATGGTTTTCAGGTTTTGACAAAAAGTGGGCTGTTGCCTGACGGTGATTCCCTTGAACAGGAAGCCAGCCTGATTATTAATGATTCGGGGAAGTTTGAGGACCGCTGGGTGTATCTTAAAAAGCTCCAAGCTCCAAGCTCCAAGCCTCAAGCTCAATGTATTTGGACAGACGGCCTACCGGAGATTATTTATTTACCGGTGGCGCATGGGGAAGGAAAATTTGTGGCTAAAGATAAAACAGTTTTAGAAAGAATAAGGAAAAATGGACAGATTGTTTTTCAATACTGTAATGAAAAAGGAGATCTGGACGGATATCCCCATAATCCTAATGGTTCCCAAGAGCATATCGCAGGTATTTGTGATGAGACCGGTAGGATTTTAGGACTGATGCCTCATCCGGAAAGACACATATATTTTTCGCAACATCCTCGTTGGACAGAGTTAAAAAACAAAAAAGAAGGCGATGGGTATCAGATTTTTAAGAATGGACTAGAGTATGCGAAGAGAAACTTGTGAAAAGGAGAAAAGATGAGCGGAATTTTTGGTGTGGTTTCTCGAAGTGATTGCAATAAAGATTTATTCTATGGCACAGACTATCACTCTCATCTGGGTACACAATTTGCCGGATTAGCGGTTTGGGGAGAAGAATTGCTGCGTAAAATACATGATATAAGAAGCAGCCAGTTCAAAGCCAAATTCTATGAAGATTATAAAAGTATGCTGGGGAATAAAGGAATAGGAGTAATCAGCGCCAGGGATGAGCAGCCAATATGTGTCAATTCCAAATTCGGCCCCTTTGCCATTGTGGCTAATGGTTTCGTAGATAATGCAGATGTGTTAGTCAAACAACTATACCAAAAAGGCCAATCTTTTAGCGAAGTGACGGATGGTCAGGTGAATCTTACGGAGCTGGTGGCAAAGCTGATTATTCAGGGCAAAAATATTATTGATGGTATTGAAAATGTGTTTTCTAAGATTGATGGTTCCTGTTCTTTGCTCTTATTAACCAAAGAAGGAGTTTATGCTGCCAGAGATAGATACGGCTATACCCCTTTGGTGATCGGCCAGCGAGATAGAGATTGGGCCGTGACTACTGAGACAGCAGCATTTAGCAACTTAGGATTTAAGATTAAAAAATATCTTCAACCGGGAGAGATAATCTTTATCGATGAAAAAGGATTGCAGTCTAAGCGTAAAGGCAGCCTAACCAATCAGATTTGCGCTTTCTTATGGATTTATACCGGCTTTCCTGCTTCTTCTTATGAGGGAATAACAGTAGAAGTAGTCAGGGAAAGGTGCGGTATGTTCTTAGCCAAAAATGATAATATTAAGAAAGACATTGTTTCTGGTATTCCGGATTCAGGAACTACCCATGCCATCGGCTATTCTATAGAATCAAAGGTTCCATTGCGCAGACCCTTAGTAAAATATACCCCAGGATTTGATCGTAGTTACACCCCACCCTCGCAAGAAACGCGCGATTTGATTGCCAAGATGAAACTGATACCTATTCAAGAGATAATCAAAGGTAAGCGTATTGTCGTCTGCGACGACTCTATTGTGCGTGGGACACAACTTAAGAATTATACCATACAAAAACTTTTAGAATGCGGCGCCAAAGAAATTCACCTAAGAATTGCCTGCCCGCCTTTGATGTTTCCCTGCAAATTTAATTACTCCACCCGTTCTATAGACGAGTTAGCTGCTCGTCGGGCTATAAGGGCGATTGAGGGTAAGGATATAAAGGATGTAAGACCGTATCTGGATGAGAGTTCTGCAAAGTATAAGAAGATGGTGGACTGGATTACTAAGGATATAGGAGCAACTACGTTAAAATATCAAAAATTAGATGATATGGTCAAAGCCATAGGGCTTTCCCAAAAGAAACTTTGTCTTTATTGCTGGACCGGGAGAGAACTGTGAAAAGGTTAACGTATAAAAAATCCGGGGTAGACATTAAAAAGGCCGCAATTTTCAAGCAAAAAATAAAATATTTAATCAGAAAATCTTATTGCAAAGAGATGCTAAAAGATATCGGTAGCTTCGGCGGTTTTTTTAAGTTTCCTAAAGAACGATATAAAGAGCCGGTTTTGGTTTCTTCTGCCGACGGGGTGGGCACAAAATTAAAAATCGCTGTCTTAGCTAATAAACACGATAACATAGGCATTGATGCCGTAGCAATGAATGTGAACGATATTTTATGCACGGGAGCCCAACCTTTGTTCTTTCTGGATTACATCGCTTATAGCAAATTAAAAGAAGGTGTGCTTGTGGGTATAGTCAAGGGTGTAAATAAAGGTTGTTCTGATGCGCTTTGTTCTTTAGTCGGGGGAGAGACTGCGCAGATGCCGGGAATGTACAAGCCGGGCGATTATGATGTAGCAGGTTTTTGTGTTGGCGCAGTAGATAAAAGCAGGATTATTGATGGCTCTAGAATAGAAGCTGGCGATGTAGTGATTGGCTTAGAATCTAATGGCTTACATTCCAATGGGTTTTCTTTGGTAAGAAAGGTATTTTCTCAAAATGAAATGCGGCGTATGAGCAAAGAACTGCTTAAGCCGACGCGGATTTATGTAAAGCCTGTATTGAATTTGCTTCAGGCTTCAGGCTTCAGGCTTCAGGCTTCAGTTAAGGGAATTGCTCATATAACTGGTGGCGCCTTTTACGATAAAATTGCCAGAGTTCTTCCGGATAACGTTAATGTAAGGATTAATAAGAATTCCTGGATTGTGCCTAAGATTTTTAAACTTATCCAGAATAGGGCTAATATAGAAGATAAAGAGATGTATCATACCTTTAATATGGGCGTAGGTATGGTTTTGATTGTGAAGTCGGATTCTGCCAAAGCCATAATTTCTAAGTTGGCTGAACTTAGGCTTAAGTCTTGGGTTATTGGTGAAATTATAAGAGGTAAGAAGCAGGTTGAGATAATATGAGAGTTTTGGTTGTCGGATCTGGTGGCAGAGAGCATGCGCTTGTTTGGAAGATTGCCCAGTCAAAATTGGTAGATAAGATTTTTTGTGCTCCGGGAAACGGCGGAATATCCCAGCAGGCGGAATGTATTGATATAAAGGCAGAAGACATAATAAATTTATTAGATTTTGTGAAAAGAGAAAAAATTGATCTGACAGTAGTTGGTCCTGAGACGCCATTAGCCGAGGGCATTGTAGATGAGTTTAGTAATTATAAATTAAGGATATTCGGCCCGAATAAAAAGGCAGCACAACTAGAAGCAAGTAAGGTTTTTGCCAAGGAATTGATGGCTAAATACAATGTTCCTACGGCGGATTTTAAGATTTTTGAGAGTCCTGATGAGGCAAAGAAACATATCGAGAAAAGAGGTGCGCCCTGTGTAGTTAAGGCAGATGGTTTAGCCCAAGGTAAGGGCGTAATTATAGCTAAGACGGTTGATGAAGCAAAACAGGCAGTAGCTTCCATAATGGAGAATAGAGTTTTTGGAGAATCAGGAAATAAAGTTATTATCGAAGAATGTCTAGAAGGCCAGGAGGCCTCTATTATTGTAATTACTGATTCAAAAGAAGTTATCCCTTTAGCCTCCAGCCAAGACCATAAACGAGTCTTTGATAATGATTCTGGCCCTAACACCGGTGGAATGGGAGCTTATTCTCCTGCACCAATAGTAACCAAAGAATTATTTGATGAGGTCTTGCAGAAGATTATATATCAAATAATAGGAGGTTTAGTAAAAGAAGGCATAGATTATAAAGGCGTATTATATGCTGGTATTATGATTACCAAAGAGGGTCCGAAAACCTTAGAATTTAATGTTAGATTCGGTGATCCTGAAACACAGACAATTCTGCCGCGGCTTAAGTCAGATTTATTAGAGGTGATGTTAGCCACAAGTGAAGGCAGATTATCCCGTTTTAAATCTTTAGAGTGGGATAATCGTGCTTGCGTATGCGTAGTTTGTGCTTCAGGCGGTTATCCGGGTAATTATAAAAAAGGTAAGGAGATTTCAGGATTAGATGAAGCGGATAAGATGAAAGATGTGGTAGTGTTCCATGCTGGGACAAAAAAAGTCACAGGTCACAGGTCGCAGGCTGCAAGTTTTGTCACTAACGGCGGAAGGGTATTAGGAGTGACGGGTTTGGGTAATAGCGTTGGAGAAGCTATAAATAAAACCTATCAGGCAACAGAGAAGATTCATTTTGAGGGCATGCACTATCGCAAAGATATCGGATATAGAGCGTTAAAAACAGTAGATAGTATGTAGTAGATAGT
>Ga0105164_10001717_pt1 | contig 13822 bp, 14 predicted proteins | sample VDWuncwatermetaG_FD_89674 | JGI IMG/M metagenome (GOLD analysis project Ga0105164, IMG submission 89674) | Wastewater microbial communities from Netherlands to study Microbial Dark Matter (Phase II) - VDW unchlorinated drinking water | ecosystem: Environmental > Aquatic > Freshwater > Drinking...
CGGATCGCATCGCCAAGTACAACCAGTTGCTGCGTATCGAGGAAGACCTGGGCGATACGGCGAGCTATCCCGGCAAGAATGCTTTTTACAACTTGCGCCGCTGACCGATATTTTCGGTGAGAATTTGCAGGTCGGGTTAGGCCGCACCTCACCCCCTCTCCCCAACCCTCTCCCCAACGGGGCGAGGGGGTAAAAACCCTCTCTCCCCAGCGGGGAGAGAGTTGGAGAGAGGGGGGGCGAACCCGGCCTACATGACCTTTGGCAAGGAGATGAGATGAGCTTTGCACGCTGGCCAACAATCGTTCTGATCATGCTCATCGCTCTCTTGCAGTGGCCGTTGTGGCTGGGCAAAGGCGGTTGGCTGCGAGTGTGGGAAGCGGATCGGCAGTTGCAAGTGCAGCGTGAAACCAATCAGAAACTTGAAGTGCGTAACGCCGGGCTGGATGCCGAAGTGCGCGATCTGAAGAGTGGATTGGAGGCCATCGAAGAGCGGGCGCGCTTCGAACTGGGACTCATCAAACAGGACGAAGTCTTCGTCCAGATGCCCCGTCAGCCAAAAAATTGACCATAAAAAAACGGGGGCATCTGCCCCCGTTTTTGATTTCACTGCGAAATGCTTATTCGACTTTCGCTTTAGCGCGCAAATCCAGAATATGTTTTTCAACCATCTGTTGCTGCATCCGCTGTTGGAGTGACTGTCTGGCTTCCTCAAAAGCCGGCAGTTTCAAGTCGCGCGAGTCTTCCAGCAGGATGACGTGATAGCCAAAATCTGACTTGACCGGCGTCTCGGTGTATTTGCCTTTTTCCAGCTTGACCAGCGCATCGCCGAATGGTTTGACGTAGCTCGCCGGGGTGCTCCAGCCGAGGTCACCGCCGCGATCCTTGGAGCCTGGGTCTTTCGATTGCTTGGCCAGTTCGTCAAACTTCTCGCCTTTTTTCAGCTTGGCAATGACGTCCTTGGCTTCATCTTCCTTCTCCACCAGAATGTGGCGCGCCTTGTATTCTTTCTTGCCGAGCTGGGCGGAGACGGCCTGATATTCCTTCTTGAGCGCGTCCTCGGAGACCGGGTTGTTCTTGATGTAATCCTGGAGCAGAGCGCGAATCAGGACGGCCTGTGTCGCCAGCTCAATTTGGCCCTTGAGTTCCGCTTTCTTGTCCATTCCCTTGCGCTTGGCTTCCTGCGTCAGGACTTCACGCCGCACCAGTTCTTCGCGTATTTGCTGGCGCAGTTGATCGGTTTCCGGCACACCGCGTTCACGCTGTTCGATGACCAGCGCATCGGCGCGGATTTGCGGAATGGCCGTGCCATTGACGGTGGCGGTCATTTTCGTTGTTTTGGCGGCTTCCTGCGCAAATGCTGGCGCCGACGCCAGCAAACCGGTGAGCAGTAGCAGGGAAATACGGGTGCGAGTCAGGTTCATGTTGCTTCCTTATTTAATTGATTGATTCGTTCATCTGGCGCCGCTGCTTCAATGCTCAGCGCATGAATTTCGCGACGCATCAGCGTGCCAAGCGCATCATAAACCAAACGGCTTCGCTCGAGGGTGCGTTTACCGGAAAAAATAGGGGCGACAATCCTCAGCCGGTAATGGCCACCGCCGCTTTTTGCGCCCTCATGGCCGGCATGTTTGGCGCTGTCGTCGATGATTTCGACCTGTGAAGGTTCAAGCACGGCGAGCCGTTCCCGCATCAGGGCCTCGGTGGCGCTCATGGCAATACCTGTTTGAAGGGGTACACGCTGGTCTTGGCAAATACACCCTGGGTAACATACGGATCGTCTCTCAGCCAGGCTTCGGCTTCCTCCAGCGAGGCGAATTCGGCTACCAGCAGGGTGCCGCTGAAACCTGCCGCGCCGGGGTCGGGCGAGTCGACGGCGGGGAAGGGTCCGGCCAGCACCAATCGCCCTTCATTCTTTAACTGTTGCAAGCGCGCCAGATGCGCCGGGCGCGCGGCCAGGCGCATCGAAAGCGAAGCGGGCATATCCTCGCCGATCAGCGCATATAGCATCAGGGTTTTTCCTCGATATGCTTGGCCAGAAACAGGCTTTGCACGATGACGAAGGCCAGCATCAAGCCCATGCCGCCGAACAGCTTGAAATTGACCCAGGTTTCAGTGGAAAAATTGAATGCGACATAAAGATTGAGACAGCCCATCACCACGAAAAAACCAATCCACGATGCGTTCAAACTCCGCCACGCCGCATCCGGCAATTGGATTTTTTCCCCCATCATGGTGCGGATCAAATTTTTTCGGAACAGCGTCGCAGATACCAGCAGCGCAGCGCCAAACAGCCAGTAGAGCACGGTCGGTTTCCACTTGATGAAAGTCTCATCGCGCAGCAGCAGGGTTGCCCCGCCGAAGACGACGATGATGCCTAGGCTGACCCACAACATGGTGTCGACTTTGCGCCCGCGCATCACCAGCCAGCCGATCTGGGCAAAAGTGGCGAGAATGGCGACCAGCGTGGCGATCAGAATCGGCGCCTGTCCCGCTACCACCGCTCCGCCTAAGCCGTCCAGCAAGCCGGAAGCGAGCGCGGCGGCGGCATCGGGGTTATTGCCCGCCAGCTTGAAAGCAACAAAAAAGAGAATGACCGGAAACAGGTCAAAGAGAAATTTCATGGACGCGCATTATCCTGCTTTGACTGCTGGCTGTCCAACGGCGACGCAGCTGCGCGCAGCAGCGCGGTGATTTCCTCGGCTGGCAAGGGCTTGCCGAGGTAATAGCCTTGCATGGCATCGCACGCCTGCGCGCGCAGGAAGTTGATCTGTTCCGCGCTCTCGACCCCTTCGGCCACCACCTGGATGCCAAGGCCGTGGGCCAGGATGATGATTGCCTTGGCAATGGCGGCGTTGTTGGCGTCGCCGGGGATGCCGCGCATGAAGGATTGATCGATCTTGAGCGTGTTGATCGGGAAGCGTTTCAGGTACGAGAGTGACGAGTAACCGGCGCCAAAGTCGTCAATCGAAAATTGCACGCCGGTCGCACTCACTTCGTTCAACATCTTCTCGGCGTCCTCACCCAGCGCCAGGACACTCTCAGTGATTTCGAGACCAAGCTGGCGCGGGGCGATGCCAGCGGCAGTCAACGCCTGTGCGACAGCCTGCACCAGCCCATTTTCACGAAATTGGCGTACCGAGAGATTGACCGCCACACGCAATCCGGGAAAACCGGCCGCCTTCCATAGTCCCAACTGGGCACAGGCGGCGCCTAGCACCCATTCGCCGATGGGCACGATGAGGCCGGTCTCTTCCGCCAGCGGAATGAATTCAGCGGCGGTGTCAAACCCTGACCGGGGTTTTGCCAGCGTATCAGCGCTTCGACGCCGATGATCCGGCCATCGGCGCAACTCATGATCGGTTGATAATGGAGCACGAATTCCCCGTGCCTGAGAGCGCGGCGCAAGTCGTTTTCCATCCCCATGCGCGCGACGGCCTGCGTCGTCATCTCCGCGGCGTAGAACTGACAGAGATTACGCCCGGCGCTCTTGGCGCGGTACATGGCGACGTCGGCATTGCGCAACAGTTCGCCCGCATCGCGTGCGTCCAAGGGGAATATCGTAATTCCCAAGCTTGCGCTGATAAACAGATCGTGGCCGGCGAGGTGAAACGGCTGGGCGAAGGCATCGATGATTTTCTGCGCCACGCGCGATGCGTCATCGACGTGCGCCAGGTCGACGAGCACCACCGTGAACTCGTCGCCAGCCAGCCGCGCCACGGTATCGCCACGGCGCACCGCGCCCAGCAGACGCTCGGCCACGCTCTTGAGCAACTGATCCCCCGCATCATGTCCCAGCGTGTCGTTGACGTTCTTGAAACGGTCGAGGTCGAGGAACATCACGGCCACCAGCCGTTCGTGGCGCCCGGCATCGATGAGTGCCCGTTCGAGACGATCCCTGAACAGCGCGCGGTTGGGCAGCCCGGTCAGTTCGTCGTAGTGCGCAAGGTAGGCAAGCCGCGCCTCGGCGCGCCGGTGTTCGGTGATATCGCGTGTGACACCCAGGAGCGCTGTCTCGCCGTTACTCGTGGTCATCGGTACCGCATGTATCTCCAGCCAGCGCCGCGTGCCCTTGAGCCCCTTTATCTCGAACACAAGTTTGCCCTTGTTGCCCTGTAGCACGGATCGGGTGAGATCCTGGAACGCGGCGCGGTGTTCGGGCAGGATCAGCTCGAACAAGGAGCGACTGATCGCCTGCTCAAGGCTGTCGGCTTCAACCATAGCCAGTCCGGCGGGATTTATATCGAGCAACTCCCCTGCGGCGTTAATCAGCTTGATGCACTCAGGCTCGGTATCGATGACGGTGCGCAGGTGATTCTCGCTGATGTGCAGTGCTGCATTTACCTTAGCCAGCGCCACGCTGCGGTCGCGCAACGCCTCCGACTCTTCCTGCCATTTCAGCAGCAGAAAAAACACCGCGCCGAGCAAGCCGCTTAATGCCGCCATCAGCAACAACAGACGGTTGCGAAAGACTGCATTTTCCTCATAGGCATTATCCAGCGCTTGTTCCAGCTTGAGGGTGGCGCGCCCGGCGTAGGAGTAGTCGATGGGCATTGACAAGCTCAACGCCTCGGCAGGCGCTTTATCGCGGCGATAGCTGCTGATGATAAAACCGTTTTGTCCGATGACGCTCAATTCGGTCAAATGGGTGTTGGTTTTAGCCCAATCGCGCAACAAGTAATCAAGGCTTTGGTATTGGCCGCGCCGCAGCGCATCGGCAACGAGAGAACCGATTAATGTCAGTTCATGCTGGGCCATTTGCCGGGTGATATCCAGCTCCTCCCGCAATTGCTGCCTGACCAGACCCATCGCCGCCAGGAATAGCAGCCCGGTGACCAGGCCATAGCTTAGCCAGGCTCTCGTCCGTGATTGTAAAAACCAGCGTGGCGACAAGGCGTCACTCGCCTTTTCTATCCAGCACGCGCCACATCTTGCGCATGTTGTCATAGCTGGTATCGGCCACCGGCACCATGGCAGTCATGCTTATGTGGATAGCCTGCAGGATGGCGGCACCTTGGGGCGAATCTTTTAATTGCAGCAACGCCTGCCGCAGCAGCTTGACTTGCCCGGCGGGCAGACCGGCGCGGGCGACGAACAGGTGTTCTGACACCTCCGGCCACGGCGCCAGCGCGCGCAGTCCACGCGCGGCCTGCTCATCATAAACTTCGCTCCTGATGGTCCCGGCGTCGAAATCGCCGTTGAGCACGCCGAGTGCGATATCCGTATGACCGGCGAGATATTGGTATGCGCCCAGGTCTTTAAGCCTCACCCCCGCCTGCTGCAACACATAACGTCCCACGATCGTGCCGGTGGAATCCAGGTCACCAAAGGCGAAGCGCTTGCCGCGCAGCTCGGTCAAATTGCGTAGCGGGCTGTCGGCGCGGGTGACAATATAGCCGGAGAGGAAGGGCTTGCCCTTGACCTCGATGCGCGCCAGCAGCGGCTTGGCGCCGTGGCGCGCCGTCATCTTTACATAGGCATAAGGCCCGATGAAAGCGATATCGACTTGATCGAGACCGACGGCGTCGATATGCTGTTCAAAATCACGACCGACGCGCACCTGCACCGGCTGCCCCAGTTTCTTGCCGAGATAATCGGCCAAGGGGGTAAAGCGTTGTTGAATCTCCGCCACTGGCAGATACGGATGTACGCCAAGCAGCAGCGGCGGTTGCGCCGGCTCTGTTGCGGTCGCCGGCGTAATGCCGGTGAACAGCCAAAATAATGCAAGCCAAGAAAATGCAAAGCGACGCATGACGTTCTCCTTCATTCTTTGCGTTCCAGCTTGAGCGCAGCGGAATTAATGCAGTAGCGCAGGCCGGTGGGTTGGGGACCGTCGGGAAACAGGTGCCCCAGGTGCGCGCAGCACTGTTTGCACTGTACCTCGGTACGCAGCATGAAATGGCTGCGATCCTCCCTGGCTTCAATGTTGTCCGGCGTGTGCGGTTGCCAGAAACTGGGCCAACCGGTGCCCGAATCGAATTTGTGATTTGAGTCAAATAACACCGCATCGCAACAGGTGCAGCGATAGATGCCCGGCTCATGACAGTCCCAATAAGCGCCGCCGAAAGCGGGTTCGGTACCTTGTTCGCGTGTGATCCGGTATTGTTCCGGCGAGAGTTGTTTACGCCATTCGGCAGCATTTTTGACGATTTTTGGCGGCATGGAGGTATCCTATATTGCTATAGCAATCTTACCTCAATCCGCTGGGGCACGCCGTAAGCCGAGAAGTTGGCGTTTTACACGGCGACTTTCCAGAAGCCACTCTAACTATTTGAATTTTTAATATCTTTTATCGCTCAAGAAAAACATTATTCAAAGTTATTTCTTTGAAGTACTCTTGTTTTCTCTGGATATATCCGTTAACTGAAGATGGGTGAGAAGCGCTGTAAAGCGGCCAGGTTTCTCTCAGTCGAATGAGGAGGTTGTGTTGGGTCACGAACCAAAGCATGGGGATGGCGAGCAGACAGTGGCATTTTTGCAGCAGCACAACGCAGAGTTGGAGAGCCGTTTACTGGCCTGTGCGGCAGAGATTGAAGCGCTGCGTCAGCGAGGCGAGAATGAGCAAAAAAGGCTGGAAGAAGCGTTGCGCTTCAGCGAGCAACGCTTCCGCGATCTGGCCAAATTATCCGTGGATTGGTATTGGGAGCAGGACGCAGAGCTGAGATTTACCGAGTGCGTCAATTATTCCGGCAGGTCGGCGCTGTCCGTGGCGGAAGTGCTGCTTGGCAAGCGGCGTTGGGAATTGCCGATCCAGGGGGTCAGCGAAGCGGAGTGGCAGTCACACCGCAAGCTGGTAGAGGCGCATCAGCCGTTTGAAATGACCTATCAGGGACAGATTCCCGGAAGTGGCGGTAAACGCTGGGCATTAACTCGCGGGCAGCCGGTTTTCAGCGAATCAGGCACATTTCTGGGCTATCGCGGTATCGGCCGGGATATTACGGAGAGCCGTCTCGCCGCGGATGCCTTGCGGGAGAACGAGCAGCGGCTGCAAAGACTCTTCGATCATGCGGCAGTGGGCATTGCCGAAGGATCACTCAACGGCCGGTATCTCCGGGCAAACAAAAAAACTTGCGAGATACTCGGTCGCACCGAGGCGGAAATCATCGGTCACAGTTTTCGAGAATTTACGCACCCTGATGACATCAACAAAGATATTGCCGGGTACCAGCCGATTTTTGCCGGCGAGACTGATGTTTTCCAGCGCGAAAAACGTTACCTGCGCAAGGACGGCACGGTGGTCTGGGTCAATGCTCTGGGGGGCTTCGTGCGCGACGAATCGGGTCAGCCAAAATATATTGTCGCCACGATGGAGGATATTTCCGAGCGCAAGGCGGCGCAGGAGGCGTTGCAAAAGCAGGCTGAAATTCTGCGCATCACGCTGGAGAACATGGGGCAGGGCATTACGCTGATGGACAATAATCTGCGCTTGCTGGCGTACAACCGCCAGCTTCTCAGTCTGTTGCATCTTCCCGAGAGTCTCATGGACGGGGAACCGACGCTGGAGGACTTTCTGCGTTTCAACGCCCAGCGCGGCGAGTACGGGCCGGGTAATGCTGAAACCCAGGTACGCGAGCGCATGGATCTCGCCAAATTGCACCTGCCGCACCGCTTCGAGCGCCAGCGGCCAGATGGCACGGTGCTGGAAGTCGTCGGCAATACCCTGCCCAACGGCTGGCTCGTCTCGATTTACACGGACATCACCGAACGCAAGAAAAGCGAGTATGCGATTCAAGACATGAACGCGCAATTGGAACACAAGGTGCGCGAACGGACCGCTGATCTGGAGGCATCCAACCGTGAGCTTGAATCCTTCAGCTACTCGGTTTCCCATGATTTGCGCGCACCGCTGCGCGCGATTGACGGTTTTAGCCTTCTGCTCCATGAAGATTACGCCACAATACTGGACGAGCAGGGGCGCGCCTATCTGAGCCGCATCCGTTTGGCGACGCAGCGCATGGGTGAACTGATTGATGACATGATTAATCTGGCGCGTATCAGCCGTACCGATTTAAACAAATCAGCCTGCGATTTGGCTGAAATCACACGCTTGATCATCTCTGATTTGCAGGGAGATGCTGACGAGCGAGCCATCACCTGGAGCATAGACCCCATGTTGCAGGCCCAGGCCGACCCTGTTCTGCTGCGGGCGGCGCTGGAGAACCTGCTCAGCAATGCTCTGAAGTTTACCCGGCAGTGCGAAGACGCACGGATTGAGGTGGGACGAACTGAAAAAAACGGCGAGAAGGTGTTTTTCGTGCGCGACAACGGCGTGGGTTTTGACATGGCCCATGCCGCCAAGCTGTTCGAGCCATTCGAACGGCTGCACGCGGCCACCGACTACGAGGGCACCGGCATCGGCCTGGCCATTGTCCAGCGAGTGATCCAGCGCCATGGCGGACGAGTGTGGGCGGAAGGGGCGCTGGGACAGGGTGCGACTTTTTATTTCACCTTGTCGTAATGTGGCTATCGGGGAAGTGCAAATAATTTGCAAGCTGCATCGGGCTGGGGGCGTCGAGGTGGGGAATGATGCCGAGTAATGGGGCCTTCAAGCGGCTGCGCAATGCGGCTATGTTTTCTTCGGCGCACGGCATGACCGGATCCATTCGATTGGCGACCCAGCCGGCAAAGGGCAGATCCATGGCATGAATCGCGTCCTGTGTCAGCAGGGCGTGATTGAGGCAGCCGAGGCGCATTCCCACCACCAGAATGACCGGTAGCGCGAGCCGTTGTGCCAAGTCTGACGTGTCGATATCATCACCGAGTGGCACCTTGAAGCCGCCGACGCCTTCCACCACCACTATCTTGGCCAGTTCGCCGAGTTGCTTCAGGCAATCTTGAATATGGTCGAGGTCAATCGTTACGCCTTCAGCGGCGGCGGCAATGTGCGGCGCGATGGGCTGGCGCAGCAAATACGGATTGACGAGGCGCTCGCCGGCATTCACCGAGCTGGCCGCAAACAGATCAATCACATCCTCGTTGCGTTCCCCGGCTGCGGTTTCGATGCAACCGGCGGCGACGGGCTTCATGCCGACAGCCGAATGACCGCGTTGCCGCAAACTATGCAGCAGGGCGCAGGCGAGGCGCGTTTTGCCCACGCCGGTGTCGGTGCCGGTGATGAAATAACCTTGGGTCATTGGCTCACCGTCTGTTGTTCAAGCTTTAATATCGCCTCGGCCAATTGATGTACCTGTTGTTGCGTATGAGTGGCGCAAAGGGAAATGCGCAGTCGCGATGAACCTTCCGCCACGGTCGGCGGGCGGATCGCGGGCGCCCACAGACCTTGCGCGTAGAGCGCTTCGGCGACGCGCAAGGTTTCTTCATTGCCACCGATGACGACCGCTTGCACCGCCGTCGGCGAATCGAGCAGGCGCCAGCGTTTGAGTTTGAGGGCGCTGCGCAACTGTTGAATACGCACGTTGAGATTGGCGCGCAAGTCGTCGCCCTGTTCGATCAGGCGCAGGCTGGTGAGCAGCGCATGCGCCAGCGCGGGCGGCGCCGCCGTGGTGAAAATATAAGTGCGCGCGCGTTGTAGCAGCCACTCGATGAGACTGGATTCCGCAGCGACGAAAGCGCCAAATACGCCCGCCGCCTTGCCCAAGGTTGCCATATAAATCAGGCGCGGTGATCGAAGTCCGTAATGCGCGAGCGAGCCGCGCCCCTGCGCGCCAAGCACGCCAAAGCCGTGGGCGTCATCCACCATCAGCCACGCATCGTGGTGCTCGCACAAGTCGAGCATTTGCGGCAGCGGCGCCAAATCGCCGTCCATGCTGAACACGGCGTCGGTGATGATGAGTTTGCGGCCGCTCCTGGATGCTGCCAGCGAGGTTGCGAGCGCCGTGCAGTCGCGATGCGCAAAGCGCACTATCTCTGCGCGCGACAAACGCGCGCCGTCGATCAGCGAGGCATGATTGAGCGTGTCGGAAAAAATCGCGTCGCCGCGTCCCGCCAAGGCAGGAATGATTCCCAGATTCGCCATGTAGCCGGTGGAAAAATACAGCGCGCGTGGCAGGCGCGTGAACGCTGCGAGGCGCAATTCGAGTTGGTGATGCGGCGTCAGATGCCCGCTTAAAAGATGCGAGGCGCCGGCGCCGGCGCCGAATTTCGCCGCGCCTTCTTGCAGCGCCGCGATCAACTCCGGGTGCGCGGCGAGACCGAGATAATCGTTGCTGCAAAAATTGATTAACTCGCGGCCATCACTGCGCACCACTGCGCCACAATGAGAATCCAGCGTGCGGCGTCTTCGGACCTGACCCGGCACGGCGAGAGTTTGCAACTGTAGTTTGAAGTCTGGCGCGGGCATGATTAGCGGGCGGTCACCTCGTTGAGCGCGGCCAGCGTGCCGTCAACCAGCAGCGTGCACTCTTCTTCGTCGATGATATAAGGCGGCATGAAATACACCGTGCTACCGATCGGGCGCAACAACAGCCCGCGCTCAAGGGCTGCGAGATGGAAACGGCGCGCAAACAGCGGCTCATCGCTGTCGACATCGAAGGCCCAGATCATGCCCCGGTGGCGGGGATGGCGCACCCGTGGATGTTGCATTAACGGTTGCATCAGCGCGCTGAGTCGGGCGGCAAGTGTGCGATTGGCGGCGAGCACGTCGTCCTCTTCAAAAATGGCGAGCGTGGCAAGCGCGGCGCGGCAGGCGAGCGCGTTGCCGGTGTAGGAATGCGAATGCAAAAAGCCACGCGCCGTCTCGTCGGCGTAGAACGTGGCATAGATTTCATCCGTGCTTAGTACCACCGACAGCGGCAGGTAGCCGCCCGAAATGCCTTTCGACAAACATAGAAAATCCGGTGTGATGCCGGCTTGTTCGTAAGCAAAAAAGGTGCCGCTGCGGCCGCAGCCGACGGCGATCTCGTCGGCGATCAGATGGACTTCATAGCGGTCGCACAGCGCGCGGGCGCGCCGCAGATAGCCGGCGTCGTGCATCGCCATGCCGGCGGCACATTGCACCAACGGCTCAACAATGAAAGCGGCAAGCGACGGGTGATGTTTTTCCAGATATTTTTCCAGCACGCTCGCGCAACGCAGCGCAAAATCATGCGCCGATTCTCCTGCTTGCGCGCGCCGCCAATCCGGACTGGGCATCACCGCTGCCTGGCGCAGCAGCGGCGCATAGGCATCGCGGAAGAGCGGTGTATCGGTGACGCCGAGCGCGCCGAGCGTTTCGCCGTGGTAACTGTTTTCGAGACAGATAAAGCGATTTTTTTCGGGGCGGCCGCGGTTGCGCCAGCTATGCGCGCTCATTTTCAGCGCGATTTCAGTGGCGGAGGCGCCATCGGAGGCATAGAAGCAGTGGCCGAGTTTTTTGCCGCTGAGTGCGGAGAGTTTCTCCGATAACGCTATCACCGGCTCCTGGGTAAAACCGGCGAGCATGACGTGTTCGAGTTGATCGAGTTGTTCGCGCAGGGCGGCATTGATGCGCGGGTTGAAGTGACCGACCACATTGTCACATCACGAACTGACGGCATCGAGATAGCGTTTGCCGTCGAAGTCGTAGAGCCATGCACCCTGGCCGCGCCGGATCGGGATTAGCGGTAGCGACTCGTGCTGCTTCATCTGCGTGCACGGGTGCCATACGGCCGCGAGGCTGCGGTGCAGATAGATGGCGTTCGTGCTGGAATTCGACATCGCTTGCCGCGCGTGAGGGTTAGGGCGTGTTCTCATTCATTTTGCCGGATGCGTTGTGTCCAAATGCTTCGCCTGCAAGACGCGCGACGCCGCCAATGGCCATTCCCTTGGCCAGGAGCGCAACGCCGCAGGCGGAGCATTTGGACGCAACCCGGAGGGAACGGGGACCGCGCAACGGCTTGCCGTTGCGCACTCCCCTTTGGGCAGCGCACGCGGCGGCAGCTTTGCTGCCGCCAGAGGGCACATGGCCGCGTTGCTCGTTGCTTGTTTGCGAATTTACCCAACGGCGACCAAACGGCGCTGCCTCGCGCCTTGCCCTGCACCCTGAAATCCCCGTTCGCACCGGCAAAACGAATGAGAACACGCCCTAGTGCAGATGTCTGGGCGCGGCCTCGCTCTGCTCCGGCAATTCCGCGTGCACCGGCTCACCTTCCGGGCTGGGGTAGAGCGGCGCGCCGCAATCGTCGCAGTATTCAAGCGGGAAACGCTGCTCCAGCATGACAATGTCGAGGACGCCGGATTCGCGCAATACCGCTTCAATTTGCGTCGCGATGTCGCTGCTCTCATCTTCGGCGTCGAGCAGCGGCCAGACCACGCCATGCACCATCTCGCCGCTCTGCATGAGGACAAAGCCGACGCGAAACTCCTCGAGGCGTTGCTCGTAAAACGGTGCGATCACGGCGCGTAGCGCGGTCGCCGGCGCATTGAGCGTGGTTTGCAGAAAGGTGACGGCGGCGCGCAACGCATAAGGCCGCGCTTTGCGATCCGCTTCGCGGCAACCGCTGTAATACGCCTGCGGCGGCAGCAATTCGAAAGCGCAGCCTTGCAACATGGCTTGCAGGGCGGCGCCCGCCTGAATCCGCCATTGTTTGGCGCACTGCTCCTGCGAGCCGCCCTGTGGCCCTTCGCGTATTTCTTTTCGCGTTTCCTGCATCTCTTGCCAGCGGAACAAAGCCGCACCGCGCGGCACGGTGACCGAGCCCAGCATATAACGCACGTCGGAGAGAAACTGAATGGTCTGCGGCAAGTCCTTGGGGTCAAGATGCAGATCGCGCCCGCTGCGGGCGGACATCGCCAGCCGGCCGGCCAGCGCGGCGCTGCTGCTATAGTCGTCGGGCAACTGGTCCTGGCTGAACAGAAAGTCGGCGAGTGCCAGCTTGGAATTATGCGCCAGCACATGCGCCTGCAAGTGAGCGCGCAGGTTGAGCAGCACTTCCTTCGGCACGTTGCCGGCGGGAATGCCGATACGCGACCAGGCCAGCACCGGCGCGACGATCAGCAGGGAATCAAGACCGTCATCTTTTTTCCCCGTCTGATAGTTTTCACAACGCGTCTCAATGGTGTCGGCCAGCACGTTGAAGGCCGGCGGATTGGCGTGGTAGAGCTGGTCGAGCGCGGCATTCAACGCTTCTTCATCGTGAGCGGCCAGCAAAGGGTCGATCTGCGCGGCAAGGTGTGAATCCCAATAGGCATCTTCCAGCCGGCTGCCGGATTCGGCCAGCCCTGCGGCGAGACGGACTAATTGTTCCGCGTCGGCGGAGAGCCGGGCGCGGCGGGGGGAGCGAGTTCTTTTCATCATCAATGCTCAGTAAATTGCTTGCTTTAGGCGGGAGATGCCATTCTACCGGATGCGGCGTGGGGGAGCAGCGAGCGGCCTGAAGATGCATAGCGGATTCCCGGGCTGAATGTGCTCGGATTGCTCTGCTCTCTGGAGGGGGAAGCTAGTACGACAACCCATAAATTTCGCTATGTTCGACGCGCCCCACACCACCGATTGCTTTGTCGCTCATCCTCGCAATAGCTATAGCTATTGCTGCGGTTCGCTCCGCGCACTCGGTGCGCGGATGCGCGTCTCGGCATGTACGCAAACTTATGGGTCGTCGTGCTAGCGGAACAGAAATAGCAGCTTTTCGCCGCCCACGTCGATGATATCGTTGGCCGCCAGCAAGCGAGACTCCGCGCCGATGGATTTGCCGTTGACCAGAGCGGGAATCTTGCCCTCGACATGGGTGATGAAGTAGCCATGTGGACGGCGGTTGATCACCGCCAGCTGGGTACCCGGACTGCCGAAGGTTTGCAGCACGCGGGGCAATTCAATTTCCTTGCCGCTGAGTTGGCCTTTGATCCCCCTGACCAAGGCCAGGCGAAAGCCCTCGCTAACGTTGCGCCCCTGCTTGGCAGTGACTACCGC
>Ga0105164_10001718_pt1 | contig 13821 bp, 12 predicted proteins | sample VDWuncwatermetaG_FD_89674 | JGI IMG/M metagenome (GOLD analysis project Ga0105164, IMG submission 89674) | Wastewater microbial communities from Netherlands to study Microbial Dark Matter (Phase II) - VDW unchlorinated drinking water | ecosystem: Environmental > Aquatic > Freshwater > Drinking...
ACAGCCCCACTTGATGGCTATCCCGCCGTTGGTCCAGATGGTAATGTCACTCTCGCCGTGGCTCCTGCCCCGGCCCACCTCAGTAACGTCCACAGACCTGAGGCCCATTATCTTGTGGACTTCGTTCTCCTTCAGGAAACGCACAAGTCCTACCCCGGCCAGTATCCCCTTATCTTCCATCTTCTGTCCTGCTCTCGGGATAATCCTTAACCTCCTGGATTCTATGTAGGGGGTCTTCCCCTGGTCCTGTGGCCATGAAAAATACGTCCCTGGCAGTACCATGCCCTCTTCATCAAGGAGATAGAAGACCTCATCCTTATCCTTTAGATTCGCTCCCCCCTTCTCCGCCTGAGGCGGATCAGGGTTCCGTCCCACTACAGGTTTATACACCGCTACGGCCCGCCTTATCTCTAACTGCACCCTTAATCTATTAGGGAATTCCCTTTTTACGGAGTGGACACTCTTCACCCAGGGTATCCCTTCCAATCTCCTGGCTACCTCCTGGGTAAGCCCCTTATCAAAGAACCCCCGTCCTACTATCCCTCTGGTATCTTTTACCTCCCCCAGGAGGTTCTCTTTCGCCCCATTTTCGGGACGGATAACAAATACAACCTCTTTTATCTTAAATTCTTCCAGTGCAGAGAAGTAACTCCACCCTCCATAAATACCCCAGACCATGAGACCAATAATCGCCACCGCAACGGGTATCTTGAAGTAATAGGCCCCTACTACTCTACGAAGCCTTCCTTCCTCTACCTGGTCTTTCTTTCCCTTTTCTGCCATCTATATTGCCTATACGTACAGGAGTTACACTGACTCTTGTAGGGGCAGGGTAACCCTGCCCCTACTTAAGGCCAGACCCACTATCCTATTGCAGAGTTGTGAGAAACTCATCCCTGTTGCCTGGGCGGCCTTGGGGAGGAGGCTCCTCTCAGTAAACCCAGGAATGGTGTTCACCTCTAAGAGATAGAGGGACCCCAACTCATCGCACATCATATCCACCCTGGAAAAATCACTGCAACCCAGCGCCTTATGGGCCTTAAGGGCCATATCCTGGGCCTCTTGATATACCCCGCCGGGGAGTCCCGGACACAGGATGTAACGGGTGTTGGTATCCTTATACTTGGCCTCAAAGTCGTAAAACTCCCTGGAAGGCCTTATCTCTATTACAGGGAGGGCCTCTTCCCCCAGCACCCCTACCGTGAGTTCACGGCCCGCAATATACTCCTCCAGAAGTACCGTATCCTCGTAACGGAAGGCTGCCTCCAGGGCGGGGATAAGACCTTCAATTACCTTTACAATGGTCACACCCACACTAGAACCGTTGCAAGCAGGCTTCACCACCAGGGGGAAGGACAACTTGCCTAGCCTGCTTATGGCGTGCTCCGGCCTGAGGGACTCGTGACGCCTCAGGACTATGAAATCGGGGGTGGATAGCCCCCTGGCTCTAAAGACCTTTTTGGACTCTACTTTATTAATGGCCCGCTTGCTGGCACTCACGCCGGAACCCGTGTAGGGGATGCCCTTCGCCTCCAGCAGGGACTGAATCCCTCCATCTTCCCCAAAACAACCATGCAGGGCAACAAAGGCCAGGTCTACATCCCAGCGGTCAAGCTCCTCCACTCTTGTATCGTTCACGACTATGGGTATCACAGAATGGCCCGCCTCCTTGAGACCTTCTGCCACCGCCTGGCCAGAGCGGAGAGACACCTCCCTCTCCGGGGAGATTCCACCCATCAGGACAGCCACCTTCAATACTGCCTCTCCAGGGTGGCCGCCAGGTACTGGGTTCCGGTCCTCGGCTGACTGCCGACGGCCGACCTCTGACCGTAGACTATCGCTCGTAGCAGATGGGGCTACCATATCTTTATCTCTGGCTCCAGCCAGACTCCAAACCGTTTCTTCACCTCTTCTCTTACCCTCTGGATAAGCTCAAGGACCTGGGCCGCCGTGGCACTGCTCCAGTTTACGATAAAATTGGCATGTTTCCTGGATACCATCGCACCACCGACCTTAAACCCCTTTAGCCCGGATTGGTCAATAAGGCCCCCTGCGCTCTGCCCTGGTGGGTTCTTAAAGACGCACCCGGCACTCTTTGAGGAAAGGGGCTGGCTACTGCTCTTTTCCTCGTAAATCTCCCTCATCCGGTGGAGGATTTCCTCCCTGGAACCTTTCTCAAGCCTTAACCTGGCCCCAAGGACAATCTGCTGCCCCAGTCCCGCATTCCTGTACTGGAAATCTACTTGCCCTCGTGTGTAAGAATGCAATGCCCCGTCGTATCCAATGGTAGATACCTCTTCAATCCAGCGCTCCACAGTCCCATATCTGCCGCCGGCATTCATGGCCACGGCACCCCCCACACTGCCGGGGATGCCCACCAGGTTCTCCAGTCCCTTAAGCTCCCACTCCGCCGTCCTCTGGATAAGCCTGGGGAGACTAACCCCCGCCTCTACCAGCACCTGTTCGTCGCTGCGCTCAATCCTGTTGAAAGCACCCCTGGGGATGTGGACCACCAGGCCCTCCACTCCGCTATCTCTTACTAAGATATTGCTCCCCTTACCAAGGATAAATATCTTAAGCCCCTGCTCCTTCCCGTAATCAAGAACCCCCTGAAGCTCCTCCGGGCTGGTAGGCTCTGCAAACAGGGTGGCAGACCCACCCACCTTGAAAGTGGTGTACCCCTTCAGGCACTGCTGATGCTTAATTTTGTCCCTTAAGTCCTTGACCATCGCAATGTCCATTTCTTTGCCAGGCAGTGCTACCGCCGACGCCTGCGGTGGTACCGCCTCGCAAGAGAGAAACAAGCTCCACCCCTACTTTCCACACGTCCCCGGCTCCCATGGTCATCACCACGTCACCTTCCCTGAGCCGCGGGTATACCTCACTTGCCACATTATCCAGGCCAGGTACGTACAAGGCCCTGACTTCTTCCCTCTGTGCCTCCTTCAGGAGGTCAACAGAGCTAACCGACTCCATATCCTCCTTACTATCCCTGGCAGGATAGATGTCCGTGAAGACCACCTCATCCGCCTCCCTGAAGGCCCTGGCGAACCTGCTAAGGAAGAACCTGGTACGGGTGTGCTGATGTGGCTGGAAGATGCACCACAGCTTCCTCCCCTGGAAGTGTTCCTTGGCCGCCTGCAACGTAGCGCATACCTCCGTTGGGTGATGCCCATAATCGTCCATGACCGTCACCCCACGCACCGTGTCCAGCATCTGGAACCTGCGGTTGGCCCCCCTGAATTCCTTCAAGGCCTTCTGCATAGACTCCTTCGGCAGGCCGGCCCAATGTCCCACGGCGATAGCCGCCAGGGCATTCTTGACGTTATGGTTGCCTGGCACCCCCAGGGCAAAATCTCCATAATGGTCCTCTTTGTAATAGACCTTGAAAGAATTGAGTCCCCCTTCTCGGACGGTAGGCGTTGCCCTCCAGGAGGAGGCAGAACCAATGGAGAACGTCTCTACATTACAAAGCACGTCCTGTATAGCCTTCATGATGTTCACGTCCCCATGGGCCACCACCAGCAACCCATTTCTTGATACCCCCTGGGCAAAATTCCTGAAGGCCCCAATTACCCCTTCCAGGTCCTTATAGTAATCCAGATGGTCTTCTTCTATATTTGTTATAATCCCTACTTGGGGTCGCATATGCAGGAAGGACCTGTCATACTCGCAGGCCTCTGCCACGAAATACTTACTGCTGCCCAGGCCGGAACTCCCTCCCAACCCTGGCACCTCGCCTCCAATTACAAAACTGGGGTCTTCCCCCGCCTCCTTGAGGAGGGTGGCTACCATGGCGGTAGTAGTGGTCTTTCCATGGGTACCACTCACGGCAATCCCCACCTTGTCTCCCATCAATGAACCTAGCATCTGGGCATATTTAATTACCCGCAGGCCAAAGCCCTTGGCCTTCTTCAGGTCCGGGTTATCCTCTTGTACGGCGGCCGAGATTACTACCAGTCTGGCCTGGGGGCTGAGCCAGGAGCCGTCCTGTCTCAGGGTTATTTTGGCCCCCAACTCCTCCAGATGGAGTAGAGACTGGGAGGGTTGCATGTCGGAACCATGCACTATGCACCCGCCTTTCATAAGCACCTTAGCCATACCGCTCATACCAGCACCACCAATCCCTATGAGATAAACCAGAGACCCATTCAACGCCGATAGTACACCCGCCTCTAAAGCGCCTGCGGCGATAAACTCTGACATACCCTCTCCCCTTTTTGATGCCCGCGGTTTAACCGCCTGCCACCCTCAAGGAGTTCCAGCATGCACTGTATGACCTCCTGCGTAGCGGAAGGTTTGCCCATGGCCATTGAGGCCCGACGCATCCCCTGGAGCCTTTCTCCATCCGTAAGGACTTCCAGGAGTAACTCCGTAAGCCCCTGGGCCGTAAGGTCCCGCTCTTTTACCACCACTGCCGCCCCTCTAACGGCAAGTTCCTCCGCATTACTATACTGATGGCCATCGGCACTATGAGGATAAGGTATCAACACGGCAGGTAATCCCCAGGCAGTAATCTCTGCCAGGGTAGTCGCCCCTGCCCTGGACAGTACCAAGTCAGCAGAAGAATACGCCGTGCCCATATCCACAAGAAAATCAAACACGCCATCCTCCATACCCAGTCTCTCGTAGGCACCCTTCACCCTTGCATAGCCCTCTTTCCCCGTGGAATGGATGACCCGGAGCCCTGGCACCCTCTCTTTTAGTAGAGGAAGACCTTCTACCATCGCATCATTAATAGCCCTTGCCCCCTGGCTGCCTCCCAAGACCAGAAGGGTAGGGTCTTTGCCTCCCAACCCGGCTATTCCGCCTGAGGCGGACTGGTCCGCCTGAGGTGGAGTAGTTGGTTGCCGTCCAAAAAATCCTTCCCTCAATGGAGTGCCCGTAACCCGTAGCCTCTCTCCACAAGAAAGCCACCGCTCCGAGGCCGTCCAGTGGCACAGGACAAGGTCCGCCCATGGGGCAAGAAACCTGGTCGCCTTCCCTGGCACCACGTTCTGTTCCAGCAAGAGGACGGGTACCCTTCGCATATAGGCGCATATCACCGGGACCAGAGAGGCATAACCTCCCAGCCCAAAGACCACGTCCGGCTTCAACTCTCTCCAGTACCAGAGACACCTGAGAAAACTCACCACAAAACTGATAAGGAACATTGTCATCCCGATTAAAGAACCCTTCCAGGCCCTGGCCTTTGTCTTAAAGAACTTGTAACCCTTTCCTTCCAGACACCGTTCTTCCAGGGCGTTACCCGTGCTGACAAAGCATATCTCCGCCTGGGGATAGCGTGCCTTAATCCCCTCAGCCACGGCCAGGCCAGCCATAATATGACCACCCGTTCCACCTCCAGCAAAGACAACCCTCAAGAAATCCCACGCCTTTGATAAGAGTGGCCTTGCCACCCCGGCGTCCCCCTCATCACACCCTGGACCTTACTGGTACAGGGCACACATGCCCCTACAGATTTCCTCATCAAGAAGCCCGGTCTCCAGGAAAGCACTCCTTCTTTCTCCTGAGAGTGTATGGAGATATTTAACAGCAATCCCACCGCCGCCATAGAGAGCAGGAGGGAAGACCCACCTGAGCTAATGAAAGGAAGCGGTATCCCTTTTGTTGGCACACAACCCAGCACCACTGCCATATTAAAGGCCGCCTGGTAGCAGAGCATGAAGGTTAATCCCAGGGCAAGGATTTGCCCAAAGGTCTCGGTCGCCCTCAAGGAGACCCTCAGCCCCTGCCATGCCAGGAGGGCAAAGAGTAAGACTACGGAGAAGGTGCCTGCAAACCCCAGTTCCTCCCCCAGTGTGGCAAAGATAAAATCACCACTACACTCGGGAAGGAAAAACAGCTTCTGATAACCCTTTCCCAGACCATCCCCAAGGGAACCACCCGAACCCAGGGCTATCCAGGACTGGATAATGTGGTAGCCTGCCCCTGAAGCATCACTCCAGGGGTCCATGAAGGCCAGTACCCGGGCCTTCCTGTAGGCGGCATGATGTATGAGAAAGAAGAGGACGGGGACAAGGGCCGTGGCAGCGGCACCCACGTAGACCCACCTGCTCCCAGCCGCTATTAAGAGCATCATGCCGAGGACGGCCATAAACCCGGCGGTACCAAAATCCGGCTCAAGTACCGTAAGGACGGTAAAGCCCATCACGGCCAGCAGGGGGAATAAGAAACCCCTCAAGAACTCTCGCATCCTCCCCTGATACTTAGAGGCCCATCTAGCCATAAATATCACCAGTACCAGCTTGGCAAACTCCGAGGGCTGAAACCCTATCATAGGCCCTAGCCTTATCCACCTCCTGGCCCCGTTCTGGAGGGTCCCTATGCCCGGAACCAGTACCAGCACAAGCCCGGAGAGGGCCAGGGCAAGCCATACGTACCACAAAGACTCCAACCTCCTGTAATCAAAACAGAGGAGACCGACCATGGCCCCCGTACCCAGGCCGAGGGCAACCATGTGCTTCAGAAGGGCAGAGGAATCGCCTCTTTGTCCGAGGGAACTAACCCAATCGGAGCTGTACACCATCACTATCCCTATCCCTAGGAGACAACCCGTCAACCCCACCACTACGCCTCCCGGCTCTGGCAACCTCATAGTCCTGTCCTGAAAATCAGGAGTCCCAAGAAGCCCGTGACGACTGCAACTATCCAGAACCTCACCGTTATCTTGGACTCTGGCCAGCCTATGAACTGAAAATGGTGATGCAGGGGGGCACAATAAAAGACCCTCCTGCCCGACAATTTAAATACCGCCACCTGGAGAAATACCGAAAAGGCCTCCAGCATAAAGACCATCCCTATGAGTATGAAAAGGAGTTCCTGCTTGAGCAGTAGTGCGACCACTGCCAGTATCCCTCCCACACTTAGAGAGCCGACATCCCCCATAAAGGCCTGTGCCGGAAACCCGTTGTACCATAGGAACCCCAGCCCCGAACCGACCAGGGCGGCACAAAAGACGCTGAGCTCTTTGGCCCAGGGTATATGATTAATCCCCAAAAACAGGCTCGTCTCCCTGTCTCCCAGGGCATAGGCCACAAAGCTGAGCGCCAGGCCGGCCAGTATCGTACAGCCTATGGCCAGGCCATCCAGCCCATCCGTAAGGTTTACCGCATTAGAGCTCCAGGCCACATAAAACATCGCCACCACCACGTACAGGTATCCAAGCTCTACGTCTTCCCTGAGAAAGGGCAGGTTAATGCCCGTGCCTACCCCTGAACTCTTGAAGTGCTGATATATGGCAATGCCCAGGATTAGGCCCAGGGCTAGCTGAAAGGACAGTTTGGTCCTGTCCCTCATACCAAAGCAATCTTTTACGGTCAGTTTCAGGTAGTCATCCGCAAAACCCAGGGCACCGAGTCCCGCGGCCGTCATAAACAGGAGACCTATGGAGTAATCCTTGACGTTACACCACAGGGCCGCAGAGAGGAAAAGGGCAAGGAGGACTATTATCCCCCCCATGGTAGGGGTATTCCTCTTGTTTGCGTGGAGGTCGCGAAGCTTTTTAGAATGGGTCTTGGACGTGTCCTCTCTCACCTGGTATTCCCCAAGCTTTCTAATAACCTTCGTCCCGAGGAGCAGACTAGCCAGAAAGGCCGTAAGCGCCGCCAAACTCGCCCTTAAGACGGTATCTTCCAGAGGACTGCCAGGTATCTGTGTTGAAAACAAGTAACTGTACATGTTTAGTATCAAGCTGGCACTCTTTCTTCAGACAAGGCCAGGTCCTTATCACCGTCCGCCTGGGCCATATCTGATCCGCCTGAGGCGGACTGACCTTGCAAAAAAAGTGGACTGGAGAAATGTTCTTTCAAATGGCTGCACACCTCTTCTAAACGCATGCACCTGGAACCCTTCAGGAGAACGGTATCCCCCTCCTTTAGATACGTCGTGGCTGCATTACAGACCTCATCAAGATTGTTGCAGACCTGTATCTGCCACTTTGCCATCCCGGCCTCCAGGGCGCCCCTTGCCACCTCAGCGGCAAAGCGCCCCGTTACCAGGAGGAGATCTACCTCCGCTGCCACAATCCTCTCTCCCAACTCCACGTGGAGGTCTACCGCCTCCTTCCCCAACTCTGCCATGTCCCCGCAGATAAGACATTTTTGTCCAGAGACGTTCATGCGTGATAACTCCGCAAGGGCGGCAAACATACTGGCAGGATTGGCATTGTAGGCATCGTTTATAATGGTCACACCCCCTACACGGTGTTTTTCCATCCTCATGGGGGGCAGACGGAAATCCGCCAACCTCAGACTGAGTTCCCCCAGGTTAAGCCCCAGACTATACCCTACCGCCAGGGCAGCCAGGGCGTTGTAAACGTTATGGATCCCTGGTGTATTTAGAAAGACGTTGTGGCGTCCATTAACGGTGAAAGAAAGCCCCCCTTCCTGCTCCTTTAGCTTGGCACCCCTGATATGCGCCCCCTCACCAAGACCAAAACTGATAAACCGTCCCGGGAAAGTCTTGGCCATCCATTGACACCACGGGTTGTCCGCATTAAATGCCAGGTACCCACCCTGGTTGATGTTCTCTACAAGCTCCGCCTTGGCCATGGCTACCCCCTCCACGTCCCCCAACCCTTCCAGGTGTGCCTCAGAGACGTTGGTAACGACCCCGATATCGGGCTGCGTCATCCAGGACAGCCAGCGTATCTCTCCCGGGGCACTGGTGCCCATCTCAATAACCGCCAGCTCATGGTAGGGCTCCATTTGAAAGAGGCTTAAGGGTACGCCCACAAAATTGTTATAATTCCCAGGAGAGCTAACCATACGGAAGGAAGGGGAAAGGAGGTGGTGCAGCATCTCCTTTGTGCTGGTCTTGCCATTGGTACCAGTAACTGCTATTACCTTCACGGGGAGTTTTTCTTTGTAGTATCTGGCCAGCCTGCCCAGGGCCTCTATGGTATCCTTTACTTCCACCACCAGGACATCGGCCAGGACGTCGGAAGGAACACCACTTACATCCCTTGAGATCAGAAGGCCCCCTACCCCTTTTGCCAGGGCCTGGGGTATAAAGGCATGACCATCGTACTTCTTCCCGGAGAGGGCCACAAAGAGTTCCCCTGCCTTCAGGAGCCTTGTGTCCGTGGACACTCCGCTCAAGAGGAAGTCCTTTTTGCCGCCCTTGTGAATGCCTTTAACTGCCTCTACAATCTCCCAACCCCAGAGGGCTTCCATCAGGTCTCTCCCATGTAGGGGTCTCTGATTAATCAGGGACACCCTGCGCCTGTCTTACTTATCCACGCGAGGCACCGACGGATGTTAGCACCGCAGATATTAGCGGCAACTCCGCAGACACCGTCAAAGCCTCTTCCTCGCAGTGAGGACAAACTACATGAATTACGTCCACTCCTGTCTCTCTCACTAACGCCCTGAATTCAAGAGAGGCGTCTATCCACTCCCCAAACTTCTTTACCCTATTACATACCTTGCATTCTAAGAGCATCTCAGTCCTTACCTCCGTCTAGACAAAAGTTTCTCCCTACTCCACTTCCTTACTACAAAGACCCTGCATGCTGTAATTCCTCCACCGCTAGGGGAACGACCTCTGCCGCCTTTCCCCTGGCGGTCCCCTTAGAGAGCACCTGTCTCACTACCTCCATATCATCGAAGGGGATAACGAGTTTTCCCAGGTCCTGGGTCTGCTCATGCCCCTTACCGGCTATAAGTACCACGTCTCCCTTTACGGCCTGGGAAAGGGCCTGCTCTATGGCCAAACGCCTGTCAGGCTCTACCCTGTAAGACTTGCCACTGATACCCCTCTCTATCTCCTTGATAATCTGCATGGGCGGCTCACTGCGGGGATTATCACTGGTAAGCCAGAAGCGGTCTGCATACCTCTCTGCCATCTGGCCCATCAGCGGCCTTTTCCCCCTGTCCCTGTCTCCACCGCACCCAAAGACCAGCAGCAGGCGGTTCTCCACCAGTGGCTTCAGGGTCTCCAGTGCCGCCTCCAGGGCATGGGAGGTATGGGCGTAGTCTATAAAGATATGGAAACCTGGCCCTGGTATCCGCTCCAGCCTCCCCGGAGGGCACTCCAGGGATTCTACCCCTCTCTTAATCTCTGACAGCCCTATGCCCAGGGCATGTGCGGTAGTAGATGCGGCCAGCAGGTTATAGAAGTTATATTTTCCAATTAGAGGGAACCTCACCAGCAGTTCTTCCTTCCCATCTGAGAGCATCACCTCTGTCCCCTCCAAGGAGGTGCCCTGAATCTCTCCCCGTATACCCTTATTAGCCTTTGGATAGTACCAGAGTACCTGGGCCTTGGTCTGCTGGGCCAGGTACTGGCTGGCCGAGTCCTCTGCATTAAGCACCGCTACGGCCTCGGGAGAAAGGCTGCGGAAGAGGACGGCCTTGGCCTCCCTGTAGGTCTCCATATCTTTGTGATAGTCCAGGTGTTCCTGGCTTAGATTGGTGAAGATGGCCGCCTTGAAATCTATCCCATGCACCCTGTGTTGTGTCAGGGCATGGGAGGAGACTTCCATGACCACGTGAGTAACCCCGGAGGTCCACATCTCTTTGAAGAGGCCGTGGAGTTCCAGGGATTCAGGGGTAGTGTGGCTGGAGGGTATGCACCTCTGGCCGGTAGAACACGTTACAGTCCCTATAAGGCCCACCTTCTTTCCCGAGGCCTCCAGGATGGAGCGGAGGAGGTAAGAGATGGTAGTCTTACCATTAGTGCCAGTAATGCCTATAAAGGTTAGATACTTTGAAGGCTCCCCATAGAAACGACTGGAGAGACAGGCCAGGGCCTTTCTGGAGGAGGGGACCACTATCTGGGTAAGGCCGCCTGGGGTATCGGTATCGTGCTGCTGAGTTGCCGTAGGACCCGTCCCTTTGCCGTGCTCAAGGCCAAGCCCGGGCAGTCTCACCGTCTTTTCCGTAACCAGGGCCACTGCGCCCCTTTCCACGGCCTCTAGGAGAAAAGTGTGCCCGTCGGCCTTAGAGCCCGGTACTGCCACGAAGAGGTAGCCAGGTCTCACCTTGCGGGAGTCATAGGCTATCCCGGTTATGTCCCTCTCCTGGAAGTCAAAAACCCTGACCCCTTTTTGACGTCCGGTGGTGCTACCGCCTTCCAGTCCATCTAAGGCAGAACAAAGCCTGCTGAGCTTCATGGCTTCTCCTAAGAAACAGGCCTATCCCATGGCGCAGTAGACGCCAGTCTCTAAATAATTCAAAGACCTCCTGATAATTTCCCTTACTACTGGAGCAGACACGGTACCACCGTAGTGGGCCCCGCGGGGCTCGTCTATCATCACTAACACACAGAGCCTGGGTTTTTCTGACGGGGCATACCCTATGAAAGAACTGACGTAGCCTGCTCCACCATAACCACTGCCATCCGACCTGGGTTTCTCGGCAGTACCCGTCTTTCCCGCCACGGCGTACTCCGTAAGGCCGGCCTTCTTCCCCGTCCCTTCCTCCACTACCCTGGTAAGGATGCGGGTTAGCTGACGTGCCATACCTTCATCCAGGACCCGATGCACATACCTGGGTTCAAACCGTTTTGTCTCTCCGCCCTTACTATCGCCCAGGGCCAGCACAATACTTGGCCTGATGAGGTTCCCTCCGTTAGCCAGGGCACAGAAGGCCGTGGTTAGTTGTAGCGGGGTTACAGTCACCTCGTGTCCCATGGCTATGGAGGCAACGGAATAACTTGTCCACCGAGAGAGGGGGTGTAAGACGCCTGAGATTTCTCCAGGAATCTCTATACCCGTGGGGGTACCGAGGCCGAAGAGCCTTAAATCGCCATAGAGCTTGCTGGGTCCCTCTAACATGGCCAACTGGGCCATGCCGATATTACTGGAGTAGATGACAATCTCTTCCAGTGTGAGGTCTCCGTAAGGGTGGGCATCGTGCAGTACGCGCCTTCCGAGAGGGAAGACCCCGTTGTGGCAGAAGAAGACGTCGGAGGGACGGGCAAGCCCTCGCTTCAATACCCCACTGACTACCAGGGGCTTAATAAGAGAACCTGGCTCGTAACAATCGGTTATTATCCTGTTCCTGCGCTGTTCCGGGGACGAATCCTGAAAATGGTTTGGGTCAAAGGTGGGGCGGTTGGACATGGCCAGGACCTCTCCTGTCTGCGGGTCTATGGCCACAGCCATGGCAGACTGGGGACTCCATTGCTCGCAGGCCCTATCCAGCTCTTCTTCCAGGATGTGCTGTATGGTAACGTCTACGGTAAGAGTAACGTTATTGCCGTCTTGAGGGGCGCTTAAAACGGTTCCACCCGTAAAGATGGGCCTCTGCAGCCCGTCCTGAGCGGTCACCATGTATCCAGGGGCACCTGCAAGCTCCCTGTCAAAGACCAACTCAATCCCCTCCAGCCCCCTTCCATCAATATCCACAATGCCAATTACCTGGCTCAGGAGGCTGCCACACGGATAAGACCTGATAGTCTCAGGGAGTACGCCTACGCCCTTTATTGCCAGGTCCTTAACGTCCTGTATCTCCTTAGGGCTGGCCTTTCTCTTAAGCCATATAAACCTCTTTTCCCTGTCAAGGAGGGTTAGCATCTTATCTGGTCCCATCCCCAGAACCTTAGCAAGACCTTTAGAGGCCTCCTCTTTATCCTCTACCTCTGCGGGGTTGGCATATACAGAGTTTACCTGCAGGGTCTGGGCAAGCGCCTTCCCGTGACGGTCAAGGATGTCGCCCCTGCGGGCCGGTATCTCTATCCTCTTAGAGTGCTGTGCCTCCGCCAGTGCATCGTATTTCCTGTGCTCCAGTATCTGGATGCGACCAAGCTGTATCGCCAGGCCCAGATAGGACACAAAAAGTATTATTATGAAAAGATACGTCCTCATGCCTTGGTACCTACGGTGTTACCGTCTCTCCCTCCTGGTGCCTTGAACTACCCCTTTTTTTAGACCCAGGGACTTCTCGCTGAAGGTGCTGTGGCACTGCCTGCACGTCCAGAGTTCCATATCATGGGCATAACCGTAACCCTTCTGAAGGCCAGAAAACATGAAGTCATTGCCCTTACAATTCGGGCAGTACAGCGCTGTTAGTCCCAGCAAATCTCTAGTGGCCATCGGCAACCTCCCGCCTGAGGCGGATTTTCAACAAACCCTTTTGAACTTTTGAACCCTTGAACCCTTAAACTTTTATTTTTATTCGCACTACCGTTTTGAGTCTGATGCCTTTCCTTCGTTTCGCTCAAGGACGAGCTTGGGATTATCCTTCTTAAGGTCCCCTTTTCCGGGAGGTGACAACTCAAGGCCCATGTCCTCCAACCTCTGGAGGATTTTCTGCGGAGACCTCAGTGAACTCACCTCGCTCCCCAACTCCTGGTTCTTTTCCTCCAGGTAGGCCTTTTTCCTCTCCAGGGCCGTTACCTTGTAGCCCATCCTCACAATCCCTTTTGACTCCCAGAGTACAACCATAGCCATTCCCACCGAGATAAATATCAAGAAAAGCGTCCTTATCAGGAGCACCCTAAATCCTCTCCACGGCCCTGAGTTTGGCGCTCCTACTGCGCGGATTCTCCCACACCTCTTCCTGAGAGGGCCTGATGGGTTTCTTGGTCAAAAGCCTGTATACCCCCCCTTTAAAGCCTGCCAGAAAGGAGTGCTTCACGATGCGGTCTTCCAGGGAATGAAAACTTATGGCCACCATCCTGGCCCCCGGCCTGAGGTACTGATACACCGTGGACAGAAACGCCTCCAGGCCTCCTAGCTCCCTATTTACCGCAATGCGTAGGGCCTGAAAGACCTTGGTGGCGGGGTGTATCCTCCTCTTGCCCCTGGGCACCGCCCTTTCTATAAGAGAGGCCAACTGGGTAGTGGTCTCAAGTGGTGCCTTCCTCAGGTATGTC
>Ga0105164_10001719_pt1 | contig 13820 bp, 1 predicted proteins | sample VDWuncwatermetaG_FD_89674 | JGI IMG/M metagenome (GOLD analysis project Ga0105164, IMG submission 89674) | Wastewater microbial communities from Netherlands to study Microbial Dark Matter (Phase II) - VDW unchlorinated drinking water | ecosystem: Environmental > Aquatic > Freshwater > Drinking...
AACGTCCGAAAGAAAATGGTGGTGATGTCTTGTTCGTGCGAAATGAAAATGGTGGTGATGTCTGTTTTTTTAAAATAAATTACTTCGGATACGTATTTTTTTTTTCTTTTTGCCTTTCTTTTTGTATTGCGCAGTGACTGACTTTATCAAAGACTGACTTGACCAAGAAAAAAAAGTGTTTGTTCTTTCATAAAAAATAAACATATTTAAGTAACGTTTCGGTAACGTACAAAATGCCTCCTAAACTTTCCGGCCCTATGCGTCGCTTGCAAGACAGGTTACTTGGCAGTGCCGTCTTCAAGAAGTCTATAGCACCGCAAATCGCAGCATCAAACGATGGCCAACTTCCTGTACTTGAGATTGCGCTTTCTCCTATGATGCGAGCGTTGATTGACAACAACTTAGAAAATCTTGAAGAAAACGACGATCCACAAGATCAATCGCCTCGTTCTCGAAGTCCTGCCCAAGTCGCCGCTGACAAAAGGTACCTCAAAAAATTGTCTCCTGGACAGATTATTCAAGATAGAAAACGAAGAGCCGATGCTGAACTGGGACGCCGCAAAAGAAATCAGAGCGTACAATCTCGAATTCGCCGCGGCGAACAAGACGACCTCTCGAGAGCTTTCCAAGCGCTGATTGATTCAGTCTCTTCCGACGATGAAGAAGAAGAGAACGGACCGCTAGAAGAATTTATGCTGGATGCAGAGGATCGTCTCGGCGCACCGGAAACAACTCTTACACTCAACGATGCGACTGGTTTCTGGGAGAACGAACAAGAAGTTCTGAACTCTGATACCCATGCTTCCCCACTTGTTTATTAGTGTCAACTCCCAAAAAAAACTTCGAATCATCGCTGCCTTCAAAAATAAAGACTCGTGGACACGAGGAAAAATTGTTGATCGAAGTGAGTTCCTTGCATGTCGCAATCGTGAAAATAATGAGGATCTTCGTCTACTTTTCGCTCCCAACCGCAATTCTGCACAATTGTTTTATATGTCCCAGAAAGCGGTTCTCTGGAAAGGTAAATGGCGCAATAAGGACGATTTTCCAGAGTTTCAACAACTACAGCAACAACAAGAAGAAGAGGAAGAAACGCTAGAGCAACAAGAAACCGAAAATATCGAGATTCCTTCCTCAAACAGTGATCCTGAAAATGAAAATTCCGATCATCTCTCCCAACCATCGAATTCTTATGACCACCATTCGAATGAGTCGATGTATTTTGGTTGCGAAACGAGCTTCGTGAACGGTCAATTTGGTATGTACTATTACGTCATGTATAAGGGAAATTCTCAAAAATATTGGTGCACCGTTCATATCTTCGCCCCAGGAAAGTTTTGGTATCTGTATTATACCCAACGAGGTGAGCCGAAATGGTTTCCTCGCCTGAGAAATAGATTTCAAATATCAGGAAACTCGCCAGATGTGTTCCAGTATATTCCTTCGTACAAAATTCTTGGATCGAAAGGCGCCAATTCAGCACTGCAGGTTTGTTACAGCTATCCCACTGACAACACGTTTCGGCCGTGCTTCAAGGTTGTCTCGAGTGAACGGCGCCACTACTACCGTCACAAGCTGCCTGTTCTCAACACGGATGAGATCGCTCCCGACGTTGTCACGGCTCTGAGCGTGGGCTCGGAGGAGCATTGCAACAAACACGACTTCAACGGAGATCCGCAGCATCAAATTTATCGTCTAGAAGACAACACTGTCACGTGCGTGACGTATTCGTTCGATTCATTTCCTGGTCAAGAGTTCACGGCAGAAAAAATCCAATTTCTCGAAGTGGACTACGGTATGGACGACAGACAACTTCCAAAACATCCTCTGTTTGCTTTCGTTGGGTACCGCCTCAATGGAACCCCTATCGTCTTTTACATTCCTGAAACGTGTTCCATGCAGCCTGAAAACGATGCTTGCGATGAAGACGCAGCTGCCGCCCCAAACGAAAACAACAACAACAACAACAACAACAACAAACGCAACAAAGCAGATGAATGCCCAGTTATTCCTGGAGATTTGACAAGAACAAAAGAAAACCTGAAAAGAAAGCAATACAACAGTCAGAAAATGATGGCTTACAGGACAGGAAGTCTAACTTCGATGGGATTTGGTCACGCTGATACTTCAGTCATTGGAAAGTTTCCTGAAGCAGCTTCGCTTGAACGTGCCCACGACGCGCGAAAGAAGTTTCGAGAAGATGTTGATCAAAATTTTCACTCATGTGGTGTGTGCTCGGAGAAGAAATTCAGTAGTCAGTGGTGTGCCATTCCCCCTTCACAATTCTCACTCGAAAATAGTCCTCTCATCGTCGAGCGCAAGCCAAGCAAATGTGAAAAAGATGTAGCGAACCATCAACTGGACGGAATCAAAAGCGTCATCGCTCAAATCTGTTCTTTCGAAACGTGTCGCTTAGAAGAATATGCAGCAGTTAAGAGCGCCGCCGAAAAGAACAAGAGAGCACACAACGCCGCTGCCTTTGAGAAGGCGAAACAGCAAGATTTACAAAGACAACAGGAAAAAGAACAACAACAACAACAGCACAAGCCTCGGCATGGCGGCCGCAGCCCTTCTCCTTCTCCACTTGATCAGGAAAGCGCAAACGATAATAACAATAACAACAGACTTCCTGCTGCGAGAAAAATCGGAAATGAGCGCACCAGAATTTCTTCCCAACAACGAGCACAAGCCAAGTCAACTGAAATTTGGAAGAACAATTCTGAAATCGCCCACGTGCTAATGCGCACACGTGGTGGTGTGTATTTCGAACGCGAAGGGAAAACGTATCATCTCGATGTTTATCGTGAAGGGTGTCAATTTGAGCCTACCGATTTACAAAATGGAATCTTGTATCCGCTGCGAGTCATGTACGTCAACGTCTGCAACGATTGCGCAGGCAAGATGGCGAACAAGACGGATGTCACGTCACTTGTCAACGGAAACGACAACACAATAAGTGACTACGGATCGTGGGACAATCTTCCGTTTCTTCCTTATCTCAACATGGGTGAAAAACTTCTTCTTGCATTGGCCCACGTCTGCGGAACGGTAATTCAGCATCACGACAAACACTCAAAGTCGATTTATCAAGGTCACGCGATTGTATTCCTCACCCAATACATTCGTTTGATTGGCAAAATGGCAGAGAAACAACAACAACAACAGCAACAGCAACAGCAGCAAGAAGAAGAAGAAGAAGAGAACAATCCTGTTGCAGTGCAAGTAGGCGAAAGTTCATCTCACGAAAATAACAATAATAATGACAAGAACGCTGCCGATGATGCCGCAGCTGCGAAGAAGGCTGCCGAACGACAGAGAGACATTGATTTATTTGGGTTCGCTGATGACGAACCCTTAGTTCCGTTAAAAACTTCTGCAAACAGCACCAATGCTCCTGCGCAAAACGGCCCCGCTTCGAATAACAACCGCAATGACAACAATAATAATACTGCTGAAGATTGCGACGAAGAACTCGAACAAGAAGCAGACACGGAATTACGAAAACTTCTGTTGGAGCATGCAATTGAGCCAACCATGTTCAATTATTTGAAATCACTTAGGAAAGCGTTCATCGTCGAATGGCACTGCGTGAACGAACGATCCTTCGTTAAACCAACTCGTGTCAGTGATATCGGCTGTTCTCTGGCGCGTACTTATTACCGTCAAGAAATCGCTCACAACTTGAAGGCGGTGCTGTTCGCTCGACCAGAAGTCATGTTTACAATGTTCCGCTTGCTCCACCACATCAATCCGCTTTACTACAAGTTTGGCTACTACGATTGGATTCAAGTTTCAGGCCACGATTACTGGATGGACGTTTTCAGTTCAGTCGTCGACGACGCCATCATCATTCCATTCTCAGATCCTGTTTTCAAGGAAATGATGAACAAACGCAAGAACAACCTCGCCGAAGGTGCAGCTTCATCTCGTGTTAAAGCCACAGCCGCTTCTCACAACGGAAATTTAGCCGCGGCCGCTTACGGAAACAATAGCAAAAACGACGATGGCGCCGCTCCTAATCTTAATCAGCAACAAACTTCAACTTCGGCTTCATCTGCTGAAAATCAAAACAACAATAACAACAATCAGCAACCTTCGCTCGATCTTGGGCATTCTCAAGTTGATTCCCTGCTTGACGATAACGAAGTAACAAAGTCCATGAGTAGCGCTTTTAGAAGTGCGCTTCACGCCACACGCGAAGCAACAGCGAGCTCCTACAGACGTCTCAATCGTCCGGACGATGACGTCACAGTCCACGTCACTAGTCAACGATACGAACGCTCGTCGAGCGTTGATGCGTTTGAAGAACAACCTATCCACGTTGCTCTGTCGTCGTCTCGATCAGTCTCATCTTCAAACGCAAATAACTCGCCCTCGAAACTTCTTGCACTTCAAAACCAGTGCGAAGACATTGCGTCTCTCACTGTTCGACCACTCATTACTGTCGACATGCAATTGTTTCTGAAACGCGATGGCCAAGGTAAAGCCGTGAGAGGCCAAGACGGAAAAATCATCGTCGATCCCTCGTATGGACATTTCGTTGAAGTATCTTCGCATGAAAACGGCCAAAGAATGTCACAGGCCTCAGAAAAGGTCGCAAAGTACTTAGATGCGTGTAATCAGTGCAACGAGATGCCGGCGATGTGGAAACATTTAAAAACCACTTCTTACGTTTCATTCTACGATTCCAGCGAACAAGCATTTGTTCCTCAGCTGAATCCGTTGAAGTGGAGAATCTTTCACCGTGCGATTACCAACTTCAAGAAGGACATGAACTTCGTTCAGCAATCCTCGATGAATGAAAACGAGAAACGGAAAAAGCTGTTTACAATGCATTCGAATTTGCAAAAAGAGATGAAGATGATTCAAATCCAGTATCAAATGATGGGAATGAATCCCTCTCCTCTTCTTCAGCGCATGGCTGGAGTTCAACGTCGTGAACGATCGCCTGAAGTAGATGATCCACAAACGATCGGCGCGGAACAACTCTACAAAATCTTTAAAGATTTCATTGTTGGAGACGAAACAATGTACGAAGATTATCGAAAACGCTGCGCCGCGCACGAGAACGAGCGGAAGAATAACGCTGGCAATCACGAAAATAATCCTCCCGTGTGTCTTGTTGGATACCGCAGTCACATCGATCAACTTCAAGAACTCATCAATGACGAAACAGTGTCAGAAGCTGATAAAGAACGTCTGAAAACTGAAAAGAATTTACTAGAACAACACACGTCTGACTTTCTCAACAGATATCAGAAGTGGCTTCAAAAGAAATTGCAACCACAAGAAGAAGATACAAACGATAGTACTGATCAAACTTCCTCAAATGATGAACAAGAACAACTTCTTAGCGAAGATGAGCCAGCCGATGCTCAGCTATCTCTTGAAAATCTAATCAAAATGAGTTTCGATCTTGTTGAAAAAATTGATAATCAAAAACTACTGACTGTACAATTCGTTAATTCAGCACGCTTCAAATTAGATGAACACATTACGAAACAGCACATTTTGGAGCAGCGGAAAATTTACGAAGATTTGGTGGTTCAACACAAAACATTACAAGAACGAATAGAATTGATCAAAAAGTTAAACCACGACAAAGAGACAGAAATGGCAAATTTGATCGTTCAAGAAGCTTTCAGCCGCAGCAGAGCGCCCTCTAACCAAAACAATAACAGCGACAACAATAATAATAGTAATAGTAATAATAATGGTAATAACAATGACGATGAAGCAAGTAAAATTTTTTCAAAAGAACATACTACTTCTGCAAAAATTGGTGACACCGAATTTATCGCCGGAACTTTCAGCAATTCCGATGATCCTTCCGTCGCTCGACTCAACGCTCATCTTCTTTTTTCCGCAATGACGAATCACTTCCACAACAATCCGTATCTTGATCGCTCAGTGAATCCTGATCCGCGGTATGAGAATCTCCAGTCGATTGAGTCGAGAGACACTGTCGTCGAGCAGTGCGAATCTCTGATCTTCAGCTTGCGTCGTTCAGGAGTTGCTTCAAGACGAACTCCTCATCAAGCCAACTTGTCTGAATTCAGCGAAACGCATATCATCTTCACTGCTGCGTTTCCTCATTTATTCCCGTTCGGCCCGAATCTCGACCTCATCAAGGACGGCGTTGGACTTCTCACTTCGGAGTTCGTTCGTCCCGATTTCATGTGCAACACTCGAGTGCGAAACAAGAAAAAGAAAAACGATGATTCCGACAGCCCCGGTTTCACTATTCGTGCCAACTGTGGCTTTCCTGTGAAAAGTGCTATTTCCAGCAAATTTGCGCTATCACTGTTCAACCACGCATCTGGTATGATCACTCGCGACGAGACGTTTCTCTATCTCGTGTGTGCCTCTAGGCGATTCTCCATCACTTCTCAAACTGTCAAAGCAAATCCCGCTGCCGTTCAGCGGTTCAACACTTTTCTTGGCATTGAAATGCGAAGTCGCAACTTCGAAACAGTCGACCAGGTACTGCGCGACATGGCGAAAGAACTCTACGAGAATCCTTCTTCTGATCGATCTGCGAAAATCCGCACTCAACTCTCTGCAGTCGGAAGAATGGCTTCCCGTCCGTTCGCCGGATCCGATGGTGAGAAACGAAAGCTCAAGAACAACTACTCGGCCGCCAACGACTTTCTCGGCCCGCCAACATTCCATCTCACGATTTCACCAACTCCATACGACTCTCCCGAAGCGTTCAAACTCACAGGAAAATTTGGCCACGGTGTTGACGCGAGAGAAATTGATCTCACAAAGTTCAGTCGTGATGCCCGAAAAGAGTACTGGTACCGCGAACCAAAAACCGCTTCTTTCTTCTTCAACACGATCGTCAAGCACGTGCTTCAAAATCTACTGAAAGTGTCTGATGGCGGTCCAGATGTACTCCGCTCCAGCAACGAATACGGAGTTCTCGGCGATCCTTACGCTTACTGCGCAACAGTCGAAACTCAGCAACGTGGACTTCTCCACGCTCATTTCATGATTTGGACGAGGTTGTCAAATGATGATATTGTGTTTGAATTTGCCAAAAAATTTGGCGACAAGGAGTTTGTTGAAGAGTTGTATCAGTTCGTCGAAGCTACAACTAGCTGTGGATCGTCGGTTGAGCTTTGGAAAAGTTTTTTGCTTGACAAGCCAATTGTCAAATCTCAAAAGCTACTCACCGAAGAGCAAAAAGCGCAATGCGCGAAAGAAGCAAAAGAGTTCAAAGACAACTTCGAAAACTTCACTTCGAATCGTGTGAACCAACTTCTTAACGAAATCGAAAACTTTAGATTCAATGACAAACAGCATGAAGAAGATCTGCACCAACTCATCAAGAAGTATCTCCTTCACCTCCGCCACTACGATTCTTGTTTCAAGCGAGATGGTTGTCGTTACGGCTTTCCTCAGGCGTTGATCAAGAACACTGGATTTTTCGTCGGCTTTGACAGCGACGCCGCTGAACTCGATGAAGAAAAACAGAATCAGGGGTGGATCATTTTCCGCCGCGAAGGAACAAAGAAGGTTAGAAACGATAACAAGAATAACAAGAATAATAACAAACCACAGAATAAAACCAAACTTCCTTCAGCAATTGCCGTTAATGAAGATCATCAACAACAGGAAAATGACGAAAGTGATCGAGAAGAACAAACAGAAACAACTCAACAAAACGTAACCTCCTCTTCATCTGCCGACGCAGCCCAAGCAACAACAAACAATAACAAAAAATCGAAAAGAAAGGCTGAGAAGAGATTCTGCTACTCGGTTCAAGATGTTCAGAACTATCTCGAGGCTGCTGATTCAATGATCGAAGATGGGAAGAAACTTGTTAATGATTCGGATCTAAAGAGCGTCATCTGTGTTCCAGTCAACAGTATTCAACTCGCGCTGTACGTCAAGGAATGTTGCAATCACCTTGCCAAAGGGTGTCGCCACTCTGCTCTTGAGAGACTCGAAAGCACCCGTGTGCTCAACGACAAATATCTCTTTCTTTTTAGAAAGCGCGAAGACTACAGGGAACAACTCATCAACGATCCCGAACTTCGTGAGAAACTCGGTGATAACAATATTCACTTCAACAACTTGAAAGCAGACAGCTATCATCAGCAAAAGGATCCGAAAACGGGAAAGTACCCGTTGCCAGCAACAACAAATCTGATCAAGTACTTTCACGGAGTTATTCTCAACGATTCAGTTTGCCCTGAGTTCTCTCCTGCTATTCTCAGTTTCACTGGTAGTAATACTAGTTGTTCACGTCTTCAACCGGGCGATCACGGAATTCAACTTACTCACTACCTTTCAAAGTACGTGACCAAACCTGAAGAGCACGCCCAGCCCTTGGCTGAAGCCGATGTCGTCTACAAGATGGCAAAAAACGCCGACTATCGTGCAAACGAATACCCTTCAAATCTCAACAAGCTCACTGAAGAAGGACGTCAAGTTGGAAGTGCCAACATCGCTGTTAGTAACGAAACTGTTGAAAAACGATTCGCAACAAGTGAAAGAACCACCATTCTCAGCTACGCAGTGACTGCGCTCGGTTCTGTTTCTCAAACTTCCAACATGGCTGCGTTCGGACTTCTTGCCGGTCAAGGTTTCATCACGAATTTGGTGTTTACTCCTATCAACACTTTGAGTTACATCAAACACTATGTCCGCATCGAAGAAGTGTACAAACTTCTCCTGACAGTTCAAAACGATTCGAATAAGCACTGTGACAACAAACATGTGCTACATTACTTGCGTCGTTTGGAGCGCAACGCGCTGTCTGCTGATCAGCAACAAGAACTTGATGACAAGCTTCGTGCTTACGACGAACAGCATGCCAAATTGCAGCAACAACTTCGACAAGAAGTTGAAAATAACAACAACAATAATAATAACAGCGAGGAAGATGAAGAAGAACATGAAGATGAAGACGAAGAAGAAGAAGAAGAAGAAGAAGAATTGGATGAAACGCATTTTCAAGGCGATGAAAAATCGGAGAATCGGCGCTGCCATCCGATCAAAGGAAAATCCGGAGAAGATGATCAAGAAAATGATCAACTTTATGACGAAGAAGGAATTCAACTCGAAGGAAATCTCCAACAATTTGTCGCCGGAGATCATCAACTGCTCACTTTTTACAAAAAGAACGCGTCGACGAAAGTTCGATGCTACGGCGCTGTTGAAGATGACAGTGACAGAATTGTCAAGAATCTCGACAATTCAAACTTCAAAGTCGTCGACGAGGCCAGCATCGTTTGCAACTGCGGCGCGTTGCGATTTGCTCCTCTAGTTTGCGTTCTGACAAACTTCGAACCAAGAATCAAGTCGAAGCCGGATGCTGACGCAGAAGAACTGCTTCAAGGTGCCGACATTGAAGCTCGCGACGAACAAGTTGAAAACGATCAAAACAACGCCAACGAACAAGGCGAACCAGAAGAAGAAGAAGAAGAACAACAACAAATTGAAAATCACTTTCGTCGTGATGAAATGGCATTTCCGCCGATAATCGACGAAGATGCGGCATCAGAGCACGGCAACAACAATGAAAACAATAATCTTTTCGATGCGGAATCTTCCGGCAGCGATATTTCTGACGATGAAGTTCCCCGCGAAAACATGATGGATAATAATAATAATTCTGGTAATGGAAACGAAAACGGAAATGACCGGCAGAACGAGGATGATCCGGCGAGTGCTGCTATGATGATGCTTATGCGTGGATTGATTGACGATCGCGAGCGTGAAAAAGATGCTCGTAGCGAAATAAAGCCTCCACGAAATCTCCAAGACGACCTTCCTCTTCCATCTCACAAGAATACTTCCTTCCTTCGAATCGACGAAGGTCCTGTAGCCTTTCGCTGTGACATGGTCAAAAAAGAACGCGCAGGTATTCCGCTTCTTTATGGTCCTGTTCCTTCCTGGGAGCCACTTTCAAATCAATCGGACGCAGCTGTTCTTCAACGTCGATTCTTTGTCGACTTCTGGTCTCTCCTCGTCTTCCCTGATATCATCCTTTCAGGAGATCCAAGCATTGGATTCAAGCGTCTCTCCGTGCAAGAATTTCTCAATCGCCTCGATCAAATGATTGACGGAACCTTCTACGAACGCTACATCAAAACTTTCCACAATCTCGTTCCCGAGGATCCCAAGGCCGAAGCGTTGGTTCGCTACTTTATTCATCGCGACCGTGCTCTCGCCAAGTGGGTGTTTACAACAACACGAATGGATCGATCGTTTCGCCGAACTAGCGAAATGGGGAGTATCATTCGCGACGCCACTTGCGATACTGTCGCGACAGCTCGCCTCGGCGACAGAGTGGTCGGCGCAGTCACATTTAGTCGCCAAAGCAAGGTGAACGCAATTCAAAAACACATCGACTTGGCTTACGAATCGCTGAAGACGAAGAAGGAATCAATTCCTGTTCAAACAGTTCTGAAACTCGCCAAACAATACCATCAACAAGCTTCCGATTCTCAAAAATCGAATTATGAACAACATCGCATTAAGCAAAACAACAATTTGGCAACTTACCTGGCTGAAAACAAAATTTCTTCACCAGATCACCTGAATTCTCTTCAGCATCGCGTTAGTATGTGCAGAACCCGAGATATCGATGTTGTTCAAATTCGAAATGCTCTTGGATTATCGTCTGGTGTAACAAAGAAAGCGAAAGCCGCTGCTGAAAGTATGTATCCTGTACCTTCTCCTGAACAAGAAATAACGATGATGGAAACTTGGAACAAGCTTCGACACAAAATTCCTCCCGAAGTGTATGAACAAATCAATGGCGCCCGAGATGGAGCATCACAGTCTTTCATTAATCTCGACCGAATTCGCCAAGTGATTAGTGAATATGGCATTCAACATCGGAATCTTGGGCTTGCCAAGTCAGCAATGGGATCTCTGGAGATGCTGGCATGTTCTCATTTAAAGCGACGCGAAGACGGTGGTGAAATACTGACTCCCGCACAGAAGATTGGTGTCGAAGAAATCTTTCGCTCAGTGTTCAGTGCTGGTCAGGACGCGGACGATGTCATTCACCAAAACGTCATTCACCTGACTGGTGGTCCCGGCTCTGGCAAAACCCACTGCTGCTGCATCGCCGCAGACATCATCACTTCCATGCTCGGTCCACAAACTGTGGTTCCGCTTGCATTCACCCATGCCGTCTGCGCCAACTTCTCTTCTACCGCAAGAACTCTACACGGAAAATTCATGCTCGGCTGTGGCGCAAACAAACGAGTGTTGGACTGCGAAGACAAAACTCAACTTCAAAAAGAATTTATCGGGGTAGTGATGATCGTGATTGACGAAATTTCCATGGTCTCAAACGACGATCTCGGAAGTGTTCTTGTTCGTCTTCATCATGCTTGCTGCTGCATCAACAACGCTCAGAGTAGCAGCATCGAACCGTTGTGTCGCGACTACAAATGGAAGAAAACATTTGTTCTGATTGGCGATTATCTCCAAATCGAACCAGTTCAAACGAGTCGCCGTCTTCTCCAATACTACAACGATTTGAGCAAACAAGAGCGTGAAAAAATGTCAAAATTCAACTCGCATCGCCACTTTCTCGTCGAGCAACTCGTGCGCAGCGTGCACTACATTCCCCTGTCCGGAAGTCGTCGAAATATGAACCTTGACAGAGAAAACACATTGTTCAAGAACTGTCTCGAAGATGCAAGAAAAACCGGTGATTTTTGCGCCAATGTTGCAGGAATCCTTCTAGATGCGCGTCGAGCGTTTGGAAAGCTCTCTGATCCAGAAAAAAAAGCTCTTGTTCAGAAACAGCGCCAAGCAAGAAAAGAAGGAAAGTTGCCAGCCGATCCGCAGGAAAATTCGGATCTCGGAAAGTTTTGTCCCGTAACCAACCAGTGGAGGACGTACGAAGAACTCGAAGAAGATCAAAAGACCAAACGCACCTTCATCGAGCGAATGATGCGCGACACAAAATATCACTTGAAGGCTGAAGATCTTGGGCCTCATGCTCTCAATTCACAATCTGTCTTCACAACATACGACAACGAAAATCGCAGGCGCTTCAACGAAGTTCTCGCCGCAGTTTATGCGTCGGAAACAAATCTTCCTCTCCTCAACATTCCACCGCGACTTGTTGGTCAAATTTCAGAAGATTTGTTCGAGTACTACAAGAACAAAGCGGTTGCGTGCTTACCTCCAAATTATTTCTGCAAGTACAGCCGCGCTCTTCTCGACAAAAATATTCCCAACACTCTCTGCACGAAAGCAACTCCGCTGTTCCTCTACAAACTCGTTTGTGGTGATTCTGCTACTGTTAATTTCGTGGAACCCCAATTCAAGTTTGACGAAGCGCGGCACCAAACTCTTCCCGCTGATCCAAAAATTCGCCACGATGCAACAGTTGATCTTTTGAAAGGACAAGCTGATTGGAACGGCATGTGCCAATACGAACATGTCACGCGTTTTCCTCTCCGCGAAGATCAAACCGTTGGAGCACGCCGCCAACGCAGAGGAAGCGACGCATCAGATTGTCCTTCGAAGCCGAATAGTGTTTCCACTTCTCCTCGTTCAACTTCTCCTCGTTCAACTTCTCCTCCAGTCGTAAACAACATCGCCAAAGGAAGCGGAAACAACAACAACAACAAGAATATCAATAATACTCAAAATGTCGCTCCACCTCCTCCTCCTCCTCCTCCTCAGCAACAAGAACAAGAATACGAACATGAAACAATTGAGAAGCAGATTCCTTTGCAATATCAGATTTCAGAAACACCCGACTGCATTCTGGCACTTGCTCCTCGTTACTGCTTCCCCAATCGCGACTTGAGCGCCTACGACGCCCTGCACGATCTTTGGTTTCCCGAAATCAACAAAGAAGATTACGTGGTGCTTCCTCTCGAACCGCAAGGTGTTAGTTGGACGGAAGTTGCGCTCCGTGGAAAGTCAAGCTCTCAACGGGGATTAAAAGTGTCTTCGTTCGGTCTCGAACAAGGCTACGCTTCGACTTTTCACAAGGTGATTGGCCGAACGGTTTCGAAAGTCGTCATCGACTTCTCTTCGCCTCACATTACCTTCGCCGTCGCCATTGTTGCGCTGACGCGAACTACCAACGTCAGCGACACGACTTTCATCATTCCAGAGGTTCAAGAACCCCAAAACGCCAACGATCTTTCTGAAGAAGCCAAGAACAACATCAAATTCACTGAATCGATGATCGACCGCATCTTCAAACCGAAACCAAATTCATCAAACTCCCTGGAGAAATCCAACATGAATCTCGATGTGGAAACGATGTCCTGGAGTCGAATCATGAATCACTTTATTGGAAATGAATTTCAAGCAATGTCAATTTCGCGTTTTCATCCCCAACATGGAAGAAGGATTTGGCTTTCAAGGGAGGACGCAGTGAACATTCCACAGAGAATGCCAATTTGGGAAGAACAGATTCGTAAGTACAAGAAGGAACTGTTAGACAAACTTCCGATGCGCTTCAACGTGAGAGCTCAAACGAAGAATCAAAATTCAACTACTGCTACAACAACGCAAAATAACAATAATAAAAACAAGCCAGCGAAAGGTCGTTTCGCTGAACGCCAGAAATTTGCTCAATCGGAAGATCAGCCACCTGGAGAAAATCTCTTCGCAACTCTTCTCGGTCAAGAAGACTCATACGTTTGGAGAGGCGATTCGTTTAATCCTGCAAACGGCGGCAGAAATAACAACAACAACAACAACAACAACAGTAACAACAACTTTGGCAATCCTCGGCGCTTTAATAATAATCTTAATGATGCGGAAGCGGTTCGGCAAGCAACGTTCAATTCCCAAACTAACAATAACAGATCCGATTCCGA
>Ga0105164_10001720_pt1 | contig 13815 bp, 18 predicted proteins | sample VDWuncwatermetaG_FD_89674 | JGI IMG/M metagenome (GOLD analysis project Ga0105164, IMG submission 89674) | Wastewater microbial communities from Netherlands to study Microbial Dark Matter (Phase II) - VDW unchlorinated drinking water | ecosystem: Environmental > Aquatic > Freshwater > Drinking...
CTCCCCCCTCCGATGTCCACCACCACCGCTTTCTCATTTTTAGACGCCTCGGAGCTTGCCGCCAGAAAAATAAGACGCGCCTCCTCCTTGCCTGTGATAATTCGAACCTCAACGCCGGTCTCCCGGAAAAGTCTACGGACAAAATCTCCGCCGTTTTTCGCGTCCCGGACGGCGCTGGTCGCCACGCCGATCATACATTTGACGCCGCGTTTTCTGGCCAGCTTATGGAAGCGGCCGATCACTGCAAAGGCCCTCTCCATGGAAATCTTCGACAACTTTTTTGACTCAAAGCTCCCATCCCCAAGGCGCGTAGTGTCTTTTTCATGATCGAGCACCTGAAAAGAACCATTCTTATGCACCTCTACGACAAGCATGTGAATCGAATTCGTGCCTATATCAAACGCCGCTATTTTCATCAAAATTGACCCTCGCCCATAATTCCGTTAAGATGATAGCATGGAACTTAAGGGAAAAACAGCTCTGGTGACCGGCGGAGCCAAGCGCATCGGGCGCGAGATCGCGCTGGGGCTCGCGAAAAAAGGCGCACGTCTGCTCATCCATTACAACACCTCAGAAAAAGAGGCTCAGCACGTCGCTTCGGAGATAAAATCCCTGCATGCCGACTGCTTTCTTTTTCAGGCGGACCTTTCAAAGAACGAAAACATTCTTAAGATGACTGCGGAAATTTTCTCCGCGGTAAGCACCGTCGAGATCCTCATCAACAGCGCCTCGCTTTTTTACAAAACTCCCTTCGGCACCGTCGAAGAATCCGACTGGGACCGACTCATAGACACGAATTTGAAAGGGCCTTTTTTACTGTCCAAAGAAATAGGGAACAAGATGTTCAACCAGGGAGGCGGTAAAATCATCAACATCGCCGACTGGAGCGGGTTTAGGCCCTACAAGGACTACTCCCCTTACTGTGTTTCAAAGGGAGGGCTCATCACGCTCACAAAAGCGCTTGCGAAAGATCTGGCGCCTAAAGTTTACGCCAATGCAATAGCCCCCGGCCCTGTCCTTTGGCCTCCCGATTTTTCGGAGGCGAAAAAAAAGAGTGTGATCGAAAAAACACCCTTGGGCCGCGCCGGCACACCACAAGATATCGTGGATGCAGTGCTTTTTTTGTTGGATAACGATTTTATAAACGGCACCGTGCTCGTGGTCGACGGAGGGAGATCCCTTGTATAAAGTCACTAAAGAAATTCACTTCTGCTACGGCCACAGGCTTTTAAACTACGACGGCCGATGCGCGCACCCGCACGGGCACAACGGAAAAATAGAAATAGAGCTTCTGTCCAAGACGCTCGACCCGCGCGGGATGGTGTTTGATTTCGGGGACATGAAGGAGATCATTCAAAAATGGGTGGACAGGGAATTGGACCACAAAATGATCTTGAAAAAAGAAGATCCGCTGGTGAAAATTTTAAAGAGTCTGGGCGAGCCTTATTTCGAGATGAAGGAAAATCCCACCGCGGAGTGTTTAGCCAAACTCATCTTTCATTACGCGCGGTCAAAAAAACTGCCCATCTCGAAAGTCACTTTCTGGGAAACTGAAAGTTCCCGAGCCAGTTATTCCGAATAACCTCACCGTCATTGCGAGGAGCGCCAGCGACGAAGCAATCTCCCCAGCCATCGAGGAGATTGCCGCGCCCCGTCATTCGACGGGGCTCGCAATGACTGCTTTTATTTCCTGTCTTTATCCTTCTTGGCCGTCCCTTCCGTACGAAGCTCTTCTTCAACCGAGCGTTGGAAAAGCCGCTGGCCTAAAATTCCGGGGCCAGGGCCCATGGGCCCTGTCGGAATGGCCTGAGCTTCCATGGTAGGCGTGCCGGCCGTCTGGGCGGCGCGCACCGCCGAAGGCGTCAGAAGCTGTGTCTTGACTTCCGGCTCCGGGTTTGCGGCCTCGTCTTCGACGCGGCCCTTGGGCCCTGCCGGATTTTCCAAAGGCTTTCTCTCGGTTTGGGAAGACATCGCCTCGGCTAAGGGTAGCGCTGAAAATGAATGAACGGCGGCCGATAAAAAAATCAAGGTTATTTTATTAACGGTTTTCATGATGGCCGGCCCTCTCTTTAACCCCCATAGTGCCAGGGGGTATCGCTCATGATGAGCGGTGCTTCATCCTTTAGAATCTCAGCCTCGATCACTTCCCCGATAACGATCGAATGATCGCCGGCATTCACGATATCTTTTACTTCGCATTCCAAAGTGTGCGTCGCCGACTCTAATAGAGGCGTCCCTGTTTTCTTAACCTGAAACTTCACTTCCCCGAAGCGATTGCCATTGGAAGGCGTGGCTTTGAAAAACTGCTCAAAAATTTTTTTATCCGATTTAGCCAAAAAATTCACGGAGAAGACTTTTTCCCGCTTTATCAAATCCAGGGAATGGGTACCTTGCCTAACGCCTAGCATCACACGCGGAGGGCTCATCGAACACTGCGACAGCCAACTGCCGGTGAACGCGTGATGGGACTCCCCGTCTTTCAAGCCGATCACGTACAGGCCGTAGGGGATTTTTCTTAGGGTATTCTTCTTGGCTTCCGGGTCCATGGGGGAAGTCTACCACCGGGTCTTTGATATTTCAATAGCTGACCTTTAAGACTTTCCAAGACCCAAAATCCAGTGAAACCTCCTCCTTGGCAGTGCGCGTGGATACAAACAGAATGTCGGGATCTTTCAAAAGGGACATGGGAACGCGGATCATGATTCTTTTTTTCTTCATCTGGTAGAGAATGCCTGAGCGGGTCAACGCACGATAACCCTCGCGGGCCGAGAGCTGATTTCCGAAAAGACTCAAATGGATTTTCGGCATAGACAAAAACGGTTCACCTTTTTTGTAACTGAATATTTCCATGCTGAAAGCGCCCAATTCATCCAGCGGACCGCTCAATCTCACATCCGCCCATAGTTCGTCTCCGATCCGACGATAAATCACCTCTCGGCTCTTCAATTCTATATCGGGTCTGTGTTCGGCAATCGGGCTTTGCGCGCTTTCCTTTTTCAAGATTTCATAAGGCATTTCAAAAAAAAGTTCGTTGGATCTCACAAATGAAAAAAGAAAAGCGTTGCTGTAAGCCTGGCTTTTATATTCCAGGAGCGCTTTATTTTTAAGTGCCACCTGCTGAGAAGTGAGCGGCTCTCTGATCCAATCCAACGCTTCGTCCAAAGAGGCGTGCGACGGAGGCTCCAAGGGATTGTCCGGCAAATACTTCTTCGTCTCGGGCCATTTATGCGTGTGGATGAGATAACAATAAACCTTTTCGGGACGCACGGTATCTTCCAAATCCAAAAGCGCCACTTGCAGGTATAAATAAGCCGCGCGATGATCGGGATTGAGATCAAAAGGGGGCGTCACAAACACCTGCGTGGGCCGGAAAGAGGCGACCACTGTCTCAAAATCCTTCACGATATTCTCTCCCCGATAGGGATTGCCGTAGGATAAATCCCCCTTGTAGAGATCCTTGTTGATTCGGGTGAGAAAACTTCTAAAGGGCTTTGCGCTTCCCCAATGCTTTCTCCAAATCGCTAAAGTGCCAAAATCCGGGTAGCCAAAAAAAACAAGATCGCTTTCATGGAGTCCGAGTGCGGCCATCGCCGCCACGGCCTCGTTTTTCCGGATCTCACCGCTTTTAAGAAAGTCCGCCTTCACCACCAGTGGTTTCTTTTGATAGTAAATCGATGCGATCTCGTTGTGATCCCCGTGCGTCAAATACAAAATTTTCACCTCGGCCCCCGCCTCCACCGCCTGACGGATCAATCCACCGGCGCCCAGCGTCTCGTCGTCCGGATGGGGCGCTATCACAAGCACGCGGTCCTCTTTCGAAAACGATATGCTTCCGGCGGCTGAATAAGCCAGGACAGGAAAAACCAGAAGATACAATGCGGCAAAAAAGGAGGCGGCGTAAATCCGTTTCATGAAACTTTATCCGCCTGTTCGAGCTTCACAAGCGTCCTTCGGCCATCGGTCGCCAGTACCGAGACGGTCAATGGGCTGCCCGCTATTTTTTTTAGCCAGTCCAATTCTTTTTGTCTCAAAAAGCAGTAAATGGGAAATTGTGTTTTTTCAATGCGCAAAAGCTGCTCCCGGCTGGACAAAAGCGGGATGGGATGTCGGGTATAAAAAGCATCCCGCGGGTCCTCAACCAACACCCCCACAGAAGGTTGCTCGCTGTAAAAAGAAACGCCTCTGACATAGAGTTTGCTCGCCAGCAAAAAATGCTTTCGCGAGTCCAAAGAAAGCTTTTGGTAAAGTGCCACGTGGCCCCTCGACGAATACACGTTGTCCAATTTCGGCAAAAGCCACCCGAAGGCAACGCCTGAGAGAAAAAAAACCGTGGCCACGATCCACGCGAAGGCCCGCGAATATTTTTTTTTCCAGCGGCTTCCTTTGTAAATAAGGTACAGCCATGCCCCGATCATCAATGCCGCAGCGGGAAATACGGGAAAAATGTAGCTCAATAGCTTGGATTTCGCTGTCTGGAAAAAAATAAATGCCGGCGCTATCGAAAGGGCGAGAAAAAGAAAACCTTTTTGGCTTCGCGTGCGTGCCCGAAGCGCCCGCTTGAATCCATGGATAAGACCTCCCGGTACAAAAAGTGTCCATGGGAAAAATCCTACGAAAATCGCGGCGGGATAAAAAAACCATTTATCGCTCGAGGCATGCTCCGCCACAAAAAAACGCCTCACATTTTCGTGGATGAAAAACTGTTTGAGAAACGCCGCTCCGAATCGCATCGTCATGAATCCGTACCAAGGTAAAATCACGGCAAAAAAAACAAGCGCTCCGACGGCCCACGGCATTTCCCGGCCAAGGAGATTTTGCTCTTTATTCCACAATAGATACGGAACAATCGCGAAAAAGGGCAGGAGCAATCCTAATGGGCCTTTCGTCAAAAATCCAAGCCCGCAAAAGGCGAAAATAAAAACCCATGCGACTTTCCTGTATTTCGGATGTTCATAACCCAGACTAAAACAAAAAAACGCGGCGGTGACAAAAAGACACAGGAACATGTCGGTCAACACGATACGGGAAATGATGACAAACTCGAGAGCGGTCATCAATACAGCCGCTGAGACAAAGGCCGCGGCGCTTTTTTTAAAAAGCACCCGCGCCCAAAGATAAGTCACGAGCACCGTCAAAATACCGGCGAGGCAGGACCCTAAGCGTGCCGCCCATTCGCTCACGCCAAAAAGTTTGAAAAAAAGATACAAAACCCAGTAGGTCAGCGCGGGCTTCTCAAATTGCGGCTGACCGAACATCGTCGGCACCCAAGGATCGTGGCGGGCAAGCATTTCTTTGGCGGTGAGGGAATAAAACGGCTCATCCGGATCCAGAAGTCCGAAGGCGCCGAGTTTAAAACCGTACAAAACACCGGCCAACAGCGTCAGAATCAGCAAAAAATAAATATCTTTCCGAATCGAAACTTTCATGCGCCATATTATACTGAAGCTAGATGAAATAAGCTATCCAAGAAACCTGTGAGCTGCCAATCTTTGCTTTTCTCGGCGGATTGGCGACGCCGAGCACCAGGGAACAATATTTTTTACACGCGCAGGCGGCGCCACTTCAGCGTCATGCGCGCCTCGGTGGGGCGCGCATAGCGGCGACGAGAGAAGCAAATATTGGCAGCGATAAGCATTTCAAGTATGATGTGCTTATGTCGTTACAGAAAAATCTCCTAAATTGGTTCCACAAAAACCAGCGCCCTCTTCCCTGGCGCAAAAAATACCGGCCCTATGAAGTTTGGGTGTCCGAAATCATGCTCCAACAAACGCAGGTGGACACCGTCCTTCCCTATTTCAAGCGTTGGATGCAGCTTTTTCCCGACATCAAAACACTGGCTAAAAGTGACGAAAAAAAAGTGCTGAAGGCCTGGGAAGGGCTTGGCTATTACTCTCGCGCGAGAAACCTTCATCAAAGCGCCCAATGGATCTTGCAAAAACACAGGGGCATTTTTCCGGACGACTATGATTCGATTCTTGCCCTAAAAGGCATCGGCCGTTACTCCGCCGGCGCCATCGCGAGCATCGCATTTAACCAGGAAAAACCGATCGTGGACGGCAACATTTTGCGGGTGCTCTCGCGAATTTACGCCATCGATAAACCCGTCGACGTCGAAAAAAACAAGGCGCCATTCTGGAGTTTAGAAGAGCGCTTGATTCCAAAAGGCCGCGCGCGTTATTTCAACCAAGCGCTTATGGAACTGGGCGCACTTGTCTGCACCCAACAAAAGCCCGCGTGCCTTATTTGCCCCATCCGTCAATTCTGCAAAGCCGGCAAAAACGGACGTCCCGAAGATTATCCGGTCAAAAGCAAAAAGAAAAAAATGGTGAAAGTCGAAGCGGTTGCTCTCGTGATCTCCAAAAACGGCAAACACCTCATCCTCAAAAGACCCGTCGGGGAAATTATGGGAGGGTTGTGGGAGTTTCCGGAGTGGAAATCAGAAAAAAATAAACTTGTCGAATGTGTGGAAAAAGAATTCGGGAAAAGTTTTAAAAACTACAAATTCTTAGGGAAAATCAAAAGGAACTACACACATCATTTGGAAACCATGCATGTCTTCGCAGCCGCGACCGACAATGGGTTGAAATTTTCGAACGACTGGCCTCACGCCTGGGTCACAAAAAAAGAATTCGCCCAATACCCCTTCTCCTCCGCCCACGCCAAAATCGCCGCGTTAATCACAGCTTTTGCAAAACCCAAGAATAATAGGATGCATTTTATCCCAATTTAAGGGGATTTTCACGCAATTCTATTTCAATTATTTAATCAATATAAGCTTCCCATTTTTGGTGAGCAAAAGCCGATAAGATTCGGAACCGTGAATGATAATAACTTCTTTTTTGTCCTGAAAAATCTCTTCAGATCGAATGACTCTTTTCTGATGCAAAATCTCATTCAGGTTCTCTCCACCCGAAGCCGTCATTTTATATAATACTTTTCACAGTACTCACTTTTTTTTCGGAGCCTCGGCCAACCCTCCAATTTCTTTATCAATGAAGAAAAGCCCACGACCTTCCGTCCCAGCAATCTTAATGATATCTAAGATCAACTTGAAAAGCCGCTCTTCCTCATGCTGTTCCGCTACGTACCACTGCAGAAAATTAAATGTCGAGTAGTCCTTCTCGGAAAGACAGGTTTCTACAAGCGTGTTGATCGATTTTGTCACTTCTTGCTCGTGTTTTAGGACGAGTTCCATTAAGTCAGAAAGAGACTTAAAATCGTGCGTTGGTTCTTTAATAGCCTGAACAAGCGCATGACCTCCGGCATCGTTCACATATCTAAAAATCTTCATCATGTGAGCCCTTTCCTGCTCGGCATGAGCATAGAGAAATCGAGCCGACCCATGAAGGCCCGTTTTGTCACACCACGAAGCCATTGACAGATAATAATGGGAGGCGTAATTCTCCTCACTGGTTTGTTTATTCAAAGCATTCTGTATTTTGCTAGAAAGCATAGAATTCGCTCCTTTTTTAAGTGATTTCATCCTGACGTTTTTGCAGTAAAGCTCTTTCCCGACGCCATCGACAGATAATAATGCGAGGCGTAATCTTCTTCTCCGATTTGTTTATTGAGCGCATTTTGAATTGTCTTTGATAACATTGTGCCCCCTTGTTTATTTGTGTTTATCTTTGCATTCCATTACTTTTATGGAAAAGGGTCTCTCGTGCGCCGAGCGCTTTAGCAACAGGAACTCCCTGATCCTCACCAAGCACGAAAAGGGCCGTAGAAAGTGCGTCGGCCATCATGGCGTTTTCGGCTACCACACTGACGCTTATAAGATCCCCCCCCATCGGCCATCCCGTCCTTGGATCGAGAATATGGCCGTAGGTTTGCTTTTCAATTAGAAAGAAACGCTCATCGTTGGCCGATGTGGCAACGGCCTCGTTTTTTAGGAACACCGTGCATAGGATTTTATCGCAATCCAAGGGATCCCGGACGCCGATTCTTGACCCATTCGGATTCCAACTCACGATATTCCCGCCGGCATTTAGGAGGCCGTTCTCAATTCCCCTGTCTTTCAAGAACCGTGCGGCACAATCTAAAATATACCCTTTCCCGATGGCCCCCAGGTCTACACCCATACCGTTTTTTAGAAACGAGACCGTGGATTGGCCGGGATCCAATTTCAGAAATTGATACCCCGTCCGCGACAGTTTCTCATGCACCTCCAATTCGGATGGAATGCTCCCCCTCTTTTCAGCCTCTCTCCAGAGATCGCAGAGGGGAGCCGTCGTGATGTCAAATGCGCCCTGGCTTCTTTGCGCGATCACAAGACTCTGTTCTAGAAGACAAAAAATTTCCCTATCAACCCAAACGGGCGCTTGATCGGCCTCACGGTTGATTTGGGAAATTACACTGTTCTCCAAAAAGCGACTCAGAAGCCGCTCAAGCCGTTTGATTTCATCAAACGCGGCATCGAGTGCTTGACGGGCACGCGATCGGTCTGTGTGAATAGCTTCACCATACACCCATGTGTTCAGCAGAAAGCTCATGCGTTTGACGGCGGGTGTCGGCATCCGGGTATTGGAATGGCGCTTAAGAAGCATAGAAGAGTCGGAAAACATGAACCAGTTTACGAATGCCGTCTGTGACACCCCGCGACGAAATGGATGCGCCGGTAATGCCCTGGATATCTTTTTGAAGTCGGAGAGTGCTGCGGGTGTCTTTTCCGATGAACTGTTTTAGGAACCGCCGTTCAGCCACAGGCCTGCCGCGACGTTCTCTATACTCCAAAACGCTGACATCCAAAACGCGGCCTTGCGGATCAAGAGCTAATAGGTAGTGAATCGGACCCCATTTTCCGCGCACGGTGTCTTCCACCGCGTATCCGAGCACCTCCTCGCCGGATTTGGCAACATGGAAAAAGAATCGACTATCCCGTTCAGGATCCAGGGAAACTCCCGATTTTTCCTCAATCGCACGCATTTGATTCTGATCAAGCCTCTTTAACTCCTTCTTGAAGGTGTCCGCATCGGGAAAATTTCTTCTTAAAACGTCCTCCACGCGCTCCAGCACTTCCGCCAGCGCCTCGGAAACACCGAAAAAGGCGTTTCCGGGCAGCGCGTATCCGACAAACTCGAAAGGCAGCGCGACCAAATGTAAAAAAGCGCCGACCAGAAGAAAAAATGTTTTCCGGACAATCCTCATTTTTTAAGCCAGAGGTCCCGCTGGACCAAAATAAAAAGCACCAGAAACATAGCGGCCAGCACGAGACCAGAGACGAAGAGTTGCCAAGCAAAGATATCTGCGTAGCGGATGAGCCATACGGCGCCAATATCCGACACGATCCAGACCGGTACCCAGAGGGAGAAAAGAAGTTTCCACCTTTCCGGGTATGAGGTAAAAAGAAACACACCTCCGGCCGCCGCGAACGCCGCCGCGAACCAAGCCAGATACCGGAATGAATGTGTCACAAGCTCCATCGCGCTCATGTCGCGGTAGGCTTCAGCAATGAGTGACACCCGCATCCCGGTGTCGATCCAGATCCCCGCCAGGAATGAAACGTAAGCCAGTCCAAGAAGACAAAGAAAAAGACTTACGAAAAGTTTTGCCCCTAGAGGCAGACCGTGAAGACCGCGACCCGGCATCTCTCCATCCCCGTTAAAACCCCATCGCGACAGACGCGAAGAAACCGTCGTTATTTCCTCTTTCGAGGGTCTCATTTTTCGTGTGATTCCATTGATATTCAACTTTGAAAACCCAGCTTTCCAGCGGCCGATAATTGAGACCCAGCGTCCAACGATCCTCTTCGTTATCACCGGTGGTAGCGTCACCATCGTCACTGATCTTGGCCCAATCATAACGACCAACCAGTGTAAAGGTCGGATGGTCAAAACCCGTCTTTAGGAACGTATGGTTCAGAAGATCCGGCCAGAAATGATAATTGAGCTGGGCATAAAAACCCTCGAAGTCGTTGGCCACGTCGCTCCCGACAGGCTCATCAACATTAAAGTGTGCGTACTCGCCGACCAACTCCACAGGTCCCCACGTGGACAGCCAGTCAATGGCGCCTCCGGTAATATAATCATCAAGATTATTGTACCGGCCATTATAACCGCTGAACCCCACTTCATGTCCCAGCGCAGGACTAACCACCACACGGCCGACCAGCGCTTTGTTGTTATTATTATCGGATTGGATGCTGCCTCTCGCGCCGCGTAAGCCCGTATCGGAAAAGCCGTCGTTCAAACCATTGATCACATAGGCTTCATAACCGATGTTCAGATTTTCGATGTTGAAAGCCTTGTTAAATTCACCCCAAAAACCCGCGCCTGATTCGGTCCACGTCGTCGGAATGATGCGCCGCGCCACAATGGGACGTGCGGTCAAGTCCTGCAAGTCCGAATCGTGGTAAAGGTTATAACGGCCGAACGGGACCAAAAGCGCGCCGCCGCGAAGATTGAATTCATCAATGATCTTGTAATCCACCCACGCCTGCTCGACGTGCGCCTCGCCGGTTCCCGATGCGTCCGTTCCCCCGTGCTCGATCTCGTATTCCGAATAAAACCGCAGCCGCTCATGGAGCTCGGCACCGACATTGATGATCCACCGATGCTGGTCAAACGTCGATTTGGTGTTATCGAAATCAGAGAACTCGTGATCCATGTAACCGCCCACGGAAACACTTCCAAAACCGGATTGGTCACGCACAACGAGACCACCCTTCTTGAAGGGACCCTCGTATCGACCGACATATTCGGCATCGAGAAGCTTTTTGTCCACCTTCTCTTCCAGACGGGTCATGTCGACCTCTTTTTTCTGGGCCAAATCGTTGATTTGGGTCTGAAGCTTCGAGATCTGAGCCTCGTGTGCCGTACGCATCTCGGCAATCTGCCGTTTTAATTCCTGGATTTCATCGGTGTCCGCGTAAGCGGTCACTGGAACGATCATGAGCGTGCCCAAAAACAGCGCAAAAATCAAACGATGTTTCATTATGCTCTCCTATGGTTCTTTAAAATTATTAGCTGGGTAAATAATTACTTCTATGCGCCGTCCCTGGCTGTTTTAAGGCGCTTTAATGTCATCTAGCCGAATGAAATCCGAACAAAACCATCCGGTAAAATACAGCGAGTTCTTCCTTGTTTGAAAGAATCTGTTGGCTCACCCACTTTTTCCTTTACCGAGTTTCTCCATTGCCCACGCGCCTAAAAGCCATGATGCGCAAATGATAACCGTTCCAAGAGAGATCCACTTGCCATAGATCCCATCGGGCGAATAAGGCTCCGTCGCCAGATGGAATGCTTCGCTGTTTGGCAAAACGCCGGCTTCCGTAAATTCATGAAAAGAATAAAGAAGGATCTGACCTACAAAAAGAAGGAGAAAAAGCGCGGTCACTTGGAAAAAGAGCTTTAGATTGATGAGGTGTCCTAGTCTCATCCAAAGAAGCGCCATGCCGATCGCCGCGCCGAGACCTAGAAGAGATCCGCTGACGACCTGTGCACTATGAACTTGAATGAGAAGAAGCGCCGTTTCCATTCCTTCCCGCGCGATCATGAATGTCGTAAAAGAAAATACCCCAAGATATGCGGCCTTGGTGGAGGGAGCGGAAGTTTTTTCGCTAAGCTTTGATTCCATATCTTTCTTAAGATGTGGCGCCGTCTTCCACATGTGAATCACAAACCACGTCACAAGAATGGCTGACACGACGCCGGTGATCCCCTCCCAGAGCGGTTGGCTTGCGCCTTGAAACAGGAAGTACCCAAGAATAACACTTAAGAAAACGGAGGCCAGGATGCCCCACCAGACAGCTGGTAAGAGAAGCCGGCGCCCTGTTCTTTGAAGATAAGTCGCTATTATCGCAACGATTAAAAACGATTCAAATCCTTCTCTTAAAACAATCACAAAAGCCTGAAGCATTATTGGATCTCCTCTTTGTTTGAAAATCTTGACTTCCGCTTTTCACTTCATCAAAATAAGCTTGTTCTGTTTTGTGACCATGAGTTTGTACCAACCGTCGTTATGACGAATGAGGACCAGCCTCTTCTCGCCGAAAATATCTGATGAATGAATAACCAAATCCGCCTGCATCATCAGATCGGGCAGCTCGTTTCTATTCTTGTTTCCGTAACTCTGGGTTTCCACGATTTCCATTTGAGATTGTGTCTCAATTGTTGAACAAAAAATTTTTACCTATCTTCTACACTTCGCACAGCGGACAAAGAGTTTGTGGCTATGGAAAACAAGCTCCACATCATACTTCTTGCAGACCTTCGCCTGCAATTCTTCGATTTCTTCGCAATGATATTCAATCACCTTTCCGCAACCGACGCAGACAATGTGATCGTGGTGGCCTTTGAAACTCGAACGCTCAAAGAATTCTCCCTTACCCTTTCCAACCGACGTCTGAACGACGCCGCTTTCCAAAAGAAGCGGGAGGGTGCGGTACACAGTTCCACGGGCGATATTCTCATCTTCCTTTTTCAGAATCTCATAAAGCTCATCCGCGCTGAAATGACCTGAAAGGTGGCTCACCTTTCCATAAATACACCTTCTTTCTCTGGTGTATTTTAAACCCTTCTTTTCAAGATAAGCTTCGAGAGAGTTGGCTGGCATAAAGTTGGCTACCTCAATTAAGACGGTATCCTATTTGAAACATGTCTCAATGTCAAGGGTTTATTTTTAATTTGAAAATTTTAAAAATTTGGGCTTGTATATCTTATTGGGTCAGCGGGAAAATCTTTTACAGACCGAAAGAAATATCAAGATAGCTCCGAAAACACAAACGACGCTAGCGCCTGTAGGAAGATCTAGATAGTAAGACACTGCCATGCCGATGACACTGGCCGCCAATCCCACTCCCCACCCCAGAACCAGTCGGACAGCGGGATTTCTTGAAAATAAAACCGCACAAGCTGCGGGCACAACTAGAAAAGCAAACACAAGGAGAACGCCCGCTATCCTGACCGAGCTGGTAACGACAAAACCGAACGAGACATAAAAAAGAAAATCCCAGAATCTTATATTAATCCCTTCCTCAAAAGCTCTCTCCGGACTTTGTGATATCAAGAGGAATTTTCTTCTGAAGCGGTAATGAAAGAATCCTATGATTGAATAAATAACCAGCATCTTAAAAACCTCGGATCCTTTTACCAGCAGGATATTCCCTACAAGTGACTGTCGGATATGCTCATCGCCTTCTCCCGAACGGCTCAAGACAAGAATAAGAAGCGCCGCCGAAACGGCATACGTGATCCCGATAATCGCCTCTTGGGGAATAACCTGCTTCTTGAACCTTGTCAGAGAGAAAATTCCTGCGCCGACGACCGTAAACACAAGCGAAAGCCAGTAAGAATAAGGACTCTCCAGTCCTTGCCCGAATATAAGAGCAAAGCTTGCGCCAAGGGCGGCGACCTGGGCGAGTGCGAGATCCACGAAAATCACCTGACGCTCGATGACATGAAGACCTAGATACGCGTGGACCCCAGTTAGAATTAAACAGGCCAGAAACGGCCATGCCATGATGTGAAGGAATCCGTCCATTATTTTATCGCCTCCGCTATTTGCTTAAAGTTATAGTCAAAGAAACTGAAGAAATCATCTGTACCCGAAACCTCACCGACGTTTTGAGCAATTGTGACTACCGGCACACCGATGCGCTTGGCAAGCGTTTCGGCAGCGTCCTTGGGATAATATGTCGGCATCACAATTGCTTTTACCTGACCCGACTTCGCATGTTCCTCGAGGAGCTCAAGCTGCTTGGGTGTCGGTGGAATGCCGGGCTTGGGTTCAAGAAAAAGCTCTGACTTCAAGCCAAGAAAATCGACGAAATACTCAATATCGTCGTGGTAGGAGTAAATTTCCTTTCCGGCGCAATGC
>Ga0105164_10001721_pt1 | contig 13807 bp, 18 predicted proteins | sample VDWuncwatermetaG_FD_89674 | JGI IMG/M metagenome (GOLD analysis project Ga0105164, IMG submission 89674) | Wastewater microbial communities from Netherlands to study Microbial Dark Matter (Phase II) - VDW unchlorinated drinking water | ecosystem: Environmental > Aquatic > Freshwater > Drinking...
CCGCCGCACCAATCGCATCATCTTCCGCTATGAAATCCAAGAGGGGCCGAAGGTCTACGAGACGACGACCCACGGCAAGCCGTTTGTGATGTACAACGACACGATTATTGGCTACGGCGAGGATGGGAAAGAGCTGGTGCGCACCCAAGTCGAGGAGCCGTTTTACATCCGGCCGGCGACGCATCAGAACTCCATCTAACCAATTCGGAATTCGGAGCGCGGAATGCGGAATGGATCGACACGATGAACGCGATGGCGCAGGGCCGAGCTATTGAGGAGTTGTTGGCGCGGAGTGCGTGCTATCACGGCCTCTCCATGATGTTGCGCCATCCGGGGTCGGACACCGCGACGTGGTTGGCGAGCCAGGAGCATCGCCGGCTGATCGACGTCCTCGAGATGCTGATGAAAGAAGAGGGCGGGGTGCTACGTGATGCCGTTCGGCGTCTGGTCACGCAACTCGATGCGGTGTCCATTTCCGAATGGGTGCAGGAGCATGAGCGGGTCTTTGGACACTCCGTGCAGAGCGCCGCACCACCCTACGAGCTGGAATATGGGGAGGAGTACAGCCACCGGCAACCGCAGGAGCTCGGCGATATCGCGGCGTTTTATCAAGCCTTCGGCCTGCGCGCGTCCTCCGCGTCGCATGAGCGCGTGGATCACATTGTGACGGAATGTGAGTTCATGCAGTTTGTGCTCTACAAGCAGGCATGTGCCCTCGATGAGGGAAGTCAGGAGCGAGTGGAGGTGTGCGAGGCGGCGGTCCGGCAATTCCTTGCCGATCATCTCGGTCACTGGGGTCCGGCCTTCTGCTTACGACTCTCACGGGCGGCGTCACAAGGGATGTTGGGAGCGGTGGCCGAGGCGGCCTTAGCCTGGCTGGTGCAGGATTGTGCGCGCCTGGGAATCCCCGTCGGTTCTCGCGATCTGCCGCTGCGAATTCCCAAAGAACGGGATGAAGTGGGATGCGCGGCGGCCTGCGTGCCCCAAGAGCCAGGACGTGCTGATGGCCCCACCACCTGTACGGTCCTGCCGAAGGCGGGACGGGTCGCTGGCACCAATGAGGTGATGTCATGAGCCAGCGACCGGCCTTTGGCCTGCGTACAGGTGGTGGGGTGGTCGATGTTGAGATCCGGTTTGATCCTACATTGGTCGAAGAGGCGGTCTTCCTTGAGCTAAGGAGTCGAGAAGCCTCCGGTGATTGCCGCATGGTGGAGGCGTTTCATGCCCAGCGCAGCCGCCTGTATGGCGCCGCAGGCGCCGCCGATGAGTGCGAGGCGCAATTTCGGCAGTTGGCCGAGCGCTACTTTCACGAACTGGGATTATCAGAGCTCGTGACGAAGCGGTTCGAGGAGTTTCCCCTGGTGGCCGCGCAGGTTCAGATGGCGACGGTCCAACGCGTCTGGAGCCGCAAGGAAGAGCGCGTTGAGCTCTATGTGCGCCCTGTGCCCTCCGGACGTGCGTCCCTCGAAGCCTCCACCACGCTGCTGCTGGGCCTGCAAGCCGCTCGATATCTGAACCGCGATGAACTGGTGGCGTTCTTGCGGCATGAGTTGATGCACATCTCCGATATGCTTGATTCGGCCTTTGCCTACGAGCCGCATCCAGAGTTCGGCGGTGAGTGCGAAACGGAACAGGACCTCATTCGGGAGCGCTTCCGGCTGCTCTGGAACGTGTGGGTGGCGGGTCGGATGCGACGGAGCGAGTGGCCGCTTCCTGACGCTGAGCGAAGCCGCCGGGGGCTTGATCGGGCTTTTGCCTCGTGGGAGCCAAGGCGGTGCTGCGCGGTATTTCAGGATCTTGGCAGCCGGGAGCGTTGCACGCAACGCGAGTTGTTGGAGTTGGCGAAGGATGAACGCCTCACCCGGATGCTGGGGCAAGGCGGCGTTCGGTGCCCGCTGTGCCATTTTCCGACACGGAAGGGCGTGTGTGATTGGCGTGGCGAATGCGCGGCTGTTGCTGAAGCGATCCAAGCGGATTACGCCTGGTGGGAGCCAACCCAAGGAGCGTGCCAGCAGTGCTTTGATCTGTATCGCTCCAAGCTCACGGTTGCGAGATGACGGGCGTCGCTGGAAATGCGACAAACAGTGACATGGATCGACGGACGTTCCTCACGTCGGCACCTCGGCATCTGCTGGAGGGGCTGCGAGCACTGATGGCCGATCTCAGAGGACTTTCGCCGCCTGCCTGCGCCGTGCCCGGAGACTCGACAATCGGCACGGCAGGCAGGTCTGTCTTAGATGGCCAGGTACGGACGCTTCCTCGAAGGGTCGCGATACTGGATGTTGCGCGGTGTCTCGCATGGGGAGGAGGGAGCTGCCAGGTGTGTTATCTGCGGTGTCCCCTGCGTGACCATGCGATGGTGCTGGAGGATGGCAAGCCGACCGTGGTGGCTTCCGTGTGCGACGGCTGTAGCGTGTGTGTCGAGGTCTGCCACACCGTGAACGATCTGGAAGCGATCGAGATCGCGAGCATATGACGCGCGTCATGGTTCTTTGGGCTGTGATCGCGTAAGGTACGTCGTGACAATTCGGAACGACTCTCCGAGTTCAGCGACCTAAGCCCGTGATCACGGGGATGGTCCCTGAACCCCTGTCCCACACGCAAGGCCGCGTGTCGGACCGGGCCGAGAAGGAAACGACTCGGCCTCCTCGTGCTTGGAAAGGAGAAGACCAGCTGGAGCATCAGGAAGCCAGCTTCTCTTTCCACACGAGGAGCTGGCTTGTTTCGTCACTGAGGGACGGTGCCCGATGCAGGAACAGCGCGTGACGCTTTGGTGCAAGATGTTGGGCAAGCTGGTGGAGGTCTCGCTGATCAGGACCATCCAGGCCCACCACGCCATTCCTGAAGTCCCTGAGGGCTGGCAGGTGGCCGACTGCCTGGACAAGGACGTGAAATGCTATGGGAAGGGCTGCCCGTTTACGACGGATGGGGGCGATTCACCATTCGGTGAGATCAGTGAGCTACCCGAGCTGTCCCCAGAGAGAGTCGATCCCATGGCCGAACCAGGCTTCGAGGGCGAGTGGAGCTAATGGAACCGTTGCGGGACCGGTTTGGCAGAACGATTGAGTACCTGCGCATCTCGGTGACCGACCGGTGCAACCTGCGCTGCCTGTATTGCATGCCGGCCTCAGGATGTGCCTGGAAGCCGCAAGAAGGCATCCTTCGCTATGAGGAAATCGTGACCATCGTGCATCAGATGGCTCGGTTGGGTGTCAGGAAACTACGCATCACCGGTGGCGAGCCGTTAGTGCGCAGGGGTCTGGTGAGCCTGATCGCCCAGCTTGTGCAGTTGCCAGGGATCGAGGAAGTTGCGTTGAGCACCAACGGCATGCTGCTTGAACGCTACGTCGAAGCCCTGAAAGCCGCCGGCCTGTCGAGAGTCAACATCAGCCTGGATACCCTTGATGCCGCCAAGTTTTCGCAAGTCACGCGGCTGGGGAGTCTCGAGACGGTGCTGCGCGGAATCCACGCTGCACAGCGCGTGGGACTCCACCCTGTCAAACTCAACTGCGTCCTCTTGCGTGGGATCAACGACGACGAGGTCGATCGATTTGCCCTGCTGACGATGGCCCAGCCACTGCATGTCCGCTTCATCGAGCTGATGCCGCTGGGCAACCCCGAGTTCTTTCATCCAGACCGGTTCCTTTCCGTGGCAGACGCTAAAGCCCGGTGCGAAGAGTGGGGCGAGCTCATCCCAGTTGATGATCTTGCGAGCAGCGGACCCGCAACGGCCTATCGTTATCGAGACGGGCTTGGGACCATCGGATTCATTGGGGCGCTGACCTGTTCCTTCTGCCATCGGTGCAACCGACTCAGGCTCACTTCTGATGGATGGTTGCGGCCCTGCCTGGATAGCCGCATCGGGGTCAACCTACGGGATCCGCTGCGCCGTGGCGCCTCCTCCGAGGAGCTAGAGGTGCTCATTCGCCAGGCGGTGGACATGAAACCCGAGTCGCATCACATGAACCTGGCGATGCGGCAGGACGAATTCGAGACGATGTGCGCGGTGGGAGGTTGAGGTATGGCTGTGACAACTCAGCGGGGCGTGCGTATGGCGGATGTGAGCACGAAACCTCCCACCGTGCGGACGGCGGTAGCCCGGTGCGAGATAGCCATGAAGCCAAGAACACGGGCTACCCTCAAGGCAGGTAAGCTCCCTAAGGGCGATGCGTGGTCAGCCGCACAGGTGGCGGGGATTATGGCCACGAAGTGGACCGCGGAGCTGATTCCCTTATGTCACCCAATTCCTGTGAGCCATGTCGAGGTTCGCCAGATGCTGAACGGAAAATCATTGGTCATCGAAGCCAAAGTGACTACGACAGCACCGACCGGCCCTGAGATGGAGGCCTTGACTGCAGCCGCGATTGCAGCATTGACAGTCTATGACATGTGCAAAGTGATTGAGCAGGGGATCGAAATCCGTCGGCTCTATTTGGTGAGCAAGTCCGGAGGCAAGAGCGGGACATGGCGACGGCGAGGCAAACCATGAGCGGTCAACTGGCGGTGGGTGTGTTGACCGTCAGCGACACACGCTCGCAGGGTGTGCGAGCGGATACGGCAACACCGCTCATCCGGCGACTGTTGGAAGAGGCTGGGTTCGTCGTCAGCGAGGCGGGGCTGGTGCCGGATGAGCGCGGGCAGATTCAGGAGCGCCTGATCGAGATGGCGGATCGCCTGAAGCTGCCGCTGGTGATCACGACAGGCGGCACGGGGTTTGGCCCTCGGGATGTGACCCCAGAGGCGACGCGGATGGTCATTGAGCGGGAGACGCCCGGCCTTCCGGAAGCCATGCGAGCCGTCACGGCCAAGCAGAATCCGCTCGCGTGGCTTTCACGAGCGACCGCCGGGCTTCGCGGCAGGACGCTCATCGTGAATCTGCCCGGCAGTCCTCAGGGAGCTAACGAGTGCCTGCGGGTCTTATTGCCGCTTCTGCCCCATGCGCTCACGATGGTCGAGGGACAGGACCATGGTCACTGATGCCCACCACGCAAAAACCACTCGGCACTTCGGGCATCTCGCTAAGACCTACGACCAGCGCTGGCAGCGGTACCTCCAGCTAACCTTGAGTCGGGCAGTCGGGGCGCTCCGCATGACTGGCCCCGCCCGGGTGCTGGATGTGGGCTGCGGGACAGGCGAGTTTGAGCAGTTGGCGCATCAGCGTTTTCCCGAGGCTCGCCTGGTCGGCATCGATGTAACGCCGGACATGCTTGCGGTGGCTCGCGGGAAGTTCCAAGACGCCACGTGGGTGACGTTTCTCCTCGCGCAGGCTGAAGACCTGCCCGTCGCATCGGAGAGTTTCGACGCTGTCGTCTCCTGCAGCATGCTCCACCATGTCGAGGAGCCAGAGAGGCTGCTGCGCGAGTGCGTCCGTGTGCTGCGACCGGGCGGCCAGCTCGTCGTGGTGGACTGGTGCCGCGACTTTCTGCATAACCGGTTGAGGCATTACTGGTTGCGACTGGTGAAGCCGAGCTACGTGAAGATGTACCGCGCGAGCGAACTGACCGCTTTACTGAGCCCGATAGGGCTGGTCGTGCGTGAGGCTAGCCGCTTCTTTGTCCCACCGTACTTCGGGATGATGCGGCTGAGTGCGACGAAAGGCTAAGGCGCCGTGCGATGAGTGAGTGGTGGCTGGTTCCGGTGTTTTTCGTCATCGCCCTCCTCTATGCCTCCGTCGGGCATGGCGGAGCGTCCGGCTACTTGGCGGCACTCTCGTTCGTGGCGGTGAAACCTGACGAGATGGCGACGACGGCCTTAACCCTCAACCTGTTTGTCGCGACGGTTGCGCTCATCAGTTTCAAGCGAGCTGGCCATTTCGATGGCGGGCTCGCCTGGCCGTTCATTGCGGCGTCCGTGCCGGCGGCGTTCCTCGGTGGGGTGGTTCCGATGCCAGTTCGCCTCTATCAGGTGCTGCTCGCCATCGCCTTAGGCGTGGCGGCCGTCCGCCTTGCCATGAATCTTCGCGGCCGAGAGGAAGACCATACCGTGAGGCCAACCCTGGCGCTCGCCTTACCTGTTGGTGGAGGGATTGGTTGGCTCTCGGGCGCGGTCGGCGTGGGAGGTGGGATTTTCTTGAGTCCCTTGCTGCTGTTGTTGCGCTGGGCCACGCCCAAGCAGACAGCAGCCGCCTCAGCCGCGTTCATCCTGGTCAACTCGACGGCTGGTCTCGTCGGCCGAGCGGCCAGGTCGGGCCTTGCGTATGGGACGCTCTGGCCGCTGCTTACAGCAGCGCTGATCGGTGGGTTGCTTGGCGCGCACCTGGGCGCGAACCATTTTTCTGGCAAAGCCTTGAAACGGTTGCTGGCGGTGGCGCTGCTCATCGCAGCCGCCAAGCTGCTTATCAGCCATGGAGCTTCGTCATGACGCAGGCTCGCGTTGCCACGCCACGGTTGATCAGCGTCGAAGAGGCCAGGCGCATCGTGCTGGAGCAGGCCACAACGCTTGGCATCGAGCAGGTCAAGTTATCGGCAAGCGTGGGTCGGGTTTTGGCACAGGACCTCATCGCGCAGACCGATCTGCCGCCGTTCGACAACTCGGCCATGGACGGCTATGCCCTCTGGGCAACCGACACGGAACATACCGCGAAAGAACACCCAGTGACATTGCGATTGGCTGGCGAGGTCGCAGCAGGGCAGGTGTGGGAGCGTGCCTTACGTCGCGGCGAGGCGGTCAAGATCATGACAGGAGCGCCGCTGCCTCCTGGAGCCAACAGCGTGGTGATGTTGGAAGAAGCTCGGCTGCGCAGTGGGACGGTGGAGATATTCAATCCCATTGCGCCAGGCAGCCATGTGCGCAAGGCAGGCGAAGACATCAAAGCGGGCGAGATGGCGTTGAAAGCTGGCACACGAGTTGACGTCACGCATCTCGGCCTGCTCGCGGGACTGGGCTATGCCGCGGTCCCAGTGTTTTGCCTGCCCAGCGTCGCAGCGCTCGCCACAGGAAGTGAGCTTGTCGACATTGGTCAGCCGCTTACGCCTGGCAAGATCCGCAACTCGAACAGCCTGGTGTTGGCTGTCCTGCTCCGTCGCCTTGGAATCCAGCCGGTGGACTTAGGCACAGTGGTTGACGACCGCGCGCTCATCCATCACCAGCTTGAGGAAGCGACCAACGCTGACGTGATCCTGATCTCTGGGGGCGTGTCCGTCGGCGAGCATGACCTCGTCAAGCGGGTGCTGCGAGAGTTGGGGATGGAGACACTCTTCTGGCGGGTCAACATGAAGCCAGGAAAGCCGCTTCTGTTTGGGCGCCTGCGCAACCGTATCGTCTTTGGACTGCCAGGCAATCCGATCTCGTGCGTCGTCTGCTTCTTGGAGTTCATTGCGCCGTACTTGAGGAAAGTGATGGGTGACGATGATCCGACCAATGGCCTTGTGCACGCGAAACTCACGCAATCCCTTCGGAAGAAGGAACCAAAAACGCTGCTCTTGACGGCTCAGCTTCGAGAGGAGGCAGGATCACTTGTGGTTACGCCTACCCCGCAGCAGGGCTCCGGGATGCTGAGCAGCCTCGCCCAAGCCAATGCCTTCATCGTGGTACCGGAGGAAGTCATACAGCTTGAGGCGGATGAGCTTGTGGAAGTTCTTCCGCTCGGAGGCGAGCGATGCCTGTAGTCATTGCTGTCCACGGTTCGTCAGGCAGTGGGAAAACAACCCTCATCGAACAGATGATTCCCCGGCTGACAGCGTGCGGGTTGAGGGTTGGCGTCGTCAAACACGCCCATGAGGGGTTTAGCCTGGATCAGCATGGGAAAGACAGCCAGCGATGTTGGGGTGCCGGAGCGCATGCCGTGCTGGTGGCGGCACCCCAGGAACTGTTCGTGCGGCAGCGCTGCACTTGGTCACGCTTAAGCGAGCTGCTAGGCCTGTTGCCTCAGGAACTTGACTGTGTCTTCATCGAAGGCTTTACCCACAGTGTCACAGCGATTGACGTCCCTGTTGCTGTACAGGTTGAGATCGCACAAGAGGGCGTGAGGCTCAATGGACAGGCGGTCCGCGGCGACCGGGCGAGCGCTGCGGTCGAGGAAGCTGTGATGAGTTGTCTCAACCACGATCGCGTGGCTGTGGAATCTCGCGAGGGGCACTATGGCCGTCGCTAGGACCGCTACCGGAATCACGGTGAACGTCCTGCTGTTTGCTCAGCTGAGGGACGGCTTCGGGGCCGATGAGCTGGCGGCTTCGCTTCCAAGCGGGGCTACTGGTGCAGGGTTGCTGCAGTGGTTGTCGCAGCGCAATCCAAAGCTCGCAGGTTTGCTGGAGGTATCGCGCCTGGCTGTCAACTGCGAGTACGTGTCGCTCGACCACCGGCTACAGGATGGCGACGAGGTCGTCGCCATTCCGCCGGTCAGTGGAGGCTAACATGCCGTATGTGACGCGCGATCCGATTGAGATCGCCGAGTGGCACGCGTGCGCCATCGACTCCCGTGACGGCGCCTCGGTCGAATTCGCTGGGATCGTGCGAGGAACAGAGAACGGCATCCCGGTTGCCTCTCTCGACTACGAAGCCTATGAGCCGATGGCCGATTGCCTCATCGCCCAATGTATTGAAGAAGCCAAGACGCGCTGGGCACTCCATCAGGTGTATATCCGCCATCGCGTCGGCCGAGTGGCTGTGGGAGAGGTTGCGGTCCTGATCGGTGTGCAAGCGCCTCACCGGGAGGACGCGTTTGAGGCCTGTCGATTCCTTATCGATGCCATCAAGCGTGATGCGCCGATTTGGAAAATGGCCTATGACGCTCACGAAGATGTTGTGGAAAGATGCGATGTCGACAAAGACCGATGTCACTGAAGTGACCACAATTCCTGCGTCTGAGTCGGTGCAGCCGCAACCGCTCGCAACTGATGAGCGTCCTTCGACTCGTCCTGCCAAACGGCAGGACTCGCTCAGGACAGTCCCGAGCGAAGTCGAGGGACGCAAGTTTCCTGTCGTTGAGCATCTTGATGAGCTGCGGCGGCGGCTGTGGGTGTGCTTGCTGGTCATCAGCGTGGCCTCGACGGCAAGCTTTGGGTTGGCTGGAAAGCTCATGGATTGGTTGAAGCGGCCGGCCGGGGCTTCACTCCCAACCCTGGCGTTCTTTAGTCCGCCCGAGGCCATGCTGGCGTATCTGAAGGTCGCCGTCATTTCGGGCCTGATCCTCTCGACGCCGCTCCTCCTGCATGAGCTCTGGGCCTTTATCAGCCCCGGGTTGACACCTCGAGAGCGGCGCTACGGCCTGGCGTTTGTCTGGTGGGGCACGGTGTTGTTTGGAGCCGGCGTCGCCTTCGCCTATTGGGTCCTCTTGCCCGTGTCGCTGAAGTTCCTCTTGGGCTTTGGCAGCGGGCAGTTAACACCGGTCATTTCAATCAGCCGCTACATCTCCTTTACCACGATGGTGATGATCGCCTGCGGTGGTGTCTTCGAACTCCCGCTGGCGATTGCGTTGTTGACAAAGATCGGCATCGTGACTCCGCAGATGCTTCGGCGCAAGTGGCGTCACGCCGTGGTCATCTTGATGATCGCCGCAGCCATTCTCACACCCACCACGGATGTCGCGACGATGATTCTGATGGTGGCGCCCATGTTGGTGCTCTATGAAACATCAATCTGGGTCGCAAGATGTGCCGTACCACGGAGCCCTCGCGATGGCTAAGGGTCTGACCGGACTCATCTTGGCTGGTGGGCAGAGCTGTCGCATGGGGAAAGAGAAGGCGTTCCTTCCGTGGGGCGATGGGACGCTCATCGAGCAAGTCGTTGAGACGTTGCGGCCGCTGGTGGATGAGCTCATTGTCGCGGTGAAGGATGCACCGCGCTTCCTATCGCTCAACGTCCGCGTGGTCGAAGATCTCGTCCCCGATGCGCACGCGCTCGGAGGGCTCTACACAGGTCTCAAGCTCGCTTCCCACGAGCGGTGCTTCGTCTGCAGCTGTGATGCGCCATTTTTAAATCCAGATATGATCCGCTTCCTTACTGAACAGGTCGATGGATGCGACCTTGTGGTTCCAAAAACCCGGCAGGGACTCCAGCCGCTTCATGCGGTCTACGCAACGTCTGCCCTCCCTGCGATCGAGGATCAGCTCCGGCAGCGCCAGTGGGCGTTGTTCGAATTGGTCGGTCGACTGCGCGCCAAGGTCGTCGAGGCGGAGGAGCTTCGCCGCGTTGATCCTACGGGCTTGGGTTTCTTTAACCTGAATACGCCGGACGAGTATCTCAGGGCGCGCAGGCTTTGGATGCGTGAAGAGGCGAAAACGGTATGGCGAGAGACGGGAGTGAGAGGAGGGATATAGATGCATCACCGACAAGTGGTCGCAGCGATCTGTGTGATCGGCCTGCTGGGAGTCCAGCAGTCCCATGCGGCAGCTGAGGGAGGGAGTCCCGGTGGTACGGCAACGGTCCATGGGCAAATCCGATTTGTTGGAACGCCGCCTGCCCGCACGCCAGTCAAGATGAGTGCCGACCCCACGTGCCAACAGCAGCACCCTGAGCCAGTCCTGTCGGAGGAGGTGATCGTCAACGATAACGGGACGCTGCGCAACGTCTTCGTGTACGTCAAAGAGGGACTCAGTGGATCGTTTTCCGCACCCACCACACCGGTCGTGCTCGATCAGGCCGGGTGTCGATATCAGCCGCATGTCGTTGGCCTTCAGATCAACCAGCCGCTGGAGATCCGCAACAGTGACGCCACCTTGCACAACGTGAATGCAAAGCCGAATGCCAACAAACCATTCAACGTCGCCCAACCGGTACAGGGGATGAAGACGGTGAAGAAGTTCGAACAGTCAGACGTCATGGTGGGATTCAAGTGCAACGTCCACCCCTGGATGCGGGCCTACGTCGGCGTTGTGGAGCACCCATTTTTCTCCGTCTCCGATGAGGAGGGAACATTCGCCATCTCGGGCCTGCCTGCTGGAACGTACACAATCGAAGCGTGGCATGAAGTCTACGGGACCCAGTCTCAGACGGTCAACGTGACGGAGGGGCAGACAACCTCTAGCACATTTTCGTTTGCCGCGAATTGATTCAGCGACATGTCACGCGACTGTCCATGATCTCTGTCATGGCATTCCTCCCTGCATATCCTGATCATAAGGGCTTAACCTAGATGGGCATGTCGACCTTTCCACCGGACATCTCAACCACGGGCTACCTCGTCGACCGGCTGTTCTGGCTTGCGACCGGATTGACCGGCGTGGCGTTTGCGGCTGTCGTTGGGGCGTTGGGCTACTTTCTGGTGCGCTATCGAGCGCGTCCGGGCCGGAGGGCCTTCTACACCCACGGCAACAGCCCCCGGGCGCTTCTGTTGACCGGAGGACTGGCGCTCGTGGTGTTTCTCCTCATCGACGTGAACCTCGCCTATCACGACCACGTGGCCTGGGCAGTCGTCTGGGGTGCACCCCCCTCAGCGAGAGAGGCGTTGCGAGTGGAGATCATGCCGGAACAATTCGCGTGGAACATCCGCTATGCCGGACCGGACGGGCAGTTTCGCACGAAGGATGACGTGACGACGATCAACCAGCTCCATATCCCGGCCAACCGACCAGTGATGGTTCAGCTCAGTTCCAAGGATGTGATCCATAGTTTCTTTCTGCCGAATCTGCGGATCAAGATGGATGCGGTCCCGGGCATGGTGACCTCGCTCTATTTCCAGGCGAAGCGCTCCGGCACCTATGACATCGCCTGCGCCGAGCACTGCGGCTTTGGCCACTATCGGATGCGAGGCTTCCTGGTCGTGGAGGAGTCGGGAGAGGCGTTTAACGCTTGGCTCGCTGAGCAGATCAACGAAGGTGCGCCTGATCTGAGTTGGGGCTGGCAGTGGGCCGTCAGCGCTCCCCGCGCTTCCGGCACCCACCCCCGACGCTTTGCTTCGTCCCGTGAAATGCGAAGCATTTCCGGGACTGAACCCCGGAAATCGCTGGGCGATTTCTCGGGGCAACGCGAAGCTTCGGGGGTGCCCGGGCTTGGTCGGGAGGCTCGACATGAGTAAGACGCTTTCGGGGCGGTCGTTCTGGCGGCGCTGCGTCTTTTCCACCAACCACAAAGTCATCGCGGTGCAGTACCTCATCACCGGGATTCTCTTCTTGGCGATGGGTGGTGTCATGGCGTTGCTGATCCGCTGGCAGCTCGCCTACCCTTGGCAGCCGATTCCGCTCATCGGCAAGCTCTTGTTTCCCGGCTCTGGCGGTGCGGTCACGCCGGAAGCCTACCCGATGCTCTTTACCATGCACGGGGGGATCATGGTGTTCTTCGCCATCACCCCCATCCTACTCGGGGCCATGGGCAACTACACCATCCCCTTGGAGGTGGGTGCCCGCGACATGGCGTTCCCGCGGCTGAACATGCTCTCGTATTGGCTGCTCTTTCTGGGGAGTGCGCTGATCCTGCTGTCGTTTGTGGTGCCGGGAGGGGCGGCGGGGTTCGGCTGGACGATCTATACGCCGCTGTCTTCCAGCACGGAAGTCAGCCCCGGGTGGGGGCAGGATCTTTTCATTCTGGGTCTGGCACTTGATGCGGTGTCGATCCTGATGGGCGGCCTCAACTACATCACGACCATCATGCAGCTCCGGGCACCTGGCCTGACGCTCCGGCGCCTGCCGCTAACGCTGTGGGGACTGTTCTACAGCGCCGTGTTGAATACGCTGTGGCTGCCGATCGTGGCTGCCGCGCTCTTCATGGTGCTGTGCGACCGGCGCCTGGGCACTGCCTTTTTCGTCGCCGGGCCGCTCGCGCCACACGCGGGTGGTCAGGTCTTGCTTTACCAGCACCTCTTCTGGGGGTTCGGCCACCCAGAGGTCTACATCCTGATTTTCCCCGTCTGGGGGCTGGTGGGCGATCTCCTCTCCGTCTTTTCCAGGAAGCCGGCGTTCGGCTACAAGGCGACGGTCGTCTCAATGCTGGCGATTACGATTTTGAGCGGCATCGTGTGGGGTCACCACATGTTCACCAGCGGCATGAACCCGCTGGTTGGCAAGGCGTTCATGCTCCTCACGATTACGATCAGCGTGCCGACGGCGATCTTCTTCCTGAACTGGCTCGGGACTCTGTGGCGCGGCGCCATTCGCCTCACCGTTCCGATGCTGTTTGCGCTGGGGGTGGTGTTCGTGTTTGCGATTGGAGGCCTGACCGGCCTCTTCAATGCGCTCCAGACGTTTGATGTCTATATCCACGACACCTACTTCGTCGTCGGGCACTTCCACTATACGCTGGCGGCCAGCGTCCTGTTTGGGGCGTATGCGTTCATCTACTACTGGTTCCCGAAGATCTTCGGCCGGCAGATGAGTCCGCTGTTGGGCCGGCTGCATTTTGGCTTAAGCTTCCTCTTTCTGAACGCCGTCTTCTCCGGCATGTTCGTCGTGGGCCTGCATGGCCACATGCGACGGATCGCGGATGCGACGACGTATGAATTCCTCAAGCCCATGCAAGCGTGGAACGTGTGGATCGGCTGGGCGGCGCTGGGGCTTGGGCTGGCGCAACTCCTCTTCTTCTATAACTTCGTTCGCTCGCTCCTGCAGGGCAGGGCCGCGTCGGCCAATCCCTGGCAAGCCGGGAGCTTGGCTTGGACTGTCTCCTCGCCGCCGCCTGAGCACAACTTTGAGGCCAGGCCGCGGGTCTTCTGCGGTCCGCATGAATACGGGGTGCCGGAGCTGACCGACGGCGATTGGCTGGTGCAGACCGACCCACGAGCCACAACTCTGGCGAAAAATTAGAAAGGGCTCAATCCATGGAGCACGTTGCAGAGGGAACGGTTGAGAGCCCGCTGTTGGACATCCCAGTCGGGAAATTTGGGATGTGGGTGTTTCTCATCTCGGAGATCATGTTCTTCACCGGCCTCATCGGCAGC
>Ga0105164_10001722_pt1 | contig 13803 bp, 12 predicted proteins | sample VDWuncwatermetaG_FD_89674 | JGI IMG/M metagenome (GOLD analysis project Ga0105164, IMG submission 89674) | Wastewater microbial communities from Netherlands to study Microbial Dark Matter (Phase II) - VDW unchlorinated drinking water | ecosystem: Environmental > Aquatic > Freshwater > Drinking...
ATGTTGCCGGCCAGGTCTTCATGCGTGATTTGGTAGCCGGAGTCGACGATGCACAGCTTGCGGTTGGCGGCGGGGCCGTCGGGCACCTGATCGGCCTGCACCAGCGGGATGCCGTAGGGAACGAGCTGGCCCGTCGCGTACGGCGGGCCCGACGGCGCGGTCAGCGCGAGGGCGCGGCGTTCGACGTCGTCCTCGACGTAGTCGATCTGGGCGTTGCGCTGCAGCGCGGCGACGGCGGCGCGCGGCAGCGTCACGGCCAGCGCATTGACTTCCGAGAGATCGATGCTGACGCGTCCGCCATTGCCCGCAATGGCCGCGCGTGCCGCAGCCGCGGCGCCGGGCTTGAAGGCGACGATCACCTGGGCTACGTCGGCGGTGCGCGCCGCTTGCGCGAACGCGCCGAGCGACGCACCGGCCAGCAGGGCGACAACGGCGGCGACGATCGCCGCGCGCACGGGCGGATGGGGTTTGAAGGACATGATTCGACCTCGCAGAGATGGAGTGAGGACTGGGAATATCGGTGCCGCCGCGGCTGCCCGTCAACCCCCTGTCTGGCGTCCGGCGCCGCGCCGAGCCCGGGTTAACCTGAGTTGCTGGCAGCCAACGCCAAGCTGCGCACGATGGTAGTGCCGCAAGGGCCGGAGGACGGCGCCGACGCAGCCCAACCCGCCGCGTGCGAAGCAAACTCTGCGCATCACAGGCCGGCGCGGATGAGCTGGGCGAAGTTGCTCAAGCGCGTCTTCGAGCTCGACCTCGAACACTGCCCGAACTGCGGCGGCGAGCTGAAGAGCATCGCCACCATCCTGGAGGGTGGGGCCCTGCGCATCCTCACCCGCCTCGGACTGCAGGCCCGTGCGCCGCCTCGGGCGCCAGCGCGTGGGCAGGCGCTGCAAGCGGCCTGCCCACGACCCAACCCATCGGCGTCCAAGCGCCCCGGCGCCAAGGCGGCCGGCTGCGTCTGGGGCTCTGCGCGACAGGCCGAAGCGGCCCGATCGCCCGGGTTGACCCGTAGACGACCCCACTGACAGGCCTTTGCGGCCGGGTTCACCCCGGCTGCTCACTGGCGACCCCAAAGACCGCAAGGAGACCGTCGAGCGCCGTGTCCGGCCGAGCCACAGGCAAGGAAAAGGGTGTTTGAATTCCCTATCCTCGCCCTCGGGCCGAATCCATCACTTTCATCTTGTTCCGAATCCTCTGGGCCGCAGTACTGGTCGATCGCATCCGGCGCGCAAGCAGGCAGCGCCGATGAGCGCGAGCGCCCTCGCCCCGCTGCTGACGCCGCGTGGCCATCTGCTTGCCGCGCCACAGGCCGAAGCGCAGGCCTTGCCGGACGGGCTCGAGCAGCGCCTGGCCAGCGCGTTCGCGCGCGGCGCCGGGCACGGCCTGTTGCTGCTCGGGGCCGAGCAGGTCGGCACCGTCCTGCCGCCCGCCTGGGGCTGGTGGCGCGATTTCGCCGCGCGCTACGTCACCGGCGTTTGCGCCTTGCCCGACGTTCTCGACGGCGATGAGATCGTCGCCCACAGACCCGACGACTCCAGCCTGCGCAGCCTGATCGAAGACGCGCCGCCGATGCTCGGCGCCGAGAACCTGAGCGCAGCGCTGTTGGCAGCTCTGTGGGCCGAAATCGGCGCCGCGCTGCAGCGCGAACTCGCGGCCTCGAAATCCACGCGGCAGGCGTTTCTCAAGGCCCGCCACGCGGCGTGGAACCTGGTCGGCCGGGTGCATTTCAACCTCGCGGAAAACCGCAAGGACGCGGACGCGCCGTTCGCGTTTCTCGCGACCTACACATCACGCCTGTCGGCGCGCGGCGCGGCCCAGCACTTGCCGCTGTCAAAAGCGCTGGCGGAATTGTCCGGCGGTCAAAGCAAGGCGCGCCTGCTCTCCCTGCTGATGCCGGTGCAACGCGCGGCCGAGCAATGCGAATGGCTGCGCGAGATGGTGGCGCAGGGCGAGATCTACCACCCGCTGCGCTGGTCGCCGGCCGACGCGATGCGATTGCTCGCCGACACGCCCAAGTTGCAGGCGGCTGGCATCGTGGTGCGTGCGCCGCTGGCGTGGCCGGGCGGGCGGCCGGCGCGGCCGCGGGTCACGGCAAGCGTGGGCGAACAGCCACCGTCGCTGCTCGGCCAGGGCGCGTTGCTCGACTTCAACATGCAAGTCAGCCTGGACGGCGAAAAGCTGGAGCGCGCCGACATCGATGCCCTGCTGGCCGGCGCCGACGGCTTGCAATGGCTGCGCGGCCGCTGGGTCGAAGTCGATCGCGCCAAGCTGGCGCGCATGCTCGAGCGCTACCAGGCGATCGAGCAGGCGGCAACGAAAAGCGGCTTGACATTTGCCGACGCGATGCGGCTCGTCGCCGGAGCCAGGCTCGACGATTCCGCCGACCCTGCCGACGCCGACTGGTCGCAACTCGTCGCCGGCCCCTGGCTGGCCGAGACGCTGCGCGGCTTGCGCCAACCCGAGGGCCTGGCCGCCGTGAGTGCCGGCACGGCATTGAAGGCCGTCCTGCGCCCATACCAGGAAGCCGGCCTGCGTTGGCTGTATCTCCTGTGCCGCCTGCGCCTGGGCGCCTGCCTGGCCGACGACATGGGGCTGGGCAAGACGATCCAGGTGCTGGCACTGCTGCTGGTGCTCAAACGCGAGCAGCCGCGCGCCGGCCCGAGCCTGCTTGTCGTGCCGGCGTCGCTGCTCGCCAACTGGGTGGCCGAGGCCGAGCGCTTTGCACCCACCCTCGCGCTCACGATCGTGCATCCGGCGTTCATGCCGGCCGCCGATGTGCGCGGGCTCGACGCGGTGCAGTTGCAGCGCGCCGATCTGGTGATCACGAGCTACGCCACGCTGTCGCGCGTGCCGGCGTTGTCGGGCATGGATTGGCGCCTGGCTGTTCTCGACGAAGCGCAGGCGATCAAGAACCCGGCTGCGCGGCAGACGCGCCAGGTCAAGCTGCTCAAAGCCCAGACCCGCATCGCGCTGACCGGCACGCCGGTGGAAAACCGCTTGTCCGACCTGTGGTCGATTTTCGATTTCACGCACCCCGGCCTGTTGGGCTCGGGCAAGGTGTTCGCGGCGTTCTCGCGCCGGCTCGCCCAGTCGGGGCACTACGGCCCGTTGCGCGAACTGGTGCGGCCCTACATCCTGCGGCGCCTGAAAACCGACAAAAAGGTCATCGCCGACCTGCCCGACAAGACCGAGGTCAAGGCCTGGTGCCACCTGCGCGCCGGCCAGGCTGCGCTGTACGAGCAGGCGGTGCGCGAACTCGCCGCCGCGCTCGAAGATGCGAAAAGTGCCCAGGGCATCGCGCGCAAGGGCCTGGTGCTCTCGTTCCTGATGCGCTTCAAGCAGATCTGCAACCACCCCTCCCAATGGTTGGGCGACTCGGCCTGGGGCGCTGAAGACAGCGGCAAGTTCGCGCGCCTGCGCGAGTTGGCTGAGGTCATCGCGGCCAAGCAGGAGAAGGTCCTGGTCTTCACCCAGTTTCGCGAAACGACGCAGCCGCTCGCGGCGTTTCTGGGCAGCGTGTTCGGCCGCGCCGGCCTGGTCTTGCACGGCGGCACGCCGATCAGGCAGCGCCGCGAGTTGGTGAAAACATTTCAGGCTGACGAGTTGACGCCGTTCTTCGTGCTTTCGCTCAAGGCGGGCGGCGCCGGCCTGAACCTCACCGCGGCGTCGCACGTCATCCACTTCGACCGCTGGTGGAACCCGGCGGTGGAGAATCAGGCCACGGACCGGGCGTTTCGCATCGGTCAACAGCGCAACGTGCTGGTGCACAAGTTCATCTGCCGCGGAACCATTGAAGAGCGCATCGACGCGCTGATCGAATCGAAGCAGGCGCTGGTCAAGGACGTGCTCGAAGGCGGCGCAGAACTCCAACTGACCGAAATGAGCGACCGGGAGTTGCTGGATCTGGTGAAACTCGACATTCACGCGGCGCAGGAAACTTGAGGGCCTGTGGCCCTGACTAAACCGAGGCAAGAGCGATGAGTTCCTACGACTACGGCGCTTGGAAGCCTTATGTCTCTGTGGCCGAACGGCGGCGCAAGGCGGAAAAGGTCGCGGCCAAGGCGGCGAAAAAGGGAATCACCCTGACGCCGGTCAGCGCGTCGCGCGGTGCGATCGCCAAGAGCTTCTGGGGCCGCGCCTGGTGCGACAACCTGGAGCGCTACAGCGACTATTCGAACCGCCTGCCGCGCGGGCGCACCTATGTGCGCAACGGTTCCGTGATCGACCTGCAGATCGGCGCCGGCGAAGTGCGCGCGCAGGTCGTCGGATCGAGCCTGTACAAGGTCGGGATCGACGTCGCTGCGGTGCCCGCCAAGCAGTGGCAGGCCATCGGCGCCGAGTGCGCGGCGTCGATCGACTCGCTGGTCGAACTCTTGCAAGGCAAGCTCTCGAAGGCGGTGATGGAACGCATCTGCAGGCCCGGCACCGGCCTGTTTCCGGCGCCCCGCGAAATCAAGCTGAGCTGCAGTTGCCCCGACTGGGCCGAGATGTGCAAGCACGTCGCCGCGGTCCTGTATGGCGTGGGGGCGCGTCTGGACGAACAGCCCGAGTTGCTGTTCCAACTGCGCCGCGTCGACGCCAAGGATCTGGTGGCCCAGGCGGGTGCTGCCACGCCCACACGAGGCCAAGGCCCGGCGGCCGGCAAAGTGCTCGACGCGGCGCAGCTTGGCGACGTGTTCGGCATCGAGATGGATGAAGCGGCGCCGGCGAAACGCGCGCCGTCCGCCACAGCCGCGCCGCGAGTGAAATCCGCAGCTCCGAAGAAGCTCGCAGCGCGGTCGAAGGTGACGGCGCCGTCGAAGCTCGCCGCGCCAATCAAAGTCGCGTCGGAAGCCTTGCGCGTCGCGTCGAGCAAAACCGCAGCGCCGGGCAAACCCAGAGCAGCCGCGAAAACTGCCGTCTCGTCGAGCAAGTTGCCCGCAGCCAAAGCCAAAGCGCCCGCTGAAGAGTCAGCCCCGGCACCCGCCACATCGAGCGCGTTTTCGACAGTCAAGCCTGCCAAGAAACCCCATGCCCGCGGGCGCGGGCGCGGCTAACGACCGCCGCCACTGCGGTGCGTCGCTGAATTCGACGGCCCACCGCGCTCGGCCTGGGCCTGCGCCAATGCCGCATCGAGCGCGGTCTCGGCGATGCCCTTCAAGGCACAGAAGTTGGCCTTGCTGAGTGGGCTCGCCTCGAAGCTGCGCAGCAGCACCGCGCGCTCGCGCTGGGCCGGATCGGCGGGCAGCGCGGTTGCTGGTTCCGGGCGCTGCACCGGCTGCGTTCGCTGGCTGTGCTGGGGCTGTGCGGCACGCGGCGCGCGGTCGGCGTCGCGCGGCGGCCGTGCGGGTCGCGCGGGGTGTTCGGCGTGTGGCGATGGCGGTGTGTCGGGGCCGGGTCGATGCGGCCGCCCGGATCGCGGCCCGGCCTCTTGTGGCCGTTGCGCAGGGCGTGCGGTGGGCCGGTGGTCGGGGCGCCGTTCGGGCCGCGACTCGGGCTGCAACTCAGGCCGGCGATCAGGGGCTTGACCTTCGCGCGCAACTTCTGGGGGGGCGTCGCCCTCGACGGCCGGTGCGGCCTCGCGTCGCGGCGGACGAAACGCCGCGCGCCGCTCGGCCGCGAGCGCCTGGCGCCGCGCCACCTCCTCGGCGGCGGCGCTGCGGTGCTCTTCGGCGATCTCGCCGGCCGGCTGGCCATCGAGGTCGCAGCGCTGCGCGCCGGGCGCGGCCAGCGCCTTGAGGTAGGGCGTGGTCGTCGTGTAGCGCGAGAAGAAGATGCCCAGCGTGCGCTTGCTGAACTGGCCCGGCGCGCGAGCCTGGATGTCGGCGTGGATGCGCAGCTTGATCGGCTTCCATGTGCCCTTGCCATCGGGGCCGACGAACAGCGCCGGAAACAGCTCGGCCAGGCGCGCGCCGGTGGCAGCCGGCGACAGGTCCGGTGCAGGCAATGGCGCGCTCTCCGCGGTCGCCGCGGGCGTCGCGGGCGCCGCGCCGTCGCTGGTGGCGGCGTCCGGTGCAGACACCGCGATCGGCGCCTCGCTCGGGGCCTCGTCGTCTGCGGCGCAATCGGGCTCTGGGTTCATGGGGCGCGATTGTCGTTCAGTCGGCGCGCGCTGCGCGCAGCCCGAGCCGCGGCGTCGATCCTGTAATCTCGCGCCACCATGTACGGCATCACCGATTTCAGCGCCTTCTGCGCGGCCATCCTGCTCTTCCTCGCGCTGCCCGGGCCGGGCACCTTCGCGCTGCTCACCTCCACAGGAAAGGGCGGCTTTCGCGCCGGCGCCGCGGCCACGCTGGGCGTGATCGTCGGCGACCAGGTGCTGTTGTGGCTGGCCGTGGCCGGTGTCGCGGCGCTGCTCGCCGCGCACCCGCTGGCCTTCAAGGCCGTGCAGTACGCGGGCGCGGCCTACCTGGCGTGGATCGGCCTGAGGCTGTTGTTCTCGCGCGGCGATGGCAGCGCGTCAGCCGAATTTGCCAACTTCGGTATCGAGCCGCGCGATGACGCCCGCCAAGCTTTCTTCATCACCCTGCTCAACCCGAAGGCCATCGTCTTCTACATGGCCTTCTTTCCGCTCTTCATCGACCCGGCCACTCACCGAGGGCTGCCCACGTTCGCGGCCATGGCCACGACCATCGCCGTCATCACCGCGGTGTACTGCCTGCTGCTCTGCGCATTTGCCAATGCCGTGGCTGCCCAAGTGCGCGCGCACCGCACGGCGGCCCACTGGCTCGAACGCCTGGCCGGCGTATTCCTGATCGGCTTCGGCATCAGGCTCGTGAGAGACTGACCGCATGAGCCGCATCTTCTGCATCGCGAATCAAAAAGGCGGCGTCGGCAAGACCACCACCACCGTCAACCTGGCCGCCGGCCTGGCCCAGGTGGGGCAGCGCGTGTTGGTGGTCGACCTGGATCCGCAGGGCAATGCGACGATGGGCTCGGGCATCGACAAGCGCAAGCTCGAACTCAGCATCTACGACGTGCTGCTCGAATCGGCCAGCATCACCGAGGCCCGCCAGCGCAGCGCCAAGGGGGGCTACGACGTGCTCGGTGCGAACCGCGAATTGTCCGGCGCCGAGATCGAACTGGTGGCGCTCGAGCGCCGTAACGAACGCCTGCGCGATGCGCTGGCCGCCGTGCAGGCCGACTACGATTTCGTGCTGATCGATTGCCCGCCGTCGTTGAGCCTGCTCACGCTCAACGGCCTGTGCAGCGCGCATGGCGTGATCGTGCCGATGCAGTGCGAATATTTCGCGCTCGAAGGCCTGACGGACCTGGTCAATACCATCAAGCAGGTCCACGCCAACCTGAATCCGCAATTGCAGGTGATCGGCCTGTTGCGGGTGATGTTCGATGGGCGCATCACGCTGCAGCAGCAGGTCAGCGCCCAGCTCGAAGCGCATTTCGGCGGCAAGGTATTCAAGTCCGTGATCCCGCGCAACGTGCGTCTGGCCGAGGCACCGAGCTACGGCCAGGCCGGCGTCGTCTTCGATCCGGCGTCCAAGGGCGCGCAGGCCTACATCGCGTTCGCGCGCGAGATGGTCGAGCGGGTCAAGGCTGTGCAGTGAACCACCCCCGAAGCGGCTGCGCCGCTCCCCCTCAAGGGGGCGCCGCTGGCGGCCCGGCAAAGCCGGATCCACGGCGGCCGCTTGGCAAGAGGCTGCGTCATGCCCCGGCCGTCGACCCCGTCCTGTTGTCGCGCATCGAAGACGCCGGCCTCAACGCCAGCGCGCCGCCGCAACAGCGCTGGCTCGACGGTTGGCTGATCCGCTTCTCGCCGGGCAAGGCCAAGCGCGCGCGCTGCGTCAATGCCGTTGCCGCGGGGCAGTTGCCGCTCGATGCCAAGCTCGCGCTGGCCGCGGCGGTATTCACCGAAGCGCAGTTGCCGATGGTGCTGCGCATCACCCCGTTCAGCGTACCGCGCGATCTGGATTCGCAGCTCGCATCGCGCGGCTGGCCGCGCATCGACGATACCCGCGTGATGGTGCTGGCCGCGCTCGATGCGCTGGCCGACGAGCCCTTGCCGGCAGGCTTGGCCTGGCAGTCGTTGGGCCACAGCGCCTTCGCGCGGGCGGTTGGCCAACTGCGCGGCTCAGCGCTGTCGCAAAGCCAGGCCCACGCGCAGCGGCTCGAACTCTCGCCCGTGCCATTCCGCGCGCTGGCGATCCGCCGCGAGGCCGATGGTGCGCTGCTGGCCTGCGGCCAATCTGCGCGCGAGGCCGATCTGGTCGGGCTGTACGACATCTTCACCGCCCAGGCCGCGCGCGGCCAGGGCCTGGCGCGGCGCTTGTGTGCGCGCCTGCTCGCGCGGGCACGCAGCGAGGGCGCGCGCAGCGCCTACCTGCAAGTCGAAGGCGACAACCACGCCGCGCGCGCCGTCTATCAGCGGCTGGGCTTCGCCGACGGCTACGCCTACCACTACCGCACTCAGCCAGGGTCCGATTAGCGCTACAGCCCCAGCCCCTCGTCGCAGCCCAGGTGCAGGTTCATGCACTGCACCGCCGCGCCGCTGGCGCCCTTGCCGAGGTTGTCTTCGCGCGCGATCAGGATCGCCTGGTTGGCGTCGGCGAAGACAAAGAGGTCGATGCGGTTGCTATCGTTGGCGCCCTGCACATCGAAGAAGTTCGGCTCGGTGATCGCCGCATCCGACAGCGCCATCACGCGTATGAAGCGCTCGCCCTCGTAATGCCGCTCGAAGGCGCGCACCAGGGCCGCGCCATCCGTGCCCGCGGCGAGCTGCGCCAGGTGCAGCGGCACGCTGACGGCCAGGCCCTTGTAGAACGGGCCGACGATCGGCATGAATACCGGTTTGATCGTCAAGCCGGTGTAGGCCATCATCTCCGGCACATGCTTGTGGCTGAGCTTGAGGCCATAGGGCCGCGGCGCGTCGAGCGCGGCGGCGCGGCCGGCAACACCCGCCGTGAAGGCGGCGGCCGATGATTCGTACTCCTCGATCATCTTCTTGCCGCCGCCCGAGTAGCCGGTGATCGACGTGGCCGTCACCGGCAGGCCGCGCGCCACGATGCCGGCATCGACCAGCGGGCGCAGCAGCGCGATGAAGGCGGTGGCGTGGCAGCCCGGGTTGGCGATGCGCTTGGCTTTGCGCAGCGCCTCGCGCTGGCCCGGCGCGAGCTCGGGGATGCCGAAGGTCCAGCCCGGCGCCACGCGGTGCGCGGTGCTGGCATCGATGATGCAGGTGTTGGGGTTCGTCACCAGCGCCACCGCCTCCTTGGCCGCCGCGTCGGGCAGGCACAGGAAGGCCACGTCGGCGGCGTTGAGCAGGCGCGCGCGTTCGGCCGCGTCCTTGCGCTTGTCGGCATCGATCTTCAAGACTTCGATGTCGCTGCGCGCGGCCAGGTATTCGTGGATGCGCAGGCCGGTGGTGCCTTCCTGGCCATCGACGAAGACAGTGTGCTTTTTCATGGCGGCTTCAAAATCGCTGCGGCGGTTGATTGAAGGATAAGGCAAGCCCGATGACCGAGTGTCGCGTTCTGTTGCTGCCCGCCATGAACCCCAAGGACATGCCCTTCGACGGCAAGCGCATGTTCTGGGGCGGATTCAAGCAGATCGTTGCGCTCCGACGCGCGGCGCACTGAAAACGGAGTCGAGCGCCATGCTGAATGCCATCGCCCTGCTGGCGATCGCTGCGATCGCCCTGCTGCTGATCTACGCCGCCACCCGGCCCGACCACTTTCGCGTCACCCGCACCAGTGTCATCAAGGCCCCGGCGCCGAAGATTTACGCGCTGATCAACGACTTGAAGTCCTTCAACAACTGGAACCCCTACGAAAAGAAGGATCCGAGCGTGAAGGGCAGCTACAGCGGGGCGCTCAGCGGCGTCGGCGCGGCCTACGCGTGGGACAGCCGCAAGGTCGGCGCCGGGCGGATGGAAATCACGGCCACCGACCCACCGCACAAGCTGACGATGAAGCTCGACTTCATCAAGCCGTTCAAGGCGCAGAACACGGCCGAGTTCACGCTGCAACCCCAAGGCGAAAACCTGACCGTGGTGATCTGGGCCCTGTTCGGCCCCTCGCCCTTCCTCTCCAGACTGATGGGCGTGGTGATCGACATGGACAACATGATCGGCAAGGATTTCGAGGCCGGCCTGGCGAACCTGAAGGCGCTGACCGAGAGACGCTGAAGCGCGCGGTCAGGCAGCGTGCCCCGATCGCCGACAATCCCGCCCCATGGTCACCAAGAAACCCAAGGGTCTGGGCATGGGCCTCGAAGCATTGCTCGGGCCCAAGGTCAGCGATGCACCCGTCGCAGCCCCCGGCGATGCGCCGCCCACCACGCTCAAGCTCACGCAACTGCAGCCCGGCAAATACCAGCCGCGCACGCGCATGGACGAGGGCTCGCTGTACGAACTGGCTGAGAGCATCAAGAGCCAGGGCGTGATGCAGCCGGTGCTGGTGCGGCCGCTGGGCGACCCGCAGGCGGGCCGCTACGAAATCATTGCCGGCGAACGTCGCGTGCGCGCCGCCAAGCTCGCCGGTTTGCTCGACATCCCGGTGCTGGTGAGAGTGGTCGCCGACGAAGCCGCCGCGGTGATGGCGCTGATCGAGAATATCCAGCGTGAAGACTTGAATCCGCTCGAAGAGGCGCAGGGCCTGAAGCGCCTGATCGACGAATTCAAGCTCACGCACGAGCAGGCCGCGCAGGCGGTGGGCCGCTCGCGCAGTGCGGCGAGCAACCTGCTGCGCCTGCTCAACCTGGCCGCGCCGGTGCAGCAGATGTTGATGGCCGGCGACCTGGAAATGGGCCACGCCCGCGCCCTGTTGGCCCTCGAGCCGGCGCAGCAAATCCTGAGCGCCAACGAAGTTGCGGCGAAGAAGCTCTCGGTGCGCGAGACCGAAAAGATGGTCACCCGCCAGGCCAGCGGCAACGCCGGCCGCCAGTCGCCGCTGATGCGCATCAAGCACGACAAATCGCGCGATATCGTGCGCCTGGAAGAAGCCCTGGCCGACCGCCTGACCGCATCGGTCGAGATTCGCGTGCTGCGAAAAACCAAGCGCGGCGAGCAGGGCGAGATCGCGGTGTCGTTCAGCTCGCTCGATGAGCTGAACGGGCTGCTCGACAAGCTGGGTGTGACCGAGCGCTGAGGCAAGCGCAGGCCGGCGCTACTGCGCCAGCGGCTCGACGTTCATCCCCGCAGCGCGCAGCCGCTCGGCCAGCACCGCGCCGAGCGCCGTCGCCGGTGTCAGCACGCCACCGAAACGCGCCCCGCCCGGCAAGCGCTTGGCGTCGAGCGCCAGCGCCAGCGCCGACTCGCAGACAAAGACCGTTGTCGCCCGGTTGCCCGGGTCGCCGCGGCCGGCGATGCGCCCGCGCTGCACGCTGCCGCGCTCACCCACGCCGAACAGCTCGCAGCGGAACGAGCCGCTGTTCATCGCGCGCTCCGACGGGCCCTCACCGGGTGCGGGCATGAAGCGCGCGGCGACGCGGCGCAGCGGCGCCAGCGCCATGGCGCTGCGGCCGGCAGCCATGCCGACGGCGACGGCAGTGGCGGTCAACGCGCCGCTCGCGCCGCGGCCGATGCGGGCATATTCCTGGTAGTGGAAATCGGCGGCGTACAGGCCGCTGCCAGCCAGCAGCGCCGCGCTGCGGCGCACCACCCGGGTGTTGATCGGGCCCATCACGAACGGCGCCAGCCAGGCGTCGAAATCGGCGTCGCGCAGGGCACCTGCAGGGTCGCGGTGGCTGGCTGCATCGGCGGGTGCCGTGCCGGCAGGGTTGAGCAGGAAGGGGTCATCGACCTGGCCTTGCACGCCCTCGTCGAGCGCGTTGAGCATCGACGCGGCGGTGCCGCCATTGAGCCCGCCACGCACCCTGAAGCAGGCCTTGACGCTGGTGCAGCGCTGGCCATGCCGATCGCGCAATGCGCTCGCCACCAGCCACGCTCCGAGGTCCGACGGCACCGAATCGAAGCCGCAGCCGGGCACGATGCGCGTGCCGCTCTTCGCCGCCGCGGCATGGTGGCGATCGATCAACTGGCGCACCCACGGCGTCTCGCCGGTGATGTCGACGTAATGCGTGCCGCGGCGCACGCAGGCCGCCACCAACTCGCTGCCGTAGCGCGCGAAGGGGCCGGCGGTGCTGAGCACGACGCGGGTTTGCGCGGCCAGGGCGTCGAGCGCGGCGGCATCGCCCGCGTCGGCCACGATGACGCCGGGCGCCGCGGCGATGAAGCCGGCGCGCAGCGCATCGAGCTTGGTTGCCGATCGGCCGGCCACGGCCCAGCGCAGGCCGGCGGCCTGCTCGGCGAAATAACGCGCGGTCTGGCGGCCGACGAAGCCAGTGGCGCCGTAGAGGACAACATCGAAGGGGCGGGTGCGCGACAAGGCAGTCTCTGTGGCTGGCGTCGGATTGTGGCCGCAGCGCTGGTGCGGGCCAGCGGCTGACGGCCTGCGACAGGGCGGCGCTCAGTAGGTTGCCCGCCCACCCGACAAATCGAGCACCGACCCGGTCGTGAACGAGCAGTCTTCGCTGGCCAGCCAGCAGATGCCGGCGGCGATTTCCTGCACTTCGACGAAGCGGCCCATCGGGATCTTGCCGAGCATGAAATCGATGTGCTGCTGCGTCATCGTCGCGAAAATCGCGGTCTTGGCCGCGGCCGGGGCGACGGCGTTGACCAGGATGCCTTTCGTCGCCGTTTCCTTGGCCAGCGACTTGGTCAGCGCGATCAGGCCGGCCTTGCTGGCGCTGTAGTGGCTGGCGTTGGGGTTGCCTTCCTTGCCTGCCACCGAGGCCACGTTGACGATGCGGCCCCAGCCCTGTTTCAACATCTGCGGCACCACCGCGCGGCAGGTCAGGTAGGGCGCGATCAGGTTGACTTCGACGACGCGGCGCCACATCTCGGGCGCCAGTTCCCAGGTCGCGGCATTGCCGCCGGTGATGCCGGCGTTGTTGACCAGGATGTCGATGCGGCCGAATTCGGCGACGGCCTGCGCGGTGGCTTTCGCGACGGCGGCATCGTCGGTGAGTTCGAGTTGCGCGCCGCCGACGCGGCCGAGCTTGCCCAGCGACTCTTTCGCACTGACCAACACGGGCGCGTCGATGTCCCACAGCACCACGCTGGCGCCCGATTGCAGCATGCGCTCAGCCGTGGCGTAGCCGATGCCCTGCGCGCCGCCGGTGATGACGGCGACGCGGCCTTTCAGGTCGATCTGGTTCATGATTGGCCGCGCGCCGGGCCGCCCCAAGCAAGGCCAGCGCCCCCAGGGCTCTGGAGGGGCCCCTTCGGAGCCCTGGGGGCAGCGAACGAAGCGAGAGAGGGGGTTGTCATCAGGCGAGTCCTTTCAGGGTGATGGGAGCATCCGGCCGCGCACGGCAGTCGGCGATGTACTGGCGCACGATGTCGGCGAACGCGGCTTCGGGCGCCAGGCCGAGCTTGGCGGCGCGCGCCGCGCTGGCGCCTTGCGGCCAGTTGGCGACGATGCCGGCGATGCGCTCGTCGCGCTCGAAGCGCACCCGTGCGCGCACGGCAGGGCCGGCGACGGCTTCGAGTGCGGCGAGCATCTCGCGCACCGTGACATTGAGTGCCGGCAGGTTCAGCGCCAGCCGGCCGCCGAGCGCATCGCGCGGCGCTTCATAGACGGCGATCAGGCCCTCGACGGTGCGTGCCGGCGACGACACCGGGTGCGACACGGCCTCGTCCACCGGGCAGATCGCTTCGACGCCGGCCAGCGGTTCGCGGATGATGCCGCTGAAGAACGACGAAGCGGCGGCGTTGGGCTTGCCGGGCCGCACCGTCACCGTCATCAGGCGTGCGGCGCGGCCGTCGATGAAGCCCTTGCGGGTGCAATCGGCGATCAGGTGTTCGCA
>Ga0105164_10001723_pt1 | contig 13802 bp, 15 predicted proteins | sample VDWuncwatermetaG_FD_89674 | JGI IMG/M metagenome (GOLD analysis project Ga0105164, IMG submission 89674) | Wastewater microbial communities from Netherlands to study Microbial Dark Matter (Phase II) - VDW unchlorinated drinking water | ecosystem: Environmental > Aquatic > Freshwater > Drinking...
CCGAATCAAGGCCAGGGAAAAGATGGCCACCTAAATTAGTTTTGCAGGGTTTCGATACGAAAAGACTTCTTTTCCCAAGTAGAACGCTCCGGGCAACCAACAGGAGCGGGCAAGCGTGTCCTTGCGGAGCGGAATCGTTGAAAGCATGTCGATATTTGAGTCCTAGCTTCCTTCGATAATTTACGCTAGGGCTGGCAAAATTTCGCCAAAGTGCCTTGAAAATCATAGGCAAATTATTGACCAGCAGATTTTCAAAAAATATCGCTATATCATAAGCTTGGAAAACTACCGATGCCGATATATTTAGAGACTAGATGGCGGAGGTTAGGTTTTAATATTCTCCAGCAATCAATTAGGACCCTAGGTCGCTTTTGGGCATCAATGGTATCGAGTGGAAGTTGCGAATACTCGGGCCATGGGGTGCAAATAATCGCGATATCCGTTTCGGCTAAGCACTGAGAAAGATCGGAATTTCTCACAATAGGATCGTGACCGACAACTTCAACACTCAGCGACTTAAGTTTTTCTAGCAGGTAGACTCCGGAGGACGCTTCGGTTTCGGCTGTCTGTGATTTATACGCGAGCCCTAAAACTGCCACTTTGCCGTTCGGTTCAAGCTCGTTGAGAACCAGCGAAACTAAGTCCTCATTCATGCGTTGGTTTATCGCATCCGTCGCAACGGGCAGATCGGTTGAAAGGCGATGGTCCCTTAGGATGCTCGCAAGAGCTTTAGAATCTCTTGGAAAACACGGTCCTCCGTAGCTTCCTCCCGCTTTAAGATAACCCGTCCCTAATCGGGGATCCAGTTGCATGGTCCATGTGACCGTGTCGATGTTGGCGCCAGGCAACTTGGCGCAGAGTGTCCCCAACATATTGGCGAAACTAATTTTGGTCGTGATAAAACTATTGATAGCAATTTTCGTAATTTCCGCATTGATAAAATTCATGCGTCGGATAACGACATCTTCTCCGCACAGACTTTGGTGCAAGCCACTTAAAAGCTCTCCGTCTTCCGACCTTTCCTCACCGATGACTATCATGGAGGGGGCTAAGATTCCTTCACAGACATTGCCGAGGGCGACAAACCACGGCTGATAGCAAATCCCAAGATTCAAGTGGCTCGCCTGCGCCCTGAACTCTCTTACTAAAGGAAGTAAATGCCGTTCCATGTCGCCGGGAAGCACGGTACTTGTGATCACAATCAAATGGCGGCCCTCCTGTTTTTCCTTAAGGACCGAGCAAATCTCTTGAACACTCGCTCTAAGATAACGGATAGAAAATTTCCCACTCAGATCGGTGGGCGTTGGCACAATCACGAACGTGATGCTGGATTCAAGAATCGCCCGCTGCAAATTTGTTGTGAGATGAAGATGCTGTTTTGTGCCATTCCAAAACTCTGCGACCTGGGGCTCAAAGTGTCTGAAACTCCCCGTGTTGAGTTCTGCGACGAGTGTCTCATCCTTGTCGATACCCGTTACGAGAAATCCCCTTTTGGCTAGGCAAAGGGATAGGGGGAACCCTAGTTTACCCAATCCGACGACTGAAACGCTGAGCACGAGTGAGTTGACCCCTTCCCTTTGCGTAATACCTGATCGAGAATCCATAGGTATGTTTTTTCTAAACCAAATGAAAGAGGTAGTGTGGGCGACCAATTCAACTTTTCTCTGAGAAGTTGATTATCTGAAACTCTCCCCATGACTCCCACCGGGCCAGACGTGTTCAGTAAGGATAAGTTTTTTCCTGAGATGGCTATAATTCTATTTGCCAGCTCGTTGATCGTGATCATTTCCTCGGAACCTAAGTTTGCAGGCCCGGAAAAACCGCTCGACATTAGTCTTAGGATTCCTTCAACACATTCATCGATATAAAGGAAAGAACGGGTCTGCAGCCCATCACCCCAGACTTCAATTTGGTCACCTTCTTGACTCATCGCAACTTTTCGGCAGAGCGCGGCGGGGGCTTTTTCACGCCCACCAATCCAAGCCCCTTCTTCCCCGAATACATTATGAAGCCGCGCGATACAAACCTTGATAGAATAGGATTCTTGGTAGCTTTGGTAGACACGTTCTGCGAATAATTTCTCCCACCCGTAGTTACTATCCGGATCCGCCGGATACGCCATTGCCTCCGCACATCGGGGATTTGTTGGGTCTTCTTGTGCGTGTTTCGGGTAGACGCATGCCGACGAGCAGAAGAAAATCTTTTTCACCCCTGCGATCCGTGCTCGTTCTAGAACATTCAAATTGATGAGCATCGAAGAATGCATGATCTCGGCGTCATTTCCCTTCGAATAAATGAAACCCGCCCCTCCCATCAAAGCGGCGCATTGAAAGATCTGATCAAAGGGGCGGTCGACAACTAGACTGACTTCATTTGGATTTCTAAGATCACCATAATAGAATGCATCCGCGCTCGAAGGGCTAAATGCTGGCGGCTTAAGATCCACTCCGACCACCGTATGGCCAGCTTGCTTAAGCCTTTTAATAAGATGATGGCCGATGAAACCACCGGCACCGCAAACTAAGACGTGCATAGGCTTGTCATGCTATCGATGAATAATTTAGTTGGCCATTTGTTTTTTGATGAACGCAAAAAATGCGGTGCGTTACCTCGCTCAAGGGACAGCAATCGCACCGTTGTATTTTGCCAAGCATATTGAGAGAGTACAAACTCACGCAGTTCTTTGCCACTAGGAAGAGGTTTTTCTCGGTTGGTGAAGTTTAGCAGGGCCTTTGATAATGAATCAACGGAATCTGAATCACATAGAACTCCTCTTCCTTCGGCGAGAAGCTGAGGCAATAACCCGACACGAGTTCCGATGACTGGAACCCCCGACGCCATTGCCTCAAGCGCGACCAAGGGGCCAGTCTCATGCAGAGACGGCACCACCAACACATCGGACTCACTCATCAGGCGCGCCACTTCATTTTGGGGTTGATGCCCGAGCAGGTCGATATTGAGAAGCGCGTTATCTTTAAGAAACGCCTCACATGCCTTTCTCAAACTCCCATCGCCAACCACCGCAACTCGGAATTTATCTCGAATTTCAGGCGCTGAGAGTGCCTTTAATAGCACTAAAATCCCCTTAGGCTCGGTCAATCGCCCCACAAAAAGCAACTGCTTGATAGGATGGTTTTTACAGGCGTTTCTGATACTAAAAGCATCCGGGTCAACACCAGGAGGTAGCGCAATCACTTGCTCGGGGTCAACATGGTAGACACTCACGATGCGACCCTTATACTCTTCACTGAAGCAGATTATCTTTTTAGCATGGATGAGACTATTTTCCATTTCCTTCCGGAAACACGACCCTCGTTCGTAAACCACGGTCTCAGGGCCCATGAGAGTAACGAGAAACTCAAGTCCCAGCTCATGCAAAATATCTCCGATGATCCACCCATGCAACACATTGATCATATGAAATTGAGTGTGACTAACCACCTGCTTAATTTTTGATTTTATCTTGGCGCGGTATTTTGCATATTCGGATTCTGAAAGGGTATCAAATGTCCGCGTGGTAAGAGGATGAGGCAAAAAAGACGCATAATTAAAGGGGAGGTCTGCATGCTTCGACGCATTGATCTCATCACGAAAATAAATAGGCTCTCGCGTGTACGGCGTATCCTGAGATATGGAGTGTTCCGCAGACAGCACTGAGACTTGATGCCCAAACTGAATAAAACTCCGTGCCAAGGCATCAATATACGTCCCCGAACCCGTTCCCATTAAACTTACATGGGAAAGGAAAAGGACATTCATGAATTTGTGATTCCTTTTCTGGCCGAAAACTGGTCAATGGCCCAAAAATAACTCATCCAAAAATCACTAATCTGTCCGCGAGTTTCGCGTAACGCCCAGCCAATCAGCGGGCTTATCAGTTCATTGAATAACACGCCCTCACTCAGCCCAACGCGCTTCATTAAAAGTGTCAACAACACAACAAACCAGGAGGGGATGAATGCGATTGAGTGGTAGGCAATCCTTATGAGGTTCTTGGGAAATTGCAGGACCATATTGGGATTGATTCGGTCGCTCGTAAAAAGTTCGGCCCAACCCAAAGAGTACTCGGAAGGAAATAATTTCAATAAATTAATATGCGCCCGCGAGGTTGTACGACAGCGGGCAGCAAACCCAGTGAGAGTCGTTCGGGGACGATGATAACAAATTGCCTTTTCAGCGTACTGAAGTTCATACCCATGTCGACGCATTCGGTAACAGAGATACCGATCTTCCCCTTCTCGGGGGAAGCCAGTGAATCCATTGAGCTCATTCAGCACGCTCCTTCTAAAAAGACAATTGCCTCCACAAATGCTAGTCACGACGCCTTGAACCGTACGCACCTTTCCCATCATGTTGTGATGGGAAAGCAGTTTTGGAAAAAACGAAAAGCTTGGGTGAGTGTTATAAGGGCCACCGACACCGGCCGCGTCCCCTAGACTTGAAACCAACACGCTCAACCAACCGACTGGATAGGTTGCGTCATCGTCCGTGAACGCAACATATTCGGCGCGACTGTGTTCAATCCCAGCTTGCCTTGCAGCACCGACACCCCGGTTTTCGCTAAAGCGAATAACCTGGACTCTCTTCTCGAGTAGCCCGTGTTTTTCGAGTAACGGCATCACAGGCACCGCCGAACCATCGTCAATAACAATAATTTCGAAATGGGGATAATCCTGCGTCAGAAGACTTTGAAGGCATGGAATAACTTCTGCGGCACGGTTATAGGTCGGAACGACAACAGTAACCAAAGGTAGGTTGGTAATCTTCATCCCCGCTCACACAGCATCTCAGTTTGAATAGGATCCACGCTATTCAACGCATCTTCCGATGTAAAGGGATCTCTTCCAAGATCCCTTGAAAGATGGTTAAATCACTAAAGCCGGACCATGTTAACCTTTTTTGCAACACCCAAACCGTTTACTGGCCTATTTCGTGTCATTCAGAGGAATGCCATCGCAAGCTGGCGCCACGCCGTGCCGTCAGCGGAAATTTTGCTCATTGGCGACGAATCAGGCATCGATGAGGCGGCGAAGGACTTTGGGGCCCGCGTGGTCAAAAGCAACTCGCAAAATCATTTTGGAACCCCCTTCGTCGACAGTGTCTTTGCGATCGCACGTAAAAACGCTGCCTTCCCAAGTCTCTGTTATATTAATTCCGATATCCTATTGGAAGGCAATTTCAATAACCTATTTGCGCACCCTTGGGCCACAAGAAGCTTACTCGTAGGGATCAGAAATGAAGTCGTTGTTGAAAAGCCTTTAAGTTTTTCGGCTAACCCGTTTCTCAGTCATGACCTGACGATTGTGAATCGGCCGACAAATGCAAACCCTACTGCAATTGATTACTTTATCTTTCCTAAAGATCTTTACCGGTGGATCCCCCCATTCGCACTTGGACGCGCATTTTGGGATAATTGGCTTGTCGCTGATGCTTTAAAACGAAGGTTTCCGGTAATTGATATATCTAGTGCTGTGCGAGCTTTCCACCAAGAGCATGCTTACTCTTCAAAAATTAGGTCTGTAGGCGGCCGGTGGTATGGCCCTGAATGGGAACACAACTATTTACTGGGGGGTGGACGCTCAGGCTATTTCACATTAGAAGACGCAACACACATCTATGAGCTCCAGGATAATACGTTGCGAATCAATCGCAATAACGCAAACCACCGACGCACCCTAAGCCGGGCACTTTCTGATTTGGATCTTTTTGAATCCTCTGGAAATCGCGCTATTGCCGCAGCGCTGATGCGTAACCTAGACGGATTCAATGAATCGCAGTAGAACAGCGGAGCATGAACTGCCTCCATCAACTCTGTCCTGTTTGCTCTAACCTGCCCGTTGCATTCGCGGTGGACACGATGAAGCAAACCATTCCTTTGTTGATTTTGGGACTCTTGGCCGTCGGCTGCGGAAAAAAGGAAACTGAGAAAGTAAATGATTCCACTCTATTCGGGTACAAACCGGGCTGGACCCAGACCATCCTTGACGAGCAGATCGGACGCTGTGTGGAAGATCTCAATAAAACGGTGACTTGGAGTACGGCCCAACTGACGTGTGAGTGTGTAATCAAAGGCCTGGCGCGGCGGGTTTCGGTCGATGAAGTCAAATCGGGCACCGTCAGCCAGGACATTAAACAAGAAGTTGCTCAAGCCTGCAAAGGGTGAACTTCCCAAAGGTACGGCCTTACTTTAGGATTTCCATAGACGGACAAGTCGCGACTGGGCTGGACTCTCTCCGACTAAAAACGAAGGCGAATCGAAAACACCCCAATCGCCACCGCGGCAATCAACTCTGGCAATTGCAGGTTGCAGAAAACCGTCAAAAATGATTTTTCTTGCAGGCTCTTTTTTGCTGCGATCGTCACGACTAATGACCAACCCAGCCAGGCGGTAACAAAGCCTACCCAAAAGATCGTCGAACTAAATGGCGGGTCTCTCCTGGAAACGCCCGAAATATAGAGGCCACTCCACAGCCAAAGGTGGATGCCTTGTAGCACACAGTAGAGAACTACTCGGTTGGCGCGAATCGTTGTCTCCCGGCCTAGCAATTTAAAGAGTAAGGGCTTTCCGAACATGATTACGAGACAGCCAAAGGTAGTCACGGCCAGTGCCAGTAAGGCGCCGAGGGCATCTACACTATGGGCGTGGAACTTCCCAAAGGTACGGCCTTACTTTAGGATTTCAGGTGGCATACGAGTTTTGTTCAAAAGTTATTGGAGTACAATCTGAGCACTCTTCAGTCCATGAAACGATTAAAATTATTAAATATATTTTCCAAACCCTTCATTTTTTAGTTCTATTTCTTTCAGTTGCCACCCTCTCGATATCGTAGATCATTTTGTAAAATCTTAATCCCTCATTGGCCAGACCCTGTCCTTTAACGGAACCCTCGGCGGCATCAAAAAATCTGCGTCTGCCGTGCATATTGCAGCCAACCCGGATGATCCTTTTGTTTTTCTCAAGTGCATTGTAGGCGCCATACCCATCGACCTGAAGGTAACCCTCATAATCGGTAAATAGTTTTTTCGCCACCTTTTGCGATCTCGACTGGTCATAGTCAAAAAACACGATCTTCTGTTTGTCGCTGGGGGTTGCTCGCACCCACATCCATGACTGGCTTTTTGCAGCTTTGCCATCCTCCTTTAAAACTTGGGTTCGCGTCTCGTCGCACGAAACATAAGGCGAGGCCAAAAGACGTTCTTCAAGCGCATTCCAAACTCCGACACAGGCTTGACTCGTTTGCACAATCCATCTTGCCATCGTGTTTCTGGGGATCTCGATTCCCTGACGAGCAAATATTTCTTCCTGCCGATAAAGAGGAAGCCCGTCAGCATATTTATTCGTAATGATGTGGGCAATGAGCGATGATGTTGCGATACTCTTTGGAAGAATCGACGGCGGAAGCGGTGCCATAATCACCCCCGGCTCTTCGTCAGGTGCCGAGTACTTAAGCTGTACCTTCGTGCTTCTCGGCAAGTGCCAACTGTGTCACCCAAAAACTTTTCTTATCCTCGCTGATTGAGCTCATATGCCCTCCTTTTGAAGAGCTAGCATATGAAATTGTTGTCGACACCGCTAGATGGGGTTTATGGACCGCTCACGTTTAATTGGAAAGAGGCAGAGGGTAGCGCGGGCCGCAGGCCCCTCTACTTACAATTTTCGATTTTCTTCGACAGGAAAAAAGTTGCGTGGAAATTTGCGGTCTCGGTGCTACTCGAACTGGTTTTAGGCACGAAATCGGCCAGCGAGAGAAAATAGCTGAAAATCGAAAATCGAAAATAGAGGAAAAATTTCGCCCAACGTTTTGTGGTTTCTATTCTATTTTCAGCTATTTACAATTTTTTATTTTCTAAAATTTCGCCTGCGAAATTTTTTGGGGTGGGTGAGGGGAATTGAACCCCCGACACCCAGAGTCACAGTCTGGTGCTCTAACCAACTGAGCTACACCCACCACATCAAGAAATAGACCGTTAGCGTTATATCCATATCCCATTGGCTTGCCAAGTCTAAGGGTGGTAAAATTAAATGCAGAATCAGTATTCAATCCTAACTCTTACCCGGAAACTAACGCCATGAATCAGAACAAACCCTCACTGCGTTTTGATCACCGCGAGATTGCGGTGATCTTCAGTCTCTTTATTTTCGTGACCCTGCTGATGTTTACCGTAGGAATCCTGGTCGGCAAAGGGTTGACTCAAGCCAAAGTTGGTTCGATTAGCGCGAATCATGCGGAAGAATCGACCGGGCATGCTGAACACGGGGAAGAGACCGCTAGCCATGATTCCCATGCCGAAGCTCCTTCGGAACACGCGACGGGCACGATGGTTTCGACAAATTCAATCCACGATGCCAAGCCAATCGCCAAAGCCCATGACGATCATGCTGAGCATGACGGCGATAAACATGCGCCGCCCGTTCATGCTGAGGCAGCGCCTGCCCACGATGCGAAACATGAGCCGGAGAAAAAAGAAGTTGCTCATGCCAGCGAACCTCTGAAGCTGATCCCCAAACACGCCGAACGCTCAGCCGTTCTGGGCCACACTTTCAAAGAGAGTAAGGCAAATACCGAAGCCAACCACGTCCTTAGTGATCCCAAGATCCAGGCGCTTCTAGAAGATGGGGGCCATAAGAAGGCTGGCGGCCATTCCACCAAAGGATCTGACCGTCGCCCAAGTTCAGCGATCCCCAATAGTTTTGCTAAAGGGAAATTCAGCGTCCAAATCGCCTCGTACCCCAATTCCAGCGAAGCGGTCGAGCGGGTTGAAGCCTTGAAAAAACTAGGTTTTCCACATGCGTATTTTTCTGCTAAACAACTAGAAGAGACAAAAGAGACCTGGTATCGGGTTTGGTTAGGTTACTACCCAGATTATGATTCCGCCCGACGCAGTGGCCAGGTGCTGCAGGAACGGGGAGAGGTTAAGAACTATCTTGTCGGAAAATCTGACTTACCTGGGTGAGCGAACTGAGAAGCCTTGGGGCTACGAACTGCTCTGGGCAAAGACGCCAACGTATGTTGGCAAGGTTCTCTTTATTAAGGCGGGCGAGAGCCTGAGCCGTCAGTATCACGAAGTCAAAGAAGAGACGCTCTATCTCGAATCGGGAGAATGCCAACTCGAAGCAGGGCCTGACGCTGATTCGCTGAAAATCTTCCCCTTTAACGAAAAAAAAGCCTTTCATATTCCACCGGGTTATATTCATCGCATGACTGCGATCACGGATTGTCGCATTTTTGAAGTTTCAACACCCCAACTGACTGATGTGGTCCGACTCAAGGACCGGTACGGCCGTGCTTAAAGATAAGCTCGTTGTCGTCGTAATGGCAGGCGGTAGTGGAACCCGGTTTTGGCCTTCTAGCCGGCCTGAACTTCCCAAGCAGTTTCTGACTCTATTTGGCGAGAATTCGCTGATTCAAGAAACGGTCAACCGCCTTAAGCCGCTCGCGAGTCCCGATCATATTTTTGTTTGTTCATTAAAGAACCAGCAAACCCTCTTAGAAGCGCATTTGCCTGAGATTAAGAATCTTATTTTGGAGCCATGCGCCCGCAACACAGCTCCATGTTTATTGCTTTCGACGCTTGAGTTGCTGCGACACGGCCACGGCCAAGATACGGTGGTCTTTGTCGCCCCAGCCGACCATTATATTGCCAACGGGGCTGCGTTTCGGCTTACCGTAACGCAGGCGATGAAGGTCGCCACCGAGACCAAAGGCATCGTGACTCTCGGAATCCGACCAACCTCACCCCATACTGGCTATGGTTATATTGAAGCGAAGAAAGAAATAAAGTGGGGAGCTCACCCGGTTAGCCGCTTCATCGAAAAGCCGTCTCTTGAAAAGGCAAAGGGGCTGATCGATAACCCGCAGTACTATTGGAATAGCGGTATGTTCGTTTTTACTCTGGGAGTAATCATTCAGGCGTTTCAAGAATGGATGCCAGATGAGTGGGACGCTCTCGAACAGGCCCACACTCCGGAAGCGGTGGAAGAAGTGTATCGCGCCCTTAAGGGCCAACCCATTGATACCGCGGTGATGGAAAAATCCAAGAACCTTTGGGTAGTCCCGGCAGATTTTGGCTGGAGTGACGTGGGTTCGTGGAAAGCGCTCTATGAATTACAAGCGGAAACGCCCGAGAGCAACGTGGCCATTAGTGGCGTCATCCATGATTTTGATTCTCAGGGCTGCCTTATCAAGACTAACCCCGGTCGAGAAGTGGTTCTCGTAGGCCTTAAGGACATTGTCGTCGTCGAGAGTGGCAATACCCTACTTGTGCTAGATAAGTCCCACGACCAGAAACTCAAAGAAGTCGTGAAAGTTTTTGAACCCAACGCCTAAAATCGATAGGATAATGATTCATGGCCGTTGAAGTCACAGTCCCCTACGAGAGGTCATTTACGGTTAATAGGCCACTCGCTGAGGCATTCACCCATTTATCGGATGTCGAATCGTCGATCCCCAAGCATTTCTACGGGATTTCCGAGTTTAAGCGCCTTGAGGATACGTCTTACCACTGGATCTTCCAAAAACTCGAATACAGCAGCTATTCCTTTCAGCTCTCTCTAAAAACTCGATTTGAATTTAAACCCTCAGAACACATCCTCATGCATGCCATCCCTTCTAAAGACGACCCATGCTTACTTAAAGGCTCTTGGGTTTTTAAGGATCAGGGCACGGGCACTCAAATTGTCTTTGTTGCAGAATTTAAGGTCAGTCTACCCGTCCCCTTCCTCTTAAAATCAATGGTGACTTCGCTCACCCAAAAAGAGATCACCAAACTCTTGGATCGTTATGTTCAACATCTCATTAAAACCCTGGCATAGCCGACTAGCCCTGGCGACCCTCGCGGGTGTCTGTACTTTTTTAGCGTTCGAACGTTATCTTATCGTGCCTCTCATTATCGTAGCCCCCTATCTCTTTGCACGACTCAGCCTCGCCTGCCCAACTCATTCCTCGGCATTCCGCTGGGGATTTTTCTCGTCATGTATCATCATGGTGGGAGGCTTCTACTGGGTCACCCATGTGCTTGAAGAGTTTGGGCAACTCTCAACGGCTTTTTCTTTGGCACTCTTTGTTGGATTCTGTGGTTTCGGCGCGTTAAATTTCCCCTTATTTACTTTTTTGTTGCATTGGTTTTCACAGAAATTGGATTGGCAGAATCGAAACGAGCCCTATCGGTTTGGAATTTGGGTCAGTCTCGCAATCCCCGCTCTGTTTTCTGTCGTCGAATGGGGGACGCCGAAACTATTCCCTTGGATGGTGGGGCATTCGCTCTTTCGCTCCATTTGGGCCATCCAAATCACTGAGTTCACGGGCGTGAGTTTTCTATCGTTTGCACTATTCAGCCTATCCATCACCGTAGGGTCCGTCTTCTGGGGTATCAGCGGAGTGAGAGCGATGCGCAAGACCCTCGTCATCCCGCTTTTAATGTGGGGGATCATTGGAGTCGTGGGTTGGCAGAGATTGTCGGCATCGTATTTAGCATCAATTCCGAGTCAATCGCTCCGAGTCGCTCTGGTTCAAGGCAATATTGGCTCCTTGGATAAATTAGACGCACACTTTGGTAACCAGTCTAAGATCGACACGGTACTCGCACGCTATCTCTCGCTCACTGAACGCGCCCTTAGCACCGGCCCTAAACCCGACCTTTTTGTTTGGCCAGAGACCGCGATGCCCTTCCTACTCGATCAGCCGAGTGGCTATCTGGCTCGTCTGCATGATGCTATCAAACAATGGAAGGTTCCTATTCTCACAGGCGGCTATGCCCGAGGCGCGCTACGAGCCGGTCAGGAATATAATTCCTCGGCCCTGATCACCCCCTCGCAAGATGGAATCCAGTCTCAGTATTACCACAAGCATATCTTGCTCGCGTTTGGAGAATACTTACCGTTGGGTGAAGCCTTTCCCAGCCTCTATCGAATGTTTCCCCAGGTCGCAAACTTTGCTAGGGGCTTTCAAAGAGATCCCGTGACCTTACCTGGTGGGATTCGCCTGGGGGCGACGATATGCTACGAAGCCATTGTCCCGCGCTTTGTTCGAGAATCGGCAAGTCATGGGATCCAGATGCTGATTAACCTCTCTAATGATTCTTGGTTTGGTAAAACTTCGGAGCCCTATTTACATGCCTCTTTGACTATTTTTAGAGCGGTCGAATTGCGTGTCCCGATTGCGCGGGTCACCAACACGGGGACGTCGTTGATTGTGGACCTATGGGGACGCATCACTTCGTCATCGCCCATCTTCGAAGAAGCCGTTTTAGTCGAGAATATCCAAGTTCCGCTACTCATTAAGCCAACCATGTACCAGGTTTTCGGAGATTGGGTGCTCGTTGTATTTGCCTTAATCCTTGGATATTTCCTGTTACCACTTCGGAGACATTAGCATGCACCCCTATCTGGTTGATCAAGTATTATTTGGCATTCATTTTCATATCCCTTCCTACGGAGTGCTCCTCGCCTTCTCATTCTCTGTCGCCTACTTCATGGCCCTGTACCAAGCTTTTAAATTGGAAGAAGACCCGCGCCATATCGAATACCTCTTTCTCATTATCGTCTTCAGCTCGATGCTGGGCAGCCGCCTTTTTCACGTCGTTTTTGAAGAACCTGAGTACTACCTTGCCCACCCCAAGAAGATCCTTGCGATCTGGGAAGGCGGCTATACTTTTTATGGAGCCCTCATTGCGGCGATTTTTTCGATCTCAGTTTATTGTAAGTGGCATAAACTTCGGTTCTTACAATTCTCCGATATCGCCACCGCTGGGACCCTGCTTGGATTAAGCACCGGCAGAGTGGGCTGTTTTTTGGCAGGCTGCTGCTGGGGACGGCCAACGAATATGCCGTGGGGTGTATCATTCACTCATGCCGAGGCTTTCACAACGCTTAAAGCCGTTCCACTCCACCCCGCTCAACTCTACGAATCGGCTGGAGCTTTTTTATTATTTCTCTATTCACTGAATCTTTTCCGAAAGCGAAAGTTCATCGGACAGATAACCTTCCATGGCCTGATTGGATACGCGGCAATTCGGTTTGTCGTCGAATATTTCCGTGGCGATGATTACCGGGGCTATATGTTTGGCGGTTTCTTAAGTTACTCGCAGTTTATTTCCATCATTATTCTGGTTGTCTCACTCTATTTTATGAGGCAGGCCAAACGCTCAAACCTTGCTTAGAGCCTGCTCCAGATCTTTCAAAAGATCATCTCGGTTTTCGATCCCAACTGATAACCTCACTAAACTATCGTCAATCCCTAGAGCTTTTCGAGTTTCAGCAGGTAAGGACGCATGGGTCATGAGCGCAGGATGATTTGCCAGAGACTCCACCCCTCCCAGACTCTCAGCTAGAGCAAAGACATGGACGTTTTCTAAAAACCGCTTTGCCCCAGCTAGGTCGGACTTAAGACAGAACGTCACCATCCCCCCAGGGCTAAGCATCTGTTCTTTGGCGATCTGATACTGCGGATGAGAGGACAATCCTGGATAATAAACTCGCTCAACTTTTCCATGTTTCTCCAAAAAGCTTGCCACCGCCTGAGCGTTCTCCACATGCCGCTGCATCCTAACTGCCAACGTCTTTAACCCCCTCAAGACCAAGAACGCATCAAAGGGGCCGCTCACCGCTCCCGCAGAATTTTGGATATGATGCACTCGCTTGGCAAGTTCGGCGTCCGACACAATCAACGCGCCACCCAGAACATCACTGTGCCCATTCAAGTACTTTGTCGTCGAGTGCATGACGATGTCCACACCTAATTCCAGTGGTCTCTGACAGAACGGTGTCGCAAACGTATTGTCCACGACCACAAGCGGCCTCGGCG
>Ga0105164_10001724_pt1 | contig 13797 bp, 13 predicted proteins | sample VDWuncwatermetaG_FD_89674 | JGI IMG/M metagenome (GOLD analysis project Ga0105164, IMG submission 89674) | Wastewater microbial communities from Netherlands to study Microbial Dark Matter (Phase II) - VDW unchlorinated drinking water | ecosystem: Environmental > Aquatic > Freshwater > Drinking...
AGGGCGAAAATTCCCCGCTGCCGGGAAATAGCGATGAACGAGCCTAACATCAGGCCGATCATGAGCGGGCCCAAGACGCGCAAAGAAATCAGTAGTCCGATCCACTGCTCCTGATAATCTAAAAATGCGAGGTAGACGGGATAGATGGATTGGCTAAGGGTGGAAGGCAAGGCGGCCGCAAAGGAGACGGAGATGGCGAGCCAAATATGCCGGTAGCCGAGAAATCGCCCGATTCCCTGCGTAATCTCCCACAATGCCCGACCGCTCGGCTTGGGTTCGATATGCGGAAAGCCCAGACTCAATACCACGCACAAAATGGCAACAGAGGTCAGTAAAATAAAGGCATTGTGGAAACCCAAGAGCGCTAAAATCACTCCTCCGAGACTCAGGCCGATAAGCCCTCCTCCATGGTTCCAAGCATAGAGCTTGCCCAACTTCTTTCCTAAGTTGGCGCCAGGCAGTTGGCTGCCCAACGACTGGATCGAGGTCCAAAAGGTGCTGCGAGAGCAAAAAGCGAGCGCCTGTGCCAGCAAGAGGTGAATGTAATGATCCGCCAACAGCAGTACTGCTCCTGACAATGCCATTAGAAGAAAGCATGTCTGAAGGACGCGCCGCTCGCCGAAACGGTCTGAGATAGCGCTGCCGCCAAACCGGACTACCAATTCCGCCAAGACCGGCAGGGAGACAAGACTGCTTATTTTGATGATCGAAAAGCCCAACGATAGACCGTAGAGAGGAACCAAAACCTGTAACATCCCCATGCAGATATTCCAGAGGGCGCCGCTGCCGTAGAGAGCGACGAGATTGTAGGCTGGGCTTTTCAGGCTCATTTGGCAGTGGTTCGATTCCAATAACGGGGAGTTTCCTTCGGTGGCGGAGAACGCTAAGAAACCGTTTGGCTTTCGCTCACCTGCAGCAGATAGGCCTGGATGAAGCGGTCGATGTCGCCGTCCAAGACGCCATCCGCGTTGCCCGCTTCGATGCCGGTGCGGTGGTCCTTGACCATGCGGTAGGGATGGAGAACGTAGGAGCGGATCTGGCTGCCCCAGGCGATCTCTTTTTTCGTCTTGTGATAAACCTCCATCTTTTCCTTCTGCTTCTCGATTTCCAATTCGTAGAGGCGGGAGCGGAGGATCTTCATGGCCATCGCCTTGTTTTTGTGCTGAGAGCGCTCGTTCTGGCAGGCGACCACGATATTCGTAGGGAGGTGGGTGATGCGCACGGCCGAGTCGGTCTTGTTGACATGCTGGCCGCCGGCGCCGCTGGAGCGGTAGGTGTCGATGCGGAGGTCCGCCTCGTTGATCTCTACTTTGATGGTCTCGTCGATTTCGGGATAGACGAACATGGAGGCGAACGAGGTGTGACGGCGCGAGTTGGCGTCGTAGGGCGAGATGCGCACCAGGCGGTGAATGCCGGCCTCGGCCTTGAGATAACCGTACGCGTAATCACCTTCTACGGTGAAGGTCACACTTTTTAACCCGGCCTCCTCGCCGGGCTGGTATTCCAGGATCTCTTTGCGATAGCCCTTGCGGTCGGCCCAGCGGAGGTACATGCGCAGCAGCATCTCCGCCCAGTCCTGAGCCTCAGTCCCGCCGGCCCCGGGGTGGAGACTGACGATGGCGTTTCTGCGGTCGTCCGGCCCTCCCAGGATCTGGCTGAGCTCGATCCTGGCCATCCCCTCGGCCACCTCCGCCACTTTCGCCGCGGCCTCGCTCAAGGCCTCCTCGCTCTTCTCATCCTTCGCCAGATCGAGAAAGAAGCGAGCCTCTTCGAGAGCCGTCCGGTGCTTCTCCCACGATTCCAGAATTTCTTTTAGGCCGGCCTGCTCTTTGAGAATGCCCTGCGCCTTCTCTCCGTCGTTCCAGAAATCTGGCTTAGAAGTTAGCTGGTTGAGTTCTTCGACCTTTTTCTGCTTCCCATCGAGGTCAAAGACGCCTCCGGAGAAGCTCAAGCCTCTCTTGCAAGTGGGTTAATTGTTCTTTAGTTTCTTCCAACATCTATTTACTTCTTTCATGCTCTTGTATTCTGCTCCTGCTGTTCTATCTTCAGAACGCAGGAAACAGTCACGTCATTATACCCTTAAGACCCCGCTCTCACAAAGCGCTCTGGAGACTTTTTTTTCCATCCCGCGCATGATTTTGGCATCTTTTTCAGAACGTTCATGGTCATAGCCCAAGAGATGCAGAATCCCGTGGATCAGTAAGCTCTCTATCTCTTGCTCGAGCGTTTTTCTCCTTTTCCTAGCCTGTTTTTCCGCCTGTTCGACCGAGATGACCACATCTCCAAGGATCTGTGTGCCCGTGGGTAGGAGTTCCTCTAAAGGGAAGGACAAAACATCCGTGGGCTCGTTCTTGTTTCGATACCTGGCGTTCAACTCCTGGATCTCCCGGTTTCCCACCAGGGCAATGCTCAGCTCGGCCTCCTTTTGACTCAAGAAGTCGAGAATTTTCCGGGCAGTTGTCCTTAGCCTGCGAACAGAAATTCTTCTCCTATTGATTCGACAGACAATTTCCACGCTCATGGCGGTATAGAGGAACTAGGTTTCAGCATGGGTGGACACGATAGGCCCTTGTGCTTGAAGTCGACCAGATGGAGTTTTACTTCGGTCGGTGAATGCCGAACGTCTGATTGTACAGCTCTATAATTTCCTGCAGATTGGGCCCAATGGAGGAAGGCCTGACGAAGACAAAATCTTTCTGAAACAGCTCTTGGACACGGGGCTGATGCTTGATGCCCTTCCGGATACTGATCCTTCCTACCAGTTGAGAAAGCTTGCTCTGTCCCTCCTCTGAAAAGATCCAATCGTAGAAGAGGATCGCGGCATGGGGGTGGGGCGCACGGCGCGCCAGGGCAAGCAAATTGGGCTCAGCAGAATAGGGATCAAGAATACGGAAATCCACGGGAGCTCCTTTTTCCTTATACTCAGTGACCCTCCGCCCCTGGGCCGCGATGGCAATCGCGGACTCTCCGGCCAGCATGAGATTCACCCTCATAACACTGCTGGAGCCGGGCATATGGAGCTCTTGCCGGGCCAATGCCTTCATGTACTCCAGACCTTTTTTCTTGCCCATGAAGTCCAGCATGACATCAAACCATTCATATTCCTCGGTCCCCAGACTCATTTTGCCTCTCCATTTAGGACTGAGGAGATCTTCATAATTTTGAGGGGCCTCCTGAAGCGGGACCATTTTGGTATTGAAAGCCAGCACAATAGGAGTGACCTCAAAGGCAGCCCAATATCCCTCGGCATCATAGGAGCCTTGTGAAAACGCCTTCCGTTCCGGAGAAAGATATGGCGTGGAAAGCTGCCTTTGCTTCAACTGCCACATCTCCACCGCAGCCGACCCTACCACGTCCACAGCGTAGCGGGCCGCCCTGGCCTCCGTATCGACTTTTCTAAACACGCCCGAAGGTGTTGAGCGGTAGCTGTTGGATTTAATGAAAGGATAGTCCATCTCGAAAGCTGCCATGATCTTAGGGTAATCAGACAGGCTCATAGAGGTATAAAAAACCACCTGTCCCTCTTTGCGCGCCCCTTCTTCCAATACGGCTTTTCTATGGGCAGGAGCTAGATTCTGGACGTTTTTCAGGAGCTCATCGATCGTGGCAGGGCGACCCGATTTGGGAAGGGTGAGGAGAAGCAGGCCAAAGCCTAACACATAAAAGCAAACACTCTTTTGCCCTCTCATAGATTTCTTCAAGACATCTTTTTTCTTTACTCTGCCGGCCCTCCCCGCTCCTTCGGCAGCGGCTTTTCGCCCCATCCCCAGGTCGAGATGTCAAAAAGATTCCCGTCGGGATCCATGCCGCGGGTCTCAGCATAGCTCGTTCCCTTAGGACGGGCCTTAGGAGCTCCCTCAGGGTAGATCTCTTGAATCCGCCTTGAAACCACCTCCGCGTCCTCCACGTGAAAACCGAAATGATAGAGGCCCGGACGGTGACCCGGCTCTTTCGGCTCGTTGGCATTCAATATCGCCAAGTTGACCTCTCCGTCCGACAGATGGACGGAGCCGTTCTTCGTCCGGTAGAGCTCCTTCATTTCAAAGACCTTCTTATAAAAATCTGCTAGCCTCTCCGGCTGATGCGTTAAGATAGCGAGGTGACGAAGCTTTGCCATGGCATTTCCTCCTTGCACAAGGGATACGCTCACGTAGCATTTAGAAAATTTTCGGTCAAGACCTCTTTTTCTTGACAAAAACAACTCTTTCCTATATCCCACTCAAGCCTAGCAAGAGAAAAACGAGAACGTCTAGGAAAGGAGAGCATTATGGGCAAAATCCGCCATCTGGCAATTAAAACAGAGGACACCGAGCGGCTGGCAACCTTCTACAAAGAGGTTTTCGGGCTGAAGGAGCTCCACAGGAACAAGCGAGAAGGGGGCGCCGTCTATCTGACAAACGGCTATTTTAATCTGGCCATCTTGCCCAACGATGCCCAGAACTCCCCTAACGGCCTCTACCATTTCGGTTTTCATGTGGATAGCGGGGATGCAGTGGTGGAAAAAATCAAAAAACTAAACATGTCACGACTTCCCAAGCCGAGACCGAAAGGACGGCCATTCGCAGAGACTCGCGCTTCAGACCCTGACGGGAATTTCTTCGATATATCGGAGCATGGCTTTTTAGAGGTGAAACCTTTGGGCGAAGAGAAGGGAAGCTAGGGGGTCCAGGGGCGGAAATGAGTAAATTACCGCTTCAACGATACCGAGAATTTCTGCTGGCCTTTTGCTTTCTATGGAGCTTTCCATTCCGAGCTGATGGGGCAAGCTTAACCCGCAGCAACTTTGCCTCGAGCATTACCAGTGAGAGCATGGCGGCGGTGTGGGCAGCGAAGGACAGAGGGCTCTTCCGCAAGAACGGACTGGATGTGCAATTTATCCTGATGCCTAGATCTCCTCTGGCTGTGGCCGCGCTGATTGCTGGTGAGATCGACATGGCCGTGATCGGGCCCGGCCATCTCATGAACGCGGCTATTGGAGGGGCGGATCTCATCGGGATCGCTCACTTCTTCCAAAAGTTAGACTACACGTTGAATGGCAGGCCGGAGCTCAAAAAGCCGGACGATCTCAGAGGGAAACGGATAGCGATCAGCGGGCCTGGTTCCACCTCACATATTGTGACGCTTTTAGGACTGCAGAGCCTTGGGCTCGACCCAAATCAGGCAAAGATTAGTTTCATAACCATCCCTGGGACTGAACTAAACCGACGCATCGCCCTTGAGACCGGAAGCGTAGACGCTACGATGCTGAGGGGCTCCATCGGGGACCTTTATGGGGGCAAGGGCTTTACGGTGCTCTTCAATTTTAAGCGATCAGGATTAACCATGCCGCAGACGATGATGGCCACGACGCGCCGGATCGCCGCCGATAAGCCACAGGTCGTTGAGGCTTACCTCAAGACGATTATCGAAGCGATTGCTTTTCTGCTTGATCCCGTCAACAAGGAAAGCATGACGCGGATCATCGCCTCTAACCTGCGCTTGAATAACGCGGCCGACGCCGAAGAGGCCTATCAGTCGGTGGTCAACTCCTACGAGCGCATTCCCTATCCCAGTCTCGATGGCATGATAAGGCTTCACAGTGTGCTCCTTTCGATCAATCCTAAGCTGGCAGCCGTCCGAGTCGAGACGGTCGTGGATAGTGGATTTATCAACAAGCTGGAGAGCTCTGGGTTTATTCAAAGCCTGTACAAAAAGCCCTAGGAGTCAGCATGAAAACCGAGAAGGCAGCAGTCATCGTGGTCGGAGGAGGAAGCGCGGCCTTTGAGGCCGCAGTAGCTGCTAAGCAAAGCGATGCCGATAAGGTCATCATGCTCGAGAAGGCGCCTGAGGCGGAATTTGGCGGCAACGCCCGCTTTTCCCACACCGGGTTCCGCTTCGTTTATGACGGAGCAGCGGAGATTCGCGAGTTCCTCCCGGATCTAGACGAGTCCGAATTCCAACGGCTGCATATTCCCCCCTATACGGCGGACCATTTCATGGCAGACCTTCAGCGCGTTACGCAGGGGAGAATCAACAAAGAATTGGCCGAGGTCATGGTCAACGAATCCAATGCGGCCATCCACTGGATGCTCGATTTGGGAATCCAGTGGGAACCCGCGAGCTATGTTGTGATCGACGGTCGCTGCTACTTCGAGCCCGGGATCGTGGTCCACCCCACCGGAGGCATCGGCGGCGGCCTGAGCCAGCTCTTGCAGTGGCGCGAGATTGCGACCCGTATGGGTATCGAAATCCGGTATGAATCGCGAGTGTGCGGAATTCTCGGAAACGACCGCGGCGTCGAAGGAGTGAGAGTCTCCGCTCCTTCGGGCGAATACGAACTGCAAGGAGGCACCGTTATTCTTTGCAGCGGTGGATTTCAGGCCAATCCGGAGATGCGCGCTCGCTACCTGGGACCCAACGCGGACCTCATGAAAGTGCGGGGAAGCAAACACGATACCGGCGAGGTCTTACAGATGGCCTTGGCCTTAGGTGCGAAGGCGTCCGGCCACTGGCAGGGGGCGCACGCAACGCCGATCGATGCTAACTTCCCCGACGTTGAATTAAGCAACAAGGCCAATCGATACGGCTATCCCTATGGCATCACTGTGAATTCCCTGGGACAGCGCTTCTTCGATGAGGGCGAAGCGCATCACTCTTATACCTACGCCAAAACAGGTTGGGCCGTATTAAGGCAACCCGGTGCCATGGCCTATCAGATCTTTGACCAGAAAGGTGCGGCTCTACTAAACCAGCGCTACTACACCTTTGCCCAACCCGTTGAGGCGGCCACCATTTCCGAACTCGCCTCGAAGATAGGGATTGAGCCCGTAGTCCTGGCGCATACCATCGACGCATTCAACAAGGCCGCGCGCAAGGATATCCCATTCGACCCGACCAAGGCTGACGGCAAGTGCACTGAAGGTATTGTCCCGCGAAAATCGAATTGGGCGATCCCGATTGAGCAACCCCCTTTTCGAGCGTTTCCGGTAACGGGCGGGATTACTTTTACCTTCGGTGGTCTCGAGGTCAACGGAAGCGCTCAGGTGATCAATACCGGCAAACAACCGATTCGAGGACTTTACGCTTCGGGAGATATTCTCGGATTGTTCTATCACAATTACCCATCTTGCACGGGACAAACTCGAAACGTGGTCTTCTCCAGACTAGCGGGACACCACGCCGTCCAACATGCATAGATAGAACGTCTCTCAGTATAAGAAAGCGAGAAGCGAGCCGCTAGGTTGTGGGCTTGTCGGAATTGTTCCTGTCGCTCACGCCGGTTTGTGTCTCGCCTCGTTCGTAGGCTGCGATGATCTCTTGGACCAGGCGATGGCGGGCAACATCTCTCTCGGTAAAAGTGATGAACCGAATCCCTTCGATGCCTTTCAAGATACGCCAACCCTCTTTAAGGCCTGAAGGTTTCCCCGCCGGCAGGTCGATCTGGGTGACATCGCCGGTGATGACCGCTTTGGAGCCGTAACCCAAGCGCGTGAGAAACATCTTCATCTGCTCGGGAGTCGTGTTTTGAGCCTCGTCTAAGATGACGAAGGAATCATTCAGAGTCCGGCCACGCATAAAGGCGAGCGGCGCCACCTCGATGGTCCCTCGCTCGACAAGCTTTCGCGCCTTATCGAAGTCCACCATGTCGTGCAATGCATCGTAAAGCGGCCTTAGATACGGATTGACCTTCTCGGCCAAATCGCCTGGCAGGAATCCCAGCTTCTCCCCGGCCTCTACCGCGGGGCGGGTGAGGATGATGCGGACATAGTTGTTCTTCATTAATTCCGCCACGGCCATCGCCATGGCCAGGTAGGTCTTGCCGGTCCCGGCGGGGCCGATGCCGAAAACAATATCGTAGTGCCGGATCGCGTCGATGTAGGCCTTCTGCGCAACACTCTTCGGCGTGATGACGCGCTTGTGAGAGGAGATGTAGATTGTGTCGAGGAATATGTCCTGCAGGTTGGCTCTGCCGTCGCCGCTCAGAATGCGGATCGCATAATCGACATCGCTGCCATAGACTGGATAGCCCTTCTCCAAGAGACCGTAAAGTTGCTTGATGATCCTGGTGGAGAGTTCGACCTCCACCGGGTCACCTTCGATCTCCATCGCTGTGCCGCGAATTTGGATTTTTACCCCAAGACTCCGCTGAATAATCTTAATATACTCGTCGTGTTGCCCGAGCAGATCTCTGAAGAGATGGGGATCGTTGAACTCCAGGCGATTTCCCCCGGTAGCAATCACAATCTCGCCTTTTTTGCCTTTTTCCTCTTTCACTCGATTTCTCCCATGATCTGGATCACGATCTCGCGCGTTCGGGGGCGATTGTCGAAATCCACCAGGACGATCTGCTGCCAGGTGCCGAGGAGCAGCCGGCCACTCTCGACGGGTATTTGCAGCGAGGGGCCGAAGAGCGAGGCGCGCAGGTGAGAGAAGCCGTTGTCGTCCCCCCAGCGGTCATCGTGATGATATTTTCTATTGGATGGGATGAGTTTATCCAAGAGCTCCTTGAGGTCCTGGACCAATCCTGGCTCGTACTCGATCGTGGTGAGGGCTGCCGTAGAGCCTGAAACGAAGAGCGTAGCCAACCCGTTTCGGACCTTCTCTTTTTGGATCTGCTCCTGGACCTTGGCCGTGATGTCTATGATATCGCAAAATCCTTGAGTCTTCTCGACTAGTTTCTTGGTTTGGACTTTCATCACGGCTTGTTGACGATCTCCCACACCCTTCTAAGCACCTCACCGATCTTGGACGGGTCCTTGCCTCCGGCCTGGGCGAAATCCGGACGACCGCCACCACCCCCTCCAACAATTGGCGCAACCTCTTTTACAATATTGCCCGCATGGTAGCGTCTTGTTAAATCGGGGCTCACGCTAGAAACCACCGTCACGCTGTTCTCTCCAGCGCTCGCCAGGAAGATAAATCCGCTGCCCATCCTTTCCTTGAGCTGGTCGGAGAGCTCCCTCAGTTGCTTGGCATCCACGCCGTCCACCTGCGTGATGAGGACATCGGTCCCATTCACATTTTGTTTCTTCGCCAGCAGATCGGGAATCTGATTCTTGCCCATCTGACCGCGTAGCCGTTCGATCTCTCGCTCGAACTCTTTCTGCTGCTGCAAGAGTTTCTTGACCTTCTCGACCGTCTCGTCCCCGCTCGCGCGCACCAATTCGCCGATCTCTCTGAGCTTCTGTTCATACTTGCGGATCAAATCGAGGGCTCCCTCGCCAGTCACTGCCTCAATCCGCCTTACTCCCGCAGCCACTCCCCCTTCGGTCTGGAGCTTAAAGATCCCGATCTCTCCGGAGCGATGAACATGCGTGCCGCCGCAGAGCTCCGTCGAGAAATCGCCGATCTTGACGACGCGCACATGGTCCCCGTACTTGTCACCGAAGAACGCGAGCGCGCCCTTGCGGATCGCCTCGTCATAGCTCGCTTCTTCAATCCTCACTTCGGCGTCCAGACGGATTTTCTCATTGACCTTTTCCTCAATCTCCACCAACTGTTCCTCGGGGATGGCTCCTGTGTGATTGAAGTCGAACCGCAACCTGTCCGGTGCCACGAGTGATCCCGCCTGGCGCACATGGCTGCCCAACTCCTCGCGGAGGACCGAATGGAGAATATGGGTGGCCGAATGGTTGAGCCTGGTCCTTTGCCGGAACTTGGGATCAACCCTGAGATACACTTTGTCGCCGACCTGTATCCTTCCTCTCTTGATTCGTCCCCTATGAACAGTGATCTGCGACGTTGGATGCTGTGTATCGACTACCTCCATTCGATCGCCACGCGTCGTTTCTATTGTGCCCCGATCGCCCACTTGCCCGCCAGATTCCCCGTAGAAAGGGGTTTCTGCAACGATAAGATCCGCTTCTTCCTCTTCGAGGACCTCTTCTTTTCCTTGTCCGTCGGCGTAGATGGCAAGGATCTCTGATTCTGCATCGAGACGGTCATAACCCACGAATTGGATCTCCCGACCTCCAGAGCCAATGAACTTGATCTCTCGACCTCCAGAGCCAATGAACTTGATCTCTCGCGACCGGCTTCGCTGCTCCTTCATGAGGCGTTCAAAACCCTGTTGATCCGTTGAGATTCCCTCTCCCCTGAGAATATCCTCAGTCAGATCCAGAGGAAAACCATAGGTATCATAGAGGCGAAAGGCGATCTCTCCAGAAAGGACTTTTTTCTTCTCCCGCTTAAGCCCGGCGATCGCCTCCTCCAGCAACAAAAGCCCCTTCTCCAGAGTTTCGCTGAAGCGTTCTTCCTCACCGCGAATCGTCTCGGAGATCCGCTGCTCCTCGCTGCGGAGTTCCGGATAGGCCCCGCCCATAATCTCTGTCACCGCGACCGCCACCCGGTGGAGGAAAGGCTCGTTCAATCCGATCATGCGCCCGTGCCTGGCGGCGCGCCTCAGCAGTCTCCGCAGCACATAGCCGCGCCCCTCATTGCTCGGCGCCACCCGATCAGCGATCAGGAAACTTACCGCCCGCGCATGGTCGGCGATGACGCGAAAAGAGATATCGGCGGTGGGATTCGCGCCATATTTTTTGCCTGCAAGCTCTTCGGTAGTTGCGATGAGATCTCGCATGAAATCGACATCGTAGTTGGAGAGCACCCCCTGCAGGACCGCGGCGACCCGCTCGAGCCCCATACCGGTGTCCACATGTTTAGCTGGCAACTCCGCCAACTTTTTGTCCTCACCGCGGTTGTACTGGATAAAAACCAGGTTCCACAGCTCGATGAAGCGGGCGCAATCGCCGTTTACCTGGCAACGATGTCCCTTCTCCTTTTTCCGGTCGCAGGCTTCGCTGCCGCGGTCGATGTGGATTTCACTGCAAGGACCGCAGGGCCCAGCCTCTCCCATCTCCCAGAAATTTTCCTCCTCTCCGAATCGTAGGATCCGATCCCCGGGCAGGCCGCTCACTTTACGCCAGAGCCGCTCGGCATCATCGTCCGAATGGAACACAGTGACCCAAAGCCGCTCTCTGGAAAGGCTCCACTCCCGCGTGAGAAGCTCCCATGCCCAGGCAATCGCCTCCTCCTTGTAGTAATCGCCGAAAGACCAGTTTCCCAGCATCTCAAAGAAGGTGTGATGGTAGGTGTCACGCCCGACCGCTTCCAGATCATTGTGTTTGCCGCTGATCCTCAGGCACTTCTGCGAGCTGGCAGCGCGGGTGTAAGAGGGCTTCTCCACGCCGAGAAAGACATTTTTGAATTGCACCATGCCCGCGTTGGTAAAAAGCAGCGTCGGATCTTTTTCCGGCACCAGCGAGGCGCTCTTCACCACGGTATGCCCTTGCTTGGTAAAATAGTCCAAAAAGGATTTGCGGATTTCGTTGCCCGTTGTCATAAGGTTATGCCTCAGGCCTCACCACACCTCTTCCCCAAGCGCAGGCCCCGTATCGACCTCGCAGTGAAGGCTTTCCTCGGTGATTTCAACTAGAAGCTCTTCGAGGATTAAAGCCGAGCTAGCTGTTCTTGCAGTTTTTGCTGTATCCAAAGGTTAATAAGCGTATCCGAAGAAACGCCTCGTTTTCTGGCCAGAGACTGAACTTTGTCTGACAGGTTCTTCTCCACTGGATAGTAGGTTACTTCGGACTCAATACGAACATCGAATTCCACTTTTTTCGTCCTACTCCAGACCCTGGACAAATCATGCGTGTCCCAAAAGTCACCGATGTCTTTATAGGAACTAGCTTTTGAAATGGAGCTTCTATTTCTTCTCATATCGCTTCCTTTCGCTCCGTGTCATGTCACGCGCTGATAAAATGAGCGCTTGTTTGCCTCTCTTATATACAAAAAACACAATCAGATAACGGCCCGCCCTAGCTTGCCCCATGGCTGAGTAAACATTTTCTCCTGAACGATATCCTTTTTCAACAAATCTAAAATGAGTCGAGCTGTTTAAGACCTCTATGACCTCGCTCGGTTTAACCTTGTGCTTCCGGGAGATCTTCTCAACTATCTCGTGAAGCCAGATAACGGTTGTGATCTCCAACAACCAAACCTTTCACACCATTCAAGGTGTCAGCTGACAACAAAAATTGGATTGATCTTACCCATTAACAAAGCTGACTAGGGCAGCTGTTTATACATCGAACTGCACTTTCCAAACGCTGCATTGCAAAATACAACCCCCCGCTTTCCTCGCTAAACATTTCAACCGAGAGCACCAAAGCCAAAGAAAGACTCTATTGACGAAGACATAAGGCGACGCTAGCATATGCATTAATGAGCAGGGTTTATTATAGGATCAAGGCTGAACCTCTCGGCCGTCAATATTATGGGAAGTGGTCGCTAACCCTAATCAAATGCGTGTTCTCCGGCTCAACTCTCACGGAGCAGCCCCTGTACTTTCGGGTAGTATTTGAGAGTCAGAAGACCGCGGCTGAATACGGCCAATGTTGGATTGCTTTGGTCGGATAACAAGCTTGGCACGGTATTGACCTAAGCCATAATTATTTACGAGCGTATTTCGGTCACTCACGGCATTTCCGTTACCTTCCCCGCGGAGTCCTCGGATCAATTGTGTCTGGTAGACAAAGATATTGCCACATCGTTGTGGCCGTTACGTTATCGCGAGTGTTCGTAGATAAAAGCACATCCTCACCTTCCCTCTGGAGTCCCGGCGTAGTTTTTACTCGTGCCTCTATGGTTTTGTTACGGCCCTGAATACACTGATTATAAGTAGGCCTTTGCAACACCCCATCCGCCTACATGGGCTCCACTGCCAAACACCCCACCAACTATGCCCGTACCAGTAGCTTCCCACAAGACCCAAGCACACTGGATAAGTAGAACAGCACTACAGCGGTTGAGTTCCATGCTCCGTTTGGGTCGGTTCATAATTTTGCCTTTCTTTTATATCCATCTAATCCTCCTAACGGGCCTCTACGCACCGCAGTTTGTCTCAGACGCGACTTGCAATGCTAAGCCGCCTGATTGGGGATGATAACGCTTCTATTATTCCATGACCGAATGGGTCTAATCGTCTAAGGGTTCTCCCAAAACTTCCGCGATCACGGAGCTGCGGTAGCCGCGGCGCTGTAGAAAACCTATGGCCCGGTGCAGGATTTTTCTATCGCCTAGATCCTTACCACGGAATCTTTTTGCCACAAGCCCTCTTGCCCTCTCTTTCCCTTCTTCCTGGCCGAAGGTCTCTTTAACGACCTGGCGGATCAGTGACTTTGCTATCCCTTTTTGCCTGAGCTCCCGCTCAATGCGCAAGGGACCGTATCCCCGGCCCTCCGCTCTCGCCCGCACCCAACCTCGGGCGAAGATCTCATCATCCAGCAAATTCAGTGTGCGGAGTTTTTCCAGAGTAGCTTCAACGCTCTTCTGGGGAAAGCCCAACTGGCTCAGTTTGGCTCGAACCTCTGCCTCGCTTCGGGGACGATAGCTGAGAAACTTGTAGGCGCGCTGGAGTGGCCCCTCTGGCGACCCCCCTCTCACCTTCCCTTACTCTTTTCCTTCTTTTCAGGAGCCGAGGGCTCCGCCGCCATCCGTTTAAGTCCCACCTTCTCCAAAACCTTCCCTGCCACCTCCTTAGCGGTTTCAGGGTGCTGTTTGAGAAACTCCTTGGCGCTCTCCCGCCCCTGGCCGATTCTCTCGCCGTTGAAAGAATACCAGGCGCCGCTTTTTTCCAAGATCCCGATCTCGCTTCCCAAGTCGACCAACTCTCCCTCGCGCGAGATGCCCGTTCCGTAAAGAATATCGAATTCCGCCTCTTTGAAGGGGGGCGCCAGCTTGTTCTTGACCACCTTCACGCGGGTCCGCCCGCCGACGATAGAATCCCCGTCTTTTAAAGCGCCGATGCGCCGTATGTCC
>Ga0105164_10001725_pt1 | contig 13796 bp, 16 predicted proteins | sample VDWuncwatermetaG_FD_89674 | JGI IMG/M metagenome (GOLD analysis project Ga0105164, IMG submission 89674) | Wastewater microbial communities from Netherlands to study Microbial Dark Matter (Phase II) - VDW unchlorinated drinking water | ecosystem: Environmental > Aquatic > Freshwater > Drinking...
CAGCACGCCCGCCACCTTGAGCGGCGCGCCGTAGGGACCGGGCGCTAAGTCGCCGGTGGTCTTGGCGAAAGACCAGAGGCCGGCTTTGGACTCGTACAAAGAGGAGATGTCGTCGGGAGAGAGCTCCGAATACTGGATGTTCAGGTTGTCGATCATCACAAAGTACTCGGGGTTGACCTGGATCTTCTTGGCGCTGTAATTCGCCACCTTGATGAAGAAAACCATCGTGTTCGGCGGATACGGATTCTTCCCGGCCAGAGGGCCGAAGATCTTCTTGTCCTCAAAGAACTTTTCCAACTCCTCGGAGCTGGCGTACCGGACCGTGACGTCTATGCTGTCCTTCGACTGGGAGGCGGTCGCAGGGTTAAGACGCAGCGGGATCACCTGGCCTTCCTGCGGCGGCTGCCGCAGCTCCATCTGTCCTTTCGGCCGCTCAACGGAGGAGAAACCGCCCCGGCACCCCGACACGGCGGCGCCCAGCGCAACACAATAGGCATAGAAAAAGATCTTTCTCATGATCGCCTTTCCAGTTGAGGAGTCATTGCGAATGTGAAAAAATTGGACATGAACCGAATGTCCGGAGCCGCCAGGGATCCGGCAATCCGCAGCTCAAAAGGCTCCCATGGCTCCGGGGCCGCCTGATCCGATTTGACCAGATTCATCTCTTCCAGCAGATCGCGAGACAGCTGCCCGTTCAGCGCCAGCTGAGCCTGCTGCGCCTTCTGGGCCAGCCACCCCGCCGCCCGAAGACGCAGCAACGGACCGTCGAGCACCATCTCCTGCAGCGTCAGCTTCTGCCGGCCGATCCGGAGGACCGCAAACCCGTTTCTCGTCACCGGCCCGGCGGAAAGGATCTCCTGGACCAGCGGCGCACGGATTCCAAAGGAGCGCGGGTCCATCCGGATCTCCTCGAATTCCCATCGCGTCTCCCACTCGCCGCGGACCAGGGTCCAGATCCGGGGCCGGAGGCGCACCTTCACGAGATGCAGGCGGCCGCCCCGCGGGGTCTGCACCTGCAGATCGGCCAACTCCACGCTTTTCCAGGGGATCCACTGCGCCTCCTGCAGAGTGATCCGCCATCCGGCAGCGCGGCTGCCCAAAAGCCGGCATAACCGCTGCGCGGGGACCGTCACCTTCCAAGGAACGAATCCGGCCGCCGCCGTTCCCGCCAGGAGAAGACCCAAGACAGCCCGGAGCAGAGGATTTCCCTTAGCGTTTACCATTCCGGCCTCCCCCCTCCGATCGCGAGAGAAGAATGGCATCGAGCTTTCCGCTGTGCACCACGGAGAGAAAGGCTTCCACCACCTTCGGATCAAATTGGGTCCCGGCGTGGGAGGAGATCTCCTTCGCCGCTTCCCGGACCGACACCGTCCTGCGGTAAGGCCGGTCGCAGACCATCGCCTCGAACGCGTTGGCGACCGCCAGGATCCTGGCCCCCAAGGGAATGGATTCCCTCTTTAGGCCCTTGGGATAGCCGGCGCCGTCGTAGCGCTCATGATGGTACAGGATGATGGGAACCGCCGGTTCCAGGGTTTCGAGGGGTTCCAGGAGGCTCGCCCCGCGGATGGTGTGCTGCTTGACCTTGTCGTATTCCGCCGGTTCCAGCTTGCTCGGCTTGCGCAGAATCTCATCCGGGATCCCGACCCGTCCCGCATCGTGCAGCATCGCCGCATACTGAAGAGACTTCTGCTGCGCCAACGGGATCTTCATCTCCCGGGCGATCTCCAGCGCTGCATCGGCCATAATCTGCCGCCCGGAGGCGGTGCTGGGCGAGTTGGTGTCCATGCCGTCCAAGATGGCGCTTAAGGAACGGATCGTCCCCCAGGTCACCCTCTCCTGCGTCTCGTACATCTGGGCGTTCCGGATCGCCACGACCGCCTGCTCCGCCAGCGTCGTCAGGATTTCCTGGTCCAGCGCGCTGAAGGAACGCCCTTTCTCCATCCGCCGGACCAGGATCACGCCGATGCACTCCTCCTCGACCAGCGGGATGATCATCCTCATCGGGCTGATGTGCGCTTTGCAGCTCGATGCGATATGGCCCAAGAACCCGGCCCCTACTTTCCAAACGCGGGCCGGCCGGGCCTTCCCTTTCTTCACATTCACCAGCGCCCGGGGGACCAGCATCTGCTTCTCTTTGTCCAGGAGCCAGATCGCGCAAACCTGAGCCCGGAGGACCTGGCAGCAGAGGCGGGCCACCCTGGGGAGGAGCTCCTCCAGGTTCAACGTCGAGCTGATCAAGCGATGGACCGTGTGGATCGTGGAGAGGGCGACGCAGCGGGGCTGGATGGTTTCCGAAAGAGTTTTGAGCTCCTCGTTCCTTTCCGCCTCCCGCCCCACCGCCGCGAATCCGGCGGCCATCAGGTCCACCTCCAACTCGGGCACCGCCTGGTCGCTGTAGCAGACCGCCAGGAATCCCCGGGGTTGCCCGCTCTGCCTCACCGGGAAACAGACCGCGTACTTCTGGATCGGACAGATGAACCGGACCGGAGCATTGCGCTGTTGCGCCTCGCCCAATGCCTTCAGAAATCGCCGCTCGCAGATCCGGCGATTGGCCGGTTTCCGGACAAACCGGCAGGTCTTGCAGGCAATCTTGTAATCGAGGGCCTTCGGCCGCGCCCCCTCCACCTGCCACCAGATAGCGCTGGGCGCGCGCCGGCCGAAAGCGGTCCGGAGCTGGAGGGCCGCGGGGTTTTTAGCAATTTTTCCTACCCAACCGCTCATCATCGGAAGAATACTCCTATCTTCCTATTATACTCGTTATACGCGCTCGGAGGGATCGAACAGCTTGCGGTACTCCTCCATCGCGTAGCGATCGGTCATGCCGGCGATGGTGTCGCAGACGACGCGATGGGGATCTTCCTTCTCCATCCGCCGGCGCGTGGTGTCCGGCAGCTGCTCGGGCTTGCGCAGATAAGCCCCGAACAGGGCCGCCAGCAGGCGCTGGGCCTTCTCCGCCATGCGGACCACACGGTGGTGGTGATAGAGCCGCTCATTGAGGAATCGCTTGAGGGGAGCGCGCAAGCGTTCCATCCCGGGACTGAAGGCGATCACCCGCTCGCGCAGCGCCTGCGCATCCGCCGGGCGCCGGATCTTGAGCTTGCGGAGCCTCCTCTCCGACTCACCAATCAGATCCGTCACGCGCCAGTCGATCAGCCGCCGGATGATCTGGACCCTGCGGATTTCCGGCCGGGCGCTGGAGCCCCGATTCCGGATCTCCTTCCGGGCCTGATTCCACATCGGAATGGCCTGCAGATCCTCCTCTTGGATCAGGCCGGAGGTCAGACCGTCGTCCAGGTCGTGGTGGTCGTAGGCGATCTCGTCCGCCACGTTTGCCAGCTGAGCCTCCAGACCCAAGTTCGTCGGAGGCGGTTGTGCGGCGCCCGGAATGGAAACCCGATGCTTGTTCAGGCCTTCCCGGACCTCGCGCGTGAGATTGAGTCCAGGAAACGAGGAGTACCTCTCCTCTAAAAAATCCACGATCCGAAGCGCCTGCAGATTGTGATTGAAGCCGCCGTGCCCTTCCATCAGGCCCCGCAGGGCATCCTCTCCCGAATGGCCGAAGGGGCCGTGCCCCAGATCATGCGCCAGCGCGATGGCGCGGACGAGATCCGTGTTCAAGCGCATCGCCCGGGCGATGGTCTCGGCGATCTGAGCAACTTCCAAGGTGTGGGTCAAGCGGGTGCGGTAGTAGTCCCCCTCATGGATGACGAAAACCTGAGTCTTGTACTCCAAGCGCCGGAACGCCGTAGAGTGGATGATCCGGTCGCGGTCCCGCTGGAAGCAGGTCCGGTAAGGGTGCTCCGCTTCCCGATGCACCCTGCCCCGGGAATCGCAGGAACGGACGGCATAGGGCGCCAGGAACTTCCGCTCCTGGGCCTCCACTTCTTTTCGGGTGAGCATGCGTCTTAAGCGCGCGTCAGAAGCCGGTGCGCGGAATCGAGGGACTGGGAGATGACCCGGGTATCGGTGAGAAGCGGCATGAAGTTGGTGTCTCCGACCCAGCGGGGCACCACGTGCAGATGGAGATGACGGGGAATGCCGGCCCCCGCCGCCCGGCCTAGATTGATCCCTACATTAAAGCCCTGCGGAGAGAGAACCTTCCGCAGCCGGCGGATGGCTTCCTTGGACAGGCGCCAGAGGTCCAGCCATTCCTCCTGGGTCAGGTCCTCCAGGTTGGCGACGTGCCGATACGGGGTGACCAGCGTGTGGCCGTTGTTGTACGGAAAGAGATTAAGCATGCAGTAGCCGTGCCGGCCGTGAAGGATGACCAGAGATCGGGTATTGGCTTTGGATTTTCCCTTCTCGCAGAAGAGGCATCCGCTTTTCTTTTTTTTGGACCGGGCCCCGGCGATGTAGGCCAGGCGCCAGGGAGCCCACAGCCGCTGCGCAGAAGCGCCTGCCTGCCGCTTCCGGGTCACCCCGCCACCTCGGAGGAATGCTCGCCGCTCTTCTGAAGAGGCGCCTCTTCCTGCAGGCAGATCGTTTGCGCCAGCCGATCCTCCGCCCCCTCAGGAACAGGCAAACGGGCCAATCCATACAGCTCCAGCATCTGGTTGAACAGCGACAAATCCCAGAGCCGGACCTTGGCCTCCTGCAGCACCAGACGGGCGTTGACCTCGGCTGGGAAGGCCCCCACCAGCACTTTCCGGTATTTCCGGAGCGGAACAAAACCGCGCAGTTCCTGAACCAGCTGGCGGGCCTGGCCCTCATCCAACGGACCCAACCAGGGCACGACCCACCAGCCGCTCTTCTGTCGCTTGACCGGGCGCGCCAGCAGGCTGACGCGATCCAGTGGACCGGGGACCCGTTCCACCCGCTGGAATTTTGGGAGCAAAGTCCTGTGCCCATCCAGCTCCACGACCTCATCACTCCACCGGAGCAGGAGCTGATGGAGCTGCTCCTCCATAGGTCGGCCGGCTGCCTGCCGCGTCTTTTCCATCCAGGCGCGAACCGCCCGCCGGAAATGGGCCTGCGCCTGGACCGGACCCATCAAAGCCACTCCCTGAAGGATGGGGTAAGCGGTGATCAGCCAAGCCTGCAACAGCTGCTCCGGGATCCGGTAGAAGGCGCCCTCTTTCTTCAGGAGACGCCCCTCCTGCAGAAGTTGCAACGCGCGGGAAACCGGCGCCGCAGGCTTTTGCGCCTGCTCGGCGATCTGCGGCAGGCGGTGAACTCCGGATGCAACGATCTCCAGGATTTGGACGCAGAGCATCCGGTTCCGCTGGGCAGGCAGCAGCCGAAGCCGATTCTCGAACTCTCGCCGCAGCGAGGAATCCGGATCCAAAAAGAGGACCTCCAGTAATTGCAGGGCTGCGTGGTCCGAGTCCCCCGGCTCGGCGTCCCTGGGAAGCCGCCCCAGGGCTTCCAGCAAAAGGTTCAGACGATGCGGCTCGCCCTGCGCCAGGTCCATCAAAAGATATTCCAGCCAGGGATCCATCGGCTGATCCGGCCGGATCGAACGGATCGCTTTTCGGCAGGCTGCCGCCGCCAACGGGGGAACCTCGATGGATTCAAACTTTCCGAACAGGAGGGCAAGCCCTTCTCCCAGGATTGAACAAGCCACGGCCGGTTCGGAAGAAGCCAGCAGGTACAGGGTCGTGGGCTGAACCATGATCTTCCTCCCCAGCGAGTGGAACGGCTCCCGAACGGCAAGCCCGCGCAGGCGATGGAACTCATCGAGCACGAGCAGCACGCGGTGGCCGGTCTCCTGCGTCAACAGGTGAGACAGATCCCAAATGCAGTCGTAGGCCTCATCCAGACGGCCTCCTTCGGCCAAACCTGCGACGCGGGACCCCAAGGCCGCCGTGCGGGGAACCAGACCCTCGCACACCTCGAGCAGCTCCGGCAGGCGGGTGGGAAAGGAATCCATCTTTTTTAACTGCAGTACCGCGTACAGCACGGTTCGAAGGAAGCGGCCGATCCACTCGTAAACTTCTTCCTCCGCGCTCACCTCGAGGTAGAGGGGAAGGATCAACGATCCCGGCTGAGTCTCTTCCTGGAGGAACCGCCGGATCAGGGCGCTCTTGCCCCGGCCCGCCGGCCCGATGAGGGCCAGATTCTGACGGTAGCCGGCCTGGAATCCGCTTACCCTCTTATGGAGGAGGGCAAGCAGATCGGCCCGATCAAACAGGGGCGGGGTCATGGCAGATAATGCAATGGGTTCTGAGCCTTTTGGTTTTGGCGGATCTCGAAATGCAGCGCCGGCACCTCAGTCCGGCCGGTCTCCCCCACCCGGGCGATCACCTGCCGCTGGGAGACCTGATCCCCCTGACGGACCAGGATCTCCTGCACGTAGGCATACACGCTGGCAAAGCCTCCCGCATGCTCCAGAATGATCGTCTTGCCGAAACCAGGCAGTCCCTCATGCACAAAGCTTACCTTTCCGCTCCGAGTGGCCCGTACGTCCGTTCCGGAAGGGGCTTGAATATCAATTCCCTTGTTTACCCTCCCCCTTCGCCGCGTCCCAAAGATGGAGATCACCCGACCCCGCACCGGCCACGCGAAATCCGCTGCGCTGAGGCGCCTGCCTGCCGCACCGGGCGCGGCGCAGGCAGGCGTGGCGGCGCTTCCACTAGCGCCGGCCGCTGCGCCTGCCTGCCGCACCGGGCGCGGCGCAGGCAGGCGTGGCGGCGCTTCCACTGGCGCCGGCCGCTGCGCTCCGTGCCGGACAGGGATGATCAACCGCCGGCCGACCTCGATCCTGGAGGTGTCTGAGATCCTGTTCGCTTCCACCACATCGCCCACGTTCACCCCATACCGGCGGGCGATGGACCAGAGGGTTTCACCCCGCTCCACCCGGTGGGTCATGACGCCGGACGAAGAGATCCCCGCAGCGGGTCCCTCCGCCCGGTAAGGAGCGCATCCCGCAACCACCGCCATCAGAACCAAAAGAAGAGCGGGTGGAGGGAATCGAACCCTCGTATGAAGCTTGGGAAGCTTCTGGACTACCATTGTCCTACACCCGCGTCGCAATGCTCCGCATTGCTCTCTGCGGGGGAGTTTCCCCTGCCTACCGGCAGGCAGGCACTCCCCCGCAATACGACCCCCTCCCCAGAGGAAGTCATAAAATGACCGGACGGGAGATGGCTTGAAACGCCCGGCAACGCCGCAGCACGTCCGCCTTGGTCAAGTTAGTCAGACGGGCCGGGCCGAAATCCTCGATGGTGATCGAAGCCGCCACCGAGGCGATCTGGATCCCCCGGCAGAGGTTGGCCCAGTTGAGCTTCCGGTTGGCGAGGTATCCCATGCAGGTCCCGGCGAAGGCATCCCCCGCCCCGGTCGGATCCATCACTTGTGAGATCGGATACCCGGGCAGCGAGAAGAAGGAATCCTTGGAAGCGGCCAGCACCCCGTGCTCTCCCTTTTTCACGATGGCCACCTTGGGTCCCATCTTGGCCAGATGGCGCGTGGCTTGCACCAGCCCGTGGACGCCGGTCAGCAGCCTGGCCTCACTGTCGTTGAGGAAGACCAGGTCCATCCGCTTGAGCAGGCTTAAGAACTCCTTCCGGTTGTTCTTGATCCAATCGTCCCGGGAGTCGCACGCGACGACCCGGGGCGACCGCAGCTGGCGAAGAACGTTCCATTGCAAGGAAGGATGGATGTTCCCCAGGAAGGCATGGGGGATCCGCTGCTGATCCGGGGTGAGCGTGGGCTCGAACTCCTTGAACACCCCCAGGTCCAGGAAAAGGGTCTTGGCCTGCAGGTTCGCGTCGTAGCGGCCCTTCCAGCGGAAGGTCTTCCCCTTCACCTTCTTCAAACCGGATCCGTTGAGCCCGCGCTGAGCCAGCATCCTGGAATAGGCCGGAGGGAAATCTGAGCCGATCACCGCCACCATGGAGACGGGGGTCCAAAACCGCGCCGCCAGCGCCGCGTAGGTGGCGGAGCCTCCCAGCACCTGGGCCACCCGCCCCCAGGGAGTTTCGATGGAATCGAGCGCCACGGAACCAACGATGAGTAAGCTCATGAGTTCAGTTTCCCTTTTAATGAGCGTGCCGCTGCTTCCGGATCGGAGGCAGCGGCAACAGCCCGGACAACAGCCACGCAGGCCGCACCTGCCGATGATACCAGACCCGCATTTTCGAGGTCAATGCCGCCGATCGCAACCCAGGGGATGCGGATCTTCTGTCGGACTTGGGCCACCAACTCCAGGCCGACCGCGGGGTAATCGGGCTTGGTGGGGGTGGAAAAGACCGGCCCCACACCGATGTAATCGGCCCCTTGCCTCTCCGCTTCCAGGGCTTCCGGGAGCGAATGGGTGGAGCGGCCGATCAGCATGGAGGGACCCACCAACGACCGCACCCGCGGAACCGGAAAATCCTCGTGTCCGACATGGACCCCGTCCGCCTGCACGGCAATCGCCGCCGCCACCCGGTCGTTTACGATGAACAGGACCCCCAGCTTCCCAACCCGTTCCCGGCGCAGCCACGCCGTCTTCAGAAACTCCTGGTCCGTCGCCTCCTCGCCCCGCCACTGGATGACGTCCGCCCCGCCCCGAACGGCCGCCTCCGCCACCTCGACCGGGTCCCGGCCCCGCAGGGCCGCCCGGTCAACGATGACGTAGAGCCGCGCTTTTTGAATGGAAGGTCTGTTCAAGAGTATAAACCCTGAAACGAAGAGAACCGAAAGACCGGCTGGCCGCCGGCTCCACCAGACGGGAAAACTCCTCCAGCACCCGCAAAGCCTCCTGCACCCGCCGGAGATTCGCCGTCAAAAGGTCTAGGATCTTGCCGTGCGGCCGGACCACGCCACGCCGCCCGGGCCGGCCGACATCTCTGCTGGAATCCCGTGCCTGCAAGAGCCTGCCGCCGGACAGAAGCTTTGCAGTGCGATCCACGGCATAGCGCAAGCGCTGGCATTTCCGGGTCAGGCCATCATCGTCCAGGATCAGGCGGGCCACCTCCTCGCAGACCCTCAACCCTTCCCGGGCCCGGTTCAGGTTGACGTCGAGAACGCGAAACAGCCCGGTGGAGCCACCGGTCATGGTTCGACTTCGACAGGCTCAGGATGAGAGGCCGTGCCGAAGGGCTCAGGGCGAACGTAGTTTTCCACGCTTGATCAGCCGGGTCGTGGAATGCCCAGAAACGTAAGGAATCACCACGACCCGGCCGCCGTAAGACTTCACGAACTCACCGCCTACGATCCCATCTGCCTCCCAATCCCCCCCTTTGGCGAGGAGGTCCGGCCGGATCGCCCGGATCAGCCGCAGTGGAGTCGCGTCCGGAAAGAGGGTCACCCAGTCCACCGGCTTGAGGGCCGCCACCAGCCGGGCTCGCTCCCGGTCTCGCACGATCGGTCGCCCCTTCCCTTTCAAACGGCGCACCGAGGCGTCGGTATTGACCGCAACCACCAGGACGTCCGCCCGGGCCTTGATCCTCTCGAGAGTGGCCAGGTGGCCGATGTGCAGGAGATCAAAGCAGCCGTTGGTGAAAGCGATCCTCTTGCCTTGTCGGCGCAGCTTGCGGAGGGTTGGAAGAAGCTTCTTGAGGGGGAGGACGTTACTTGGCAAAGTGAGCTTCGATCAGCTCGCAGAGGATGTGGCCGATCGTGATGTGGGACTCCTGGATCCGCTGGGTATTATCGGAGGGAACGATGATCGCGTGATCCACGAGACCGGTCAGCGCTCCGCCCCCTCGACCGGTGAGGCCCACCGTCTTCAAGCCCATCTTGCGAGCCGTCTTCATCGCTTCGAGGACGTTCGGGGAGTTTCCGCTGGTGGACAGCCCCACCGCCACGTCCCCCGGCTGCCCCAGCGCTTCCACCTGTCGCTGAAAAACGGTCTCGTAGCCGAAATCGTTCCCTAGCGCGGTCAGGTTCGAGGTGTCGGTGGTCAGCGCGATCGCCGGCAGCGCACGCCGCTTGACCAGCAGCTTGCCCACCAGCTCCGCCGCGATGTGCTGGCTATCGGCAGCCGACCCGCCGTTTCCGAACAGCAGGACCTTGTGGCCCTGCCCAAGCACCTCAATCAGCAGGCGGGTAGCCTTCTCGATCGCCGGCACCAGGGTCTTCAGCACCTGCTCCTTGGTGCGGATGCTGTCCCGCAGCCGCTCCTCGATCTCCCGGCCGTAGTCGGAGCTACTCAAAGAAGATCCTGGCGATTTCATAGAGTTCCATGTCCAAGGTCTTGAGCTTCCGGGTAGCCGCCTCAATCGGCACGGGAACGATTGAATTCCCCTTGAGGCTGACCATCTGGCCCCACTGGCCGGCCAACACCAGCTCCACCGCCTTGACGCCGAAGCGGGTGCCCAGCACCCGGTCGAAAGCGGTGGGAGTTCCCCCCCGCTGGACGTGGCCCAGGACGGTCACCCGGGTTTCAAAACCGGTCTTCGCCTCGATCATCTCCCCCAGCGCGTCGCCGATGCCGCCCAGGCGGACATGCCCGAAGGCGTCCAGTTTCTTGTCTTTCTGGACCGCCTGCCCCTTGGCGAACTCCGCCCCCTCGGCCACCACGATGATCGAAAAAGTTTTGCCCCGCTTGTGCCGCTTTCGGATCGCCGAACAGACTTCCTCGATGTCGATCGGAAGCTCCGGCACCAGGATAAAGTCCGCTCCGCCGGCGATCCCCGCGTGCACCGCGATCCAACCGGCATGCCGGCCCATCACCTCCACCACCATGATCCGGTTGTGGCTCTCCGCGGTGGTGTGCAGCCGGTCAATGGACTCCGTGGCGATGTTCACCGCCGTGTCGAACCCAAAGGTATAGTCGGTCTCGGAGAGGTCGTTATCAATCGTCTTTGGGACGCCGACCACCGGGAAACCTTCCTGGACCAGCCGGGTCGCCACCCCGAGCGTGTCCTCCCCGCCGATGGCGATGAGGGCATCCAGGTGGAGCTGCTTGAAGTTCTCCCGAAGCGCGGAGAGTTGTTTGAGATCCTTGTAGGGATTGGTCCGGGAGGTGCCGAGGATCGTCCCCCCTTTGTGCAGGATGCCGGAGACGGAATTGAGATCCAGGGGAAGCGTCTCCTTCTCAATGAGACCCTTCCAGCCGTTGCGGATCCCCACCACCTGAATCCCTTCCCGAAGCGCCCGGCGCACCACCGCCCGGATCACCGGGTTGAGGCCGGGGCAGTCCCCTCCCCCGGTCATAAGACCCATTCGGCGGATGGCAGAAGCCATTCCTTAGAACCCCCGAAACGGAGGGGAGAACTGGCCCGCCCTGCGATCAGGCAGACTTTCCTTCCCCTCTTTGTGAACGATCTTGGCCACGTGGACCAGCACGATCACCGGTTCCTCGATCCCGGAGAGCATCTCCTGCACCTTGGCCTTGACGACCCCTTGGATCCTCTCCGCCGATTCCGGGATGTGAGCGCCGGCCCACGGGACCGCGCGCGCCCGGACAATGATCTTTCCCTTGCGGGCCACCACGTCCGACCGGAGCTCCTTCACCTCCTGCAGCTCCTGGGAAGAACGGCGGATGAAATCCTCAATCGCCGCCAGCGAAACGGTGACCCGGCCGTCCGGATTCTCAAAGGCGATCGTCTTCTGCTTCTGGAACTTAGCCAGCGCCAGCTCCGCGTACATCCAGTTGAGCAGAATGAGCCCCGCGCCCGCCAGGAAACAAGCCAGCCGGAGGTTCTTCTCCGAGTAGGCTATCTCCAACGCCCAGGTGGTGTTCTCGACCGGGACCCAGTGGAGCGAGAAGGCAATGAGCCCCAACCCCACCAGGATGAACAGGATGATGTAACAGGTCATGATGATCCAGGTGAATAGCTTCATACCGCCCTCCTGGCCTTCACTTGATGAATGCTGACGTGCACCTCCACCGGATTGAGCTGCGTCATCTGCTCCACCCTATCCCGCACCCTGTCCTGCACCTGACCCGCGACATGCGGAAGATTGACGCCGTATTCCACCACCAGGCTTACCCAGAGCCGGACCTCCTGATCCTGGATCTCCACTCGAACCCCGCCGCCAGCGTCTCCCGGAAGAACCAGGGCCGCTTCCAAATTCCAACGACCCCTTCCACCTCCCGGGCCGCCAAGTCGGCGATGGTGCAGATCACATCGTTGCGTATCTGAACCGATCCGAGATCCGTGCTGCGTCCAGGCATCCGAATGTCTCCCTTCTAGGCGCCGACCAGCTCGCCCGCAGGCTTCTGGGCGTTGAAATGCTCGAGGAAGTGGGTTGAATACCGGCCCGCCAAGAAAGAGGGGTCGTTCAGGACCTTCCGATGAAAAGGGATCGTGGTCTTCAAGGGATCCACCGCCATTTCATCCAGCGCCCGGAGCATCGTCTGGATCGCCTCTCTGCGCGTGGCGCCGGTGGCAATCACCTTCGCCAGCAGCGAGTCGTAGTGGGGCGGAACCCGGTAGCCGGTGTAGAGATGGCTGTCCACCCGGATCCCCGGCCCGCCGGGCGGATGGTACAGGGTCACCTGCCCCGGGCAGGGCATGAAGTCGCGGTCCGGGTCCTCCGCGTTGATCCGGCACTCGATCGCGTGCCCCTTCCAATGCACATCCTCCTGAGAAAAAGAAAGCCGATGCCCCGCCGCTACCCGGATCTGCTCCTTGATGAGGTCAATGCCGGTCACCGCTTCGGTGACCGGATGCTCCACCTGGATACGGGTGTTCATCTCCATAAAATAGTAGCTGCCCTGCGGGTCCACCAGGAACTCGATCGTGCCGACCGAGTTGTAGTTGACCGCTTTGGCGCCCCGCACGGCCGCCTCCCCCATCCGCTTGCGCAGCTTGGAATCCACCGCCGGCGAGGGGGACTCCTCAATCAGCTTCTGGTGCCGCCGCTGGATCGAGCAATCCCGCTCCCCGAGGCTTACAACATGGCCGTGCGAGTCCGCCACGATCTGGATCTCCACGTGCCGCGGCTGATCAATGTACTTCTCGATGTAGACGTCCGGCACGCCGAAGGCAGCCTCGGCCTCCGCCTGCGCGGTCATGAAGGCGCTGATCAGGCGCACGTCGTTGTGCGCCACCCGCATCCCCTTGCCGCCGCCGCCGGCCGACGCCTTGATGATGACCGGATACTGGATCTGCTTGGCCGTCTTGAGGGCCTCTTCCTTGGTCTTGATCACCCCGCCTGAGCCGGGGATCAGCGGGACGCCGGCCTTGCCCATCACGCGTTTTGCTTCAATTTTGTCCCCCATGAGCCGGATCGCCTCCGGGTGCGGTCCGATGAAGATGATCTTGCAGGAGTCGCAGATCTCGGCGAAGTGGGCGTTCTCCGCGAGGAAGCCGTAGCCGGGGTGGATCGCCTCCACGTCGGTGATCTCGGCCGCGCTGATCAAGGCCGGGATGTTCCGGTAGCTGTCGGCCGAGGGGGCCGGCCCGATGCAGACCGCCTCGTCCGCCATTTTCACGTGCAGGCAGTCGGCGTCGGCTTCGGAATAAACCGCCACCGTCCGGATCGCAAGCTCCTTGCAGGCTCGAATGACGCGAACCGCGATCTCGCCGCGGTTGGCGATCAGAATCTTGGAGAACATTAGAGCGGCTCGACGAGGAAGAGGACCTGCCCGAATTCGATCGGCTGGGCGTTCTCAACCAAGATCTGGACGATCCGGCCCTTCACCTCGGACTTGATCTCGTTCATGAGCTTCATCGCCTCGAGGATGCAGAGCACCTGGCCCACCGAGATCTCCTGGCCCACCTCCACAAAGGGAGGGGCCTCGGGGGCCGGAGCACGGTAGAAGGTGCCGACCATGGGGGATTTAATCTCCGTGCCGGAGGGCTTGGCCGGGATATCCGGCACAGGGACTGGGCCGGTCGGAACCCCTGCCAGCGCCGACCGGGCCGCCGGGAGACGCTCGATCAGCACTCCCTCCTCCCCACCGCTCCCCTTCCTTAAAC
>Ga0105164_10001727_pt1 | contig 13788 bp, 17 predicted proteins | sample VDWuncwatermetaG_FD_89674 | JGI IMG/M metagenome (GOLD analysis project Ga0105164, IMG submission 89674) | Wastewater microbial communities from Netherlands to study Microbial Dark Matter (Phase II) - VDW unchlorinated drinking water | ecosystem: Environmental > Aquatic > Freshwater > Drinking...
GCGCACCGCAGGGATATATGAAAGAACTTTTTAAACTTTACAAACAAAGTATAGCACATTTATTCTAAAAGTCAACCTAGCGTATTTTGACGCCGAATCTCTCCTCTAAAACAGCTACCAATGCCGCATGGAGAGGATGAATCTCTGTTTCCGTCAGGGTCCTTTCATCGGAGCGGTAAAAACAGGAAATGGTTAGGCCCTTAAAGCCAAGGGGGATTTGTTTACCTCTGTAATAATCCGTAACCCTTACCTCTCTAAGCCATGGCTTTCCTTTTTCCTGCACGGCAAGGATCATTTCCTCAATAACCGTTTTTTCATTTATCAACAAACTTATATCCCGCGTAATCCCCGGATATAGAGGAAGTGGAACAAACTTTTTCTGCGTACCTGCTTCGGCAAGCAAACGCTCCAGGGATAGTTCGGCTACCACAACTTTTCTGTTTTTTATTTCAAATTTCTCTAGATTTCCTCTGCCCACTTCTAGAAGCAAGCCAATCCTTTCTTTGTTTATATAAACACCTACGGATTCTGCGTTGTCTTCCTGCTTAAAACAATAATGTTTAATTCCTACCCTGCTCAACACGGTTTCCACTAGCCCCTTTAAATGCAAAATCCCCACCTCATCTTTTACCAGCCCCTGTTTAAATAGGCGCGGCTTGATTCCGCAAAGGGCGATAGCCAAATTAAAACCCTCTTTAGAGTGGTTATTGTTTTTGGCAAAAACCTTGGCTACCTCAAAGATATTAATATAATCTTGTTTATGGTTTAGGTTACGGCTGACGCAATCTAGAAGCCCGGAGGCTAACGCTGTCCTTAAAACCTCCTGCTCCTTACTCAAAGGATTCAATATTTCTATTTCCCCTTCTTTGCCCGGATTTAATTTAGCGGATAATTCGCGGGAGATTAAACTATAGGTCACCACTTCATTTAGACCCAAACCCACCAGTATATTCTTAACAAGAGTAATCAAGCTCCTTGTTTTATCTATAGTTATTTGCGGCTTAATAGCAGGCAAGGTAGTAGGTATTTCATCGTAGCCTAGTATCCTGGCTATCTCTTCAATCAAATCCTCCTCCCGGGCTACATCCTGACGATGGACAGGGATACTGACGCCCAGAATATTCTTTCTTTTGGGGGCTACCTTAAAACCCAAATAGCCTAAAATACCCTTGATTCTGCCTAAAGAAATACTTTTCCCTAGAATTTTCTCTACTCTTTTTAATTCAAGGCTAATGTTTAGTTTTTTTGCTTTTAGAATACCCTGGCCTTGGGCTATAACGCACTTACCTCCCCCGATCTCCTCTATCAACTCCCTGGCCCTTTGTGAGGCTTCCTCGACTATCTGTGGGTTTATCCCTCTTTCAAAACGGTATGCTGATTCGCTTTGCATGCCCAATTTTTGCCTGGCCCTACGGATAATCAGGGGATCAAACACTGCTGCTTCAAGGAGGATATCCTTTGTGCTATAACTTACCTCTGTATCCTGCCCACCCATAATTCCCGCGACTGCCACAACCCGATTCTTATCAGCGATTACTAAAATGTTGGGGCCTAATACTTGTGATTGCCCGTCGATAGTAATAATCTTCTCTCCATCTTTTGCTCGGCGCACAATAATATTTTTCCCTTCAAGTCTCCCTAAATCAAAGGCATGTAGCGGCTCTCCGTATTCGAATAAAACATAATTAGTAATATCAACGATGCTATTTATGCTTCGGCAACCCACAAGTTCAAGCCTCTGCCTAAGCCAGTCCGGAGCAAAAGATACTCTAATACCCCGGATTATTTTTGCAGTATACAATGGGCAGTCTTTTTTATCTTGAACATCGATACTCAATTCACCGGATTGTTTGCGCGTATAGACAACAGGTTTAAACTTTCGCTGGGCCAGTTTTTTGCCCGTGATCGCGGACACCTCCCGGGCGATCCCTACAACACTTAACCAGTCAGGACGATTAGATGTAACCTCTATCTCAAAAACCCAATCTTCCCCGGCAGGCTTAAGCGAAGTTACCTCAAGGCCGGCCATAGTTAGTTTCTCGGCTAACTCCTCCGGCGCGATATTAATCTCTACAAAATCCTTCAACCAATTATAGGTAACCTGCAACTTTATTTTCCTTTTTTTCTATACCCCTTTATTCAAAGGGAGATTACTCTTTTAAAATTGACTGAGAAACCTTAAATCGTTTTCGAAAAATAAACGGATATCGTCGATGCCGAATTTAAGCATGGCAATCCGTTCAATACCTAAACCAAAGGCAAATCCAGTATATTTTTTGGGGTCATAACCAACATTCCTAAAAACATTGGGATGTATCATTCCCGAACCTAAAATCTCAAGCCAGCCCTTGCGCGAACAAACAGAACACCCCTTGCCTTGACAGATTATGCAGGATATATCGATCTCGGCCGAAGGTTCGGTAAAAGGGAAGAAGTGTGGCCTAAAACGCATCTTGATTCCTTGGCCGAATATTGCTTTAGCCAGTAATTCTAGGACCCCCTTAAGATCGGAAAATTTTATGTCTCTATCGACCATAAACCCCTCGATCTGATGAAACATAAAAGAATGGCTGGCATCAACTGCATCCGGTCGATAAACCTTTCCCGGAGCTGCAACTGCCAGGGGAGGTTTATGGGCCTTCATCATCCTAACCTGCATAGGTGAGGTCTGACTGCGCAATAATAAGTTACGGGTGCGGCAATCCGGATCTGAAAGCTTGAGGTAAAAGGTATCAAAGACATCCCGGGAAGGATGCTCCAGGGGGATATTTAATCCGGTAAAATTATTATATTCCGTCTCTATCTCCGGACCTTCTACTACGGAAAATCCCAAGCGGGTTAATATATCACATATTTCTTCGATTACCTGCGTAAGCGGGTGTAGGCGACCCAAATCTTGGACAATACCAGGTAAGCCGATGTCTACCCGGGCATTGCCTTCTGATATCTTGATCTCGGCTAACCCCTTTTCTTTTCCCGCAAATAAATCCGTAAGTTTATTTTTTAAGGCATTAAATTGCTGTCCGAATATTTTGCGTTCCTCTATCGGTAAAGAAGGGATCAAACCGGTCAATTCCACGACAATCCCTTTTCTACCTAAATACTTAACCCGCAAAGCCTCAAGGGCCTGAAGGGAATTAACACTATTTATTTCTTGTTCTGCCTGCTCCTGAATAGCCTTAATATTAACACCAGACATAAAACCCCCGTTAATATCCATACAAAATTTAATTTGGCAGGGTTCAATCTCTCTTTTAATTGCCTGCCCCCTGATATTTTACGCAAACTCTCTGCATGTATATCTAGATCGCCTCCGTGCTGACTACACGCCCGGCGGAAAGTGCCCGTTACCTCAAGCAAATCCCCCTTTGATTTATAACTACCTGTGTAAGTTATACTATCAGCAAGAGCCTTATCCAGCCAGATACCGATAGCTCCCTTGCCGTCACTAAGATTCGCCCAGGCATATTCCCCTCTTTGCATTACATCTCCTATTACCTCACCTTCATAAGTTATTATCTTGCCATCATAAACAGAGGCGTTATTAACCAGCTCAACGCTTGAGATGCCCTGAGCAAAAACAGCGCAATGTGCAAAGTGTAATGTGTAAAACAGAACAACGCTAAACATTACACGTTTAATAATAGGCGGCTTTTTCATGATTTACCTCTTATTAAAGCAATAAAGAATCCCATCAAAGTAAAGACCGAGATAAACTCCAGTCTCCCTGCCCACATCTGAAATATATAAGTAATTTTCAGCATATCAGGCATTGTGGTATCGGTAATACCACAGGATAACCCGACATTGGCTGCCGCAGAAGTAGACTCAAATAAAGAAGACAAAAAAGGATACCCGTAAAGCATGCCTATAAGTGCACCCAACATATAAAGCACGAGATAGGCCAGGGTAATCAACAGCGCCGCACGCACCTGGGCATCTTCAAGAAAAACGTCTTTGATGTGATGAAATTTTTTTACGACAATCGCTTTTTCCGGCAGGATAATTCTCTTGATATCCTGCATCATGGCTTTAAAAACAATACCGATACGCAATGTTTTTATCGCCCCGGTGGTAGAACAAACCGCCCCTCCAATACCCATAGCAATAATTATACCAACCAACGAAAGCTGACTCCATTCGCGCAGGAATTGCCCGGCATAAATAGTCTGGAATCCTGTTCCGGTGTGTCCGGAGATAAGTTGATAAAAACCTTTCCGGAATAAATTAAGCGCGCCCGGGTAAACATTAGATTGGCTAAGGCCCATGGCTGTTATCCAAAAGGTCAAGATTATCGAAATAAAAAGAGTGCCTGTCTCTATGTTCTTGATTATCTCCTTGCGATTGCCAGTCCAGATGTGATAGTGTAGCTTAAAATTGAGCGCCCCCAGGATCATAATAACCACCGTAATTATTTCAAAGGGGAGGCTGTGGTAATACAATATGTTTTGCGACTGGGGAGCAAAACCCCCCGTATCAAAAGCAGCCATAAATATACAAATTCCGTGGAAGAAGGCGTTTATTGTCTTCATGCCGCTAAGCATTCCGGTAACTCCCAAGGCAAGGGTTCCTAAAATCAAATAGACAATGCTTACCAGCCAGATAAACCGGCTGGTCTGGATCACATTCGGCAGGATTCTTTCATCTCTGGCCTCACCTATATACATCTTAAATGCGCCGGCAAGCCCCTTAACAAATAAGGAAAGAGCGACGATAATAATTCCCTGCCCACCGATGAACATGATTAGGTGACGCCAGAAATTATGTGCATAAGATAAATGATCAATGTCCTGGGCCAAGGTAAGTCCAGTAGTGGCAAAACCAGACATAGCATCAAAACAGGCGTCCAGATAAGAATTCCAATGCCCACTTAAGTAAAGAGGTATGGCCCCTAATAAAGTTGCCACCAGCCACGAGAGGGACACAACGAGCATCCCCTGCATCCAATTGAGATCTCTGTCCGTATAACATATATTGGTCAAAAGCAGGCCCAGGGCAAGAGAGATCTCTAAGGCAATCACAAAATCCAGGGCAGGATTAATTTCTCCAAAGGCCAACCCTATCACTAAAGGCAGCAACATAACCATGCCTAAGCCCAGGATAATCTTACCCAGATAGTAACCTGTAGTTTTAATATCCTCAATATTAGGACGTAGAATCATATTTTTAAGGAGAACGCCAGACAAATCAAGAATGCCATGAGCATAATGGAGGCCGCATACAATACTTCGGTAGAGATACCCAAGACGGCATTCAAGGGGAGTTTAATTTTCATCACTTATAAGTTTCCTACCAACAGATTCAACAACGGAGTCTCGTTTCCAATAAGAGTAAGGGCGATAATATCATCTCCTGCCTTAAGTATGGTATTTCCTTTGGGCACGATGACTTCTTCGCCTCTTACAATCGAAACCAATACTGAATCAGGAGGCAATTGGATGTCCTGGACCTGCTTTTCTATAATTGGAGAGCTATCTGGTAAATCTACGCGCACAATTGCCAATTTCCCCCGTTTAAAACTCATCAGGTTAACAAAATCCGAAAAAGATACTTCTTCCTCGATTATCTTAGCAATTATCTTTGTAGCATCTACGGGGATGTCTGCGCCTAATTCAGAGAATATGCGTTCATTATCCGGGTTATTAACCCTGCCTACGGTGCGCCGGACATTAAATTTTTCTTTGGCTAATTGGCATATAATAAGGTTATCTTCGTCTTCCCCGGTTACCGCTGCTACAACATCGGCGCGTTTAATACCAGCTTCCTCAAGGGTGCGCGGCTCACATCCATCTCCGTGAATTACCAAAATCTCCAATTCCTTAGCAATAGCCTCGCATATTGATTTATCTCTTTCTACTACACTTATGGTATGTTTGTCGCGAGAGAGCCTCTTGGCTAAAAAATAACCTACTTTTCCTGCGCCTACAATAATTAAAAACATACGCCCCGCCTGCCTTTTATAAACCAAACCTGGCCTTTATTTTCTCTAAACTGATCACCTTTACCGCTGCCATTAATATATCTTTGTCCCTTAAGATCGTCTGTGGATCTGGAATAATAACGCCATCTAATCTCCTTATCGCCACCACAATCAGCTCCTGAGGTATATTTATCTCTTGAACCAGTTTGCCTACTAGGTTGTCTTTGACTTCGATTTCAAGCACTCCTAAATCTTTGGTTTCGATAAGATAGCTGGAGAACCGGGATTCAATAATTTTATCTCTAAACATAGAAGCAAAGAGCATTGTACCGCTGATAATATCCAAACCAAGGGCAGAATAAATATGCGCCCGCTGCGGATCATAGACGCGGGCAAAAACCTTGGGGATCTTAAATATTTTTTTAGCCGCCTGTGCCGAAATAAGATTAGTATTATCTCCGTTGGTAACGGCACAAAAAGCATCCGCCTTATCTGCCCCTGCCTGTTGCAACAAAGCCAAATCAAAACCATTGCCCAAAAGGGTTAATCCGTTAAAGGCCCCTCCCAGACGGTCAAAAGAATGCTGGTTTTTATCGATCACCACCACATTATGGCCTTCCTGGGATAAAAGCTGGGCCAATTCCGACCCTACCCTGCCGCAACCAACTATTATTACGTACATATTATCTCCATTTAATTCTCTTAGCGCGTTTAGCGTTTGCCAGCTATAAATAATTACTGGCTAAACGCGTATGGCGCCCTTAAGAGATTTTAGGATTCTTAGCGATCTCTATAAGTTTTTTAAATGCCTGGCTGTCTTTTATTGCTAATTCAGCCAATATTTTCCTGTTTAAACCGACCTTGGATTTCTTAAGACCGTACATAAACTGACTATAGCTAATACCGGATGTCCTGCAGGCAGCATTAATGCGAGCAATCCAAAGCCGGCGGAAATCTCTTTTTCTTTTTTTACGGTCGCGGTAGGCATAAACAAGGGCGTGCATAAGCGCCCGGCGCGCCTGCTGGAACTGCTTGCTCCGGTCACCCCAATAGCCCTTTGCCTTCTTTAATACTCTCTTCTTTCTCTTCCTGGTAGCTACACTGTGTTTAACTTTAGCCATATGGTAACAACCTCCTTAGATGTCTGGCATCTTTCTTATGTTCAAGCAGCTTTGCCTTTCTTAAACTGCGCAAGCGTTTGTTTTTCTTTGCGGTATTAAGATGACTCTTGCCGCAAGGGGCATACTTGACTTTTCCTTTTTTGGTTAATCTGAATCTCTTGGCTACGCCTTTGCGTGTCTTTAATTTTAACATATCTTACCTCTCTATGCTATCGGTTATTTTTATTTCGGCGCCAGGACAAAAGACATGATCCTGCCTTCCATACTGGGCTCTTTGGCCACCTGGCCGTCATTCTGCGTATCAATTATAAATTTATCTAAAATCTTTCTCCCTAGATCCACGTGCTCCATCTGCCTGCCACGGAAAAACAGGTTAATCCGAACCTTGTCGTTTTTTTTCAAAAATCCGATTGCCTGTTTTACCTTTATCTCGTAATCATGCTCGTCGATATTGGGTTTAAGACGGATTTCTTTTAACCGGCCCTGCTTCTGGTTTTTTTTGGCCTCGCGCTCCTTCTTTTCCTGGTCATATTTGAATTTGCTGAAATCAATGATTCTGCATACCGGGGGGGCTGCCTGAGGAGCAACCTCTACTAAATCCAACTCGTGCTGGCTGGCTAATTCCAGCGCCTCCTGTATCGCAACTACCCCCAACTGGTTACCATCGGGACCAATAAGCCGAACCTGCGGAACGCGGATTCTCTCATTAATACGGATGAATTTTTGTATCTTAACCACCTCCCTTTTTGGTTATCCGGGTTGTTATTGAAGTGCCCCGGGTAAAAATTCTGATTTCAATTTATCTATAAACTCTTCTATGGTAATAGACGCGATATCTTTCTGATTTCTTCTACGCAGAGAGACCATGTTCTGATCAGACTCGCGCTGGCCGATTACTAAACAGTAGGGAACCTTGTTTATTTGTGCCTCGCGGATCTTTTTGTTTAAGGTCTCATTGCGGCTATCGATTTCTACCCGGATAAAGTTTGCCTCAAGTAATTTTTTAATTTTTATGCCATACTCAAGCTGGGCGTCCTTTATCGGGATAATCAATACCTGTAACGGAGCCAGCCACACCGGAAGATCGCCCTTATAATGCTCTATCAAAGCGCCGATAAAACGCTCCAGGCTCCCCAGAAGCACGCGGTGTAGCATAATCGGCTGCTTCTGTTTACCGTCGGAATCAACATAGGTAAGTTTAAATCTTTTTGGTAATGCAAAATCGCATTGCACGGTGGCGCACTGCCAGGAGCGCTTAAGCGCGTCTTTAAGTTTTATATCTATCTTCGGCCCGTAAAAAGCCCCCTCCCCTTCGTTGATTTCATAACGCAAGCCCTTATCTTTTAAGGCTTCTTCCAGGGCAGCGGTAGCTTTCTCCCAGTCATCCTCAGAACCTATATATTTTGCCGGCCGGGTACTTAATTCTATCTCCACGGATTCAAAGCCGAAAACCTTCATCGTGTCAAAGACAAAATCGATAATCGCCTTTATCTCATCTTTTAGCTGTTCGGGCAGGCAGAAGATATGTGCGTCATCCTGAGTAAAACCGCGCACCCGCAAGAGTCCGTGCAAAACCCCTGCCTTTTCATGCCTATACACAGTCCCCAATTCAAAGAGCTTAAAAGGAAGCTCGCGGTAACTGCGAATCTTTGATTTATAGATAAGGATATGCCCGGGGCAGTTCATCGGCTTTAAGACAAACTCTTTTTCTTCTATCTTAAAGGTGTACATATTCTCTTTATAATAATCATAATGCCCTGATGTCTGCCATAATCCGGACTGCATGATATGCGGAGTAATCACCAGTTGATACCCCCGCTTCAGATGCTCTCTCTTTTCGTAATCCTCAATTATCGTGCGTAAACACGCCCCCTTGGGGTAATAAAACACCAGGCCTGCTCCTGCCTCTTCATGATAAATATCGAACAGCCCAAGTTGGGGCCCTAGCTTACGGTGGTCGCGCAGCTTCGCTTCTTCTAAATTCTTAAGATGTTCCTCCAATTCTTTTTGCGTTTCAAAACATGTTCCGTAAATCCTCTGCAGCATGGGATTAGTTTCTATGCCGTGCCAATATGCGCCTGCCACAGACAACAGCTTAAAGGCTTTAATCTCACCGGTAGATTCCACATGCGGCCCGCGGCATAAATCCAAAAAGTTTTTCCCTGTTTTATATACCGAAATCCCCCCCTCAGGCAAAGCAGATATCAACTCAAGCTTATAATCCTCTTTTAGCTCCTTAAAGAGTTTTTCGGCTTCTTGTTTTGAGAGCTCTTCTTTGATAAACAGCTCATTTTCGGTTATTATCTGGCGCATCTTTTTTTCTATTACCAGCAAATCATCGTCGGTAAAAGGCTCTTTTTTATCAAAGTCATAGTAGAAGCCGTCTTCGATTGCTGGGCCAATCCCTAATTTAACCTCTGGCCAAAGCTCTTTTACCGCCTGGGCCATAATATGGCTACAACTATGTCTTAATGCCTTTAAATCGCTCATATTAACAATATATTGGGTACACCTTTCACAAAACCCCTGCCCTGTATCCTCTATTGAGAATACATAACTTTATGCCTTACCGGGGCTAAGCTGGAACTAAATGAATCTGAAAGTATTAATGGTATTTTCTACTTCTGCCCATTCTTCTTGAAATTTATCCATATGGCCAAAAAAAGTAATAGTTACGGCTACATTATCTTTTACAAAAAAATAACAGAGCATTCGTTTATTCTTCCACCAATCATTTTCCTGCTGGGACGCAAAATTGGTGTAATAGATCAAAAATCTAGCTGCCTTGGTATTATTTATTTGTATCTCTTGAGGGGCATCTATAACAGCTACTTCCCCACCGCCTATTTGCTTTGCTGAAACCCTAAATTGTTCCAAGTCTTTTTGTGCCAATTCTAAGGCTGTGTTCTTAAACGCACGGTAAGCGGCTAGGCGAAGTGACGGAACTTTATCATCTTTTACTTTCTGGTATCTAAGCACAGGGCCTTTGTCGGTCTTGCTGTCTCTCGTAAACCAACCCTTTGGCTCAACTATTTCAAACCTGTATTCCTCATTTACATAAAGCTTCCCTGATAGTGTAGGCGATAAGGGCGCAGAAACAGCCCAAGGCTCTTGCGACCCTTCTATCTTATCTATCTCATTAGTAAAATATGTTATGGGTACCCCCATGAAATCTACCTTGATATAGCTGTTTGTCCTCTCTATTATCTTACCCTCCACCTTCTTGCCGGATTTAAGATAGATAGTTTCAGCAGACAAATTACGCGGAAACAAAAGAGCTACGACTAAAATAAGCAGTACATACATAACACACCTCCTTTTCCTTGCTTCTTAAGTTTTTCTGGTGGGCCAAGAGGACTCGGGCCTCTTAGCTTATTTATACCCACTCTTTCAAATAGGCTTCTAGAGTATTATCAATCCATTGTTTTAGTTTTACATTGCGAATCTCTATTCTCGCGATTCCATATTTTGACCATTGGTTTTCTGGCTTACTTCTAGTATCTGAATGTATATTGACTGCGATAAAACGCTGTGGTACTCCTAATGTTTCTGACCAGTAATTTCTAGTTTTGTCTTTATCAAATTCTCTATATAGCTGTATATTAAGACAGATCTTTTCTTCCCGGACGCCACAAATCCTTTTTAAAAACTTTATAAACAACAAAGCCAGTTTATAATCTAAATTAGCCATCTGTATAGTATGTTTATTTCTCCTGTTGCCTTCTGCCTAATACAACATAAGACCGATTAACAAAAGTTCCCCTTCTCTCTTCGTTAATTTGGTTTTAATTTTAAATGGGTCTCCATTGGGATTTTGCTTTACATAAGCGCATTCGCTGCTTGAGCTTCTTTTAAAATTGTATTTCTTCATCCAATATATTACTGTCGCTGGAGTTGTCGAAATGGTCTCGGCGATATCCCACATAGAAAGTTTTCTACCATAATATAGTTTTCGTACTTGGTCTGCCCTTAACATTGTTTATCCTGGTGGGCGCTACAGGAGTTGAACCTGTGGCCTTTTCCATGTCAAGGAAACGCTCTAACCAGGCTGAGCTAAGCGCCCTATTTTTTTTATATGTCCGCTCATAGCGAACACTTCTTACCAACGACGAAGGATACGTGTTGTGTATCCTTAAGGAGCCCCCGCGTTTTTTGCAGGGACAAAGCTATGAGCCCTAGTTTTTCTATATGCCAATCCGCAAAAGTTGTTAAAAACCTTGTTTTATGTAGCTACCCTTACCTACTTTTGTTAATTTTCTGGTGCCGGGGGAGGGAGTTGAACCCACAAGTCCTTGCGGACGCGAGATTTTAAGTCTCGTTCGTTTGCCAATTTCGACACCCCGGCATAAAATTTAATTTAAGATTGTCTGGCTTCTATTCCACCCTTTATACGAACTTATGCAATCACCGGCTAGCTGTATTTTTCTATCTAGCCCCAAGCAGCCTTCATAATAACATTGCCGTGCTATTCCTCTTGCGGCCATTTTGCCGTATTTCAATACCCAGATATTGCTTGCATTTTTATGGACCCTACCAAACACTTTTAATAATTGCTTTATTGTGTTGTTTAACCAGCTGATAAACTTTTCGGATCCTGAATATATTCTTAAACTCCACTGCTCACATTTATTAGATGGATGTATCCAGTGGCGTATACAACCATCCCCATCAATTACTCCTCTTAGAAAGTCTATAAAGAATTGGTTTGGAACATCAACTTCGCTTAGTGTCAGAGATTTATTTTGTGTTAGCCCGACGGACAGAAGAAATTCATAAAAATTCTTGTTGCTAATTTGAATATGGGAATACTCTTGTTTCCTGCCATTATATTTAATGCTAATCTTATTACCAAGCCCAATCGTGTCTTTAATGGCCTGAAGGAATCTAAAATCTTTGGATGTTATATCTATATGTCTCCCGTCTGGACATAGACATCCATCTGTTGCAATTAAACCCACCAAATACCACAGATTTGCTCCGATAATGTTTAATTCTTTCCTCTTATTCGGCATCTTATTTTAAGGCGTGGACCGGGTTCGAACCGGTGAATAGTTGTTTTGCAGACAACTCCCTTAACCACTTGGGTACCACGCCAATTATATTTGTTTCTTTACCTCTCTTACTATATCCTCTACGCCTGCCAAATGGCCAAGGCCTATTTTGCCATTAGCCAGTTTACCCTTGGCAGGGCCGATCATTTTATAGCCTAAGCTTTTTAACTTGGCAATATTAGCCTGCGTTAATCTATTCGAGTACATATTATCATTCATCGCCGGAGCGATTAAAACCGGAGCCTTGGTCGCACATACTATGCAAGTTAAGAGATCATCACAGAGCCCCGCAGAAAACTTGGCGATAATATTTGCCGTGGCCGGAGCGATTAAAACTAAATCCGCCCTGTCTGCTAATGCCACATGCTCAATCTCGTAATCATGGGGAAGGTCAAACAAGCCGCGATATACCTTGTTGCCGGAAAGACTCTGAAAGACAATCGGACGGATCAACTCTTCGGCTTCCCTGGTCATCACTACTGTTACTAAAAATCCTTCACTTTTTAGCCGACGCAATATATCGCATGCCTTGTATATGGCGATACTCGCCGTAACCCCCAATATGATTTCTTTTTTTTGCTTTGCCCCCATTTTAATCCTCTGACTTGGCTTTCTTATAATATACCTTTCCTGCGGCAATTTCATTTAATGCCACCGTTGAGGGTTTGGCGGTGTTAGACATCTCCACAAGCCTAGGCTGACCCTCTGCAATCTCTAAAGCCCTTTTTGAAGCTATAATTACCAATTTGTAAATCGAATTGTTACATTTATCCAAAAGTTTTTCCAAAGCTACTCTTGCCATATTATATAAAGCCTCCTTGTTATAAACTGCTAACCTAGCTCCTTTAATATAATTCCCTTTAGCTCTTTAACCGTCTTTTCAAAATTTTTATTCACCAGCCGGTAATCATATGCCCGTGAACCTCCTATCTCCAGTTTGGCCAATTGAATCCTACCCTTAATTTCTTGCGGCTCAGTGTGCCGGCACCGACGAGATATCCTCTCCAAAAGCACTTTTATAGACGGTGGTTTTACAAAAATCAGCACTGTGTTATCAGGAAAAAATCTCTTGAGCCGCAATGCCCCTTTTAAATCCAGGCATAAAGCGATATTCTTGCCTTTTTTAATCTGCCTCTCAATAAAAACCCTAGGCGTGGCGTAATAATATCCTAAATATCGGGTCCATTCAAGAATTTTTTTTGCTTTGCGTAACTCTAAAAACTGTTTGCTGCTAATAAAAAAATAGTCCTTTCCGCTTCTCTCCCCTGACCTCTTTGGTCGGGTGGTTAGCGAAATGGACCTAGCCAGTTTTCCCCGCAGCCCGGGCACCTTGAGCACGCCGGAAAGCAGCGTCGTTTTTCCCGAACCAGAGGGCCCGGAGATCACAAATATTAACCCGTTTTTTCTAATCTGGTTTTGACTCACTTACTCTATGTTCTGCAATTGTTCACGGATTTTTTCCAACTGGCTTTTCATCTGTACGGCCCGGCTGGAAATTAATGCATCGCAGGATTTGGCTGCCATGGTATTGGCTTCGCGCTGCATCTCCTGGGCAATGAAATCCAATTCCTTGCCTACTGGCTCATGCTTGGAGAATTTAGTCAGAAAATTACGTATATGAAAACGCAACCTTTCTGTTTCCTCAGCTATATCAGCCTCACTTAAGAAACCGGAACGCTCTTCATCCGTAGCTAAC
>Ga0105164_10001728_pt1 | contig 13784 bp, 14 predicted proteins | sample VDWuncwatermetaG_FD_89674 | JGI IMG/M metagenome (GOLD analysis project Ga0105164, IMG submission 89674) | Wastewater microbial communities from Netherlands to study Microbial Dark Matter (Phase II) - VDW unchlorinated drinking water | ecosystem: Environmental > Aquatic > Freshwater > Drinking...
AATAATGTCCCTAGTTTCTTTTCCTGATGGAGAAAAAATATTATGTTTTTATTTTGCTGATTTTTATTCTTGGCTGCAGTACAGAAGGAACTAAAATTTATGATGTTGATTACAAAGGCAACTATCCTGAAGGGGCATTCAAGGTTGACATAGGAAATGCAACTGTTTTCACCAATGGAAATGATATTGAGGAAGTTCATGTGAAAATGCCGTTTGATTATTTCTGCTATTCTGTGAACAAGGAAGTGCTGTGCAAATCAAATGTTAATTTAAAGATAAGTGATAATGCGGAAAGAAAATTTCTTGAAAAGTTCAATGATGTAAAAGCCAACTCAATAAACAGGAACAGGACAATTATTGCGGAAAGAATTTTATTTTATCTAAATGATGAAAAAACTGAGGATATTCTTACTGTAAATGATTTCGCAAACCAGAGCATTGAATATTTATCTGTGCAGTTTATTGGGAAAGGGAAGTCTGAAAAAGATGCAAAAAATGATGCTCTTGGAAAGTACAAAGAACTGATAGAAATCCTAAGAGACAGGAAATAAGCCAAAACATATAAAAACAGCCGATGGCTAACTTGCAAATATGCCAAAAGACGATATTCTTGAATTGAAGCAGAAGGCAAAGGAATTAAGAAAGAGCATAATAGAGATTGTGTACAAGGCGCAGTCAGGCCATCCGGGAGGATCTCTAAGCGAGATTGACATGCTTGTAGCGCTTTATAACCATAAATTAAAGATTGATCCCAAAAATCCTAAGTGGGAAGACAGAGATAGGTTTGTTCTGAGCAAAGGCCATGCAAGCCCGGGGTTGTATGCAGTATTGGCAGACAAGGGATTTTTTTCTAAATCGGAACTAGGTAAATTTCGGCAATTGGGCGGAATGCTGCAGGGCCATCCTGAATTAAGCATACCGGGAATTGAATTTGCCGGCGGCTCATTGGGGCAGGGTATAAGCTTTTCTGTTGGAATTGCATTGGCATTAAAGCTGGATAAAAAGAATTCAAAAGTATATGTCATGATAGGTGATGGAGAGTCACAAGAGGGAGTTGTATGGGAAGCATCGATGGCTGCTGCATTCCATAAGCTGGACAATTTAACCGCTATCCTTGACAAGAACCAGGTGCAGGAAACCGGAAAGACAAAAGATGTGATGGACATCGGCGATGCAGCGGCGAAATGGAAAGCGTTTGGGTGGAATGTTATTGAGATTAACGGACATGACATGGGTGAGATTATAAAAGCGCTTGACAAGGCGCCAATTAAGGGAAAGCCCACTATGATAATATCAAACACAATAAAAGGTAAGGGTGTGTCTTTCATGGAGCTTAATTATAAATTCCACGGCAAGGCTCCAAATGATGAAGAATACAAAAAGGCCCTTGATGATATTAATAGGATTGATGTGAAGAAGTTCAAATAAAATGGAATCACAAAAAATAGCGACAAGGGAAGGCTACGGAAAGGCGTTGCTGGAGCTGGGAAGAAAAAACAAGAATGTTGTAGTTGTAGATGCTGACCTTGGGGACTCGACAAAGGCAGAGTATTTCGGCAAGGAATTCCCTGAAAGATTTTTTACTGTAGGCATAGCTGAGCAAAACATGATAGGTGTTGCTGCCGGAATCTCCGTCACCGGAAAAATACCTTATGCGAGCACCTTCGCGATTTTCAGCGAAAGGGCATTTGAGCTTGTGAGGAATGTTGTCGCAAGGAACAAGCTGAATGTCAAGATATGCGGAAGCCATGCAGGCATAACAACAGGAGAAGACGGGAAATCAGCACAAGCCATAGAGGACATTGCAATCTATCGAGCTTTGCCTAACATGATAGTATTGCAGCCGGCTGATTCAGTTGAGGCAGAAAAAATGGTGTTTGAGCTAGTGAATTATCATGGCCCGTCTTATATGAGAGTGCACAGAACTGCGTTTCCTGTAATACATTCCTCAGATTACAAATTTGCCATAGGAAAAGGGGAGATTTTAAGGGAAGGAAAAGATGCAGTTATATTTGCAACTGGAACTTTGGTGCATGAAGCTTTGAAAGCTTCTGATATTCTTAAAAATAAGGGAATAAATGTTTATGTTGTTAACATATCAACAATAAAGCCTATTGACTCAAAATTAATAATTGAATTGGCAAAGAAAACTAATTGTGTAATTACAGCAGAGGACCACAATATCATTGGAGGGCTTGGAAGCGCTGTTGCCGAAGTCTTATCTGAAAATTACCCCTGCAAGATGAAGAGAATTGGGGTACAGGATGTTTATGGAGAATCCGGAAAGCCTGATGAATTGTATAAAAAATACGGGCTTGATTCAGAGTCTATTGCAGAAGAAGTGACGAAAATTATCAAGAAGAAATGAAAACACATGAAAATTTTTGATAGATTAAGAAAACACAAAGATAAATCTACTGAAAATTCTAGTTCGCATGATTTAAATTCAATTGTAAAAGATGCTGCTGAAAAATGGGAAAAAATATTTAGTTTCTTAAAAGGCGATCTTGGAAATATTTGGTATCCGGAAGAACTTGCTACTTTTGAATTATTAAGAAATGATATAGAAAAGATAAAGGTTTTAATCGAAAGAATGAGGTCTTTTCTAGAAAAAAATAAAATAAATTATCCATTGATGGAAAAAGAGATTAATGAGTTACTTTTTCTTCTAGGATTGATAAAGGATCACAATCTAAGAGACTTTACTGTTTACAACTGGTTTCTGGAAGTTAATATGGATTTTAAGCTCCTTATGCAAGATTTGAAATCTGTAGAAAGATGCGATAAAGAACTTCTTAGTCGTGTCGTAGAAGCAAAAAGGCAGACTGCTACTTTGAATTCGAATTTCAGATTTATTTCTTATCCTTACAAAGTTGGGAAAATACAGATTGGACATGATTGGCCTAATATTATAGTAACAAGTTATGGAAAAGTTGTGCTTAGAGAAATACCTGTAAATATCTGCAATATTCAGGAAATAGTTTCCACTTCACAACTAAGCTATTTTTCAAGAGATGTTGAGGTTACAAAAGACCATATAATAGTACCTAAAGAAAATATTCCAGAAAGTCTGCATGATAGCAGATTTATCAAAGACAGATATTGTTTGAATGATGGTGGTAGGAGCATAGTGCTTCAATCCAGATATTTGGTTAATCTTAAAATATTTGGACATAGGGGTGTGCAGGAATTTAGAGAATGTAGAAAAGGCGTCGGATTTGTTGATGATCATTATGGGTTAACTCCTATACTCCCTATACCTTACATGAAAATGGCTTTGTCTGGAAATGAAGGAAGGCCCCATGGTGGTCAGGATTTTTATTATGGGGTTGGTGAAATTGAGACAACGAACGAGTTGTTAATACATCCTGAATATAGATTTAAATTTTGTCCTACCTTGTATATAATAAGAATCCCTCCAGATTTTTTAGAAGAAGGTTACAAAAATTATTTTTCAGAAGCATGGCGAAAGAAGGTTCCTGTAAATCAAAAGATGCTTAAGAATACAGCACAGGAAATTTGCCTTGTTCCTAGTACTATTAGACTCGGCACTTTCCATCCAAGAAGTAGCTATAAAAATGTCAGCTTCTTGCAATCTATAGCTTCATTTCCTATAGATACTGATTTTTTAATTAGTCAATTAATGGAGGATTATGTAAATTATTTTAATCTTGTAGCTCAAGGAGTTAAAAAAAGAGATAGTGGGTTAACAATGATAAAAATAGGGGATTTTATTGAACTTTACGATGAATTATTTAGATTTCCTAGTTTGGTGCAATTTTTCAACACTTCTGCAATATCCAAAGATATTGTAATTGCTCAGTCGGGATTGTATTTTAAAGACTTGGAAAGTCTTGATTTACATTATAAGGTGACTGAATCTATGGATATAATTCAGTTGTTAAGATTCCAAATGGGCTTCTTATTTTATGATGTAGGGTGTTGCCTGCAAATAATTATTGGAATGAGTGAAAGAGTAAAAGGGTCGGACAGCAAATTGATTGAGTGGTATGAAGATGCTCCAAATCTGTATTTTATAAGGGCGTTAATAAAATTATTCAGAGAATCTCCTCATTTATTTATAGAAAAGAATTTAAATAACAAGCTTGTTTTAGGAATAAAAACTGAAGTAGGGAATATTACATTTGAAACTCATATAGACTTCATGTACGTAGAAAGTTAAGAAGAAATGAAAATGCAAAGCTGGATAATTTATGGATTGATTGCCGCGCTTTGCTTTGGAGTGAACGGAATAATCTACAAGATGGCACAGCAAAAAGGGAATTTCTCGCCTTATTACGGTGTTTTTGTCTTTGGGATTGGGATAGTTGCCGTATTCGGGTTGTTTTTCCTGTTTAATTTTGATTCTAGTTTTGAATGGAAATCAGGCGGATTATTATTGATTTCAGGCATGATATGGGCTTTCGGAATGCTTGCTGTCGCTATTGCCATTTACCAGAAAGCTGATCTGGCAAGATTAGCTCCAATCTATAACATAAATACATTGGTTACAGTATTGCTTGGGATAATATTCCTGAAAGAGATTCCGGATTTATCAAACATGATAAGGGTTATTTCAGGAGCTGTGCTGATAATTGTAGGGGCTGTGATGGTCAGTATTTGACCACTGGACATCTCTCCCCGTATAGTATTTAAAGCAATTCTACTGCATTTTTTCTGATTTTAGATGAATTCAGGCATTGAAATAGACGAAGAAGTTAAGCAAGTTCTTTTAGGTAGTTTGCTTGGGGATGGTTACATAGCAAGAGGTTCTAAGAATTCGGGATATGTAGAAGCTCACAGCCTCAAACAAAAAGATTATTTCTTTTGGAAGGTTAAAATATTAAGCAGGTATTTCAGAGTGAAAACAAGATTTGGCAATAACGGCCCTAAATATTATAAGTATACGCTTAGTACCAATTATGCCAGTATATTCACAGAAATGCACAGTTTATTCTATGTTAAATCTATTTTACCTAGTAGTAAGTGGGTAAAAGTTATCAATCCACTAATACTCTCTCAATTAACTCCTTTAGGACTAGCAGTATGGTATTGTGATGATGGCACATATTACGTGAGAGACAACTCTTGCTCTTTATCAACCCAGGGGTTTACTTTTAAAGACCATTTGGTTTTAAAAAACTTTTTTCTTAGTAAATGGAATATTGATACTGTGATTATAGAAGATTACAGAAAATATCTTAATGAACATAGAGTATACTATAGGATAATGTTCAACAAAAAATCTGCTGAAAAGTTCTTAAATTTAATAAAGGACTTTGTTCCGGAATGCATGACTTACAAATTAGGGCGCATTTCTAATAAAAATAAAGAATTGATGGAAAACGAAGATAAGAGATACAAAGCAATTAGAAAAGTTGAGTATTATACTAATCAGAAAAAAGTTTTGGTCAGGGCAGAAAGATATAGGATTAAAAATCGGCCTCTCATAAATAAAAAAAGAGTGGTTTATTACTGGAACAATCTTGAAAAATCTCAGGTATCTGGAAGAGAAACTATGAGAAAGAGGCGCTTACTCAATAAGGAAATGGTAAATCTTATAAATTATGATTACTACCATAGATATAAAGATAAAATTAACAAAGCAAGACGAAAGAGATTGCTAGATGATCCAGAATACAGGGAAAAAAGGAAGAAAGAATTAAAAGCTTGGTGGAATGATAACAAAGAAAAATATAATCAGAAAAGAAAAGTTTATTACCAAGCTAATAAGGAAAAAATTAACAAGTCAAGGAGACTAGATTATTTGAAAAATAGGGACAAAATTTTAGAAAGTGTCAAAAAATACCAGCATAACAATAGGGAGATTATAAATAAAAGAAGAAGAGAAAGAGATAAACTACGCCGGGAGGAAATTAAAAATGGAATTATTCCTTGATAGTGCAATATTGGATGAAATTAAGCGTGGTGCTGATACAGGACTCGTTTCAGGGGTTACGACCAACCCATCTTTGGCAGCAAAGGCAGGGAAAGAATATAATGAAGTTCTGAAAGAGATATGTTCTATCATAAAAGGCCCTGTTTCAGCTGAAACTATTTCAACTGATGCAGAAGGAATGGTGAAAGAAGGTATTGAGTTTTCTAAAATAGCCAAGAATATTGTTGTTAAAGTGCCTATGACAGTTGAGGGCATGAAAGCGTGCCAAAAGCTGACCAAAAAAGGCATCAAGGTCAATGTGACTTTAGTGTTTTCCGCAAACCAAGCCCTATTGGCTGCAAAATCAGGCGCATTTATGGTAAGCCCTTTTGTCGGAAGGCTTGATGACATAAAGGAAGTAGGGATGGATGTCGTAAGGGAGATAAAACAAGTGTATGACAACTACAAGTTCACAACCCAGATACTTGTTGCCTCAGTAAGGAACACAAACCATGTTCTTGAGGCTGCAAAAATCGGGGCTGACATAGCAACAGTGCCTTATTCTGTGTTTGAGCAGCTGTTTAACCACAAGCTCACGGATGCAGGGATAAAGAAGTTTTTAGAGGATTGGGAGAAGGTGCCGAAGAAGAAATAGTATTTAATAAATTTTTATAATTGTGAGGTACAAAATAATGTTACAGAGCATCAAAAGGTATAAGAAGATAGATAAAAGGATGAGTAAAGGTATAGGTGTAAAAAAGTTCGACCAAAAAGGTGCTGTAAAATATATTAAAAAAATGTAATGTAGGTTATACTATTTCTTTAGACTGTTATGACTGGGCTTACTAGAAATGTGTGGGAAAAGGGACGAAGAAGAGATGATTAGTTTGTATTATAGGAAATATTAAATAGTTCAATTTTATCTAATAAGTATATGTCATTTTTGGAACTTTTGCTACATGCAGGAAAAATGTTAATATGGTGGGGATTTGGTGTATTGCTTATATTAGTTGGATTATTTATTTTATGGAATGGTATGACACACAAAATGAATCTATTTTTGATATTCATTGGAACAATTATTGGTGGAATAGGTATATTAGCGATTGCTTATGGAACAAAGAAACATGAGGTATACTAGTCTCTTTTAGTTCTTTCTATTTCGAATTCTACCTTTTTAAGTCTATTATATCTTTTAAAGAGCCAGCCTATGAGGCTAATGGTGATTAAAGAAAATGTTGCTTTAAACCATAGTTTATGGTTTTCTGGTACTATGATTTTTATTAATTCGTAGAATGAAATTAATAAAACAGTAGCTAAACTAGCGAGAAATGATAATATAAAAGATTTACTATCAAATATTTCGTCCCATGTATCTTTCATTTTATAGTACTCCACTCTATAGATTGAAACTATATGTATATATTATTATTTTTACTATTTTACTCTAAGTCTGATTGGATTGTAATGGGGGCATTTCCTATTAGTGCATCTCCATTCATAAACCCATTTACCTGTCATAAGTTTATTAGCTCTCTCTTTCTTCATCTTTTTCCAGCAAAATTTACACATTTTGTATTTCATATTTTCACCCCATGTTAGAAATTTATTTTATATACTATCAATTTTTATTAGGGTATATAATATTTTCTAAACAAACCTTTTTATAACCTCTTCATTAACGTTATTCTATGGCGCAGCAGTATAACATCAAGGACGTAAAGAAGCACGAATCAGCCCATGACAGGAAGGTAAAGGAATTAGAGGAAGAGATATCCACAACAAAATACAACAAGAAAACTCAAAGCCATATAGGATTAGTAAAGGCGAAATTAGCCAAGCTAAAGGAAGAATACCAGAGAAAGGCGTCTGCAAAAGGCGGAGGGCAAGGCTTCAGCGTAAGAAGGGCCGGTGATGCAACCGTGATTATAGTAGGCTTTCCGTCAGTAGGAAAATCAACTTTATTAAATTCTTTGACAAATGCAAATTCCCCTGTTGCAGCTTATGCATTCACCACATTAACATGCATCCCGGGATTGTTGGAATACAATCACGCGCAGATACAGATATTGGATGTTCCTGGAATTGTAGAAGGCGCAGCCACAGGAAGAGGAAGGGGTAAGGAAGTTTTAGCATGCGCGCAGAGCGCTGATTTAGTTTTAATAGTTGTTGATGTTTTCAGCCCGGATCATCTTGAGGTTGTAAAGAGAGAAATATACGAGACTGGGCTGAGGCTGAACCAAAAGCTGCCGCAGGTCAGGATAGCAAAAAAATTAAGGGGCGGGATTGACCTTGGGCTGACTGTGAAGCTGACAAAAATAACAGAGGAAACCATAAAGAACATACTCAAGGAATTCAGGCTGGAGAATTCAAGCATTGTGATAAGGGAAGACATAACAGACGACCAGCTTATTGACGTGATTGAAGGCAACAAGAAATATGTGCCGGGAATAATCGCATTAAACAAGATAGACATGGTTGATGATGGGGAATTAGCCAGAGTAAAGGAAATTGTTGAGCCCGATATCTGCATCTCCGCAGAAAAAAAATTAAATATGGAGGAATTAAAAAGCCTGATTTTCAAAAAGCTTGAGTTCATAAGGATCTATACAAAAGAGGCGGGAAAAAAGGCTGACATGACAGAGCCGCTGATCATGAGAAAAGGAAATACTTTGAAAGACGTATGTATGAAGCTGCACAAGGATTTCGCGAGCAAATTCAGGTTTGCAAGGGTGTGGGGAAAATCCATACGCTTTGAGGGCATGCCGATAAGAAGATTAGAGCATGTGCTTGAGGACAAGGATGTTGTTGAAATCCATGTAAGCTGATTTCTTTTTCATATTATGCAGAAACATTTAAATATGAATCGGAAATACATATTCCAATGAAGAGAATTGAAAACCAGATGGCCAGGATAGGCTACACTTTCTACAGGCTGTTTTCAACATGGAGAGTATTTTTTATATTTTTTAAGCACTAATTGCCAATAAACCTTTTTTCTTTTAATTCCTGACTGCACTTAAAAAATCAAAAAGCATAAATAAGGTATAAAAATACACAGGCTAAAATGAACATAGCCGTAACGGGTTACAGCGGCACTGGGAAAACCACTGTGTCCAGGCTTCTTGCCCAAAAGCTGGATAAAAAGCTGATTTCTACAGATGATGAAATAGTCAAAAAAGTAAAAATGAGCGCAGGAAGCATAGTCAAAAAGTTCGGCTGGGACAGGCTTAGGGAAATAGAGGCTGATGTCATAGACAATATAAGCGAATTGGATGAATATGTATTGGATGCAAGCTGCGGCATCGTGTTCAGGAACGAGAACATAGTTAATTTAAAGAAAAATGGATCCATAGTCCTGCTGACAGCAAGCCAAAAAACAATAGAATCAAGGCTTAAAAGAAAAGAGGAAAAGCCTGATTTCACAAAGGACAATTACATTGACAAGACAAAAGGGGCTTTAAGCGAATGCGAGGAAAGGTATAGGAAAGCTGCCGACTACACTATAGATACTTCTGACATAACTCCGGAAGAGGCCTGCGATTTAATAGCCCATTACATCCAGATGGAGATAAACTAAATGGAAATTGGCAAGGTAGCTTCCAGCCTGAACCCCTCGGAAAGGAAAGTGCTCAGGGTGCTTGATAGTTCCAGCTACATGCACGACATAATGAAAGCCACGGGATTGAAGGATGTAGAGGTCATGCGGGCGCTGCAGTGGCTACAGAACAAGAATGCCGTGAAGCTGAGCGAGGAGCTGAAAGACACAGTTTCTTTGGATGAAAATGGGGTTAAATACCTCAAATATGGGCTGCCGGAAAAGATATTTCTGCAATCCCTTGACAAGCCTAAAACCCTGAATGAAATTGGTGAAGATGCAAAGCTGAGCAGCGAGGAGCTTTCAATTTCTCTTGGAGCATTGAAATCCAAGGCAGCCATTGACATAATAAAAGGCAAGGAACTTATGGTTTCAATAACAGAGTATGGAAAAAACCTGCTGAAAAAAGGCTTCATAGAGGAGCAGTTCCTGAAAGAGAAATTTCCGAAAGAGCTTGCCTCATTAAGGGATGAGGAAAAGTTCGTGCTTGAAATCCTGAAAAAAAGAAAAAAAATTGTCAGGGTGGAGCAGGCAAAATTAGTCAGTGCCCATCTTACGGATCTTGGGAAAAAATTAATCCTGCAGAAGCTTGACGATGACATGATGGAGAAACTGACTCCATCTCTTGTGAAAACCGGCTCGTGGAAGGGAAAAAAATTCAGGAGATATGATGTCAGGGTCAACGTGCCTTCAATTTTCGGCGGGAGAAAACAGCATTACAGGAGATTTCTTGATGAAGTAAGGCAGAAATTCATAAATCTGGGGTTTGACGAGATGACAGGCCCTATTGTGGAGACTGATTTCTGGGACATGGATGCCTTGTTCATGCCGCAGTTCCATTCTGCAAGGGACATACACCAGGGTTATTACATCAAAGAGCCAAAATACTCGAAAGACTTGCCTGAAGACAAGGTAAAAAATGTGAAAGCGGCGCATGAAAACGGGTTTGGAACAGGCTCAAGGGGATGGGGATATGATTTTGATGTTAAAAGGACGCACAGGCACATCCTCAGGACTCATGACACTTCAATATCAGCAAGGACTCTTGCTTCAAAGGATTTGAAGATACCGGGAAAATATTTTCAGATCTCGAGGTGCTTCAGGTATGATGTCGTGGATGCAACCCATCTTCCTGATTTCAACCAGGTTGGGGGATTTGTCATAGAAGAAGGTATAAATTTCGGCCATTTGAAATCTTTGCTGAGGATGTTTGCAGAGGAATTTACAGATGCAAAAGACATCAAAATAATACCGAGCTATTTTCCCTTCACAGAGCCTTCTGCGCAGCTGATGGTTAAGCATCCTGACCTTGGGTGGATAGAATTGGCAGGATCTGGGATTTTCAGGCCTGAATTGGTGAAGCCATTGGTCGGAAGAGAAGTTCCGGTAATTGCATGGGGAGTTGGATTGGACAGGCTGGCTATGTTCAAGCTTGGAATCAAGGACATTAGGCAGTTATTTTCGCATGACCTGGAGTTTTTAAGGAATGCCAAGGTGATTTAAAAAACAATAATGTGGAAATACATTAGCTGGATAAAAACAACATTAATCAAAATACGAAAATCATTAACGGAAAAATAAACATTACGAAAAATTCATTGATATAAAATAATTAAAAAAATAATAAAAATCCAAAATGCCAACAATAACTTTTTCACTGAAGGATCTACAGCATTTAACAGGGAAAAAGCTAGCTATAGAGGAAGTTCATGACTTGGCGCATTACGGAAAGGCGGAAGTTGAAGCTTACGATGAGGAAACAGATGAAGTCAAGATGAACTTTGACGACACAAACCTGCCTTACATTTGGTCAGCTGAGGGTTTTGCGCGATTATTAAAAGGCGTTCTTGGAATGCAAAAAGGTATTCCTGAAATCAAACTGAATAAAGGAAGCTACCAAGTCATTGTTGACAAGTCCATAATGGACGACAGGCCTTTCATTGCCTGTTTTGCGGCAAAAGGCAGGAAAATTGATGATTACCTGCTGAAGCAAGTCATACAGCTGCAGGAAAAATTCTGCGAGAGCTACGGAAGGAGAAGGCAAAAGGTTTCCATTGGATTATATTCCTACAAGAGAATTAAATTCCCGCTGCATTACAAGGCTGCAGAGCCAAAAAGCGTTGAGTTTGTTCCATTGGAGTTCAAGGCAAAGATGAACCTTAAGGAGATTTTGGCAGAGCATCCAAAGGGAAAGGAATATGCATGGATTCTTGACGGATGGGAAAAATATCCTGTTTTAATAGATGATAATGGGGAAGTTTTGAGCTTTATCCCTATAATCAACTCAAATTTTACTGGAAAGCTCGAGATTGATGACGAGGATATTTTCTTTGAAGCGACAGGCACAGATGAGGAAGCGGTTAATTTGGCTGCAAATATTTTTGCTTATGCATTCCATGACAGAAAATTTGACATTTATTCCGTTGAGGTAAAATATCCTGACAGAAAAGTTTTAGTTCCGCACATTGAGAATCATAGTGTGGTGGTGAAGCCGGAGCAGATAAGCCAGATGTTCGGGATGGAACTAAAAGAAGCTGAAATAAAAAATCTGCTTGAGAAAGGGCAGTATGACTACAGGGAGCACAAGGCCTATGCTGCGCCTTACAGGGGGGATATTCTGCATTCTGTTGATGTTATCGAGGACATAGGGATAATCTATGGATTTGACAAATTAAAGGAATTTTCTTTGACAACTTACACTATTGGAAGCGGGTTAAAGATAAATGAGTTTATTGATAAAGTGAGGGAGATTGTTGTTGGATTTGGGTACCAGGAGGTTGTGAGCGCTGTCCTGACCAACAAAGATTATTTATACAGAAAAATGAACATTGAGGATTCAGGGACAATTGAGATAGAGGACTACATGTCTGAAACATATTCTGCTGTCAGAAGCTGGGTCTTGCCGAATTTGATGGAAGTGTTTTCAAAGAATAAGCATGTAACTTTCCCGCAGAAAATATTTGAGGAAGGGCTTGCCAATTCATTGAAAGGGGAGAAGATTGAGGAATTTAATAGAATTGCAGTTGCAGTGTCAAATGAGGACGCAAATTATACTGAAATAAGGCAGGTTTTGGATTCCATTATGAAATTATTGGGACTGCATTATGACATTGAGGAAGCTGACCACAATTCATTCATCGAAGGAAGGGCCGGAAGGGCTATTGTGAAGGGAAAGAAAGTCGCTTATCTTGGAGAAATCAATCCGGAAGTATTGTCGCGATGGGGCCTGGAGATGCCTGTTGCTGCGCTGGAGCTGAACCTAACGGAGTTGTTTGAAGCGGTTGAAAATAAAAAATAAAATTAACAATAAAAATCATAATTTTCTAAGCAGATAATAATAAATAGTATCTGGTCTTGTTGAAAAAAAACGGCCGCGCCTTATTGGAGCTGGATAATGTCCCTTATTTAAAATCTCAAATCTTAGCCCTGATTTTATTATTGATTTTACTTCAAATACGGATTCTCTTACATTGAATGATAATAATCCTCCTTTCTTTAATATTTTATAACACCCAGTCAATGTTTCATGAAGATGTGATGAATGGTATATTCCAAAATGAGAATATATAAAATGAAAAAAATTATCTGGAAAATATCTAGGTAAATTCTCCATGTGGGCCACTCTAAATGTTATAGCGCTTGGTTTCCATTGTCTTAACTCATCTTCACTTATGTCACTTATCTTGTTAAGAGAAGGTGTATGTGCTCTCGGATTTCTCATTCTGATTATGTTAGCAGATTCTAGCGTTTCCCGAACATTAGCTTTCCACATGTCCTGCCATCCTGGCGCGATTCCGTACAACTCAACTAATCCTTTATATCTATGATAAAGCTGTTTTAAACAAACACCAACGTCGCATCCTATGTCAAGTATTTTGACAGGTTTCCCAAGTTTAGTTAGTTCATCTATGGCATCGTCAAATTTAAAGTGCAGTCCAGCTTCAATTTCACTCATAGTGCTTGTAAAAATATCATGTCCGTATATCTCGCTCCTTGATCTTGGTATATTATTGGCTATAGATTCTCTTTGAATCGCATTAAGAAGCCTATCTAAAACTATAGATTCTGAAAACAATAATTTTTCCTCTTCAGAAATTAATGGTGCCAGTTTTTTAGTAATCAGGTTATAATCTTGGTGAACTGTTAGGTATTCCAACATTGGCAGCTGGTTCTCTAAATTTCTTGTTAATCTATCAAGTAGTGCTGTTATTTGATTTATATTTGGAATTTTTAAAATATCTTGATTACTTAGAATAAATTTTATTATGTTTTTTTCTCTTCTGCTTACATTTAATTCTTTATTAATTG
>Ga0105164_10001729_pt1 | contig 13783 bp, 13 predicted proteins | sample VDWuncwatermetaG_FD_89674 | JGI IMG/M metagenome (GOLD analysis project Ga0105164, IMG submission 89674) | Wastewater microbial communities from Netherlands to study Microbial Dark Matter (Phase II) - VDW unchlorinated drinking water | ecosystem: Environmental > Aquatic > Freshwater > Drinking...
ATTATATCTTATCCAGTCAAGTATGGGAATTAGCTTTTAGAAGACAGGTTTGCTTTCGCAGTTTGCCATAGGCCATCTTTACGGTGGAGTTCCCAACGCCGAAATGGGTACTATCTGCCTTGTCCGCCACCCCGCCTGTCGGAGTTTCGCCAGCTCGTCCAGGTCAATGTGCGGCTTTTTCCATCGGGCCGGGTACTCCAGTACCACTGTCCTTGGTTCGACTAGATTGGCGTAGCCTCCACCACTTCAAGTGGGATTTCTCTTAGGAAAGTATATTCATTTAATAATACTTCTCACGAAAAGTGGTTGATGTCCGGGGATGCTAACGGAGACAATAGGGCTCACTGCATCCTAAGCCCGAGGTTTTTTGACAGCAGTGATTAGAAACGCGCCGACGTAATTGCGTATTCCCGGACAATCGAAGATGTATTTATCGACTAAGTTATAGAGGGAAAGAAATAATCGCGCGACGGGGCTCGCGATATACCTGTAGGGAATTCCAGAAATACTCCACACGCTTATTTCCGCGTTTTCGCAGGGACTAAATGCGTCGCGAACCGCGCGCTTGGACAAAGGTTGTTCGTTCTCCGTCACTCCATTTGAAGAATAAAACGGAGAAGCTTTGCAACGGTAAGCCCAAACTACGGGATTTCCTCGATGGGGATCATAAGCGAGGATCACGCCTCCGGGGCTTAAGATTCTCCATGCTTCCGATACAACCTTCGAAGTATCGGGAAAATGATGAAGCACGCCACTGAGTACGACAACATCCATCGAGTTATCTGCAAATTGTAAATTCTCAATATCGCCTACCGAAATATTTGCCTGGGGAATATTTTGTTTTGCGCGATTGATGCTTACCGGTGAAATATCGATCCCGTAGAGTTGCATTGGGGTATCGAGAAAGTATCCCAAGAAGACCCCGCTCCCCGTACCCAAATCAATCAGGGTTCGATGCCGTTTAGGATCAATATGTGATCTAAATTCTTTGAGAATGCGGTTGTACCCCGTACTACCGAGCACGTCATAGTCCGCCGATTGGGATAGCTCGTCAAAAAACTGAATCTCAAGCGCCTTGTTCTGGGAGGGCATTCAGACAGTATAGCAAGGATCGGACGGTTCTCACATAAACCCTTTTTAGAGTCGCAGCGTCCCAACAAACTTAAGAGCACGCGCGCTCCACTGGGCTTCAAACCGCGGCTTTTCCATATCAATAATCTTACGCAACTCACCCGATTTAAGGGCCGTCGCCACTCGGGAAGGCAGTTCTTTATAGAGTTGGCTTGGGCCACCCGGGAAATGTGTTTCGATCCCACAGAGCGCACGCCCATACCCAATCGAATTCTTAAGCTTCGAATGCCCACTGACTAAATTTGCCGTAATATCCCCAATATCTGAGCAATCGAGTCGCGAGTCTTCAACTAACTTCCTCCCCCAATCATCTAGAAACGGCCCAATTGGGATGAGAAAATCGGGACTCTGCCTGAGCGATTTGGCAGCCCGTAGCGCAAAGTAGCGATGGCATTCGGGCGCCATCATATGCTTGTAAAGCGCTCTTGCCTCCAGCATCGCGCCATTTGCAAGCGGTACAAGTGGGTCAGTATCGTCCATTTTCCACATCTCTGTCACCCGGATGAGATCTCCCACATTGTGTGCGATCAAGGCCGAGGCTTTAAGCAACGAAACCCCATCTTTTTTCCTTTTAAACGATAGGTAAATTTTTTCCTGCCGACCCAACTCGAATCTAATTTCCTTGAGAAGCGCCTGGGCATCGGCCGGCGACCGCCGCCTGAGCGCCCCATATGCAGCTGAAGCGATCGTAAACCACTCGCCATTGTGGCCACTTAGTGTTTGCGAGTTATCAGGGTCAACGATCTGCCTTGTGCTAACCAACGAAGTATCCCAATGCCTAGATTTGCGAACTAACTCTACCATCCGAAGAACTTCGTTAGTCTCAAGATCAGGATGCCATAACCGGAATCGAATTTGATTGTCCACATCAGTGGGAACGGGAGTGCCGCAAGTTGCAAAATGGGCAGAGACACAGAGTTCAAAGTACTTCGTATGGTCGAGTTCAATCTCACTCTCAAACGCATTATCAATCGACTGACGAGCCTCCTTCAGCGTTTTTAAATACAGTAAATTCGTAGCCTCGCTGGGAAGATCAAAAAGATATGGCATCGTCACCATCACCTGATCCATGAGAATTCGCGGGGCGACACCACGTCTGATCTCAGATTCATTGGGCTGAGTACGAACTTGGCTGAGATCTGAAGGAGAGACTAGATTTTCAAGCATTGCCCCAGAGGTAACATGAGAGTCCCTCACGGGCAAATCACAACCACGTCGGCTAAAAATTGTAACGATTGACGTTTGATCTCGGGAAATTTATCCCTTGAGTCATGAGATTAAAAGCTATTACCAAGATCATGCTATTGGGCTCTGGGGAACTTGGCCGTGAAGTCGTCATAGCGGCTAAGAGACTTGGGAAGTATGTCGTCGCGGTAGACAGCTACGCGGATGCTCCGGCAATGCAAGTCGCTGACACCTTTGAGGTCATCGACATGCTGGATGGCAAGGCCCTCCATACAATTGTGGCAAGGCATCGGCCCGATCTCATCGTCCCTGAGATCGAAGCCATCCAAACCTCAACGCTGAAGGATTTTGAAAAACAAGGGATTACCGTGATCCCAACCGCCGAAGCCACGCACCTAACGATGAACCGAGATGCCATCCGGGAAGTGGCATCGAAGAAACTCAAACTACGAACCGCGAAATACTCTTACGCCAGCACGGAAAAACAATTACTCTACCAAGCCGAAGACATTGGATATCCTGTTGTCATCAAGCCCTGCATGTCGTCGTCAGGGAAGGGCCAATCCATTGCCAAGTCCCGATCCGACATCTCAAACTCTTGGGCCCACGCCATGAACTCTAGCAGGACTAAAGGCACTAAGGTAATCGTCGAAGAATTCATCCCCTTTGAAATTGAAATTACTCTGCTCACGATTAAACAACGTAAAGGCCCGACTCTTTTTGTCGACCCGATCGGCCACCGGCAAGAACGAGGGGACTATCAGGAATCCTGGATCCCTGCCGCCATCTCACCCAATCAACTAAAAGAGGCAAAGAGAATGGCGAAGAAAATCACGGATCGCCTTGGAGGTGCTGGAATTTTTGGCGTCGAATTTTTTATCACAAAAAAGGAAGTGATCTTCTCTGAACTCTCCCCACGCCCCCATGATACGGGCATGGTCACACTCATCTCTCAAGATCTCTCAGAGTTTGATCTTCACGTACGAGCCATCTTAGGACTCCCGATCCCGACGATTAATTACCGAGGCCCCGCCGCATCAGCGGTCATTCTCGCCAACCGAGAATCCAAATCGGTGAGTTACTCAGGACTCGAAAAAGCCCTCGCACTCAAAAACACAGATCTTAGAATATTCAGGAAACCAACGACACGAAAATACCGTCGAATGGGAGTCGCCCTTGCGACAGCAAGATCCACTAGATCCGCTAGACAACTCGCCAAAAAAGCCGCCGACCTCATCCAAATCCACTATTCCTAAAGGTACGGCCTTACTTCAGGATAAGATCCTCAAGCCTTCCTGAACAACCCTTCCTATTCACAAGAAAATTCCTACGACGAAGCCCACGCCTAATATAATCAGCCTCGGTGTCATTATAACGATCATTGAGCCATTCAGTCTTTTGCCATAGCGCAAGATCCAAAACACCCTCTCGGTCAAAGCAGCAATCCTCCATGCCGTACGTTAACTCCAAGTTTCGATGCAGATAATAAAGTGTGCTGTAGGGATAGTCCTCAACTCGCCTGACAAGACCACTCTTGAGAGGATTCTGATAGACATACCGAAACACATGCCGGTACTGAAACTGCGACTGGATTGCGGTCCACCGATAAGGACCGCCAAAGACATGATTGATTCGACCCGTAGCGCGGTTAATGGCTCTGGCGCCTTCTCGCTGAAACCATAACATTGCCTCATCTAAGTTTGAGTTTGGGGTCGATAGAACCGCATGAAAGTGATTAGACATCAGAACAAATGAATGAACCTGCACGCCAAACTCTTCAATGACGTGCGCCCAATGCGTCGAGAAAATATCCCAGACATCTTCCGACTTCATATAAAACCAATCCTTATTATTTGCCCTAGCACAAACATGATACGGCAATACCGACGTCCTAAATAACTGCGCGCGTCCCATCCGAATGTTCAAACATGATTTCTAGCCGAAGGGCAACCCTGTGTAGGATGCATTTTGCAAAATTCCTAAGGACTCCCTAAAGGTACGGCCTTACTTCAGGAAACCTGAAGTAAAGCCGTACCTTTAGGACTAAGGCGTCCTTTTCGGAGTGGTAAATAATGTTCGAATTGCTGAGCCAACAAACTCACCTGCCATGCCGGCAACTCCTGGCCCGTAGCTTGGTTTCACGCTTGACGTAGTTGGGGCGCCTAGAGGTGTCGCCTCGAACGTGGTGCTGGGCGTTTGTTTCGCCGGAGCAAATATTCCTTCAAAACCGTAGTCAGTTCCAGTGGTAGCTGGCGAGCTACCCTTAGGAATTAAAGGCGGATTGACCGTGCTGCTTGGAATATCAAGTAATGAATCCGGATTCTCGGCGCCCGATTGGGAGGCGACTGGATTTGATTGGGTCGCTTCCGGCCGTTGAGCGACATCTTCTAAGCTATTAATACCTGCAATGCCACTACCAATGATCGGACTTCCTACTTGCTTTCCAGTTTTACGATCATAAACAAAGCTTGTAGGATAGCTCTTAGTGCTAAATTCTCCGGGCAGGTTGGGATAGGATTCAGTATTTCCATGGAAGAATTTCACATTGCCATATGGGTTGTTAGCTCCTTGGCTCTGCCATCCCTTAATCTTGCCTTCGAGAATTTTACAGTGGGAACACCCTTCATACCCTAATGATATAACTGCGTAGCGCTGATTGTCTTCTGGGCCATCCGCCCCTAAATCCAACTTAGATAGAAATTCCCCTTGGCTAGCAACTTCCGTGATTCCAAAATTCTTTTGTGGAAGATTGGGATCACTCGTCCCACCCACACTCGCGACGATTTCTGAACTGGCGTTTGAAGCATGACGGGCTACGACAGCCACAACCGCCGGATTATTTGCCCCGGCTAGCCAGCTTTGACTCGCGATTCCGGCAGCATACTTATCCGCTACGCTTTGAGCGATAGAAGACTCGACTTCAATTAACTGACCGTTCGGACCGGCTGTGAGAACCCTGCCATCCCGAGAAATACTAATAATGCTTTCCTCGCCGTTAACAACTCGGCAGATACTAGATTGCTTGCTGGAACAGGCTCGCCAAATTGCAGATTGAACATTTAATTGGCTGAAACGCTGAGGAGCCAGTGGGCGAAAATTAGAATTGAAACCTGAATTTAAATTGGAATTGAAGTTACTACCACTCGAACCTGGTTCCGGTGGTGAATTGCTAAATCCGTTGTTGTGGTTATTGAAGCCCCCGCAGGAGCCGTTTGCGCAATTGCCAGACGAGAAACTCGGCTGCCCGCATGAACCGCCTGAACATCCGCCCGATGAAAAACCGCCCGATGAGAAACTCGGCTGGCCACATGAGCCGCCCGAACATCCACCCGATGAAAAACCGCCCGATGAGAAACTTGGCTGACCACATGAACCACCCGAGCATCGGCTCGATGAGAACCTTGGCTGCCCACATGAACCGCCGAAGCAGGGTCTCGACTGCATCATGACTCGTCCTCCACCGCCGCATGATCTGCCTCGACAGCCTCGTCGAGCTTCAGCAGGAATGGATATGAAAAGGATGGTGAAAACGGCTAAGGCGACCCAAGTTGAACGAATCATAATGCTACCCCCAAAAATGCAATCTCTTCGATGCTTACTAATTCACGCTGCATTTTGCGTGCCTGAGGCTGCCACTATCGTGAATACATTGGCAAACAGGGGCTTAGCCCGCGGGTGTCCGTGGCCGTAAATGGGCTTTTCTGACTAAAACCTAGACAGTGCAAAAAGGGGTGTGCGAATCCACGTCGAATACAGGCATGAAATCAATCAGCCAAAATGATGAGTGCTTCGTTGAAGAGGGTCCTCGAGAAACTTAGAAACTGGTAGAAGCTTGGTCCCGTCTTTCTCCTTTCGGCGAATTTCGTCGAGGACAATCTGGTAGGCGGATAGTTTAGCTCCACCAAGTTTTGCCTTATATCGTAACAGCGATGGAGAGAATACCTCGTCCTTGGCCTTAACCTCAATTAAGGAATGGGGAATACCGTCAATCAAAGTCAGAAAATCGACCTCGTGCTTCTGCTTATCCCTGATGAAGTGAAGAGCCGTTTTTCTGCCCGTGGTATCTTCAATTTCATGCAATTCGGCTAACAAGGCACAGGCAACGGCATTTTCTAGCCTGGCTCCCTGCCCGTTTGAGACCACTCCCGTATCAAAAAAGAAATACTTGGATTCCTTTCGAATCGCAGCGGCTAGTTTCTTTGAGTAGGGTGCGACCCTAAAAATAACAAAAAGACGTTCTAGTATCTCAAGCCAATGCTTAATCGTGTGAATCGAGACGCCAATGTCTTCAGCGAGCGATTGATAGGAAATGGTTGAGCCCACGCGCTGCGAAAGCAAAGACAGAAGAATCTCAATCGATTTAATCTCGCGTACTCTCTCAAGATCAATGAGGTCCTGCCTTAGAATCACATCCTGATGAGACGCTCGCCATCGCCTGGCAAAGGCCTCGGACTCTTCCAAAAACGGCTCAGGGAATCCGCCAAATGATAGGATTCGCCCCAGTGACTCTTTTGCCGGCATTAACGGTAGAAGTTCCTTAACGGTAAAAGGATGTATCCGATAGGAAAAGTGCCGACCCGCAAGTGAATCACCCCCTTTTCTCATTACATCTAGGCTTGCTGATCCAGTCACTAGAATCTTGGGGCGGACCCCTTCTGTGTCGTAAATTCCCTTGATCCACGACTTCCAGCGCTTCATCTTATGAATCTCATCAAAAATAACGACTTCGCTATCTCGACGCCAAGATAGGTCCTTCATTATCCCTCGGTCTTTGGGGGCATCAAAATTTAAATACTCGAAATTTATGCAAATCTTTTTGGCCAGCGTAGTCTTACCCGTTTGCCGAGAGCCAGCCAAAAGCACAATCTTCGTCTTGAGATCCTTTTGAATGAAGGGAAAGAGCGTGCGTTGGATAAACTTCATAATGGTCAAACACCCACTGGAACCACTAGCTTTTTCTTCGTATCTTTAAAACGTGTCGCGGATTAGGCGCTTAGCATCCTTGATCAAGGTTTTAACTTCAGGGTCTGTCGTGATTGGGTAGTAGCCGCGGATCCTGCCCCAGCCGTCGACGAGCACAACGCGGTCACTGTGGATGAGATTGCCATTATCTTCTTTGCCCGAGGCAAGCTTAAAGCCCTTGATCGCAAGTTCCTGGATCTCATCGTAGTTGCCCGTCAGAAAAAGCCATTTAAAAGGGTCAGCGTCTATGCGTGTGGCGTAACGCCTGAGAGCTTCGGTCGTATCCCGTTCAGGGTCGACGGTAATACTGATCAGCCGAAATTTCTCTTTGAACCTAAGCGCGCTTTGGACCTTTTTTAACTTCTCGATCATCATAGGGCATTGATACCCGCAATTCGTAAATAGGAAACTGGCAATCCACGCCTTACCGCGAAGCGACTCGAGACTGACGGTATCTTCCTTACGCTCTTGAAGGGAGAAGTGGCTGAGCTGACCTAAGATCGGAAGGTCCTTATGTTCAAAACTATTCGTGAGGGCCAGCACAGACACTGCCACTATCGGCATCAGAAATAAGCAAATCACCGCCCCTTGAATATATTTCTTCATACGGATTTCCTTAAACTCGGAATGGTGAGCACCCAAAGCGACACTGAGAAGAACGCAAATGAAAAGAGTGAGAGTATTCCAATGCAGACGATATAGGTCGGATTTCCATGAAGCGCCGCATGGCCCAGAGGGTAGAAGGCATGCTGCAGCGCCATGACTCCATAACTAACCGGGTTAATCTGAATCACCCACTGAAGCCAAATGGGTGAGGATTCAAGCGGAAAGAACGCACTCGAAACCAACCACATCGGAAATAGAAGTAGATTCATAATCCCATGAAAGCCCTGAACCGAATCCATCCACCACGCAAAAATAAATCCTAAGGATGTGAGCGAAAGAGAAAGAACAAAAATCGCAGTCAGCGACATGATAAAACTTAAGGGATTCAGACTCAGATGCGCCATCGGCGCCAGACTAAGAAAGAGTAATCCCTGAAAACAACCTAAGAGAGAACCTCCTAAGATTTTGGACCCCGCCAACACACCCTTCCCAAGCGGAGCGACGATAACTGATTGCAAGAACCCCTCTCGGCGGTCTTCGATGACGGAGATATTAGCAAAAATAGACGTGAATAAAACGGTGAGCACAACGCTACCTGGGAAAAAATATTCTAAGAATTTTCTCCCAGAACCAATGGACTGCATCTGCGGAAAGGCCGTATCAAGCCCTAACCCTAAAATAAGCCAGAGGACTAAAGGCGATGCGATGCTACCAATGATGCGACTCCGAGTCCGATAAAACCTTCGCCATTCCCGAGACACGAGACTGAAGAGTGCAACGACGTTCATACGGTACTGCCTCGGCAGAGATCCACAAAGACGTCATCCAGACTGGGGCGTCTAAGCGTCATCGCCTCAATCTCAGAACCCAGAGCCTCGAGAATCTTTGGCATCAGCACTCGACCTTCATGGGAATGCGCCCTGAGCTCACCATCAGCCTCCTGCCACTTAAGCGCAAATTGAGATTCGGCCTTGGCCTTAAGACTCACCAAGGATTTTCCCGACATGACGAGCACGTCGCCTCGGATCTTTTCCCTGAGCTCGGATGGAGTTCCCGTGGCCAGTAGCTTTCCTTCATTCAGAAAACCAATTCGCCCGCAGCGCTCCGCTTCGTCCATCATATGAGTCGTCACCACTAACGTTGTTTTCATTTCAAGATTCACGATATCGAGGTACTCCCAAAGCTCTCGTCGAATCAGCGGGTCGAGACCTGTTGTCGGCTCGTCGAGCAGAAGTAATTTAGGAGACGAGAGTAAGGTCTTTGCAATCTCAACTCGCCTCTTAAATCCACCAGAAAGTTCTTCCACGCGCTGCTGGGCTCGATCACTTAAGCCAAGCTGATTCAAGCACTCCTCAATCTTTCTGCGAAGCACAGCGCCTCGTAAACCGTAAAGCGCGCCGTGGCATTGCATGTTCTCCTCAACCGATAACTTCTTATCAAGTGCCGGAGCTTGAAATAATACGCCAAGCGATTTTCTCACAACATGGGCTTGGGCAACACTATCAGATCCAAAGACGGAGATTCTCCCACTCTCGGGAATAAATAATGTCGCGATCAACTTAAAGAGCGTGCTCTTTCCCCCGCCATTAGGACCCACCAACGCAAAACGCTCCCCCACACCAACTTTTAAACTAACGTCGTTGAGAGCGAGATGCTTCTGATACGAGAAAGAAATATGATCAATTTCTAAGGCATTCATTTCGCTTAAAGAGTCCTATCCCAAACCATCAAGATCCCAATGACGGGTAAATAAACTAACGAAAGAAAGAAAACAAAACGCGCCCAGAAAACATCTCGGAATCTGGCCATCAGGACTGACGCAAGTAAAAAAGCCAGTCCAATCATAAACGCTCCCCAGAGATAATACGTGCCAACAACGCCCCAAACAACCGGGACTAGCACTAGGGGCAACAACACCGCCGCATATAAAATTGACTGCTTTGCCATGAACTTTCCACCAGGGTCGACCACAGTGAGAATCGGCAAGCCAGCTCGCGCGTAATCTTCTCGGTACAACCATCCAATGGCCAGAAAATGAGGTATCTGCCACAGAAGCAAAATCGAAAAGAGCAGAAAGCCCATGGGTTCAATATGCCCCGCCGCAGCCGTCGCACCAATGAGCGGAGGCAACGCACCGGGAATCGCTCCCACAATCGTCGAAAGAGGCGAAGTTGCCTTCATAGGGGTGTAAATGCCTAGGTAGAAAAAGATTGTAAAAGCTCCGAGCACGGCCGTGACTGGATTTACCAAAAACAATAAAACGATTTCGCCAAGAATTCCTGTCACTAACCCCGCGATTAAAGCATACCGAGGCTCCATCCGTTCACTTGGAAGCGGACGCTTCATCGTCCGCCACATCTTGGCATCGACACCACGCTCGATATATTGGTTCAGCATCCCGCAACTCACTCCAACCAATCCGGTACCGACTAGCATTCGGACCATCTCCCAGAAATTGATCGAACTTGGGCTTGCGACCAAAAAGCCAATCATGGCCATAATCAACGCCATCAAACAGATCCGAGGTTTAGATAGCTCAGCTAAATTCGATAAGAACTCATTCATGATTCCAACCTATCTTTCCCAATACGACTGATAATGAAAAGGCAATCGCTCCAAAAACCAAATGAATCGTCGTGATGGCAATATGGCGATGCGTCCATAGAATCAATGCTCCTAAGGTAGCCTGAGCTAGAAGCACGGTCAAAAGAACGCCAACCAAAGTTTTTAACTTAAGGGAAGCTTCTAAGGACATTGTTTTCACCGTAAGTAAAATGACCCATCCCAAAAGCAGGAATGCAAAAAAACGGTGTCCCAGATGAACCAGAATCTCCGGAGATAAATACGGAGGAAAGATACCCCCAAAAACTAAGGGAAAATCAGGCACAGCTAACCCAGCGCCCCAATGCCTCATCGTCGCTCCCATCATCAACTGAGCAAAGAATAAAACTGGCAACCAACGAAACCGAAAGCTCAGCTGTCGCGGCGCCTGAAACTCTGAAAAACCACTTCGAGAGAGTCCAGCCATAAAAGCCGCCAGAACCGTACAACTAAAGAACACTTGGGCTAAGCAGGCATGGGCAATTGACACGGAAGGCGGAAGCCTCAACAACACGGTTAGCCCGCCTAATAAGGCCTGAGCCACCACCAATACCCACATCGTAGCCACCAAACGACGGAAATTGAGGTCCGTTGAAAAATACCGAGAAAAGACGAGTAACGTCGTCGTGAGAATCAGAACAGCCCCAGCCACAAGCCGATGGCCATGCTCAAAGAAAACACCGCCAACCATCTCTGGAAATAGTGAACCATAGCTCAGAGGCCAATCGGGAACGGCAAGACCCGACCCGGTACTCGTCACTAACGCCCCCATGACGAGCAGGAGTACGGTTACAATGGCTGTCAGAAACGAAAGTATCTGGACAGAGACTCGAGTCATGGCAACATCTTAAAGAGAATAATCAGGGCAAGAATAGGAAGGACCGCCCAAGCCAATTCATCCCGAACTCGAGAATCAAAGAAACCATTTTCGGCAATCCAGCCGCGAATCGGGCGATAAAAATACAAATGGGTTGCGACGATTGTCACCAGAGCTAACACACAAGAAAAAAAGAAGATGGAAGTCCCAGAGTTCAAGGTTGATACCCCGATCCCTGAGAAAGCTTCCATCTTCTAATCATTCGATGTCGTAACTTAGTTGAAAGTGACTTCGAGCGAACCGCCTGCATCGGTCACAGTGACCTTCTGAGACTTGGTTCCCAATTTCTCATGCCATGCTTCAACGGTGTACTCACCGGCTGGCAAATCTTTGATCGAAAACGCACCCGAGGCATCCGTCACTGCAAAATAGGGATGATCAAAGACGCCAATATAGGACGACATCCAACCATGGACATCACATTTGACGCGGATCATCTGCTCGGGCTTTGCAAATTTCTTTTCAACCGTCTGCCCCTTAGTGGCCATACCGACATTGAATCCAGGGTTTGCCTTAGGAAACGAGTGCACATTATGCATCGTAGGATCGCTGTTCACAATTTTAAGAGGCTGATTTGTCCGAAGCACGGCGATATGGGGGCGGTACATGCAACCCACTTGATCTAAAGTAACTGGGGTCGCCGCTGCTGCGGGTGCCGCGCCTTTTAAGCCTTCTTTCACATAGACAACCACATTTTCGAGTGAGCCACCCGCGCCAAGGACAACATCTTCCTTGTTGATGGTCTTACCAGTATTGGCTTTAGCGCAGACTGGATCGGCGTTCATCTTAATCGCGACAGCCTTGGGAGCAGTCCCTTTAAAGACCGCTTTGCCCGCTAACGCTCCCGCAAACGAAATTTGCGCTAAGCTAAAAACTCCTAATGCTAAGACTAAAAAATGCTTCATAGATCGATGCCCTTTCTTCATGTCGTATAAGTATCAAATTGCTGACCTATCTTAGGACTCGTTTTTTAACGTGGCAACTTTAAATTTTTATCACGATGAGCGGTCACGTAGGACAAAGTGACGCCACAACAGGAATCCTGCGCCCCACACCGAGGGCTCTTGAGGAAATTTTTAAAATCGGAGGGTGTTGTTTCCTTTTATACTCACTCACACCGTATAGCTTCTGATATAGAGCCACCGAGTCTTTTAATTCTGGTGAAACAAAACGCAACGATTCATCTTTAATAAGATGACGGTGAATCAACTCATCGATCGTTTCATAAGGCGGCAATGAATCTTGATCCCGCTGGTCGGCTCGTAACTCTGCCGATGGCGCCCGACTTAGCACTCGCACCGGAATGATCGAACGTTGACGATTGACCCACCTGGCCAATTCATAGACTTGGCCTTTAGTGAGATCGCCAAGAACCGAGAGCGCACCCGCAGAATCACCATACAGCGTCGAATACCCCATCATGAGCTCACTCTTATTACTCGTATTTAGGACAAGGGCACCCGTTTGGTTCGCTTCAGCCATCAGCATCGTCATCCGAATGCGCGGCTGAATATTTTCATGGGCCACTCCCTGAACCAACACCCCCGCCTCTCCAAGATTTTTCTCATAGGCACTTAGGACACCGTCTATAGGAATCACCTTAAGCGATATCCCCAGAGTCGTCGCCAACGCTTTTGCATCTTCAGCACTCGCTTCTGATGTGAATCGAGATGGCATAAAAATAGCTGACACATTCTCAGCCCCCAGCGCGTGAACCGCCAAAACACATGTCAGGCAACTGTCGATCCCACCGCTGAGACCTAAAATGACTCGAGCGTGACCCGACTTTCGGACATAATCGCGAATCCCCATCTTAAGGGCACCTTCCATCCATCCCGCCTCCGACCCGGGCCATACCTCGATCAGTGGCTTATGCGAAATTTTTTCGATATCCCACACCAAGACCTGCTCCTCAAACACGCCCGCACGGACAAGCATTCTTCCCGTCTGATCAACCAAAAGACTGCCCCCATCAAAAACCAATTCACCATTGGCACCAACTTGGTTTACCAAGAGCACCGAGCAATTCAAATACTTGGCGACAGTCGCCGCCAACTCCGCCCGCCGCTCGGGCTTGCCGAGTTCAAAGGGCGAAGCCTGCGCGCAGACAAGAAGGTCTAAACCCTCTCGACGATAAGATTCGAGTGGCTGAGTGGAATAGGGGCGCTCTAAAAACCCAGGAAAATTCCAAATATCCTCGCAGATCGCAAGACCAATCCTACGACCCTCACAGCTTAAAACTAAGGGATGGTGCCCAGGCTCAAAGAAACGAGGGTCATCAAAGACTCCATACGAGGGAAGAAGTTGCTTATGATAGACCGCTTCAAGAACCCCTTCCCGAATCACCGCGAGTGCGTTCTTGTAAGGCCGGCCTGTATTGCTTTGATTCACGTCGACATAGCCACAGATTAACGTCTGCGA
>Ga0105164_10001730_pt1 | contig 13776 bp, 12 predicted proteins | sample VDWuncwatermetaG_FD_89674 | JGI IMG/M metagenome (GOLD analysis project Ga0105164, IMG submission 89674) | Wastewater microbial communities from Netherlands to study Microbial Dark Matter (Phase II) - VDW unchlorinated drinking water | ecosystem: Environmental > Aquatic > Freshwater > Drinking...
CCGCCCAAATTTGCAAATAACAATTATGCGCGTATGATATGCTGCAATTCGGCAGGTATTTTGAGAAATTAGCCATAAATGTGCCTACGCCTATTCCAAAAAATGGATGATGCTTAATCATCTTTAAAGCCGCTAACCAATACCTAAACCTATCGCTATCTCCGCTAGCCTTAAAAGAAAAAAATAGCCTTTCAGAAAATGCGGGGAATAAGAATAGAACGACAATAAGAAGAAAAACAGGAATTAACCGCTTAATCTTCCCCTTAGAAAAAATAGTCATAAAAATAAATGAAATAAACATAGCTAACCAGCTTCCGCGTGAAAAAGTAAAAACAAGTGCCATGGTTGATAATATAGCTAAAACTGATAAACTATAAATTTTAAGCTTGGAATAATTATTCGTCAATAATAAAGCGCATACAAGAGACAAAACAACTACCAGATATCCACCGAAAGAATTATAATGATTAAAGGAAGCTGTTATGGCTTGAGTACCGTTATTTACAGTAGCCATAATCCTGCTTCGTAAAAACTCAACCCCAAAGAAATACTGGCTTAGGCCGGAAAAAACTGCCAAAGTCGCGCCAAACAAAAAGACAACTATGCTACGCTTAATTATCTTTTGATTGTATATGCCATCCTGGATAATCATACAGATCCCGAGATATTGCATCCATTTTCCAAACAAGGCGTTCAGGCTTATTTTAAGATACGCTCCGCTATTAAATAAAGAAAGCGCGCTAAAGAATAAAAACAAGAGAAGAAAGATATTCGGCCAAAACTTGAGGTAGCTGAAATCCGGCTTGATCAGCTTACGGCCAATAAACCCAAAAAGAGCAAGGCAGGCGAAACTCTCAACCAACCCGTTAGAAATAGGCAGAAAAAACAATAATCCATATAAAGCAAATTCACCAACAAACCTAAAGAAATTATAAAATTTGTCTTTCAATTAATACGCTCCTTTACCTTTTAACACTACAGGGATAGTCCATAAGAGAACCTTTATATCCAATCCCAGAGACCAATTCTCCACATACCAGGCATCCCAACGCATCCACTGGCTGAACTTTAAATCCGACCTGCCCTTTATTTGCGCTAAACCTGTAATCCCCGGCCTGATATTCAACCGCGGTATATGCTTATATTCTATATTATTGCTTTCTTCAACGGGAAACGGACGAGGCCCAACCAAGCTCATATCCCCCTTCAAAACATTGAATAACTGCGGTAATTCATCCATGCTATATTTCCTCAATATCCTCCCTGCTCTGGTAAGGCGAGGATCCTGCTTTATCTTAAATATCGGGCCCTTCACATCAGATTTATCGCTTAATGCATCGCGCTGTTTTACAGCATCCTTAACCATCGAACGAAACTTATAGAAATCAAAAATTACTCCTTTCCTTCCACTGCGTTTTGAAATATAAAATACCGGCCCGGGGCTTTCTATTTTGATTAAACATGCAATTAACACAAATAAAGGCAGAAATAATATTAGAATTGAACAGGAGATAAAAATATCCAGCAATCTCTTAAGCGTGTTTTCTGCGCCATATCCACTTTTCTCAAAATAAGTCAATAAAGGAATAACGCCGATATAATTTAACCTGACTTGGCTGTATGGCAAACCAAAATGCTCGGCAACTACCCTCACTGTCTTACCCAATTTTACGCCTTCCTGGATTATCTCTCTAGAAATTTTACGTTCAGAAGGAATAGTAACATAGATCTCATCAATAAAGTATTTTTTCACAACCGGTTCAATATCATTAATTTTTCCTAAAATCTTGACCCCTCCTCTTTCGCCCAATCTTACATCATCCAGGAACCCAATTGTTTTCATCCCTAAGTAAGGAAAAGCTTTAGTTTGATCCACAAGCGCTAACCCCGTATTTCCTGCGCCTATTATCAAAATATTATAATTAGCATATCCCTTCTGGATTAAATAACGGACATATAAGCGTTTTATCGTTCTCCAAGCAGAAAGGCTTAATAATAACATAAAGCTCGATTCTAAAAAAACCACGCGTGAGAAAATATTTAACTTAAGAATAAAGATAAACAATACGGTTAAAATAGAGGACAATAAAACACACCTACCTGCTCTCAACCATTACTCCGAGACACTTAGATAACGATCAGTATAGTAAAGATGAGCGTTGTGTAATAAAAAGACCAGGACAACTCCCCAAAAGGAGTAAATTGATAAGTATAATCTAATATACTCCGGACTAAGTTGAGTTAAACCGGGGGTAAGCTTAAATACCTTATAAAATGAAAGGGATATAAGCGCGATATCTACAAAAAAATAGACAAAATGAACCTGCCTGTTTAGTTTATGCATAAGCTTTATTTTATCACAATTTTACTTATTTAATAATGATTTTATAGTCTTGGAGGATAATTCCACTAACAGATAATAAACAAAGAGCGGGTAATTTATTAAATATCTACGCCATAAACGTTTAGGCTCTGTAACTAACCTGAATAACCATTCAAAACCATTATCCCTTATCCAACGCGGAGCTTGCGGTTTAACTCCCGCTAAGAAATCAAATGCTGCTCCCACACCTATCATGACAGGGGCATTAATCCTATCTTTATGTTCATACATCCACAAATCCTGCTTCGGAGAACCTAAACCCACCCAAACTATATCGGAGTTGCTATTATTAATCTCTTTTACTATTTTATCGTCTTCATCTTTAGTAATTTGTCGAAAAGGCGGCGAAAAACTTCCGCTAATAATTAATCCAAGATTTTTTTCACTTAGCCTTTTTTTTAATTTATTTACAACATCCGGGCTTGAGCCATAAAAATAATTCCTATATCCATTTTTTACGGAAATACCGCAAATCCCCTGCATTAATTCCGGGCCATAAACCCTGCTTATATTTTTATACCCCAGCATCCTCCCTATCCAGACCACCGCCATACCGTCGGGTGTAGCTAACTCCGCGGAATTAACGCTCATAAGTACTTTCTCATTTCTTTTACATTCCATAATCGTGCTAACAGGACAAACGCAAATATACTTCTTTTGCCTTTTAGATACCGTATCTTCTACCAGCGAACAGGCATCATTCATATCTATCGCTGAAATTTTTACTCCTAAAATACAAAATTTGATTAATTTTCTTTCGGCCATTTTATTCTGCTTCCTTATCCAACCCTATTAGGTATTCGCCCTACCATCACCAAAGACTGCCCCCAAGGTAGACGCACCCCTCGTTCAATCCCCCGCAACAAAGGCACTATTTTATCTAATTGATAGCATAACTTCTCAGAGAATTTCCTTTGTTTCAATACTCGTCCTGCTAAAAACCAGGTCAAAACTCCAAGAATATTCATATAGCGCCAAGCCTCAATATGAAATCCTGCTGATTGCATTTTGGTTTTTAGAGTTTTTTTGGTGAATCTTCGCTGATGCCCGTGACAAGCGTCTAATGTACCATAAAGGCACTGAAACGCAGGCACCAAAATTACAACCATCCCTCCCGGTTTCAACATATCCCGCATACGCCGTAATGCGCCTATATCGCCTTCAATGTGTTCCAATACATTAACACAAGTGATAGTATCAACTCTCTCTCCCCCAAACTGAGTAACAGCTTCATCCTGAGTAATATCCAAAATAACCACACGATATTTTCGTAAAGAGAGCGGCCGTTGCTTTAGTTCCACTACTAAATTCTCATCGCAATCAGACAAGATAACCTCTTCAACTTGCGGCCGAACGAATAGTGAAGCAATATCCCCTAAGCCGCTTCCAACATCTAAGACAACTCCTGACAGATACGGCTCAAGAAGGCTATAAACCCATTGATTATAGCGGCGGGACTCCTGGATAATATTTAAAGCGTGAATCAAGCTAGATGACATTTTAAATCGCTCCTGATGAAGGCGGATAAAAACGATACTTAATAATCGGCCAATACATTTCTAGAGCTGTTATCCAGCGGATCTTTTTGCCTTCACGGTAACTTCTGGCGGCATACTCGATGGGGACCTCTTTGATCCGAATCCCCCTTCGTATCAATTTAACCGTTACTTCCGTTTCAAAAGCAAAATTTCGCGAGCAGATGCGAATCCCTTGAATCACTTGACGCTTAAACACCTTATAGCAGGTATTAACATCAGTAAGATTAACCCCATATAGCACTCGCAATGTCCAGTTGGATACTCGATTCGCCCATTTATTAATCCATCGCATATCTTTAATCTCCCCCATAAACCGTGAACCATAAACCACATCCACCTCCCCTCTGAGGATAGGATCGAGAAGAACAGGATATTGAACGGGATCGTACTCCAAATCCGCATCCTGAATCAAGAGAATATCCCCAGTGGATTCAGCAGCACCTCGAACCAATGCTGCCGCTTTCCCTTTATTGACTTGGTGCAAAATTTTTACGTTATGATGATCATTATAAGGACTTAAAACTTCCGCCGTCTGATCGCAAGAGCCATCATTAACCACAATAACCTCCCGGCTAATACCTTCTGGCAGCGTAACCGATAGCACCTTGTCTAATACCAGCTTAATTGTATTTTCTTCGTTATAAACAGGTATTATAATAGAAACTTTCATAAGATCGGCTAATTTATTTTTTTGTTAACCAATTATTATTTATTAGTCTCTCGTGGCAATCGTCTTTAAAACAAACGGTGAATCAATATCCACAACTTCGACCGGGAAAGTGGCATACGCAACATCATAAAACGATAATTTAATTCCTCCTGCAGGCTGATTACTTTTCCCCAAGATAACCAACTCCTTGTCCCGCGCTCGCAATACCTCTTCTCCCCAGCGTCCCATGTCCTGTTTATTCGCCCGATAAACCGAAGCGCTCACTAATAAAATCGCCCCCAACATAACTCCCAACAAAACACGGGAGGGCGCTCGGATCGATAATACAACGACAAGGTAGATTAAAATTAATGGAATAAATAAAAACCGAGTCTGTTGGCTGCTAAACCACCATATCCCCCAAGAGACAACAACCCATAATGATAACAAAGGCAAAATCTTTTGCCGCAGGGAAGAGAAAAAGTAAAACAAAAATGGGCCGAGAAATAATAAATACATTAAACCCAAAGGGTAATCATAACGATTGTTAACCCCTTTTTCCGGAACAGCGACAAGCCAAAAATGCCGCACAAACTCAAGAATGTTTCGTCCGGAGCCATACTGATCTTTAGTTGCCAGCAATTGTGTTGATTTTAACTCTAATTCTGCCCACCTCTCTGAACTTTGAGGAATACTCAACGTCCGAAACACACTGGTCCCAAGCGGAAAAATAGGTGTTCCGCTGTAACGCAAAGATTTAAAAATGAATGGCCCTGCCACAAGTAAACTAAAAATAATAAATAAACCAATCCCTTTCGTAAGCGCGCTTCGAGTGTTACCTGAAAACTCTTTAATCTTTTCACCTGAAGCGGCCCAGATGTTTTTTCTAATTCCAAAAGCCCATAATAGCAGCCAAACCAAACCGAAGATAACCAGAGTAGCGAAAAACTGGACGGGGATAAGCGGTTTGGACCAAACATAAAAACTCAGTTCAATCACACCCACCCAAATCGCTTGACCCAAAAAGCTATCAAGTGCTGCCAGAAATAAATAACAAACCACAATATCCAACATGCCAGTTCCTAACTGAATTCCAATATTATGCGACCCTAATACCGCCAATATTAACAGGATAGAAGGCCAAATTTTTCCCCCGGAAAAACGCCAAGCAAGCCGGCCGCAAACGCTCAAAAGCCCAAGGGAAAAAAATAACTGCGGCAGTTTGTTTGGTAATAAAGTAGCTAGCCAAAAAGGGGCAAGCGCAAAATCAATAGGTAAAAAGAATAAATCCGCAATTGACCAGGAAATATGACTAAATGAACCCCGCAACAAGTGCTGCCTAGGCAGAGTTATATGATAATTCAAAACGTCAAATTCTTGGACGAGATGCGGTGGCAATAATGAAGCGTAAAATGCGCACAAAAGAATTACCCCTCCGGCGATCCCTATGGAAACGAGCAGCAGCTTAACTGAGAATAGCTCCTGTGAAAACCATGCTCGAAAACTAAACGCACCGGATGCTTGCCGAGACTGATTTCGATAAAAAACAATGAACGCAAAAACACTAAAGACTATCCAAGCCAATGGTGTGGCTTTGCCATGACCGGCCCGGAAAACATAAAGTTCCAGCCAATAAATTGGATAACCGATAACCAAAAGAAGTGTCGGCAGGTGACTTAATGGAAAACGATTCACTCGCAAAATACTCTAGCCCTCCGCTCTTCAAGAAACTTCATCCCGCCAAAGGCGGGATTCAGAACTTTCCTTATGAAGTTTCAGTGGTATGGGAAAGTGTTTTATACTTTCCCATACCATAAAAAACTATACTAATTTGATTTACCCAAAAACAGCTTTATACCATACTTGAAACTGCTGATTAGCCCTAATTTACGAATTTTATGCAAAGTAGATAAGGAAAAAATCCGGCGGATCTTTTTCAATCTATTCTTTCTATCAACCATCCTTTCGATTTTTGAGGCCAATATTCTGAACCTTTCAGGGCTTATATTCAGGCAAAAACAATTAAGCGGGCTTTGGTGATTATATAGTGAAACATCGTAATCGTCTTTAATCAGGCCGTTTGTTTTACAAAACTCAAATGCTTCTGTGCCGGGGTAAGGCATAAAAATATTATACGCCAGATAATCTGCGGCAACCCTTTTCATAGCCCTTACGGTATCCTGCAGTGTCTCCTCCGTTTCCTGCGGGAACCCCACCATAAAGAAAGCCTGCAGGGAGATATTATGTTTTTTAATTATTGCGGCCGCCGAAAGCGCTGACTCTATAGTAATACCTTTTCGAATATCTTTTAACATTTTGTTGTTTCCGGATTCAATACCAATTTGAATTAATCTACACCCGGATCTTTTCATTAAAGATACCGTAAAATCGTCAACTAACTTTACATGCATTTCACAATCCCAGGCCGCGCTCGGGCAATGAATAATCAGGGCTTGGCATAGGTTATTTATGTATTGCCCATTTACTCCAAATGTATCATCGTGAAAACGAAAATGACGTAATCCTTTTTTCTCCAAACTCTGTATTTCCTTCACAACATTTTCAGGAGAACGAAACCTTACTTTTTGAGTCCATATCTTACGGGATCCGCAAAAAAAACAATTGTAAGGACAGCCACGAATAGCCATAATACTCCGAAATGCTTCCAGTGGGTATTTTTCGTAGTCTTTTAACACCTCCCATAAGTATTCATGAGGCCAACATAACGAATCCAAATCTTCTATTAACTCCCTAGGAGCATTTTCAAAAATCTGCAAACCCTTCCTATAGCTGATACCATTGATTTTTTGTAAATCTTCTTCTGACTCTAACGTTTTTAATAATTCAACTATAGTATTTTCGCCTTCCCCCATTACAACTATGTCGAAATTGGGATTATTAAGAATTTTGGCTCCCAACATAGAAGCATGCGGGCCGCCAAGAATCACGATAGTATCTCTGGAAATATCTTTTACGAAAGCAGCGATGTTGCATGCGCTGGCAAAAGTCTGCGATGTAGCAGAAATTCCTACAACCGAAGGGTTAAACTCAGATAAAACCGAAATAACCTCTTTCCAAATATAATAATTCAAATTCTTAAGATTATTTAAATAATTATAGAATCCCTTGCCAGCTAAGTACCCGACTTCTAGTACGCCTGGTTCAGAACAGAAGTCAGCATTGTAGACCATAACATCCCAATCTGTATGCGTTTTTATAGCCCCTGCCAAATACCCAAGCCCAAGAGGATATTCATTGTAAGGCTGAGGATCTCTATACAACCTGTAAAAAGGAGGAGTAATTAAAAGTATCTTATTTAAAATTTTACCCATTTAAATAACCCTTTCCTGCTTAGTGGAATCGCTCAAAAAATACTCTAGTCCTCCACATTATATACAGTAAAGTAATAACAATAAAATAAATATCCCAAGCATTTATCCGATTGAAAAACTTCTTTTCTTTATTTTTTTTAGTCCTGGCCATATCCGCGATTACCCGCGCCAACCAAAAAAACTCTCCGCGGGAGCGTATAGTCGTTAGAACATCAATAATCTTCCTCGGACGGAAATAAAATTCCTTCCAGGCCCGCTCACAATATCGCGCTACCTGCTCGGGCTTCGTATCGCCATACTGAAAAAATACCTTAAGCGCGAAAAGCCCCTCATCAATTCCCCCTGAGAGATCTTCCAGAAAAACACCATTAGCAGCTATATCATTATACATTTCAGTTCCGGGCAAAGGAGTGCATATCGAAAAACTCGCGTAGTGGGGATCAAGCCGCTTCGCAAAATCAATCGTCCGCTGCATCGTTTCAGGAGAATCTCCGGGAAATCCAATAATAAAATATCCATGAGTAACCATCCCCAAGGATCTGGCCATCCGCACGATCTCGATAGCGCGTTCAAGATCCAAACCTTTCTTAATACGCTTCAGCATAGCTTCGTCACCGCTCTCTATGCCAAATCCAAACTTGAAGACACCCGCCCTCTTCATGATATTCAAAAGATCCCAATTTAGGCTATGGATCCGCACGCCAATCTGCAGATTAATTTTAAGATCCCAACGTTTCGCAATGATCATCTCCAATATGCGGCGCGCCCTATCTAGATCAAAAGAAAAGTTATCATCCAAAATATCCAACTGACGGATCCCGTATTCTTCACGCAAAAAAGCTATTTCCTCAATTATGTTCTCGGGTGAGCGCGCCCTCCATTTAGTCCCGAAATTACGGTAGCAGAAGGTACACGCTGCGGGACACCCGCGGCTGGTAAAAACATAACCAACAGAATACGCGCGGCTGCGCGTCCGGTAACTGGATAAACGCGGTAAAAGATGATACGCCGGCCTTGGAATCAAGTCGATATCCGCTATCAAAGGCCTCGGCCCGTTATTAGTTATCTTACTGCCATTTCGAAAAATAACCCCCGCCACTCCGGCATACATATTTTGTTGATCGAATCGTTCAGCTATCTCAACGACCGTTTCCTCGCCTTCCCCTAAAACCAGCGCGTCCACAACCGGATATTTTTCAAGCAACACCTGCCCCATCACAGATGCCTGCGGCCCCCCGAACAAAATTTGCGCTTGCGAATAAGCCCCCCTCAATGCCTCCGCGTAAAGCACAGCGATTTTAATTGTAAGAACGTTAGCTGTTATCCCTATAAAATCCGGCTTTTGCCTTACATGCTTCCCTATCTCCTCGAAAGATATACCCTCCTGATTAGCATCTATAATTTGGACGCTATGCCCATCTGACTCAATTGCCGCGGCCAAATAAGCAAGTCCAATCGGAGGCATGGTCAGCGCTAAAGAAGTCGCGCCTCTTGACTCGCGCGTTGATGGATTAACAAAAACAAAATGTGCCATAATATTATAAATTCCTGCGGAAAATTATTTTCTGCATAACAAAAGCAGAAATAATCAAATACAACGGCACCATCGGAAAGGCATAACGGATTAAAATAATACACAGGGCATGCGCACCGGTAAATAAGAATATAAAAATGGCAATCAAGAAAAGTAAAATTTTAATATTCTCTTTGGGATCAAAGATGCTTTTCCTTACGCGTAACAAAAAACTAACCAGGTATACCAAACCCACAAATGTCAGGATAGCCATCAGTAACCGTAAACCGTTTTTAAGAGGAGGCCAGCAAAAGAGTTTTGTCAAACCTGCCGAATAAGAAACAAACCCTACTTGGGTCGATTCCCAAAAGATCATTTTTAAGCCTTCCATAAACCAAAGCAGGAAAGACTGGACTGGATTCCGCAGGATCTTCTTAAAGGCGGCCCAAGCGATCTGCTTATCAACTTCTTCAGGCCGCAGGCCCATAGCCGTCAGTTCGCCAACTTTCGCATAGCCAAACTCATCAGATTTAGCGCTAGACCAAAAAAAACATTTTTCTTTACCAAAAATAGCCTCGCAAACCCCTTCACCCGGGACAAAAGCCAGGCTGGTAAGAAACCGCTCGCAAGTTAATGGCTCTGCTCTTCGAGCAGTGCCTCCATAGAACATAACCGCGCCCCGATTAGTGATTACAAAATTACCGTTGAATATCTTGTTGGCTAATTTATATCCCGAAATAAGGGCATAAAAAACAGTCAAAGCAATGACGAAAAACATCAGGGCATTTAAGATAAATCTCCGGTTACGAATGAGTAGAGTTGAAAGAAAAAACAGGCCGGCAAAAACTGGAACTATGACTTCAAAAATCCCTTTAGTTAAAGTCATTAGGACAAAGGCCAGTCCGCTTGCAATAGCAAAAAGGATAGTTCGGCTTTTCGGCCCGGAGAACGAAATCCAGGATTGGCGCATAAGCAGAATAATGGCTAAGATAAAAGGGTAGGTGGCGATTTCTGAAAATAGGCATAAGGCAGAATTTACGATTGCCGGAGATACCCCTAAATAAAGAATCGTAAAAGCAGAAATCCAATCATTGATCTCTAATAACCGCAGAATACGCAGCATCAGAAGCTGAGTTATAAAAAGGATCAAGAGCTGCAGGAAGGCTTGAATTGGCTGATAAGGAAAAGAAAAAAATGTGCCTATTCTCATGGAGATAGAAACGAGCAGCGGATAGAATGGTTCACGGGTGGGGCCATTCAGAAGATAATTCGCCCACCCCTTCTCCGCTAGCGTTCTCCCAAGCGACTCGTAACCAACCGCATCACAACTTATCTCCATATGGCTGGTTAAAGCAAGATAAAACCAGTAACCAAGAGTTAGAAAAAAAGCCCAGATGACCGGATTTTTTAATAATTGCTTACTGATTTTCATAGGCTATCATAAAAGTTAATCGCTGTTTGTCTCTATCGTAGACCACGTTTTAACTCCTTGAATGTTTATACCAAGAACGCTAAAGAAAAAACTCGAAAGTACTATTTGAAAACCAAGGATCATTAGGAGTACGGATGGAATAACGCCGCGCATGGTCACCACAGGATTCAATGGCCCCAGGTGCATCCGCCCCCATTCAAAAACAGAGAAACCGGCGACTACGAACCCTGTCAGTAACAACAATACGCCGCAAAAGATACCTTTCTCTAAATTTAAAAATCTGAATATCCGATCGAACCGCTTATTGCGGGGCAATAAGCCGCTATTTACTAAGAATACTTTCGCCAAAATGGTAAAGAGCGCCGCCTGACAACCGATTAATACTGCCGCAGCACAGAATAAAAGGGTGTGAATGCCTAGTGAGACTCCAAAAACTATTCTATTTTCTGGTAACAACCAAGCACCTAATAAGCTTCCTGCGAGTATAAGAAAAAGGCCCGGATAGAAGAATAACCAACGTGGGCTGTAGAGCAGCATAAAACGCAGATGCCGCCATCCGTCTCGCCACGGCCGCAGGTGTGGCGGCCGTGACCGCCCGCTTGGACTCAGCGTGGCCGGCACCTCGGTAATACGCATTCCTAGAATAGTTGCTTTGATAATCATTTCCGAAGCGAATTCCATTCCCGTTGTACACAAATGCATACGCCGAAATGCTTCCAACGAATAACCCCTGAGTCCACAATTAAAGTCATTCGCTGAACAGTTGAAGAAAAGACGGCCTATCGCCGTCAACGCTGGAGTACCAATATACCGGTTTTTCCATGGCATAGCGCCAGGCCGAATGCCTCCGAGGAATCGGTTACCCATAACCAGATCATAACCTGCGCGCAATTTCTCCAAGAATGATAGTAGATCCGAAAAATCATAGCTGTCATCGGAATCGCCAACAATAACATACCGGCCCATCGCCGCCAGGGTAGCATGGTAGATAGCCGAACCGTAGCCGCGCTGCGCTACCGGCACGATATGAGCACCCGCTTTTTCCGCAATCTCCCGTGAGCCATCTATTGAGCCGTTATCCCCTACGATGATCTCGCCATTAATCCCATGCAATTCAAGAAACTCCTTCGCTTTAGATATGCAGATTCCAACTGTTTCTGCCTCATTCAGACACGGCATAATTATGCTGAGCTCAACTTTGTTGCCTCTGTAGTTATCCACTTACTCTCCCTTATCGGAGTTCCACGGTAAAAACTCCTGTATTATCACGCATAGAACTTTAAAACCGTGGTAAGGCACGCTTAGCTTAGATTTACCGGAACACCTTTTATGCTCGACTACCGGAATTTGCCCAATTATAAACCTGCTTTTTTAGCTTTAATTACTATCTCAACGTCAAACTGCTGCCCATCTTCGCTGAGCGTGATCTTTTCAAGAATAGATCTCTTAAATGCCTTGAAACCCATTAAGACATCATGGATATCTAACCGGTACAGTTTACGGCAAAGATAGGTGAAAAACCTGTTACCGGCCTCACGGATAAAGGTATCATCATAAGAAGAAGAAATTTTATTATGGAAAAAAAGATTTTTTACCCGAGGCCCGGATATGTACCGGGATCCAACAACTAGATCATAACCCTGATCTATTTTTTTTATCAACTCTGATATATATTTTGGATCGTGAGAGCCATCAGCATCAACTATTACAATATATTCTCCGCTTGTAGATTTTATGCCGCTCATTATCGCTTTGCCGAGGCCTCTACCTTCTTGCAAGATTAACTTATAACCCAATCTTCTCACAAGTTCAATGGTACCATCATGAGAATGGCCGTCTACAACTAATATTTCACCGACATTTTGTTTGGCTATATTGTTCAAAACCTTTTCAATATTGCCAATCTCATTTAACGCAGGTATAATCACAGATACTTTCATCCATTTCCCCATGTATCAGATGAGCTAACAAACATCTCTTGGCGAATTTTTACGTATAACGCCTCCCATAGTTTTGCGCTATGCATGGTCTATTGGCCTCGCCAGACAAATGAGTGATGAGCCAAACGGTAATCCATACCGATCAACAAGGAATGCCTCTAAAAACATCAGTTTATTTAAAATCACATTTATAAAAGAAGGCACAGGCTTAAGAAAATCTAATTTTAAATTCAAAAAAGCTAAATATTTATCTAACAGGACTGCAATAACAAATAGCGGGAAAAGGAAAAAGTTAAAATATGAACATTTTTCCACGGTAAAACCGGATTTTTCCAATATAGTCTTTAGGCCTAATTTGTTATACCTCCTTTTATGGTGATATGTGATATCCTTTTTGCTCCATAGCCAGCGATACGCGGGGCATATCAACAATACTCTTCCATTTGACTTCAAGACTCTTTTTATCTGTCTTAAAGCAGCTAAGTCATCCAAGTGCTCAATCACATCAAAAGCAGTTACGCAATCGAAACTTTTAGCTAAAAATGGCAAATTATAGATATCTGTTTTGATTACTCTATCGTTAAGCCCTAAATTAATACAGCACTCTAATGCCTTATCTTCATTGTCAATCCCAAATATATTAAATCCTTTAGATAGCAAATCCTTAAGTATAACTCCTGTGCTGCAGCCTATATCAAGGATAATCGAATCTTTAGAATGAGAGCTGTAAATTCTATTAAGCATGCTTTGAATAATCTTACTCCTGCCTTTAAGAAACCAATATCCTTGATTATAAAGATCATACACTTTCTCGTAAACATCCAATTCCATATATTTTATCCTTGTTTATTGTTTCCCTAAATTACCCCGTTTTTATTCTTTACCGTTTAATTCTATAACATAAACATAAAATATTGCAGCCTGCCTGCTTAATTTTATCTATAGTTTCAAACCCTCTTTTATTATAAAACCCTATGGCCTTACTTATC
>Ga0105164_10001731_pt1 | contig 13776 bp, 12 predicted proteins | sample VDWuncwatermetaG_FD_89674 | JGI IMG/M metagenome (GOLD analysis project Ga0105164, IMG submission 89674) | Wastewater microbial communities from Netherlands to study Microbial Dark Matter (Phase II) - VDW unchlorinated drinking water | ecosystem: Environmental > Aquatic > Freshwater > Drinking...
GCCTTTTATCTTCATCAGAGAAGAAAGAAATTCTTGGTAACGCTTGGTAAACCGATTAAATCTTCCCTCCTGTTCATTTTGATGACCGTTTAATCCGTTCGATATTCCTTGATGATGCCTTTTAGTAATAAATCTCACGCAATATAATGGAATGATCGTCATGGAGACGACATAGGAAGCCAGAACGGAAAAAGCCACACTTTTTGCTAAAGGCGTAAACAAAAACTTACCGATTCCGGTAAGAAAAATAATGGGAATAAATACAATAACAATACAAATCGTCCCCGCCAGAACCGGCATCGCCACTTCGCTTGTGGCATCCAAAACAGCCTGATGAATGGGTTTACCCATTTTAAAATGACGAATGGAATTTTCCAGAACAACCACCGAATTATCAATAAGTATTCCGACGGCTAAGGCCAACCCTCCTAAGGTCATTGCGTTAATCGTTTCTCCGGTGGCATAAAGAGCGATACAGCATGTCAGGATGGAAAGCGGAATAGAAAGAAATACAGCAAAAGATGCTCTCCAGCTACCTAAAAAGATCAAGACGACCAAGGAAGCCAGAACACCCCCCAATCCAACCTCACTATAAATACTTTTGATCGACTGACGGACAAACTGCGACTGGTCTGCGACAATTCTCAAACTCATACCCTTGGGAAGCCGCTCTAACAGGGATTTGATGGCAGACCTCATGCTATCAATGATTTGAATTGTATTGGCACCCGGTTGCCTATATATAGGAATATAGACCTGCCGTTTGCCTCCTATGTGAACAATATTGGTTTGAATCTGATGGCTGTCTTCAACCTTCCCCACATCTCCTATCGTTATCGGAACACCATTTTCTCCCCGAATTAAAAATTTATTCATATCGTCTACTTTTTCAGGCATGGCATTTGTAATAATTTGATAGTCTTTATCTCCAAACTTTGCGTTTCCTGTAGGGATCATGACATTCGACTCAAGAAGAGATTGAACAACATCGAGGCCGGAAACGTTGAACTGCGCCATCTTGTAAGGGTCGATGTAAGCTAAAATGCGCCGGAGCTTACCGCCATAAACCGCCGGAGCAATGACACCGGGGATGCCCTGAAGCATATTCCGTAAATTAAAATATGCCACGTCATAAAGCTGAGTTTCATTCATTTCAGGATTCTCAACGGTTAAAAGAGCCAAAGGAATACTGGCCGTTGGATCAAAAGGCATAACCATTGGGGGAATTGTACCCGGCGGCAGATAATAAAGATCAGACATCGCAAAGGAGGTAACCTGTGACATAGCTGTATTGGGATCGATGTCAGATCGGAAAAAATCTTTCAATATACTTACCCCGATCATGGATTTGGATTCCTGCATGGCTATTCCATTCGATTGCCCTGTCCAGCGCTCAAGGCGGGTGGTCATATCTTTCTCAACGACTTCCGCAGGCATACCTGGATAGAAAGTAATAACCTGCACGGCTGGGATTTTAAAAATCGGTAAAATATCCTTAGGTAATCTGGTAACGCAGACTATGCCGATAATGATAACCAAAAGGGCTCCGACAATAACCCAATGTGGCTGTTTGAGTGAAAATTCTTCAAGTTTCATATTTAATACACCTCATTTTTTAAAAATAAAAGGCAAACTAAGCCCCTTCAGAGCTTTCTCTGGCTTATTTGTTAGGAAAGATTAAATACGAAAATTACAGTAGAGTAGAAACAAAGGAATCGCTGATGGGGGTGAAGATAACGGTGGTGGACGGTCATAAAAATTGGACAGATTCTTAATCGATAACGAAGGGCCAACCGTCGCCGATGGTGGAGGTAAAATATTTTTGACCACTGATGAAGTAACATTGAAAGCACGAGACAATACCTCATAAGCATCTTTTAGTGAAGTACAAGGAGGATGAGCAGCTTTAAACTGATTATCATAAATAGAGGAAATTTGAGTTGCGAAATGATGACCTGGTTTGGGAGGGCAATAATCCCACGCAGTTGTCATCAAAGTAAAAAGGAAACTGCCTATCAGGCTAAAGATTGTCCACTGTCTAACCATAGATGAATTATAAATGTTTATTCTTCCATTCTCAAGCTTTTATTTTTTGTTTATTGTTATGATAATGCGAAAATGTCAGAACAAATGAATTTAATTTATTGGTCGTCCCTGACCGGCATCATCAGCTGCTTAGCCACGGGCTTGGGGGCTATTCCGGTCCATTTCGTCAAAAATTATTCCAAACTGCTGCGCTCTTTTTCTTGGGCTTTTGCCTCCGGAATGATGATCTCGGCATCTCGCCCAAGGGATTTCCCAAAAAGGTATTCTTCTTTTTATCGCGATGTTCATCCACTCCATACCCGAAGGCATTGCCGTTTCTCTTCCCTTAAAAAAAGACGGGGCATCAACAATCAAATGCGCCTGGGCTTCCATTTTGACCAGCTTGCCGCAGCCGATCCTGGCAGCTCCGGCAGCGCTTCTGGGCTGGTTTTTTGAACCGGTGCTGGGTGTGGGCTTAGGCTTTGCGGGAGGCGCTATGATTTATTTTTTCAATCATCTCTTTGCTTAGATGGACACTTAACTGTGCCATAAGAACAAAAAACACAGCAATCCCCTTCTTTCGGCCTCAACCTTGTTTCACAATGACTGCATTGATAAAAATACTGACAGGAATTGGTCGGCATGATTTCTTCTTTTTCAAAACCGCACCTGGGACATTTTATGGTTGATTTTAACATAGCACTTTCAAACGAATAGCTTCCTGGATTGCTTGATTCTCATTAACAATAGCTTCAGCAACACCCATAAGGCCTCCTTGCTCCCATATTAATAATCATATTTGTCATGAATTTTTTTGATCTTCGCTTCAGCAGCAGCCCTTTCTTCAGGCGTTGCTTTCGCTAATTTATCATCAAGCAAAACTTTTTTGCGGACACTTGAATCATAGATGAGGAAATCAATGATTTTACTCGCATCCCCCTCAGTAATGCTTGATCCTGGCATACGCCTCATGCGTTTAACATAATTTTCCAATTCAGACGGCAGGACGAAGTTAGAATTGAACGAACGGCTCAGACTATGGCACATCATACATTTTTGGCTGAAATCTTCAGTGTAGATGTCCTGGACCTTCTTCGGATACTTAGAAACGTCAATTGTTGAAGGTCCTTGCTCCGCTTTTGCAATACGTGCCTTGGTGACATCATCAAGATTACCATCATCTGCATGGACCATTCTTGACCCCGCAAAGATAAACATTATGGCAAGTAATAAAACACTAAAACGTTTATTATTCATGATTTTTTCCTTTCTTTAAAATCCATATGAAAGCTGTACTAGCCATTGGTCAGCCGATTGTGCGCCACCACTGTAATAAATTTTCTCATATGAACCCTCTAACCACAATGTATTGGTAATATAATATACTATACCCGGCGTGTACCGGTATGATTTCTGAGCTGAACCAATAATTGGATTGATCGGATTGTCGATCGTATCATAACGGAAGACCAATTCTGTACTGGGAACAAGCGGAACATCCCAGTTGAAAGCTGACAATTTAAAACCTGACTGGATCCACCAACCTCGCGGCTCAACAGTTCCAAAGTCAGCAGTCCCTTCCCTAGTATAGATATACTCACCTTTAGTTTCAAAGTAGGGAGAAATATGGACGGCGGCATCTATAACTCCAGCTGTCCACAATTCCTTTCCTGCCTTGTCCCATGCGCCAGTCTGCCCAGAAAGCCCAAGCTCAACATCATAATGAGGTTTCCATGGGTAGAACCATCCGATGCGGCCACCTTCGCTGGGTCTGCGGTGCATATTCGTTACATTCCCACCAGGATCAAAATTATTTATCGTATGAGCACCACTAACAGTGGTCGCGTTGCCTGTTGTTTCATCGATTGACCCAGCTCCATTAGTAGTATACGCGGAATACGTAATCATTTGACCAGAATTTCCAATAGGCCTAGATCCGCGCAACTGTACACCAACTCCCTGACCTATAAGTAAAGAACGTGGTAGTGGATCATCCGCGATCTTATTGAGCCAGCCGGCGCTGCGTTCATTATAAGTACCTAAAGGCAGGATCATTTTACCTCCTATGACCGTTAGATAATCGTTGAACAAATAATCAATTTGAGCGAAGGTCAAGTTAAACGTAGTATTATTACCACCCGTACCAGCATTTCCATTAGCTATAGTGGTATCGAAACCAGCTTCAAAAAGCACCTTATCGTTAGCCCGAAACAGAAAGACCGGCGCAAAATCAGCCATCTGAAATGTTCCATGGGCTTTGTTCGCCCCACCCGTTTTCACATATTTAACTTCAGCATCTCCAGCGAGCACGAAGTTATGATTCTCTGCTGGTTGTTTTAAGGCAGCAGAGACAGGCTGCACCTTAGAGGCTACTTCTACTGCTTGGTCAGCAGTCTTCTTTATTTCTTCAGTCTTCTGTTTTGTTTGGCCTTGCTGTTCTTTTAAACTCTGGATCTCGGCTTGATCCTCTTGATGTTCCTTTTCCAGAACCTGTAACTGTTTGTTTTGCTCTTGAACCTGTTTCTGTAACGCAAGAAATTCATCATCTGTAACTGCCCATGACTTCGGTACGCAGCATAATCCTGCCAATGATAGAATCACCACTGTGAAGACCATCCTTTTCATAAGCTTTTCCATGAATTAGATTCCTCTGATCTTATGATTTATTATTTTCTTTCAAAAATTCCAGAACCTTTTTCACCTGATCTGGTGGAAGATTGGCGCGCACTTGCATATGCATCATAATCGTCTTCCATTGGGCAGCTGTGCGCTCCGTTGGATACCGTTCGGTGTGGCAGCGGGTGCAGTTAATGACGTATAACTGCTCCCCATCTAAAGTCTTTACTGGTTTCTTATTTTGTGTCTGGGCCAAAACGACTGTTCCGGATCCACCAGTCAAAACCATACTGATATTCACGGCGAAAGCAAAGCGGAGTATACCTAATAGCCATTTAGATTCCTTCAACTGAATTATTCCCAACAACCAAATCAAACATGGCTGCTTCACTTGTATACGCTTTTCAGTAATCATAAGTACCCCCTAAAAAACACAAACTCTGTTCTTGCCTTGATTTTTGGCTTGATACATGGCCTTGTCCGCGTGAAATATTAGATCGTGCCGTGTCATCTTGTCTTTATAATGTGCAACACCAATGCTAAGAGTCACTGCTTTTTGAAATTCAGCTTTCTCTATACATTTTCTGATTTTTTCAGCCGTGATGAGGGCCCCTTCTTTATTTGTTCCCGGAAGGATAATGGCAAATTCATCGCCTCCATACCGGCAAAGAACATCAACCTCCCGCAAATTCAAATGGATCGTCAGACCGATTTTTTTTAATAATGCATCCCCTTCTAAATGGCCAAATGTGTCATTGTAAGATTTAAAAACATCAATATCCATCATCAATAAAGCCAAATCCCCATGGAAACGTTTTAATCTTCTTAATTCATAATCCAGGCTATTTACAAAATGACGGTAATTATGCATATGCGTCAACGGATCTGTAATTGTTAAATAATGCAATTCTTTATAAAATGAAACATTTTCAATAGCTATTGCCATTTCAGTGGCAATAGCGTTTAAAATTTTAAGATCAACGTTATCAAAATTTCCTGTTTCCTTTGAGTCAATCCATTTATCAGCGACATTAATGACCCCCATAACATCCTGTCCCAATTTAATAGGGGCGATCATAAAAGAATTTCCTAAATAAGAGGTCTGTTTTAAATGCTTAAACCGTGTATCTTTTTCTAAGTCCTGGACCAATAAAGGTTGTCCCTCTAAGATCACTTTCTCAGCGATAGATCCGGAGATATTGACCTGCATCAGAGCATCTTCCGCAAACCCTTCCATTGATTTGGTGTACAACTGCTTTGTTTCTTCATCAACAAGCATCACTGAACATTTTTCAACCTCTAAAATTTTTCTAGTCTTAGTCACTACAAAATCAATCAATTTATCTGATTTTCTAATCCGGGTTAACTGTTCATCAAAGCCTATGATTTCTTCCAGCTTCTCCTTCTCAAATTTTAATCGTTCTTCAAGCTTAACGGTTTGGGTTATATCCTTCCAAATGGATACGAAATGACGGATCTCTTTAAATTCATTGATGATGGGAGAAACCGTCTGATCAGCAACATAAAACTCACCGTTTTTCTTCTTATTGATCGTCCTGGAATAAAAAACCTTGCCTGCTAATATCGTTCCCCACAAATCTTGATAATATTCTAGCGGTTGCTTTCCTGATTGAAGGATTTTAGGATTTTTACCTAATACCTCTTCTTTAGAATAACCTGTGGTTTTCTCAAAGGCAGGATTAACATATTCAATAAACCCATTCCTATCAGTAACCATCACATGATCAGCCACTTGCTCAATAATGTTGCGAAAAACAAAGAAATTATTCTCTGAGTATAACCACATATTCATAAGTTCTCCTCAATCGGCCTTGATGCGGATCTGGTTTTTTTCATCAATGATGTCCACCGCCGGCGCCTAGAGTCCGCCATTGCCTGTCTTAACCGGCCATGGTACGAGATTCATGTTGCCATCCTTGTTTAATGGTTATTTTATTTGTACCGGAATCACGCAAAATTCTGTTAATGACAGGTACAAGTTGCTCATATAAATCACTTTTACTGATAAAAAACCTGATGACTCCCCGCCTATCCCTGCGGAATATTTCTTTAGGCTCATATACGGTCAACATGATAATGCTGCACTTGGAAAAATATTTTTTGATTTGCAGAGCCGCCTCCAAGCCGTTAATGCCTCCCAAAGCAAAATCTGCAACCACAATGTCGGGTTTCTTTTTTCTGGCCAACAACACCCCTTCTTCCCCGGAGCAGGCTTCCAGCACATTCGCCCGAACATGATGCAATTCCAAAAAATGCCGCACAGCTTTCCGAAAATCTTTATGGTCTTCAATGATCAAAATGCATGGTGTTAACATGCTTTAATTATAGGCGGGGACATTGCGAAAATAAATTCGCTAAAATACGCAGAAATCTACGTGGTAATACGGAGAAATCTGGTGATGAGTCTGTCAAACTGTCAGATTAACCCCTTGGAAATAGCGTATTTCACAAGGCTTGCGGGAGTTTTAAGTCCCAATTTCTGGATGAGATGACTACGGTGAGTTTCGACGGTGCGGATGCTGATTTTAAGCGCGGCGGCGATATTTTTATTGGCCTTTCCATCAGCAATACGGCGCAAAATTTCTTTTTCTCTTGAAGTTAAAATCTCCAAAGAAGGGGTATCGCCTTCCTGGTCCATGGAACGCACATATTGTTCCGCAATCAAGTTGGAAATGGCTGGAGAAATAAAATTCTTGCCCTTCATAACCATTTTGATGGCCATGACGAGTTGATCAAAGGCGCTGTCTTTGAGGATATATCCGCAAGCACCGGAGGCCATGGCATGCTTGAAATGCTCGGCATCTTTTTGCATGGTCAAAACAAGGCATCTGACTTTAGGAAACTTTTTACGTATCTCTTTGAGCGCTCCTAAGCCGTCCATATTGGGCATGGAAAGATCCATGACCACACAATCAACTTTGGTTGAAGAAAGCTTCTCTAATAAATCCTCGCCGTCCTTGGCCTGTGCCACCACTTTAAAATCTGATTCCTTTTCCAAAAGCCCTTTAAGGCCAGTGCGGAGCATTTCATGGTCATCAGCAAGAATGATCCTGATCATGCTCATATCCCCTCATTAACAGGAATTTCCACCAAAAGCGTTGTTCCGTATTTGGGTTGAGAGTGGATTCCAATGGTCCCGCCAAGCAGCTTGGCGCGTTCCTGCATGGTGGTCAACCCTAAGCCGGAAGATGGCCCGATAAATACAAATCCACAGCCATTATCATGGATCGAAATCTTAAGCAACCCTTTAGCCTTGGTAACCTTAACTGTAACACGGGTGGCTACCGCATGTTTGCGGATATTGCTCATAGCCTCCTGAATGATACGGAACAAATTGATCGGTTCTGCCTTAAAACGAAGATCATCGAGTCCCTGGTGACGAAAACTAATTTTTAATTTACCATTTGAACTCATCTCCTTAAACATAGATTCTAAGGCTGATGTCAATCCCAATACATCCAGGGTAGAGGGCCGCAGGCGCATGGCTATATGGCGCGATTTTTCTATAATTGCATTCAAATACTCAATAATTTTCTGCTGGTCCATGCTGATTTTCTTGTTTTTATTTCTCTGAGATTCAACCAGCCATGCGGACTGGATCATCATCTTTAAAGTCGCCAGGGACTGCCCCAAATCATCATGCAGATCGCGGGCAATGCGGTTGCATTCCTGTTCCTGGGCCTGGATGATTTTCTGAGGCAAGGCTTTGATCTGGTCTTCCATTAGCTTTTTTTGCGTAATTTCATTGCGGATGGCAACGTACTGATAAGGTTTTCTCTTTCCATTTAAAAATGGAACAATGGTCGTATCCACCCAATAAAAAGTCCCGTCTTTGGCCCTGTTACGGATCTCCCCTTTCCAGACTTTACCCTGTGCAATAGTACGCCATAAGTCACGGAAAAATTTTTTGGGATGATAAGCGGAGTTGATGATCCGGTGGTCCCGTCCTAAAAGTTCTTCCCGGGAATATTTCGAAATATGGCAAAAAGTATCATTAACATAAATGATTTTGCCCGTCTGGTCAGTAATGGCCACAATCGAGGAAGCATCGAGGGCAAATTTGATGTCGGCCAATTCTTTATGAGGATCTTGAAGGTTTTTTCCAGGCATTACTGTCATAGATAAAAATAAATATCCCACATTTTTTATCGTGTGTCAAAATATTTAACGCAGGCAGTTTCTAAGGGGGGAGAAAATGGCAAGGCAAAGGATTGGATATAGCCTCAACGTGCCGGCAGGCAGGTTATATTTATTGCTTCTGAACAACAGGAACAGCAGCTGGGGCATTTTCAATTTTCAAAATTTTCACTTTGAATGTCAGGGCCTTGCCAGCCAAAGGATGATTGAAGTTCAAAACCACCTTATCCCCTTTGAGTTCTGAAATAACAGCTGGAAATCTCGATCCGTCCGGAGCGGTGGCTTGTAAAATCATACCCACTTTAGGGGCCAATCCTTTTGGCAAAGAGGTTTTAGGGAATTCTTTAAATGCTTTTGGATCCAGATCACCATAGGCATCTTTAGAGGCAACATTAATGACTTTTTCTTCTTTCATGTGCATGCCGTTTAACTGAGCTTCCAAACCCGGGATAATATTGCGATTGCCAACCACATAGGTCAGCGGGATTTTACCTACGGAAGTTTCAACCTCTTTATTATCAACGGTCAACGTGTAATCTAAGGTAACTTTTTTACCAACGCCGACCACGGGATCGTCCGCATAAGCACATAGATTTAACATCCCCATGACTACCAATACAAAACTGCCCGCTAAGAATTTTTTCATATGTCCCTCTCTGTTATTATTATTAAACTAATGTCTATGTGGCCTGCATTTTAACGCATGATTTCTTTTTTGACAATTTATTTTTAGAAAGCATGTATGCCGGACATGATCTCAATGATGCCGCGCCTGACCATCATCACTCCGATGGCGGCCAAAAGAAGCATCATCACCTTGGACAAAGCGCGGGAACCGGCGGACCCCAAAAGACGCATCAGGGTGTCGGAAAAGGTAAAAACAATGCCCACTATGGCTATATTAAGGAATAAGGCAATCAACGTGATTGCAATGCCGTGTACGCTCACCAGCATCAATGAAATTGTCAAAACAGCAGGGCCCACGACCAGCGGTGTTCCGATAGGGACAGCCCCCAATTCGCAAGCCACACCCCGACGGGTTTTACCCTGGGCGGTCAAATCCACCATGGCCAGACAAAACAGGATGACCCCGCCCGCCACCATAAAATCCCCCATGGTAATGCCTAAAAAATGGAAGACCACCTTCCCTAAGAAAATAAAGCCGACAGCCACCAAACTTGCTGTGGCTAATGATTGAAAAATGACCTCCCTCTTCTCTTGAGGGCCCAATCCCCGGGTCAAAGAGGCAAAGATCGGTAAAATCCCGATGGGGTCAACGGTAAAAAACATGGGGATAAAAACCAGCAGGATATCATTTAACATAGAGGACCAGCGTTAATCAGATGACGGCCGTTGGGCGTATCGGTAAAAAGCTTAAAATTCTCGATGAACATCCCCCCCAATTTACGCAAGGAGGCATCATAGGCGTTTTTATCAGCCCATAAATGACGAGGGTCCAATTTTTTATCATCCATACCGTTAATATGCCTGGGAATCTGAAAATTAAAAACGGGCAAAGTTTCATAGCCGCTATCATCAATACTGCCATCTAAAATGGCATCCACCGTCAAACGATTATCTTTTAAAGGAATACGATACCCCACCCCATAAGGCCCCGCGATCCAACCGGTATTAAGAAGATAGGCGCAAGATTTATGCTCCTGCATTTTTTTAGCCAAAATCTCGGCATACATGGTGGGATGCACCATCAAAAACGCTTTGCCGAAACAGGCGGAAAAAGTGGCCTGCGGCTCTTTGACCCCCAGCTCTGTACCCGCGACCTTGGCGGTATAGCCGCTTAAATAATGATACATGGCCTGTTCCTTGCTCAATTTAGACACCGGTGGAAGCACCCCGTACGCGTCACAGGCTAAAAAAATAATTTTGGAAGGATGGCCGCCTTTGGAAGGCGGCTTGACGATGTTTTCAATATGGTCAATCGGATAGGAAACACGGGTGTTTTCAGTCTTTTTCTTGGAGGCAAAATCAATATGTCCTTTATCATCAATATCCACATTTTCCAACAAAGCGTCGCGCCTGATGGCGGCATAAACTTCCGGCTCACGTTCGGGAGTTAATCCGATGCATTTGGCATAACAACCGCCTTCAAAATTAAATACGCCATCATTGTCCCAGCCATGCTCGTCGTCCCCAATGAGGGCGCGCTTGGGGTCAGTCGACAAGGTGGTTTTGCCGGTACCGGAAAGGCCGAAAAATAAAGCTGTATCTTTATCTTGGCCCATGTTCGCCGAACAATGAAAAGATCCAATGCCTTTCAAGGGCAGAAAATAATTCATGATCGAAAAAATGCCCTTTTTTATCTCACCGCCATACCATGTGCCGCCAATGACCGTCATGCGCTCGGTGATATTAAAGGCCACGAATACTTCTGAACGTAACCCCACCTTGGCAAAATCACTGCAAGTAGTTTTGCAGGCATTAAGAATGGTCCAATCCGGTTTAAAATTCTTTAATTCCTCCGCGGTTGGCCGGATAAACATATTCTTGAAAAAATGTGCCATCCAGGCAACTTCGGTCACTAAACGCGCACTGATACGGGTATCTTTATTGGTCCCGCAAAATCCGTCCATCACATAGAGTTTTTTGCCGTTTAATTGTTTAACGGACACGCTCTTTAGATGCGCCCATGTTTCCCTGTTTATCGGTTTATTGTCCGAACCCGAAGTCTTGCCATCCGCCCACCAGACTGTACTCTTGGTGGAGTCATCCATGACGATATATTTATCTTTGGGGGAGCGGCCGGTAAACTTTCCTGTATCCACCGCTATGGCACCCAAAGAAGAAACTTGTCCCCTCTCATAGCCTTGCAATTGGGGATCAGTTTCATGAACAAAAAGTTCATCAAAAGAAAGGTTATAATAAAGTTGGGTGATTTGGCATAGCCCCAAGGTGATTAACCCGGAAACGACCATTGAATTTTCTTCTGCTATCATATGTGCCTCTCGCGGGATATTAATTCTTAGGCTTAAGAATAAAGCCGCTGTTATAGTTTTTACGGATCTCGTCTAACATTTTACGCGCCGCGGCCTCATCCGCGATACCACCGACACGCACCCGGTACCAAACTCCCTTTTCCCCCAGATCACTCATGATCAAAAATGCCTGATACCCGCTATTTTTTAAAGACTGCAGGGCGGTTTGGGCCCTGTTTCTATCCTGGAAGGAATACACCTGAATGGTAAAACCAGCCTCATGTCCGTCGACAGGACTGGTCACAATCGCCAGGGGGGGCACTGGATCAATTTTTTGATGAAAAATATCATTTAATACCACCCCCTGATCGCTCTGAGGTGTATTGGGATGCAAACTCAAAAAGAAAATGATCCCGCCAGCCACGATCAAAATAAAAATCCACCATGTGTTTTTAAATGAACCAGTCATTAATTTTCTCCCATAAAAATTTTTTTATTATAACATAGAAAATAAATTTGTTTCAAATGTTTTAGTAAGGAACGGCCGCGACCGTTCCTTACTGCTTGGGATACTTGCCGTTGAGAACACCCTGGATCATATTTTTCACTTCATCAGAAAAATCCTTATCCAAAACCCATTCTAAATATTGAGGATCTTTTTTGGCAATGACTTTTAAAGGTTCCTTTTTGGCGTATTTGCCAAAGGTCATATACAAATCGCCATTCCACCAGCGAAACTTGCGTTCGTTATCAAAAAATTCGCTCGATTGCTTATACTCGAAATCTTTCAGGCCTTCGATGTCCTCACGAAGGGCCGCGTAACGTTTTAACTGCTCTTGAAGGATAGCCAAGGTTGCCTGGGCATCGGCAGTGGCGGAATGCGCGTCTTTGAGTTCCTGTTTACAGTAAAAGGCAAAGGCCGCGAACAAATCCCTGCGCTCATGCAGATGATAAATTTTTTGAGCATCATAAACCGTGCGGTTGGCGTAATCAAACTTAATTCCCGCATCGGTAAATTCCCTGGCTAATAAAGGCAGGTCAAAACGTTCCACATTAAAACCACCCAAATCACTCCCTTCTAAAAAAGCCAATACCTTGCCGGCAATACTGCCAAAGGCCGGCGCGTCTTTCACATCGGCATCAGATATGCCGGTCAATTCAGTCACCACTGCCGGGATAGGCATGCAAGGATTGACCTTGGTTGAGTAAATCTCCTGTTTACCACCAGGCAATACTTTAACCATCCCGATTTCGATAATCCTGTCTTTTTCAATCCAAATGCCGGTGGTTTCCAGGTCAAGAACTACCAATGGATTTGTCAGCTTCATGTTTATATCCTAATTACTTTTTCCCTTCATGCCGCAACAAACCCAAATCCAGAATTTTCTGGATTAATTCCTCATAATTTATTCCTGCTATCGCCGCTGATTGAGCTACTTCATCCATTTTGGCAATACAGGGATTGGCATTAGGTTCTATAATATAAACCTCACCGGCCCCGGTCACACGGATATCAAAACGGACATAGCTGTCCAAATCCAGGGCCCGGTAGGCCCGGCGGCAGAGATCATCAATATTTTTCTGCCAGCCTTCGGGCAACTGGGCCGCCGCGGTGCTCTTGATCCCCCATTTTTTTCGGTACGCGTCATCCCACTTGGCCTTGTAGGTGGCAATGCGAGGCTCTCCTTCAGGCAAATTGCCAAAGATCATCTCCCTGGGCGGCAGCACTGTAATCTGCTTGTGCCCAAGGATCCCCACGTACAATTCGCGGCCTTCGATGTATTCTTCGGCGATGGCATCCATCTGCATACTCTCATGAATAAATTTAATCCTCTCCACAAAGCTTTCTGGATTATCCACGATGGACGCCTGTGAAATGCCGCGGGAGGCTTCTTCACACAAAGGCTTGATCACCGCCGGTAATTTCAATTTAGCCACAACCCCCACGCGCTTGCCGCGATAATACGTATGGAACCTGGACACCTTAATGTGATGAAAGGTAAAAATTTTCTTACTCAATGCTTTATTGTTACAGACAAACATA
>Ga0105164_10001734_pt1 | contig 13768 bp, 2 predicted proteins | sample VDWuncwatermetaG_FD_89674 | JGI IMG/M metagenome (GOLD analysis project Ga0105164, IMG submission 89674) | Wastewater microbial communities from Netherlands to study Microbial Dark Matter (Phase II) - VDW unchlorinated drinking water | ecosystem: Environmental > Aquatic > Freshwater > Drinking...
AGCGCCACCCCCAGAATCGCGAGGAAGAGCGCCATCTCAGCGAAGGCCGCCGGCCCCAGCCCTTTCCACACGAGCGCCCACGGGTAGATGAAGATCACTTCGACGTCGAAGATGACGAAGAGCAGCGCGTAGACGTAGTACTGGACGTTGAACGCCATCCACGGGTCCCCCGACGACTCAAGGCCGCACTCGTACGGGGCCTGCTTGGAGTGGCCGGGCTTCTTCGGCGCGATGAGCTTGGCCAGGAGGATCGGTGCGACGCCGAGCACGACCGCGACCCCGGCGAGCAGCCCAATGAACGCGTACTGGTAAAAATAAGTGGGAGCCATCGAAGGTATTATAGCCTGGCCGCCCCCCTTCCGCCAGCCAGCGGAGCTCTCGGTTGTCAAAACCAGTTCGTCGACAGGGCCCGGTTTTTTGGAAAACTCAGAACCGGTGCTAATTTGTCCTGCCCTGTGGAAAAGTTTCATGATCCGGCGTATCATGATCGTCGATGCTGAGTGAAGAAGAACGCAAAGAAATGAAGGCCATGGCTGCTTCGGCCAGCATTCGAGAGGAATTCGAGCAGCTCCGAGCCGCCTCCCGCTGCCCGCCAGGACAACCCATGGACGTTGATCAGCTCTTGGACTTTCTCACCACGATAAGCCGCTTGAGCACTCAGCCGCTTCCCCCACGCCCGTTTGTGCCCTACTCCCGCGTCCTCCTCTAGTCGATTGACATGCGGTGGTGATAATCCCGCGTAAAATCACCGCGTGATTCCCTGCGCATTGATGGGTGGCATGTCAATGATTTACTCAATAGACTGAGTAAATCGTACCCCGGCTCAGCCAGCGCGACAGAGGGGCCGAGGGAGATCATGGAGCGCGTCGGAGGCGGTCGACGCCGCGGACTGTTTCGTTGACCCCTTCTACACGAGCAGCTCCCTTCTGAGAGCCCTCGACCTCTGGTCTGGCGCGTCCTAGTCCCGGGGGCTCGGGCGGCGTCGGCTTGACAGCCTCAGCAGTGGATGTTATAGTCCCTGAAGGAGTCACCATCTCATGTCTACCAAGACGATTGATGCGATTTATGAGCGGGGCATCCTGAGACCCCGACGGGCCTTGCCCTTCCGAAACCACGCCCATCTGAAGCTCGTGATCACCATCCCCAGGACCCCAGTGAGCCGCACGCGCGGCATCATCCGCGTCGCTCCTCGCACCGCCCGCGCCATCATCTACGGAGACGAAGCCGACTTCCTCACCGCGTAGATGCCTCGGCTCGAGGCGCTGCCCTCCGGCACGACCCTCTTCATTGACGCCAACATTTTCCTCGAACACTTTCTCGGCCGCCGCGCCGCGTGTACTAGCTTCCTGGAACGCGTCTGGCAGCGTGACGTGCTCGGGGTGACCTCGGTGAGCGTCTTGGCTGAGGTCCGTCACGGGTTGCTCCGTGCTGAGGCCAGCGCCCGATTCCATCTGCCCACCCGAAAGATCTTGCGCTATCTTCGGGACCATCCCGAGAGTCTCGCGGCCTTGAGCGAAACTAGACATGTCCTCCTCGAGCTGCAGAGGTGGCCGCTGCGTATCGTCCACGTGACGCGTGGGCAGTTCTGGCGGGCCTGTCACATCAGTGAGCGCGACGGGCTGCTCACCAACGATGCCCTGCACATCGCGGTGATGCGAGCCCATCGGCTGCACCACCTCGCCTCCGCCGATCGTGATTTCCGCCATGCCCCCCGCGTGACCCTCTGGTCTCCCTAACGCATCCTGCGCCGCACCGACCGCCTGCGCTGAGACATCAGGCCGAGTGACGATGATGGTCGATCCCTCTCCACGAGCAGCTCCCTCCTGAAAGACCTCGATCTCTAACTCACAAGGTGACTGACACCTTGCTTGCGAATCCTTCGTGAAGCAATACGTCAGCTCCGTTGCCTGTCCCTGATGCGCCAGGCACCGGTGTGCCTGGTACCTATCTGGGTCGACTGCGTAGTGCACTATCTCTGCTGAGCTTGGCTTAGATATTGCGGATCATTCACAAATTCATACGCTTTTTCCGTGGGCTCAACGCCTGCAGGTATATGACCTTCGTAACGGAGCACTTCAGTGACTGCCTTTCCAAGGGGCAGGTTGAGACGTACGACATGGCTTGTTGCCATATAGATTCTCAAGAACCTTATTCGCTCAGGAGCGGACAAGCGATCAGTTTCACGAAGTAACCGTGCAAATTGCTGAAGTAATAGCCGTAGCAGCGGATCAGATATGGCCGTGGCCGCATGTTCCAAACGTCCAGCGGAATATCGTTGTCGACGCCAGTGATCCAGTGTTGGAATAAGACCGACCGCTTCCCCGTGTGCAAACTCCGCCGTGAGCCTTTTTGCAAGATCTCGATGGATTGAGTTATTCACATCAAACGTCAGCGATGAAAACTGCCTATGGAGTCTCTCTCTATTGAGATACCCTATCGGATTGCGCATGATATTTTCAATCGTGGCCCCTTCTTTGATGATGACGCTGATCAGCAGGTCACGCGAGAGTGGATCAAGCGTGGCATTACGTAAGAGCTGTTGGAAGAAATCCATATGAAGAGCCAAGTTCATCGCAAGCCGTGGCTTGGGATCTCCCGGAGTTGTCTCTTCGCGAGTCGAGACATTCGAGAGCCCAACACCTGGATATTGAGGATTGGGACGAAAGAGGTACACCTGTCGTGCTCCTTCACGAAAGAGTTCAACCGCCCGCAGGGCTGGGTCATTCCGTTGTCGCATGGTGGTGATTGTGCGGGCGAGGAATGCGTCAAGTTGCTGCCTAAATGAGGCGACATGAGGATCCTTTGGATCGACAGGAATCATGGGCGAAGGCTGTCCAAACACTTCAACTGGAGTACTCCAGTTCAGGATAAGGGCTGCTGCACCTACTCCTGTAAGGAACGTTCGCCGATCAATTTCCTCTGCACTCGCCTGAATATTCAAGGAAGATAGGCCGGCTGGGGCTGGCTCTTGGGGCGATTCGGGGTGAGTGGCCTCGAGGTGGGCGGCCATCGGAAGAGGTTCAGTCGGAGGAGAAATTGGGGACGGTTCTATTTCTTTCCTAGACGCAGCCGGGTCTCGCGGAGACTCGGCGCCCTCGCCTGGAAGGTCTCGCCCACCGGACATTTCTTTCGCAGGGGTCGCGGGCGGCTCGTCGGTGAGCGTTGATTCAAAAATCGCCGCACGGCTACGATCAACTTCAAACTCATCGATCAGCCGGAGCCAATCCGCTTGCGCATACCAGCCATACCACTCGGAGTCGGGATCATCCAAATGGCTAAACGGCCAGAAGACAATTCGAATCTTCTTCTGAGCTGCCACGGCTTTGAGCTGCTGATTGACCAACGCCCCTGTCGCTGCAGTAAAGGGACTAAAGAGAAAGAAGACCGTCCCATCGCTGAGATCTTGGTCTTGAGCTTTTCCCTGGATGAAGTCAACCTGAGTCAACCCGAGGGCTTGCTTCGCCTCATCGGCTTGTTGGACTCGTTCTGAGACGATCTCAACTCCTTTGGCTTGTCCTACCGGAGTGGCCAAGGCAGCGTAAATGACCGCTCGTCCAAGACCAGAACCAAGATCATAGAACACATCATTCGGTTGCAGACTGAGGGCGTGCATTACCCGACGAATGAGCCCATAGGGCGATCCCACATACCCGAATGATTCACGCCCATAACTCGCCTCGAGGGTGCGGGCATCCACTGTGTGCGCTGGTGATTCGGTCAAATGAAGGAGCCAGTCCATCACTGAATCCGCCATCGGGCGTTCCATCTCTTGATGCAACGTTTGGACAATGGTCCGTGCGATTGACGAATCATGCTGCCATCGCGTCTGAAGCTCAGCTTGGAGGCGCGCTTCAAGCGCAACCAATTCATGATAGTTGGACGGAATGGCTCCTGGGCTGATGGCTCTGGAACGAAACACGGGTGTCTTCCACGGACGTTCGATATCCTCTCTTGCCAGCATGACTTCGTGCAATCTCATGAACAGCTGGAACGATTCAAGCGTGTGTTCATCAACCGCAGTACCCAGTAGCTCTTGAGCTTGCGCCACTCCAGCGCTGCGTCGGATGAACGCCTCGGATGGAGTGTGCCTGGGGTCGACCACTCTGCTGGGCCCACGGTCCGCCGATGATCCACCCGTCTCCGGCAAGCCGCTGTGGGCGGCGGTCAGGCGCGGATGATGGAGACGGTCCTCGGCAGTTTGAAATTCTCGTGGGATCAATCCTCGGGTCAGTGGATCTTCATCGGTGACGTTGGCCACGATCGGCCCAGGCGGTTCCGGTCCTACGGACGGGTCCCGTCGCGGCTCAGTCGTCTTATCTGGCGCGGTGGGGCCAGGGTTCGTCGGCAATGACGGGGTGAGTCGATTCGATGGATGGTCTGCTCCAGTCTGTCTGACGAGCCCCAGTGCAATCAAAGCCTGGATGGCGTCATCGCCGTGCAGCGTTTGTTCGTAGGATTCTCCCTTCCACTTGACCGTAAGTTCAAACACGCCGGGAGCTAGATAGACGACGATGAAGTGGTCCTGCCCTCGATCCTTCATGTTCTCCCGGTCCTCATCGGCAGGTTCTGTATCGGTGTAGCGTGGATGACTATGACCTTCAACTGGCGCAAATGAAAGCAGGGGGGCGATTGCGCCTCCTTCATGGAACGGTCCTGAACCACCGGGAACAAGCAGGAGGAGTTGCTGCCCATCGGCCTCAAAGAGGAGAAATCCCCGCTCATCCCGCGCATTGATGCTCTGCTCAAACTCAGTCATCGAGATTGGAGGACGCACCACCAACGCCTTCGTCGTACCTTTTGAAAGCTGACGAAACGCGACATCTGCGGGTTGTTCAAATGGAGCCAATAAGTTGACAGCAATGCGTTTGGCCCATGGCAAAAATTCCTGCCGTGAAAGATGCCGATCGAGGCTGAGTGCTATCAATTGGTCCATCAATTGATTCGCCGCTTCCTCAGCGTCCCTGTCCGCAAGAATTTTTCGGAGCAGTCCTCGCAATCTCTGTTGCGCTCGCAGACTCAGCGGAGCGATGTTCCGCGTCGCACCTGATTTGACAGCGGGCGGTTCCGGTGTCGGCTCGGTCTCACCTAACGCACCGGGATTAGGAGCCTCGGGCGACGCCGACGCGTGTGCGAACCGAATCGTGAACGTGGTCCCTCGATTGACTTCGCTGGTGACCTCGATGGTTCCTCCATGAGCCAGCACGGTTCGTCTGACAATGGGCAAGCCTAAGCCGCTGCCCGCAATCCCGGATGGCTTGTTGCTGAAATCTGAAGACCAAATTCTCGGGAGATCCTCAGGAGCGATGCCATGGCCGGTATCGGTGATGCGAAGGAAATCACGGCGCTCGTCTTGTCCGGTCTCAATGGTCAGATGCCGTTCCGAGCTAGCCGTCATGGCACGGAAGGCATTGCGGAGAAGATTTCCCAGGACTGTAGACCAGCTTTGATCATCCATCCGTGAAAGAAGAGGGCGATGCGTCGTTCCCGCGATCCCTTCGATGCGTACATGTGAAAGAGAGGCCCCGTCGTCAATTGCCGTAGTCGTTGCATCCCAGAAATCTCCTGCCAATTGATCTCCAAACGCTGGCTCAACCATCCCCCATTGAGCTCGCAGATAGCGCTCATACTGGACAATATGACCTACCTCATCCTCTTCTGGTACACCCGCATCGTGTTCCAGAGGCAATCGTTTGCCATGTAACTGATGGGTCGTGTGCATCGTGAGGGTGATCGGCTTGGCGAATCGTCCGGGTTGGTTCAGGAATGTCTGGAGGGCGATGACGTTCGCGGCCGATCCCGCAAGTTCCACAAGATTCCTGCGATCCTTTTCCTCGCGGTCCGGGGTATCCCCAAGCTCACCGATGCCGGGGAGCTCATGGGCCTGAAGTTCATGAGCATAGCTCGCCAACTCCAGGGCTTCGGCGACGGCGGCCTCGGCCTGGAACATCTCTCCATCGAGGATGATGATGCCATCGCGGACATGGTTCCCGGCGAAGTGCGAAGTGGTGTGCGCGACGATGATCGTCAGGGGGCGAGTCGACTCTCGGAGAGCATACTGGCGCAGCGCGGTACGAGCTTCTGCTTCGGTGGCATACTCCTGGGCCAGCGCCTTGGAGAGCAGACTCAACCATTCCCCTGCTGAGCGAGTCTTGCCGGGATGGTTGGGATCGATGCGAAGTTCCAGCGAGACCCCATCACTGAGATCAAGGGTGATCGGCACGAACTCGAGCCGCTCCGCATTGTCGGCGATCTCATGCGGCGTGAGGGCCGTGACCGTTCCCCTTGCGTCTTTCCACGAGAACAATCGTTCCGTCCCGTCATCCTGGAGTGGCCGACTCAGCAACTTCATGTGGGACGTTGGCGTGGCCTTTTTAACGAGGATGCACGAGCGGGTATCGCGGATCGTATAGACGAAGAAGGCTTGATCGAGCGCATCAAGCGTCAGGCCGGCCTGCTGCAGCTCTTGGATGAGCGGGTTGAGATCATCAAGGCCATCGACAAAGATGACGGTGCCGGGGCGAAACCGGAGGAAGAACGGCCAGATGCCGTTATTCTGATATCCCACATGATTGAAGAAGACCACATCGGTCTTCCGAATGGTTTCGTCATCGAGATCTTGAAAGCGTCCGAGTCGTGGCTGGATCAATCCGTGGCGTCGAATCTCCGGTAGTTGTCGATTGAGCGCTTCAATCGCGTCGCGTGATTCCGCCCCGATCGCCTTGTCCGGAAGCAAGGCGTCGATCACGGGAATTTCTGCTTCTCCCTTTGCCACTTGGGCTAATGAGGCAAAAACATCGCGATCGGCTTCGAGCGCCGTCATCGTGATGGGCAAAGGAGAGGGGGTGGAAGCTTGCCATTCGAGAATTTTCGAAGCAACGGAGGCCGGCTCTTTTGCGTAGCGACCACCCCCCACACAGAGCAGATGTTTCGACGCTCGATCTGGACGCTGGGCCCATGCATCGAAGATGTGGGACAGCACTCCCAATTGTTCTGGCTTACGAAACACCAAGGTCTTGAGCTGCTCAGACCGTGAGGCACCTTCGGTAATCGGCACTTGAATATGCCTCCCCCACGGTCCCTCCCAATCCAGCGGCGACACCTTCTTCGGCCATGGCGCAAATGGATCTGGCAATACACGAAGCAACGCCGTCTTCAGTGGAGTGTCTTCCATGCCCTCAATGAGCACTGATAACTCATCCGGACTGATGCCCGCAGCGAGGGGGACTTGCAGCTCACGGAGCGCGAGATAGTATTGACGTGACTGGGCTTTCGCTTCTGCCAGATCGTGCTCCAGTTCGGCGCGTGACCGTCCGGTGAGCTCCTCCAGCGCGGTGTAGAGCTTCTCCTCGGTAGGAGCGATCCAATCGGATTCACCGCGGGTTCCTCCAGAAGGTTGATCGCCACGCTTGAGTTGGCGAAGCAGATCGACGAGCTCCCTTTCGGTTGAAAATCCGTCAGCTTCCTCTCGAGCCTGGATCGCCGCACGAATATTTCGTCGATGCTGCACATCATTGACGCCAGCAAGTTCGCGATGAACAACTGCCTCCACGATATCAGCGCCGATGCGTCGTGGTATTTGAGGCAGGCCCTTGCCCTCCGCTATAAGCGAAAGCTGTTCTTCATCCGTGTAAAAATCCGCGGCATAGATTTTCTTGAGTAGGTTCAGTCCTCGCTGGGCAGGATGTTCCGGTCCTGTCGTTAGGGACTGAATGAGCTCACCTTCCGACCGAGCGCCTGAAGCCTCTACCCATCCTGAGGTAAAGAACGCGGCGCTGATTTTGGTCAGTTCCGCCCTTGCTCCCTGTCCTTCGGAACGCTGCTTGACGACTTCCGTGCCAAAATAATCTAAGAAAGCCGCATAGGCGAGATCCCGTTGCCCCCGCTCGATATACAACTGCATCTCATGAATGGCACCACCTAACGCCCCGGCATACGCCAAAATGACTGCGCTCAACAGTTCATTATCTGGTCGTCGACCCTGGTATTGACCAAGTGTGGAGCTAGGTTTGACAATGGCTCGCGCGGTATCGATATTGATGCGCTCGAGAGGCTGTCCCAAGATACGTTCGGCAAAGATACGATCTTTCACTTGTTGTATTTGCTCCTGACGAGAACGTTCAAATCCCATCGCCCGAGCATAGGTTACCCGATCGATGTGGTGGTCTTGCATCCAAATGGCTAATGCATGCATGGTTAAGGGGTACCATGTGGGACGCTGCGTAATGATGTCATGCGCCTGCAAGGCGACATCATAAGCTCTCAGAGGATCGACGAGGGCATAGTGATGAAGCGTGAGCCCAACCTTGTCCGAAGGGATGATGTCCCAGCGAATATCCGCTGAATAGAATGGAACTCCTAAATAAGTATCTGCTGTCAATGAATCCGGAAGGATAACACCTTGGTAGACTCTCGCTTCGTCATCCATGGCCGTTACCGTATAGAATTCATGATTCGGTAAAAATATGACACGATTGCTTTCCTCCAACACGCTTGCAAAGAGCTGTGGAGTCGCCCTGCGCAATTGATCCTCTGACCGTTCTCGTCCAAAGTCTGGCTTGAGCTGGCGAGCTAGCGCCACCACCTTTCGTAAGTCTGCTGGAGGTCTGTGGATTGCGCCTTGGGCGGCACGAGTGAACTCCTCTTTTATTTGCTTTCGAATTTCAGCGGCGGATTCCGTAGGTGGAGTGGATGGCACAGAGACTCCTAGTGTCCCGAAGAAACGTTTGATTCCTTCTGTGATGGGACCGGGATATCCGCTCAGCAACATACTCCATAAGAGGCGATCTTGTTGTTGGACAGAGAAGCGACCGGAGGGGGCGTCGCGATTTAAACGTTCTGACATATTCTTGAGATCCTCAACAGAGAGGGATTGGGTCAGGGCACGAACGAAGTCATAGGCTTCAAAGAACTCCACAGTTGAAGTCAGTAATTGATCTGTTAAGATTCCTACGATCAGATCTTCGGCAGATCGTTGTTGGTCAAAGATGAAGTCATCCGGATTTTGGCTCGCTTCCTCTGAGAGCGGTCTCCAATCAGAGGAGGCCGTACGGGGATGTTCAATCATGGTTGCTCCTGGGAATTCCTGTTGAATCGTCTGCGCCATCTCTCGATGCTTGAATCCTCTCAGGATGATCAACGTTGCGTGCGGGTGCTGCTGACGAAGCTGACGGATATAACGTTGAAGGAGCCGATCCCGTAAGACACTGCTTCTTGCCTGCGCAAGATCACCCTCATATTCATATTGGAGGGCTTGCTCGAATTTCCCACTGAAGAATGCTCGAACTGCCTGGCCCTGTCTGTACTGCCCCTCGAGCCATAGCCGCCATGCGTCAAATTGCTCGTTTTGCTCTTCCTGAGTGGAAGGGTGGTAGTACGTTTCCGCTACCATACTCAACGTGTACTGCTTGGCCAAATTCGAGACGAAATATGCGGTGGCGAGATCAAACTCCGCACCCTCCTTCTGTAGGTCACTCATCCATTCCTTAGGAAATGTCCCCTGCTCGACTTGCCGCAAGTCTTGACGAAGACTCCGACGAGCTCTGGCAACGGGAGACCGTTCATCAGCAATGGAGGTATAGAGCCGGTGCCATGTCTCACGCGTATCATCCGGCGTGATGCGATCTCGTTGAATCGCTCCTTGCAGAATGGCGGGCGTCAAGAGGTCCCAACCTGGTCCAGTATCTTCGTTCACGACAATAATTTCTGGGGCCGTCATACTATGAGGTAAATCCCGCGTCACCTCTTGAACAGCTTGATTGAGATCTGTAAAGCCTCGCTTATCTGCATGGTGAGTTGAGATCACGATCACTTTTCCTTCTTGTGGGCTCATCCATGCAACAGGGGTACGCAAGAGATCACGCTTCATCGTCTGCCATACAGCGGGTCCGATGCCTCTGGTCTTTAGTGCAGCCGCTTCTAATTGTCCGAGAGAGGCAAACCGACGATTGGGCAACGTATTCCTGGCTTCAAGAAAACCTTGAGCAGGGCCTTTCTTCAAGAAAGGAAAGCGCTTGATGACGTCTTCCCACGTTTGCCACGTGTTCGGATCGGCAGGATTCACTTGCCACATCCCCATCAGGAATTGGTCACGCCCCTCCGGGCCCTCGACCAGCCGAATCGCCAAGCCGGGACGCGTCGTCACGGGCTCCCATCCGAGCGTGAGGCGGTAGGCGCGCCCCTCAACGGTCACGGACAGGACATGCGTCGCTTCAGACTGCTCCTGTAGACGTCGCTCTTCGGCTTCCTGCGCCTCTGGAGAGGAGAACTGCGCGGCCCAGACCTGCCGCAACGAGGCCGCCACCCCCACACTCTTCTCCGCCACCCGATCCACGTACCCGGCTGCAATCAGCGCATTGACCGGCCCGGCCCCCTCGATTGGGCTGCGAGGATCGACCGGGGCGGACATCTGGGAATCCATGGTTCTCTGTGGTGGAGACATCCCCTCTAATTCATGCCTGCATACATTCACGACCTGCTGCCATTCTGTTGGGCGATCAAATACGAGGTGTGAAAATGGAAGTCGATGGGTTGTCACGTGGACCTCTGGACCGACGGCAACCCGAACACGCTCCTCCGTCAAGCGTGCCCAGCGAGGAATCCAACCATACGTTCCCTCAATCAACACAATGCGTTTCACATAAGGATTCACTAATCTAGACAGGTGGCCAACTCGCGTCCCATCAATAGCAATCACAGTCTCCACAGGATAGGTTGGACGTTGAGCTAAGGCTTCCCACCAGAGATCTGCGCCGGCACTATACGCCACAATAGCGATGGGAGCCGCCGGCTGAGGTCCGAGCTTGGTGTCCACCTCGCGTAGCTGATGTTGTACAAGCGAATCTCGTTGAAAGACGTAGCTCAGAAGATCCATCCCACGTCGCAACTCTCGCTGCCAGAATGAAGCTCCGGTCAGACGTTGACTCTTAAATAGAGGTAACTGAGCCACTGGCAATCCTTGTCCTAAGGCAGCCACGAACTCTTCCATGTAGGGGGGGATCTCAGCTGGACTGGCATTTTCGATCCCATTCGTGATAAAGACCTGACGGGGAGAAGTCATCGTCGCTTGGAAATCAAGATCGATCTTGGTCGCTGAATTCGCTGTGATCACCCAAATGAACCGATTTCTCTCGAACCAGGCTCCTGTCTTTCTCGCTTGCTTGACCCAATCCACAGTGAGAAGTTGTCGTCCCATAAATAGAGTGACCGGTTCACCCGCTATCACATCGAATCGAAATCTCTTAGCTTCTAGCGCAGCACGGAGTGCTTGGTCCCATTTACGAAAATCTTTCATATGAGGTTGTAACGAACCCGTAAATGATATATCCAAATCACTACCCCATCGCTGTTCGTTCTCAGCATAACTGCCATAGAGGATTATTTCGAGTCCAGAGGTCTTGAATGTCCGTAGGACCTTTTGGATGGCTTGAACTGTTGCTTCAGTGCTGGCTGGAGGGCCGTCATCCAAATACATGGAGCGATCAGCCCGCCGTTCGCCTCGGAGTATTTCTTGAAACCGTGCTTCGGCGTCTGCCCGGATCAATCCCTCTTGCAGCTTATTCAAATCTACTTGCAACTTACTCCAATTTAGAACAGGGAAAAACTCCCACACCCCCATCAGGAAATGATCATGGCCTTCAGGGCCTTGCACATCGCGAAGGACCAGACCTGGACGGGCCGCCATCGGTTCCCAATCGAGGGTCACGTGATACGTTGCTCCCTCTACGGTGAGGTCCTGGACTATGGATGTGTTTTCATCTGCCCGAAGACGTTCTAGATCATCTGGTGAGACCCGCTCTGCCAGGGCCTCTGCTATACCCACACTCTTTTCCGCCACGCGATCCACGAAGCCTGCAGCAATCAGCGCGTTGACTGGCCCGGCGCCCTCGATCGGACTACGGGGATCGACGGGGGCAGCCATGAGCGAGTCGATGGTGTGGCTATCTCGCCTCAAGAGATAGAGCGGGCCCTTCTTGATGCCACTGGTTGGCAGCGAGGCGATCGGGGAGGGCGAGAGTTGAACGTTCATGCCGCGGGAGAGAAGTCTGAGCATTTTATCTCGTACAGCCGCTTCTTCAATGGCTGCAAACCGTAACCAGATGACTCCTCCATCAGCAAGGAGCTGCTGGAGTATCTCAGCCTGTTCGGCGATCGCCATCGTCGGGGCATTGAGGATGATGAGGTCAAAGGATCCAGGTCCAAACTGCTGCAGCAACCCTGGCAGATCGATGGGACGCACATCACGGGAAGCTCTACCTGTCAGGCCCTGCTCATCTCTGGCCAGTGCCACCCTGAGGGGGTCTAACTCTGTGCCGAAGAATTCCGCCGTGAAGCCAGCCTGCTCCAGCAGCGGCTGGAAGTCCGCGAGGAAATCCCCTTCGCCTGTTCCAATATCGACGACGCGCAGATGAGTCTTGCTAGGAAATGTCCCCTGCATCAGCGCCTGCATCTGACCCACCCCTTCGATGGGGCGGGGATTGTGGGAAATCGCTGGGAGCAGTTCTTCTAACTTCTTATAGGAAGTGATCGCTGTGGCGTGGATCGCCTCAACTCGCTTGGCTTCCTCACCATGCAATGACCCCATGGAAAACACTATGATCGACTTGTTGTATCCTTCAGTCCGCAAACGTTCCGCGGCTGAGAGTCCATCAAATCCTCCAAGTTCATGTCGGATGATGACCACATCCGCTTGTTGAGCACTGGCGAGGAACGTCTCGAATAACACCGGATCCTGGGAGGGAATGTGGGTGACAAAGGCGCCAGTTCCCTGACCAGTCATGATGTGTTTGATGTGACCCGTGATGTCTGTACTATTGAAGGTGACAACGTGAAGCGAAGAAGGTTGGGTGTGTGCATCATCTGTCATCACGACATGGCCAAGGGGGATGCGCGATAACTCAAACGCAAGGATCTTGATCTTCTCCTTCTGAATCATGCCGGCGTCATCAAGTACCTCGAGTACTGTCTGCGGTAATGGTTCCCCGTCGCGCAGATCCCTAAGGGTCCTGAGGGCTTGCCCAAGCAGTCGTCGGTGAGCTTCGCGTTCATTCGCCAACTGTTTTAATGCTTCGAGATAATTCGCTCGCGGTGTGCGATCTTGAGAATAACTAAAGGCGGTCTTTTGGACCTCAGACCGCAAGAGAGGCTGGCGGAGCCGTTGCAGTTCGGCCTCAAATAGGCGAATCAGCTTAACCGAAGACCAGGCAGACGGTTGGGTAACAGCTGTGATGTTGATCGGCCGCCTCAACCGCCCCTCTTGATTGAGGAAGGCCTCCACCGCTTCGGGGGTGGTGTCGTTCTGCTGGGCAAAGGTCACGAGGTTCGCACGATCCTTGGCTTCCCGCTCTGGGGTATCGGCCGCGTCGCCGATGTTGGGAATTTCATGAGCCGCGAGTTCATGCGCATAGCTGGATAACTCCAGCGTCGTGGCCACGGTGGGCTCGGCGTTAAAGAGGTCTTCATGCAGGATGATGATGCCATCCCCGGTATGGTTGCCGGCGAAGTGGGGGTAGGTCTTGGCGACGATGATCGTTAAGGATTTCACGAGGGTGGGGCGGTCAGCAGGCGGAGTAGCGTAAGTTTTCAGGCGAGCCAAGGCTTCGGTCTTAGAGCCATACTCCTGGGCGAGAGCTTGAGTGAGCAAAGCGAGCCACTCGGCTTCGGAGCGATGCACGCCAGGATGCTTCGCATCGATCCGCAGCTTGAGCAGCACCCCATCCACATCCAGCATCTTAGGGACCAGGCTCTCATGTGCGGCCGCGGCCCGCATGTC
>Ga0105164_10001735_pt1 | contig 13764 bp, 15 predicted proteins | sample VDWuncwatermetaG_FD_89674 | JGI IMG/M metagenome (GOLD analysis project Ga0105164, IMG submission 89674) | Wastewater microbial communities from Netherlands to study Microbial Dark Matter (Phase II) - VDW unchlorinated drinking water | ecosystem: Environmental > Aquatic > Freshwater > Drinking...
AGATAAACCAGCAATAAGTAAATCTATCACTATTTTTCCTGAGATTTTTTATAATGGTGAAACGGGAATTTATGGAACAATTACACTTAGAACTGGAAATTGCATGCCTCGCGTTTGTCCAGAAGAGGGTTGCGGTCCTAGCAGATGTCATAAGGGTCCAGCAACTGGCAATCTCTATGTGTTTGATTCAACAATTTTGAATAATCAAACGGAATTAATTACTATTATACAGAACTCAGATATAAGAAAAGGTGTTGCGAAAGTCATATTAAATGATTCTGGGTTCTATAATGTCAGTGTGCCATCTGGAAATTACGTTTTGTTTTTTTATCTTGGTCCTTATTTAGTATGTGGACAAGGAGATTGTGACATTGTCACAGTAAATAATTCATACGTACAGTTTGACCAATATCTGAATTTTGCAACATCTTAACTTTATTAAAACAATTCTGCACACACGAAAAACCATAATGAAGAAGCGGCACGAACGAACATATAACACCGTTATGCCGAACTTTACAATGCTGATAAGATTTTACTTCCATATAGAAAACAATTATTGTATAGGTAATACAAAGTTTTAAATATCACATTCCAACGCTTTTCATAAAGGGGTGCACATGCTCAGGTTAGGTATTTTAGCGTCGACAAGGGGAACTGATATGCAGGCCATAATCGATGCTATAGAGGCAAAGGAGCTTGATGCAAGGATTTCTGTAGTGATATCCAATAAGAAAGATGCATATGCCTTAGAAAGGGCTGCAAAGCATAAAATAAAGGCAGTATTCATAGAGCAAAAAGGCAAGAGAGAGGAATTTGACAATGAAGTTGCAAAAGTTTTAGACCAAAACAAAGTTGACTTGGTATTCCTTATAGGCTACATGCGCATATTAAGCCCATGGTTTGTAAAAAAATTCAAAAATAAGATAATCAACATACATCCAAGCTTGTTGCCAAAATACCCGGGCGGCATGGATTTGGATGTCCACACAGAAGTTCTTAAAAACAAGGAAAAAGCCACAGGAGCAACTTTGCATTTTGTTGATGAAAGTGTTGATGGAGGCCCAATAATAATGCAAAAGGAAGTAAGAATAGAGCAAAATGAGACTCCTGACACTTTAAAGGCAAAAGTGCAGAAGGCAGAGCAGGAAATCATATTAAAATCCATTGAATTATACAGCCAAGGCAAAATCAGGATTGAAGGAAAAAAAGTGATTATAAAATGACAGAAGAACAGCCTGCAATGCTTTGGAAGGACCCTAAATTCATGGCAGGATTTATAATGGTCGTGTTGAGCATAATACTTGGATTCTGGGGAAAGGCCATTTTCATAGCAAAGTTCTACGAGCCTGTAGGTTTCATTACAGGAATCTCGATTTATGCATTCAGCTGGGTATTATTGTTCATAGGAATCTTCCTTGTTGGATGGGAGACTGTAAAGATGATGCATCGCAGGATACACCATGAGGTGAAGTCAACAGTAAAAAAAACTTACCACCATGCAAAAACCCTGCCCAGAAGGGGCTATGACTACACGAAAAAAATCGGGAAAAAGCTGGCAGAGGATAAATTACAATGATTAAGACTGCATTAATATCCGTATCAGACAAGGAAGGCATTGTTGAATTTTCAAAAGAATTAAGCAGGCTGGGAGTTAAAATAATCTCAACAGGCAACACCGCAAAGCTGCTGGAAAAAAATAAGATAAAAGTAGCCCATGTTTCTGAAATAACCGGATTTCCTGAAATGATGGACGGAAGAGTCAAGTCATTACATCCCAATATTTTTGCCGGAATTTTGGCAGACAGGAAAAGCAAAAAGCACCTAAATGAATTAAAAAGGCAAAAAATAGGCCTGATTGGCATGGTTGTCGTGAATTTCTATCCCTTTGAGGAAACAGTAAGGAAAACAAATAAAATAAAGGATGTAATGGAGAACATCGACATTGGAGGGCCTTCGCTTGCAAGGGCAGCTGCAAAAAACCACCAGAATGTATTGGTTGTCACAGACCCAAAGGATTACAATGAAATCATTGAAAAAATAAAAAATAAAAAAATAAGTGATAAAGACAGGCAGGATCTTGCGGCAAAGGCATTCTCGCTGACAGCCCATTATGATTCATTAATAAGCTGGTATTTCAACGGATTGGGAAAAAATGACTATCCGCAGTTATTGAATCTGACATTCAGGAAGATTCAGGACCTTAGGTATGGCGAAAACCCCCATCAGTCAGCCGCGTTCTACAGGGATATTTTTGCAGAGCAGGGATTTGTTTCAACCGCAATGCAATTGCACGGGAAGGAATTGTCGTACAACAATATTCTTGATGTTGATGCTGCATTTGAGCTTGTGAAGGAATTCGAAAAGCCAAGCGCAGCTGTGATAAAGCACACAAATCCAAGCGGTGTTGCTTCTGCTGAAACAATAGAAGAAGCTTACATAAAAGCCCATGAGGCTGATCCAAAATCAGCATTCGGGTGCATTGTTGCATTGAATAGAAACTGCAATCTTGAAATTGCAAGGCACATGAAGCCATTGTTCATAGAGGCTGTCATCTGCCCCAAATTCGAGAAAGATGCATTGGAATTGCTGAAAGAAAAGAAAAATTTGAGATTGCTTGAAACTGGCGTGATAAAAAAACTGAAGAATAAGTTTGATTTGAGGAAAGTCACAGGCGGCTTATTGGCGCAGATAGATTCATGCACGGAATTGAATGAAAAAAGCCTTAAAGCTGTCACAAAAAGAAAGCCGACAAAAGAAGAGATAAAATCGTTGATTTTTGGGTGGAAAGTCAACAAGCACGTCAAGTCAAATTCCGTAGTGTTTGTGAAGAATGATGTTACTGTCGGCATAGGCGCTGGCCAGATGTCAAGGGTTGATGCAGTTAATCTTGCAATAATGAAAAACAGCGATAAGATAAAAAACTCTGTAATGTCATCAGACGCTTTCTTTCCATTCAGGGACGGTGTTGACCAGGCTGCAAAAGCCGGAGTGACTGCAATCATACAGCCAGGCGGCTCTATAAGGGATGAAGAAGTCATACAGGCAGCGAATGATCATAATATTGCAATGGTTTTTACAGGGATTAGGCTGTTCAAGCACTAAATTTAAATAGTAGTTTTGAAAGGGAGTTATATTAATATAATGAGGTGAACTTTTTATGGCACAACCTGTGATAAATTATCTGGCAGTTTTAGTTGCTGCAGTTGCTTCTGTTGTTTTGGGATTTGTGTGGTACGGCCCGCTGTTTGGGAAAACATGGGCTCAATTGATGGGTTTTGACAAGAAAAAGATGGCAGAAGCCAAGAAAAAAGGCATGCCAAAACAAACATGGGTATTGATGATATTAGGAACTTTAGTTACCTCATATGTGCTTGCGCATTTTGTTGATTATCTTGATGCAGTAAATGTTGCAGGGGCTTTGCAGGCAGGATTCTGGCTCTGGCTTGGATTTATAGTGCCGGTACAGCTTGGAATGGTCTTGTGGGAAGGAAAGCCATGGAAATTATACTTCCTTAATGCGGCTTACTATCTTGTTAATTTATCTGTGATGGCGACAATCCTTGCATTGTGGCCATAAATTTTTTCCAAAAACCATTATAAACCCTGAAATTATCCTTGTTCTATGCTCACTGAAGAACTCCAGAAAGAAATTTATTTCCCTTATTCTAAAGTCAGGGATATCCAGTCAAGTATGATTTTGGATGTTTATAGTGCTATCAAGAATAAAAAGCACATCATAATGCATGCTCCAACCGGAATTGGAAAGACAATCTCAGCCTTGGCTCCTGCATTGTCTTTTGCGATTAAAAACAACAAGACAATTTTCTTCCTCACATCCAGGCAGACCCAGCACAAGATTGTTGTGGATACATTAAGGCAGATAAAGCACAAATTCAATATTGATTTGGAATGCGCTGACATAATAGGCAAAAAATGGATGTGCCTCCAGAATAGTGTTGAAGCGATGTCATCCTCCTCATTCCATGAATACTGCAGGTCATTAAGGGAAGAGGGAACATGCGAATTCTATATTAACACAAGAAAGCTTACAGGCCAGCCTACAGTAGCAGCGCAGCAGTCAATGGAGGAATTAAAAATAACAGGCCCCTGCCACGTCCATGACTTCGTCTCGGAAGGAAAAAAGAAGACTCTCTGCCCGTATGAATTGGCAACCCTTACGGCATCAAATGCAAAAGTTGTGATTGCAGATTATTATTATTTGTTCAGCCAAAGCATAAGGACGAGCTTCCTCATGAAGATAAAAAAAGAGCTTGAGAATGCTATTTTGATAGTCGATGAAGCCCATAATCTTCCAACAAGGATAAGGGAATTGCTGACGCAAAAAATATCTTCCCAGATTATAGAATATGCAAAAAAGGAGGCTGTAAAGTTTGGCTACAGTGAAACTGTGCAAAATCTTGATATTGTGGAGAATGCCATTTTTGAGGCAGGAAAAAATATAGAGTCTGAAGGGACAATAAGCAGAGGCTCTTTGATAGACGCAATATCAAAATCCAAAAGCTATGAGGAAATAATGTCAGAGCTTTCCTTCATTGGGGATGACGTAAGGGACAAGCAGAAGAAGAGCTTTGTCTTGAGCGTTGCAAAATTCATGGAAGCGTGGCTTGGCTCTGATATAGGATACGGAAGAATTTTGGCAAAAGAGGTTGACAAAAAGCTAAAGGTTACTTTATCTTACAGGTGCCTTGACCCTTCCCTTGCTGCAAAAGAGGTTATTGAAAAAAGCTACTCAACAATTCTTATGTCAGGAACCTTGACCCCAACATCTATGTACAGGGACCTTCTTGGTTTTGATGAGAATGTTGTTGAGAAAGAATACAAAAGCCCATTCCCGAAAAAGAACAGGCTTAACTTGGTAATCCCCAAGACAACCACAAAATTCGTTGAAAGGAATCCAAAGCAGTATGGGGATATAGCAAAAGTATGCGGTGATATTGTCAATTTAGTTGATGGTAATACCGCCATATTTTTTCCAAGCTATGATCTGATGCATAACATTAAGGAATTTATTGCCAAAGAAACGTCCAAGCCTATTTTCGCAGAAAAAACATCCATGACAAAGGAGGAAAAAGAGAACTTATTGGCAAATTTCAGGAATCACAGGCAAAATGGTGCAATTCTTTTAGGCACTTCAACAGGCTCTTTTGGAGAGGGAATAGATATGCCCGGAGTCTTGCAGGCTGTCATAATTGTCGGGCTGCCGTTAAACAAGCCTGATATTGAGGCAAAATTGCTGATTGAATATTATGACGACAAGTACGGCAAGGGATTTGAGTATGGGTATGTCCTTCCTGCCATAACAAAATGCCTGCAGAATGCCGGAAGATGCATTCGTTCAGAAACAGATAAGGGTGCTATCATATTTCTAGATGAAAGATACGCATGGCAGAACTATTACCAATGCTTCCCAGAGGAATGGGATATGGAAGTGGAGACGGATTATGAAAGTGCCTTAAAGTCATTTTTGAATAAGTAAAATTTAAAAATGGTCCGTTTGCCAAAATAAAACAGGCTCCTTAGGCACTTCCACACCTGCCTTTAATGGTAACATGCACAAATCTGCATTATATAAATCTCCTTCCCTCCTATCGATAACTTTCATAGAATTGTATCTTTTTAGCCATGAACCAAACATTCCAACTCCGTCTAATCCTGCTTTTCCTGCAACTTCGGAAGCCTTTAACACAATATCATCGAGAGTAGCATCATCTGCCCATACAGCTCCTTTTACATCAACAACTTGCTCCTTTTTATCCAAAACAGCATACCCGACAAATTTTCCACCGTCAAAGAAAAACCAAAAATTTTCTTTTGGAAATATTAAATCGCTTGAGAGCCTGTTTTCCCAATAAGACTTTGTACGTTTTAAAAGAAATCTTCGGCCCTCGCTGAAAGAAGAATAATGTGCCTGTAAAACTCTCAAAGACTCGTCAGGCGGCATGTCTCTAAAGTTAACAGCTGAAGATTTTAATTCTGTATCTGTTTTTAAAGCGCAAACCACATATTCTCTTTTTAATGGCTTCCAAGTTTTATCTTCAAAATAAGGATTTTTTGTAAATAACATAGATGCATCATAATCTCTACTTCTCATATCAGCAATAGCTAAATCAAGAAGCCTAGTAGCATAACCCTTACCCCTCTGAGCTTCTAATGTTCCGACAAGAGCAATTCCCCCAACTTTTATAATTCCATTTGGAACATACATTTCTCTCTCTTGAATCACAACGTGGCTCAAAATTCTTCCTTCATCAACAGCAACTTTGACATTAGAAGAGTGGTAAGTGTGCTCATTAGCAACATGTCTTCTAAAATAGTCTTGCTTAACAATAGCTGGATCGTCCTTAAAAACATCATACATTGTCTTAATAAGTTCGCTTTCTTCCCCAGGTCTTAAATCTCTAAATTCTACCATTTTACATATTGTTATCTTTTATCAATTATAAAGATATATCCTTAAATTCCACCCATTCAATAATCAATATACCTTTTCCTATACTAGTATCTTAAATAGAAACATTTATATACTTGTTCCGATTCCTAGTCTAAATGGTTATCCTCTTTGACAGGTTTAACCTACCTGAAGATATATATGAAGTTGTCTTTGCGACAAAGCAGCAGATAATCGTTGCTAAATTGCTCATAGAGATGATGAAGGACAATGGCGGTGAGATTGGCAAAACAGAGATGTCTTTGTTCGCGACCAAGCTTCATGAAGGCAGTTTGATAACGGATTTGATAGATGAACCTCCATACAAAGGCAAGAAAGTCAAGGTTTCATACAACAAAAGGCAGTTTTATGACAGGATATTGACACCCATGAAAAGCATGGGGCTCATTGATTACGATCTTTACAAGAAGACATACAGGATAAGCGACAAACTCAACAAGGACTTGCAGCACATAGGATTGCTTTGGATAAGAGAGATGCGCAAGCCGGCAAAATCGCTTGTAAGATAAAACAAAAGAGGTACAAAAAACTCAAGCTCTTCAATTGGCCCCCTGACCTGATTCTTCTCAACCACCCCCACGTATAAGGACAGGGAGGCCATATTTTTTCTTTTACCATGGCGCATGAAAAGGCTTTGAAAGAGGCAAAAAAGGCGCTTGATGTCGGCTATTCTGAGGATGATGCCAAGCAGCTTCTCAAGGCAAGAGGCCTGGACAAGGATGAGATAGCAAAGGAGCTTCCCCATATCAAGGCCAAAAAGGTAGTTGAGGAGCACGAAGCCCTCAAAAGAGCCGCTCCAGGGAATGCAGCTGCAGAAAAAAGCGCACAATCCTCATCAAAAAAATCCTACGGATTATGGTTTATCATATTTCTTCTGGTGCTTGCAGGCGCAGGATTCTACCTTTACTATATCGGATTGCTGAAATTTTAGCTGAATTTCAAATAATTTTATAAAAGAAGCAGAATACTATTTCTAGTTCATATCTTGTGTGTGAAACCGTTGGGGCCCATGGTCTAGTGGCTAGGATACGACCTTCACACGGCTGGATGCGAAGCATCCTCGCTTGAGACGGGTTGGGGTGGGAGTTCAATTCTCTCTGGGCCCATTTATTTTTAGAATCTTTCTTCTCCCAGGCTCCTAAGGACATGCTTTATTTCATTAATTATTTTTTGCTGGTCTTTCTTTTCAGACATTCTAACAAACCTTATCAGAAGGTCATTAAGTTCTTCTGTCTTTAGAAACTTAACCTTATAGCCGTCAGTGATAAAATAAAACCTAAATTTATTATATTTTATTTCTTTTACCAGTATAGCACCGACAACTCCTACCGCTTTGCCTTTCTTGGGGTTATCTTCAAGAGTGCGCAATAACGAAAATATTTCAACAGATTCCTGCTTAAACTTCTTATTTATCTCTTCTTCAAGAGTTGAAGTAATTATTACCTTTGCCATCTCTTTCTGGCCTTGTCCAATGCGATGCCTATAGGCACGGTTCCTTTTTCATCCATCAGCAATTCCTGCAGTTGCCTTTCCTTGGCGCTTTTCAGCAGCCTGGCAAGTATTTCATCGTATTTTTCCCCTTTCTGCCCAAGTTCTTTAATCTGGTCTCTTACTTCTCTTGATATTGCTATTGTTGTGTCCATTGGCAATCACCTTTATAATTATTATATTAAATTATAATTATTATAACAACTATATAAGTGTTTTGGATGTTGTTAATTATTTACTAGGACGGGGAGTTCAATTCTCCTTGGGCCCATTAATTTCCATATTTAATTTTTAGAAATAATTGAAATACTATAACAAGCAAATAAACTCCATTAACAACTATTACAGGCTTGCTGTCTATCATAAAACCATAAACAATCCACAATAAAGTGGCTGAAATCATCAAAACGAGCATCAGTAATGACAAATCCTTAACGCTTTTCGTCTTATAGGATTTGACTATCTGGGGGACAATACTCAGAATAATAAGCGCACCGGCAATATATCCTATAAAGTCAGCAATCATTTTTTCAGATTCCCAGCGCAATCCTTGCTTCCTCTGTCATCTTGTCAGGACCCCATACTGGAGTAAAAGTGATTTCAACATCAACCTCTCCAACGCCATCTACAGAAGAAACGTGCCTTCTCACATCATCAAGCAAGGCAGGGCCATAAGGGCACATTGGAGAAGTAAAAGTCATAAGAATCTTTACTTTATTGCCATCTATCCCTATATCATATATCAGCCCAAGGCTCCATACATCAAGCTGGATTTCCGGATCCTGAACATTTTTCAGCGCTTCGATGATTTTTTCCCTGTCTGCCATATGAATATAATACTATCTTGCTATATAAAAAGTTTTGTGCTCGGATTGCAGATGCATGGCAACATTCAGTTAACTTTAAATACATCCTTTCCAAAGATAATAAAAAAGGTGATTAAAGTAAGAAAAATTTTCGCAATTCTAGTGCTTGCTTTCTTTGTTCTTACTTCTATTTCATATGCTCAAAGCCAGGCTGAATCAAGCGCTGTAACTGCCTCTTCGTCTGGCTCTGCATCCTTTGAAGGTGAATCAAATCAAAAAGTCATTTCTTCCGGCAGCATAATGGATTTGTACGCCAGAGGAGAAGTTACCAAAGATGACATACGCAGGATGGCAAAAGAGAAGCTTGGCGATAAATTTGACGAGATGGAATTCAAGAAGAATTTTCTTGAAGCCAAGGAAAGAGTCATAAGAAAGGACACATTTTCCTATGAGAATGAAGGATATAAGGAATATTATCAAAGCCCTTCTTATGAGGGTTATTCCAAGGAAAACATGATTTTTGGCATGTTGTTTGAGCATATAGGAAACGACATAGACCCAAGGGATATAAAGCAAAACTGCAACGAGCCGGAAAAAATTGCAGATTTGGTGATAGCTAAACTCAAGGAAAAGGTTGGTGATTTGCAGAATATATGCAAAAAACTTGAAGGGGGATCACAATGCGAAGAACAATCAAAAAAAGGCTGCTCGCAGCTTGGCGCAGCTGTTATAAGAGAAGGCGCTACAGAACTTGAAAAACTCAATTCAATAGCATATTCATGCCCTTCAAACAAGGATGCAATAGTCGAAGCCTGCAAAAAAAGGAACATGGTGTATATGGAGCAGAAGCTCAACAATCTTGATGAAGATTGCAAAAAAAGATTTGACTATGAAGGCGAAAGGCTTGTAAGGGAATGTGGAAGATTCAGGGAAAACCAGGTTTGCGACAAGGAAAAGTTCATGGAAAGGTGCATGGGCGGAATAAAAAAAGAAGAGCAAAAACAAATATGCCCTGATTATCCATCTCCACAATGCGAGTCAGGCTCAGTTTTAAGAAGCAAAACCGATTCAAATGGATGCGTCTATTATTATTGCGAAACTTCACAGCAAAAAGCATGCACTCAGGAAGCAATGCAATGCCCTGACGGAAGCTATGTATCAAGGACAGGCCCTAATTGCGATTTTGCCCCATGCCGGGAAGTTAAATGTCCTGAACCAACAAAACCTTCATGCGCGCAGAACCAAATTATAAAGACTAAAACAGACAGCAACGGCTGTGTTTATTATTTCTGTGAAACAACTGCAACAGCGTGCCCCGATCCAATAATGCCAGCATGTGCCTCAGGACAAACCGTCCAAAAGAAAACCGATGACAGAGGATGCGTCTCATACCATTGCGCAAATGCTGAATGCCCGCAAGTTACAAAACCAGCTTGCGCTTCCGGAGAAAGGCTCGAATCTTATTACGATAATAGAGGCTGTGTTACAGGCTACCAATGCATCAAATATGAAACTTCTTGTACAACTGTGACAAAGCCAAGCTGCTCAGAAGGCCAAAGCGTGACAACAAAATATGATGACAAAGGCTGCGTTACCAGCTACGAATGCGTTTCTGTAACTCCAACTACAGGCAACGCAATAACAGGCGCAGCAGTCCTTTCAACTTACGATGATTTCCTAAGGCACTGCGAAAACTCGTGGAATGAGCAGCAAAGAATCTGCTCAAATACTCCGCAAGCCTGCAACAAAGACGATTTTATCCAGAAATGCAAGGACCAGGAGAGGAAGCACAGCAGCGACTTGAATGTCCAGATTGAAAAGAATTGCCAAACTTCAACCGAATCTGAAATTAAGCATGCAGGGGAAAGGTGCTCAAAGATAGATGATGAAAGGAAAAAATGCGTGGAAAAGAGCGCAGAAAGATGCAATCAGATGAAAGGCAATGCAGAGAAATGCAGGGAGCTGATGACCGAGGAAAGGGTAAGGAAATTCATAGTTGAAGAGGTAACAAAAAGGTGCAAATTCAAGGATATACTGGATAATGAAGAGGATGTAAAAAGAACGGATAAAGGGGAGATTATTCTAGCTGTCCTGAACACCGCAACAGAAGGCGATATTGAAAAATTGAATCTTTTTATTGATGATTTAAAGGAGGACTTAAAGCTCCAGGATACAACAATTTACAAGGGAACAATTAATCCAAACAATTTTGGCGACATAAAGCTGATGCCGTTTGTTGTTAATGCCAAGATAAGCGCGGCCAAAAGCTCTGAAAGGGCAAAAGATGTCAAAGAAGGAATTGTGGCAAGCAGCAAAGTCGAGGAAGCTGCCTCAAAACTGGCTTCCTTAAGAGACTCTAATGTGCCTGCAGAATATCTTTATATTATTGAAGACAAGGCAAGCGATGTCCTTAACGTGTCTGAAAATTTAGGGAATATAGAGAAAAAGCAGGAAGAGAAGGGATTCGGCTACAAAATAAAGCTGTTCCTTGGCCTTGCAAAGGCAGCAGAGCAGGAGGAAATCAGGCAGTTGGAAGAAAGCAATTCAAAACTTCAGGGTTCTATTGACACTTTGACAAAGCTTGCTGATGAAGTGCCAAACGATGTTGCTAAAGCCGTCCTAAAGGAGCAAGTGGAAAAATTAAAAGAGCAGCAGGCTGATACAAAAATCCTTATAGGCACAAAAGAGAAGAAAGCAAAGGGACTGTTTGGGGTGTTTGGCTAAATAAAAAGAAATTTAAAATAATCAACCAAATCTTCTGTTGCTGTTATGATGGCCTGTGCTTCTTGGACGATAGCCGCCTGAACCGCGGCTCTCTCCCGAACTCTCGCTTTTGTCAGAGCTTCCAAAACTTCTTCTTGGCGAGTATCCTCTGGAATGCGAAGGGCCTCTGTGAGAACCCCCTCTTCCATAACGCCTTTGAGGACCTCTATATCCGCCGCCCCTGTCCTCATGCTGCCTTCCTATAGAAAAGAACGGGACTCTCTCAAACTGAGGCGATTCAACTTTTTGTATGACTAGTGACCTGTCTGAAAGCACATTCCTGAAGTTTTCATGATCCTCTTCAGATAACATGGAAATAACCTTGCCGGACATGCCTGCTCTTGCTGTCCTTCCAATCCTGTGTATGTATTCTTTTGATGTCTTTGGAATGTCATAATTTACTATAAGGCTCACATTCTTGATGTCCAATCCTCTTGCCGCAACATCGCTTGCAACTAATATGTCAACTTTATTGCCGTGAAACGCGTCAATTGCCCTTTTTCTCTGGTTCTGGCTTAATCCTCCGTGAAGAGGCTCGACCTGGAATCCGTGCTGCGAAAGATTTTTTGCAACAACATTCACCCTGCTTCTTGTTGCGCAGAAGATTATAACCAATCCTGCATTTTCCTGCTTCAGTAGATGGACAAGAAGGGAGAATTTCTCTCTTGAGGGTATATTATAATAAAACTGGTCCAGCTTGCTTTCTTCGACATATGACTGAACTTTGACCTTTTCAGGATTGTTCATATAATTCCTGACAATCTCGTGCACCTGCGAAGATATTGTCGCGCTGAAAAGAAGAGTCTGCCTCTGCCTTGGCGTCTGGGATATTATCTTGTGGACATCTTCCACAAAACCCATGTCAAACATCTTGTCAGCCTCGTCAAGCACAAGGACTTTTACCTTTTGCAGATTTAGAGTTCCCCTCTGCAAATGATCAAGTATTCTCCCAGGAGTCCCGACTACAATATCAGCATGCCTTAGGTTTGAAATCTGGGGATTTATTGAAACCCCTCCATAGACTGCGAATATATTCATCCTTTTGTATTTGGAGAATTTCCTTAACTGCTCGTTGACCTGCTCGCACAGTTCCCTTGTCGGAACAAGTATCAATGCCTGTATCCCGTGGCCATATGTCATTTTCTCAAGCAACGGAAACCCGAATGCCGCTGTCTTTCCAGAGCCCGTCATTGACTGCCCGATTACATCCTTCCCTTCCTGGATAAGGGGTATTGATTTTTTTTGTATCTCTGTCATTTCCTGGAATCCAAGCTCCAGGAATGCTTTCTTTAAATCCTCATGCAAATGTATTCCTGATATCATTTTATAGCTACCTCGTTGTTTTACGTCCAATTGGTAATTATTTCAGAAATATCGCCTTAATTTTTGACCAAGGACTTATAGCCAAGGCATATTCCTGCTCTTCTTAACCGGCTTTAACAAAATTAAACATCCAGTTTCACATGTCAAAAATCGCAAAAATTAATTATAAATAGTTACGATTTTTGAGCACGCTCAAAAACACGTGAATGTTTTTGACGAATTACTCTGTTATTTAGTAAATTGCACCCTTTTTAATGGTTTCTATTGGTTGTCTGGGATTTTTGTATAATCTAATACTCCCACATTTCTAGAAAAATAGAAAAATTTATATATATCACCCACTTTTGTTATTATAGTGGGAATATGACCAAAACAAAACAAGTACACCAGTTGGACAGCAAGCGCCGTATAACCTTTCCCAGGGATATAGTGGATAAATATGGCACAGAATTTGCAATCGTAAGGCTTCGCGATGAAGTATTATTAAGGCCAATGCAAAAAGACCCTATAAAAGCTCTGCAAAAAGAGGGAAAAAAGCTAAAAGGCATGACTGCCAACCAGTTAAGGAAAGACTTTGAAAAAAGCCTGTTTGGGCGTGCGTAAAATGACATATGCTGATACGAGCTTCTTTATATCTTTAATGAATCCTGGCGATTCCTTGCATGCAGAAGCGCAAAAGATATACAATAAATACAAGGGAAGTCTGGAGACTTCATTATTGACTATTGCAGAATTGCTTGTAGGATGCGAAAAAAGAGGACTGGATCCTGAAATTGTGGTGTCATCACTATTCCAGCTAACTCATATTCCTGATATAACATTGGAGCAAGCATTAAGAGCTGCTAATTATGTAAAAGAAAAAAATTTATCGGCAACAGGTGCGCTTCATGCAAGCTTAAGTAATTATGAAAT
>Ga0105164_10001737_pt1 | contig 13761 bp, 11 predicted proteins | sample VDWuncwatermetaG_FD_89674 | JGI IMG/M metagenome (GOLD analysis project Ga0105164, IMG submission 89674) | Wastewater microbial communities from Netherlands to study Microbial Dark Matter (Phase II) - VDW unchlorinated drinking water | ecosystem: Environmental > Aquatic > Freshwater > Drinking...
CTTTATCCGTTGGATTTTAGATTATTTGGTAAAACTATTTTTAAAGGGGTTATGGATACTAATGCTTATAAGGCGCATTTTAAAATTGAAGATTATCGCTTATCCAAATTATTATTTCACGAAGGGTTAGGGCCTCAAACCCTGATATTCATATTACCGGCAATATTCTTAGCCTTACCGGTTACCCTAATAAGAAGAAATAAATCCCTCACTTTCAATTTAGGATATATTTTGATTTTACCTGTTTTAATATATCTGGTTTACAGATACACCATCCCTTTAGCCAATACCAGATATCTCTACCCTCTTTTAGGCACAGGCATTATCTTAGGCCTCTACACTGCTACACTCCTGAATATTCCAAAACGGATTATCAATATTCTGGCGGTTATCTGCATCTTAGCTTCTACGGCAGAGCTGGCTAAGCGCCAAGAGTTAGTAATTTCAACTATCTTAACATGTTTATCATTCATTGCCGCCCGCCTTTTAATCAAATATTTTAGGCAGAAGCAGTTAACAATAAAAAGAGCATTATTTATTCCTATTCTTTCAATCTTGGCCATCATTTTTTTGATATTGATGGAAAAGGATTATGTAAAAAATGAATACCCCCGCTATATAAAGACAGTGAAATACTCTGGTTTTTGGCCAGATGCCGTAAGGGCATGGGATTGGTTAAACAGGAATACGCAGGGCAATAATATTGCTTATGTAGGCAGGCCCGTGCCATTTCCTTTATACGGGACGAATTTTAAAAATAATGTGTATTATGTTTCTGTAAATAAAATAGATCCGGCTAAATTGCATTATTTTACTAATAGCCATTATCATTGGGATTATGATTTTTTAAGCCTGCATAAGAATTTGGAAGCCAAAGGTAATTATCGCGCAGATGCGGATTATTCTGCATGGTTAAATAATCTTATTAAACGTAATACTGATTTCCTGTTTATTTATTCCTTGCACCAGACAAGAAATATTATATTTCCTCTGGAAGATAGCTGGGCAAAGGCTAATACCGTTAAATTTGCCCCTGTTTTTACAAATGAAACTGTTCATATATATAAAATAAGTGAGGCCACAACTTATGGAACCGCCGCTATGCGGCAGGTGAACGTAAGTTGTTTGGCCGAACTTACCCAGCACTAATTTTTGAAAAAGTGCTTGAGTTATAATAAAACGTTAATCTCGCTATAAAACCGTATTTCTATAAATCCAGCCTAATTACAAAAATTAGTGCTGGGTTTTCCCGCCAAGCTATTGTATTAGCAGGCTATGTACCGTATGGTACATAACAGGCGGGATCCCGCTTGCTAATATTTCAAGGAAAGCGGGAAAATTCGCACAATAACTTATGCCGGAGCAGATTAAAACATCTACTCCATAAGTTATGTGCTCATTTAAGATGATGCTCTCTATTATTATTCCCGCGCATAACGAACAAGATAGCATAACAGAGGTGATAAATAGAATAGAGGGTATTTTAGACATACCGCATGAATTAATAGTGGTTAACGACCATTCTACAGATGCCACGCCGGAATTAGTGCGCAAGTTGTCTGCCCAATACCCTAATATTAAACTTATCGATAATTTAACTGATGCCGGATTTGCAAATGCCATTAAAGCAGGCTTTGCTAGTGTTAAGACAGAAGTGGTTGTCCCGGTTATGGCGGACCTCTGCGATGACTTATTTACTATCAAAGACATGTTTAAAAAGATAAAAGAAGATTACGATATTGTCTGCGGGTCAAGATATATTAAGGGCGGGATTCGTCTTGGCGGTTCACGGATAAAGGGATTTTTTTCTTCTTTTGCAGGAATATCGCTGCATTATTTATTAGGGGTGCCCACGCATGATATTGCTAATGCCTTTAAGATGTATAGAAAAAAAGTAATAGACAGCATAGATATTAAATCCAAAGGATTTGAGGTATCTATGGAGATGCCGCTTAAGGCATACTATTTGGGCTTTAAGATAACTGAGGTCCCTACTGTATGGATGGAAAGGACTAGAGGAACGTCTAGTTTTAGGATGCTTAGGTTATTCCCCAATTATTTTAGATTATATATTTGGGCGATTTTTAAAAGATTTATAAAATAAAATTTAATTTATAAACTGTTTTGTTTTCTCACGGGGTAAAAATGCCGCTGCTTTCTGTGATAGTTCCGGTTTATAATGAAGTAAATACCATAAGGCAAATTTTGGAGAAGATAAATGCTCTAGATATTGATAAAGAAATAATTGTCGTAGATGATGGCTCTTGCGATGGAACGAGTAAGATATTGAGAGACATTGAATATGCCAACATAAGGATAATTCATCATAGCAGCAATAGGGGCAAAGGTGCGGCTTTTTTGACAGGGTTAACCAACGCAAAGGGCGAATTTGTAATAATTCAGGATGCGGACTTAGAATATGATCCGGCAGAATATATTAAATTAATAGAAGAGATTAAAAAAGATAACGTGGATGTGGTATTAGGGGTTAGGTTTACTAAGGGTTACCATGGTTTATTAATACCTAAGTTGGGAAATAGGTTTTTGACCGGATTATTGAATATTTTGTTTGCTGCGCAATTAAATGATTTCTTGACCTGTTATAAATTATTGCGTAAAGATACCCTTGATAAATTAAAACTTGCGTCTTGCGGGTTTAGCATTGACATAGAAATAATCGCTAAGGTATTAAGAAGAAAGCTGCATATAAAGCAGGTTCCCATATCTTATCGGCCCCGCAGTTACGCAGAAGGCAAGAAGATAAAATGGATGGATGGAATACGCTACATTGTAAATATTATTAAATACCGCCTCTTTGATTAATGAATGCAAAGAATAAGTAAATATTTTGATACCTCGGCGGTTTGCAATCCTCATCCTAAAGGCACAGGTAAGGAGAAACCGCTCAGCATCAACCCTGAGATGACCCAGACTTTTAAGTCGAGGTCAGTCGAATGGGTTGATTTTGTAATTTACTGGTCAATTGCTCTTATCCCGTTTTGTATATCAATTTCCCCTGCGCCTGCAAATATTCTTATGGGATTTTTAATAGCCGCGTTTTTAATTAAAAAAATATTACAGAGGGAGGCAATTGTTTCAAGGACAGGAATAAGTATCCCCTTGCTATTTTTATTCATCATAACCTGTGTTTCAGTTATTAACTCTATAAATTACAAAGATAGTATTAAGGGCGGGATATTTAGATTGATGCAATATGCTTTTGTATTTTTTATTATGGTTGGCGAAATCAAGAATAGAAGGCATATCCATAGAATTGTATTTTTTATCGCTATGGGCGTAGTTTTGGTTTCTATAGATGGAATATGGCAGGTAGTAGCGGGCAGAGACTTTATAAGAGGATACGCCACGATTGTCAATATCGGTCTTCTGCGCGCTACGGCGTCATTTAAGGATGCAAACCTTTTGGGTATTTATTTAAGCGCATTTAGCCCTCTTTTGTTTGGGCTCACCATTTATTCTAAGAGTAAGAGAAAAATTGCCCTTATTTGCCTAAGCGCTATTGCTTTAACGGGCATAATGATTACTTATTCCCGGCCTACGTTGCTTGCAATCTATATAGCCTTATTTTTCTTAAGTATTGCCAGAAAAAATAAAGTTATAATTACCGTTTTAATTATAGCTACATTAATATCGCCTTTTATATTGCCAAAATCTGTTAAAATGTTTGCTAAGCAAGTTGCATATAATCCGCTCAGGTTTATGTGCAATGACGACAGGATTGCGGTTTATCGTAATTCCATTAATATGATAAAGGCCCATCCGTTTATAGGGATGGGCGCAAATACTTTTATGAAGAATTATAAGAAATATAAAGAGTCTCCTGAATACCGTAACATTATTACTTTAGATTATATGTACGCGCATAATAATTTTTTTCAGATGGCAGCAGAAATAGGATTAATAGGCCTAAGCATTTTTATCTGGATGCTTTATAGATTATTTATGGAATGCAGGAATATTTATAGGGCGCTGAGCGATAATTATTTGAAGATGGTTTCGCTTTCTTTATCAGCCTGTCTTATTTCATTTTTAATTAACGGGCTTACTGAGAGCAGCCTTTATTATTCAAGGTTGGCTATAATATTTTGGTATATTTGCGGTTTATCGCTGTCGCTGAAGAAATTCACCCCGCCCTTCTTTGAAAGCTAAATTTTATTTTTAGGAAGGGAGGGGTTCATTCATGCAGATAGAATCGAACAATATTAAGAATATACTTACGGTAAGAAATGACAGGTTCGGAGAATTCCTGCTTAATATTCCCGCTTTGCGCGCTTTAAAAGAAACCTTTACAAGCGCCAGGATAATTTGTGTAGTAAATTCTTATGTAAAAGAATTAGCCCAAGACTTGCCATTTATAGACGAAATAATTGAATGGAACCAAGAAGAACATTCTCTATCGCAGAGGTTTAAGCTTATTAATTTATTAAAAACAAAAAAGATAGATATTGCCATAATGTTAAATCCATCCAAAGAGTTCAATATTATGACTTATTTAGCCGGCATACCACAAAGAGTGGGTTATAATAGAAAATGGGGGTTTTTGCTCAGTCATAAAATAGAAGATAAGAAATACATGGGTAATATGCATGAAATAGAATACAATCTGGAATTGGTAAGTTTAGTCGGAGCAAAGACAAAAGATAAAACATTATTTTTATCAACCGATGATAAAGCAATTAATGGTTTATCTAAAGTCTCAGGGATAGAGGGTTATAACAATTTAATAGCGATACACCCCTGGACAAGCGACTCCATAAAGCAGTGGCCAATCTATAATTTTTCTGAATTAGCCAAGATGATAGTCAAAGAAGGAAATATTAAAGTAATCATAGTCGGCGGAAAGGATGAATCAGCCAAGGCTAGAGAGTTTTTTGGCGATTTAGATACCAATATCATTAATTTAACAGGAGGAACCAGTTTAAAACAGTTAGCGGCGCTTTTAAAGAAATGTAAAATGCTTATTTCTGGCGATAGCGGGCCAATGCAGGTTGCCTGTGCAGTAGGTACGCCAGTTTTGGCTATTTTTAGAAACGATATGCCTGGAAAAAGCGCAAAAAGATGGGGCCCTCTTGACCAGCGGCATAGGTTAATAGAAAAAAATAATCTTTCTGATATAACGGTTGATGAAGTATTCAGTAAAGTAAAAGAGGTATTCATCAAATGAACTACGCCATTATTTTAGCTGGTGGTATTGGGAGCCGGTTTTGGCCGCTAAGCAGGGCCGCGGAGCCAAAACAGTTTCTCAAGCTTTGTTCAGATAAGACTATGCTTAATGAAACGGTCAGGCGGCTTCGCCCTTTAATAAGAAAGAATAATATTTATATTGCTACCCATAGAATTTACCGCAAAAACATTAAAAATTGTTTAGGCGAATTTGATATACCTGCGCAAAATATATTTTTTGAGCCGGAAAGCAAGAATACTCTTGCGCCAATAGGAGTTTTGTCAAAAAAAATATATGCTAAAGACAAAGAAGCAGTAATCTTGATTCTGCCATCTGACCATTACATCAAAGAAAAAAAAATATTCTTAGCGGCTTTAAATAAGGCTATAGATATAGCAAAAAAGGGTTATATTGTTACTATCGGCATAACCCCTGATAGTCCCGAAACAGGTTATGGCTATATAAAGATAAAATCAAAGAATAAGGATTTTTGTTCCATAGAAAGGTTTATAGAGAAACCCGATATTGTAAGGGCAAAAAAGTTTATCCAAGACAGCAGATTTTATTGGAATGGAGGGATTTTTGTTTTTAAGGCAAAAGTAATGTTAGAAGAAATCGCAAAATATGCGCCTTGCGACTACCAGATAATCACTAAAATTAAAGATATAAATCTTAATAAATTATGGCCTCGGTTAACTTCTATTTCGATAGATTATGCCATAATGGAGAAGAGCAAAAGACTGGTCCTTATACCTGCAGATTTTGCTTGGATAGATCTGGGAAGCTGGCGGGCAATAGAATATTTTGCTAAAAAAGATATCCGCGGAAACATATTCAAGGGTAATTGCATAGATATTGACAGTAACAATATTCTTGCTTGGTCAGATAAGCGCCTTTTAGCGACAGTTGGCCTGAATAACATTATCATAGTGAATACAAAAGATGCGGTATTGGTTTGCGCCAAAGATAAAACTCAGGATGTAAAAAAAATAGCGCAAATATTAAAAAAGAAAAACCTCTAGAAACAAATTTGAAGAAATTTATTATCATCAATCCTTTCGGCATAGGAGATGTTTTATTTACTACGCCGGTTATGAGAGCTATAAAAGATGCATATCCGGATGCCTTTATCGGCTATTGGTGTAATGAGAGAGTTACAGGCCTCCTAAAAGATAATTCCTGCATAAATATTATTTTTGCTTTATCCAGAGGCGACCTCAAAAAGATTCATCATCAATCTAAGAGAGAAGGGATATATAAGTTTTTTAATTTATTATTTCAGATAAAAAAAGAAAAATTTGAAGTTGCCCTGGACTTTTCTTTGGACCATCGTTATAGTTTGATCACTAAAATATTGGGAATAAGAAAGAGAGTGGGATTTAATTATAAAGGCCGGGGTATTTTTCTTACGGATAAGATAGATACGCAGGGATACAGCTCTAAACATATGGTAGAATATTACCTGGATTTATTAACGCCCCTTGATATAAAGCCTAAAAGATACGATTTGGATTTAAAGGTAAGTGAGGATATTAAGATTAAGAGTAAGGATATGCTTAATCGTTGCGGAGTTAAGAATGGGGATTTACTTATCGGTATTGCTCCCGGGGCAGGGGAAAGCTGGGGGAAAGACGCTTCTATTAAGCGCTGGCCGGACATAAAATTTGCGCAGTTAGCAGATCGTATAAAGATTAATTTTGCTGCAGCAAAGATTATAATTTTAGGCGATGAATCAGAAAGGCCCATTGCTGATATAATAGTAAAGGCAACGAAAGATAAGCCGATAGACCTGACAGGAAAGACAACCCTGGAGGAATTAGCGGGAGTTATAAATAATTTAGGCCTTCTGATTGCTAATGATGGCGGGCCATTACATATTGCTGTGGCGCAAGGCATAAAGACAGTATCCATATTTGGGCCGGTGGATGATTTAGTTTACGGTCCTTATCCGTTTGATAATAATCGTCATATTGTTTTAAGAAAAACTTTAGACTGCAGCCCCTGCTATCAAAATTTTCGCTTGGGGCCTTGTTTAAAAAATAGAGAATGCCTTCAAGGATTAGAAGTTGAAGAGGTTTTAAATGCTGTACATAAATTACTAGACTAAAAAGGAAAATGATACCGATATCAGATATAAAGAAGCAAATAGCTCCTATGCGCCAAGAAATAGACGCGGCTATAAAAAAAGTAATTGATAATGCCAACTTTATACTGGGCAATGAAATTGGCGATCTCGAAAATGAAATTATAAAATACTGCAACATAAAATACGCAGTTGGGGTCTCTAACGGCACAGATGCTATAAAATTAGCTTTGATAGCTTTAGGTATTAAACACGGCGATGGCGTAATATGCCCGGCTTTTACTTATTATGCTACTGCCGGAGCAATTGCCAGTATTGGCGCAAGGCCGGTTTTTACAGATATAGAGCCTGATACCTACAATATTTCTTTAGAAAGCATAGAAAATGTTCTTAGGCAGAAGAAAAAAAATAATATCAGGGCAATTGTTCCTGTCCATCTTTATGGCCAGTGCGCTGATATGGACGGCATATTAAAGCTCGCTGAGATTTATAAATTAAAAGTTGTGGAAGATGCTGCGCAGGCATTCGGCGCAGAATATAATGGCAAGAAAGCCGGGACAATGGGCAACTGCGGCGCGGTAAGCTTTTTTCCGGCAAAAAACTTAGGCGCATTTGGCGATGCGGGCATAGTGTTGACTAATAATAGAATCGTATGCGAGAAACTAAGAATGTTGAGAAATCAAGGCAATAAAGAGAGGTATTTCCATTTAATACTCGGATATAATAACCGCCTAGATTCTATACAGGCAGCGGTACTTAAGGTTAAGCTAAAATATCTTGACTCTTGGAATAAAAAAAGACAGGAAAATGCCCAATATTTCCATCAGCAGCTTAAGGGCTTAGAAATCAAGACACCGTACGTTGCAAAATACGCTACGCATATCTACCACCAGTATGTATTGAGGGTGAGTGCCTCAAGCAAAAAATTAATCGAACACTTAAGTAATAAGGGTATAGATGCGCGCGTATACTATCCGCTGCCTTTGCATTTACAGAAATGTTTTAAATACCTCGGTTATAAAAAAGACGATTTTCCTGAATCAGAGAAAGCATCTTGCCAGACGCTGGCAATACCGGTATATCCAGACCTTACCAGAGAAGAGCTGGATTACATTATAGAATCTATTAAGGAATTCTTAAGGTGAATAATTTATCGGTTGTAGTTTTGACTAAGAATGAGGAAAACCGTATAGCTAAATGCCTTGAATCTGTAAAATGGGCGGATGAGATTATTGTGGTGGATGATGAAAGCACGGACAAAACCCTAGGGATTGCTAAACGTTATACCGATAAAGTGCTTACAAGAAAGATGGATATTGAAGGCAGGCATAGGAATTGGGCTTATGCTCAGGCAAAAAATAGCTGGGTGTTAAGCCTGGATGCAGATGAGATAGTTACACCGGAATTAAAGGCCCAGATAGAACAAGTTATAAAGAATAACCCTAAAGAAAACGGTTTTACTATACCGCGCAGGAATTATATCGGCGATTATTGGGTAAAATACGGGGGATGGTATCCCAGCCCGCAGTTAAAACTTTTTAAGAAAGATAAATTCCATTATGAAGAAGCGGGGGTGCATCCCCGGGCCTTTATGGATGACCCCTGCGGGCATTTCAATTCAGATATAATCCATTATTCTTATAAGAATCTGGAAGATTTCCTCAATAAATTAAATAATCAGACAACGCGCGAGGCCAAGAAGTGGATTCAGCAAAATAAACCAATGCGTTTAGGCAGGTTTATCTGGCGCAGTTTAGACAGGTTTATGCGTACATACATAGGCAGGAAAGGCTATAAGGATGGCTTTGTAGGCTTTGTAGTTGCTTTTAACGCGGGCCTATATCAATTTATTAGTTATTTGAAATACCGTGAATTAATTCAAATGAAGACACAACTTACGGAACCGCCGCTATGCGGCAGGTGAACGTAAGTTTGATGGCTGAATTTGACCCTTGACATTTTGGTTATAAATATAACTGTTTTACAAATGTCAAGGGTTCAATGCGCAGACGCTTCGCTATAACTTACGCCGCACTTTTAGCGCTTCCGTAAGTTATCTGCTTATTGAAGAAAGGATAAAAAATGAGGATACTTGTCACCGGCGGGGCGGGGCTTGTGGGAAGCCACGCGGCTGAATTCTTTGCATTAAATAACCCAAAAAATAAGGTTATCATTTTAGACAATCTGATGCGCTCAAAGATTTTTGGCTATGATAAGGCATCGGTAGAATTTAACTGGAATTATTTAAAAAAATTTAAGAATATCCAACGGATTAAAGGAGATGTGCGTGATGATAAAGATATAGCTTGCGCAATCGGCCGGGGAGTTGACGCAGTAATCCATACTGCCGGACAGCCCGGAGTACCTTCCAGCATCAGAATGCCTAAAGAAGATTTCAGCATTAATGCTTTTGGAACACTGAATGTTTTAGAGGCAGCGCGCAAGAAATCTAAAAATACGATTGTCATTTATTGCTCCACAAATAAGGTTTACGGAGAGAATGTAGATAAGGTCCCTTTAGTAGAAAAAGAGAAAAGATACGGCTTTAAAAATACTGCAGGCGTATCCGAAGAGATGTGCACGGATTTAACCGGGCACACCCCCTATGGAGTTTCTAAATTAGTAGGCGATTTATATGTTCAGGAATACAGCCATATATATAAAATGAAAACCGCAGTATTTCGCATGTCCTGCACCTATGGCACACGCCAGTTTGGTTTTGAGGACCAGGGTTGGGTGGCTTGGTTTATTATCGCCGCGCTTTTTAACCGTCCGATTACAATTTACGGCAACGGCAAACAGGTGCGCGATATGCTATACGCTGACGACTTAGTAGATGCATTTAACCGTTTTATCAACAGCAGCTTAAAAAGAGGCCTTTTTAATATCGGCGGCGGCCCGCAGAATACTATTTCTCTTCTTGAGTTTCTGGACGAATTAGAAAAGCTAACCGAAAAAAGGCCAAAGGTAAATTTTGTAGATTGGCGTCCTTCAGACCAGAAGGTCTATATTACCGACACATCAAAATTAGAAAAGGCTCTTAATTGGAAAATAAAAACAACGGTTTCAGGGGGTATTAAAAAGTTAACCGAATGGGTTAAGGATAATAAGAATTATTTTATTTAAATCTTAGCGACGCTTGTTAACTCCAAGCAGAACTGTTTCCTTTAAGGAGACAGTTTTCGATTATTTTTTAGAATCGTCACTAAATTATAGAAATATGAAAGTGTTATTTTTAGATAGGGATGGGGTGATAAATAGGTATCCCGGAGATTCGGATTATGTAAAGAGCTGGAGCGAATTCTATTTTTTACCAAAAGTAAAATCTAGCCTTAAAAGGCTAAACGATGGAGGTTTTAAGATTTTTATTATTTCTAACCAGGCAGGAGTTGCTAAAGGTTTGTATTCTCAAGAAGCCCTTGATTTAATTACCAAAAACATGCTCAAGGAATTAAATGATTACAAGATTAATATTGCAGGAGTTTATTATTGCACGCATCGGCAAGAAGATAATTGTCCCTGCCGCAAGCCAAAAACAGGCCTTATAGATATGGCTATAGCTAAACTTAAGGAAAAAGGGTTAAAAATACAACTTTCTGGCAGTTATTTCATCGGAGATACTATCAGCGATGTGCAAACAGGCAAAGCCGCTGGCCTCTTGACCATCCTTGTTTTCTCGGGCAAAGAGAGACCGGATAATAAAAATAGGTGGGCTATCCTTCCTGATTATACTGCTAAAGATGCGTCTGAGGCAGTTGAATTGATACTCAAAAATGGAGCCCATCTGGGCTAAAGCCTAAGAGGGGTTCCTTTTTTTGCCCCTTCGGGGCGGAATCCCGACCGACTCCATCCGCCTCGCTTCCAGCGGGGCGGTTTTGAAGCGTCGGGATAATTAATAATGAACCCCGCACCTTTTAAATATTCAAAGCACTGCAGGTTACTATGATTAAAAAATTAAGGAATAAGAAAGAAGGTGCGGAGTGAAAATAATTATTACTTATGCTTCTGCAGGCACGGGGCATCGCCGGGCAGCGGAGGCGTTATATAATTATTTCAAAGAAAATTGCCCTGCCGCTGATTTAAAAATAATAGATGCCTTAGAAAAAACCAATTTTTTATTTAAAAATCTTTACAGCTATGGTTATCCGTTTCTGGTAAATCATGCTCTTTGGTTATGGGGGTTTATTTTTTGGATCACTTCTCTTGGGCGCCTTAAGGCCGTTAACGGAATATCTGCCTCTTTCGTAAATCGTTTAAATACAAAAAAATTCTCCGATTTTCTAATTAAAGAGGACGCCAGTTTTATTATCTCAACTCACTTCCTGCCTTCTGAAGTTTCAGCATACCTTAAGAAAAGCCAAAGGATAAAATCCAAGCTTATCACGGTAATTACAGACTTTGGCGTCCATCCTTTCTGGGTATCCGAAGGTACTGATATGTATATTGTTGCTTCTGATCCCAGCAAAGAACAATTGCTCCTTGAGGGCATAGAAGAGAATATTATAAAAGATTTCGGTATACCCATAGATGCGAAATTCTCAAAGCAATACGAGAAAGCCCTGTTGTATGAAAAGTTTGGCCTTGAGCCAAATAAATTTACGGTATTGATTAGCACTGGTTCCTTTGGGATAGGCCAGATTGAGAAGACCGTTGATTTGTTATATAAAGAAGCCCAAGTTTTAGTGGTTTGCGCTAATAATAAAGCACTATATGCCAGCTTAAAAAATAGAAATTATCCGCAGATAAAGGTTTTCGGATTTATTGATAATATACAGGAATTGATGGCTGTATCGGATATAATTATTACTAAACCCGGCGGACTGACAATTTCCGAAAGCCTGAGCATGGATTTGTTGCCTATTTTTATCACCGCTATCCCCGGACAGGAAACAGAAAATGTTAGAATTTTAGCAAGAAAATCAATAGGTATTAATGTAAGGGATATCGCTTTAATTAAAGATATAATTTTAGACTTTAGAGAACATCCGGATAAATTAGAGAGTATAAAAGAAAGAATTAGGCGCATAAAAAAACCTTTTGCGGCAAGGGAGTTATGTAATGTTATATGCCAAGGTAGTGGTAGGGCTGCCTGTTGACGGCCCGTTTGATTATAGTGTGCCCTCTAATTTCTCTAAAAGCATAAAAGAGGGGATGAGGGCCTGGATTCATTTTCGCGCCAAGAGGGTGTTAGGTTATGTAGTAAGGCTCACCAAGGAAACAAGCATTCAAAAGGTTAAGCCGATATTAGATATAATCGATGATTCCCCTATATTAGATAAAAATATGCTTTTATTTACCAGGGAGCTGTCTAATTATTACGGTTGTTCTTGGGGAGAAGCAATTGAGGCAGCTTTGCCGCAAGGAGTTAAAAAAGGCAGATTATTGCCAGCGATGGGCAAGCTAGCCATATTGGCGCCTGCTCCGTGTGTATCTGTATCAAAGAGGGTCCTCTTGGATATGCCCAGTAATGAGATCTTATTAATTCATGATTGGGATAGGGTATGCCGCTGGGATATATATGTTAAAGAGATAAAAGCTGTTTTAGCTATCCATAAATCAGTAATAATTTTGTTACCAGATAAAAAATCGGTTCTAAAAATAAAGAAAATAATCGAAACTGAATTTAGCTGTTCAGTAGGAGTTTTATATAGGCAGCAAAGCTACGAATTGATAGAGTGGGCTAATACGCGGGAAGGAAAGTTTGATATTATACTCGGTACGCGCTCCAGCGTATTTGCGCCAGTGAATAACTTAGGGCTTATAATTGTAGACGAAGAACAAGACACTGCATATAAGCAGGACCAGGTCCCGCATTACCATGCCAGAGAAGCTGCCTTTATACGTATAAATATTGAAAAGGCAAAACTTATATTAGGCAGCACTCTGCTTTCGTTAGAAAGTTTCTATTTAGCCAAGAAAGGTTTTTCCAATACGCTTAAGGTTGATGATGAGCATCCTTTGGATTCGCTCGGGACTATCCCCGAATTTGCCGAGGGACGAAGCCGAACCATCAAATATATATCTCTTCCTAAGAAAGGAGATTTCCCCGAAGTAAAAATTATCGATATGCGGCATACCCCGCATAATTTTAGGCAAAAAAATATAATTCTGTCAAAATTTTTAGAAGATTGCATCCTTAAAACTCAAGAGGCAAAAGGTAAAACGCTTTTATTTTTAAACCGGAAAGGTTTTGCTACCATTGTTTCCTGCCGCCATTGCGGCGTAATTTTAAAGTGCCCCCGCTGCAGCATCAATTTAGTGTATCATTTTCAAGATAATATATTAAATTGCCACTCCTGCAATTATAAAATGGAAGCGCCTAAGATTTGTCCCAGTTGTAATTCTGGTTATATGCGATATATGGGAGCAGGCACAGAAAAAGTAGAGAGCGAATTAGCGAGAATCTTTCCACAGGCAAGAGTAAAAATGGCAGATAATCCAAAGAATTTAGATATGGAGAATACAGATATATTTATTTATACAAAGTCTATTC